>Ga0209053_1001298_pt1 | contig 12311 bp, 11 predicted proteins | sample EBPBio152010_DNA_FD_185864 | JGI IMG/M metagenome (GOLD analysis project Ga0209053, IMG submission 185864) | Wastewater treatment Type I Accumulibacter community from EBPR Bioreactor in Madison, WI, USA - Reactor 1_7/15/2010_ DNA (SPAdes)... | ecosystem: Engineered > Bioreactor > EBPR >... | reverse complement strand
GATGAAATAGCCGGGGTTTCCCTGCTCCGGCAGCGCGAAATAGATGATGCCCGCCGCACCCAGCAATTCCATCGGTGCTGCGATCCATTGCCGCCAGACGATGTTAAGGTTCGGATATTCCAGCTTGAAGCCCTTGATCACCAGCGGCTTGAACTTCAGCCACGAGCCGATGGTGTAGAGCACGCAGAAAGTCAGCATGCCGATTCCGATCATGCGGATGATATGCTCGGAAATGGGTGCGAGCGGCTTCACGATATGCGGCTCGAAGACCAGCACCAGCCCGCCGAGCACGATGGTGCCGAAGGCGAAGGTGAAGGAGCAGAGTGCCACGAGCACGGCCACTTCCGCTGCGCTCAGGCCCTTCGAGGTATAGGCGCGATAGCGCACCATGCCGCCGGAAAACACCGATCCGCCGATATTGTGCGAAATCGCGTAGGTCACGAAGGAGCAGGTGGTGATGAAGAGCCAGGAAATGCCCTTATGCCGGTTGAGATGGATCAGCGCGATCCGGTCATACCAGGCGAGCGCCCAATAGGCGAAAAGCGTGGACAGAGCCGCCAGCAGGTAGCCATGCGCGGGAATCGCCGCGAGCTTGTGGCCGATCTGGCTCGCGATGATCGACAGGCTTTCGAAAAAGCCCGCCTGGTCAATGCGGGCAATCAAGGCGTTGTCGGAGGAAGCTTTGGCACCCTGCACGGCCTCGAGCCGGAGTTTCTTGTAGAGCAGGTCCATCGACCAGATGACCGCCGCAAGCCCCACGACCGGCCAGAAGAAATCCTTGATCCGCTTCATCGCTGCCCCACCCCGCGCATGAGCGCGTTCCCGCCTGATCCCTGCCCGAGCAGGCTTCGGAAGGCAAGCGTTCGCGCTTGCTCCACTATGCCCTGCCGGCGGATAACGACCCCTGTGATGACAGGAGAACGACAATTCCATGCTGAGTGATGGTTATCACTTCCTTCCGCCCGGCCAGCTTGCCGTTTTCACGATGTATATGCGGCATCCGCTGGAATCCGTGCCTGTGCCAACGCCTCTCCCGTCCGGCTTCCGGCTGGAGCGCCTTACGGGTGCAGATCGCGAGCGCTATCGCGGGCTCTTCCGCGCGGTGGGCGAGGATTGGCTGTGGTTCGGCCGGCTGAAGCTTGCCGATCAGGCTCTCGCTGAATTGCTCGATCAGCCCGCTCACGAGGCCTATGCGCTGCTAGATGCGGAAGGCGATTGCGGCATAGTCGAACTCGATTTCGCTGGCGAAGAGCCCGAACTCGTCTATTTCGGCCTGCTTCCGCGCCTCATCGGCAAGGGCGTCGGGCGCGCGCTCGCGGAATTCGCGATCCACCGCGCGAAAGCGGCGGGGGCCGTCTCGCTGATGGTCCACACATGCAGCTTCGATGCGCCGGGGGCGCTGGCCTTTTACCGCAAGGTGGGTTTCGTGCCCTATGCGAATGCGCTGGAGGTTTTCACCGACCCGCGGCTCGATGGCACCCTCCCGCGGGAGGCTGCCGCCCATGTTCCGTTGATCGGCTGAAAACGCTCAGAGACGTCCGGCCGCAAAGCGCATGCGGGCTGCGATCCGATCGGTCTCGATCTGGTCGCGCAGCTGCATTTCCGCACGCTCCGCTGCCTTTTCGCGGTCTTCGAGGATCTCGACCTTCTTGAGTTCCTCGAAAGCCTCGTTCAGCGCGGACTTGGCATCCTCGAGCTGACCCTGCAGGTCGGCCGCGGATTGCAGCAGGTTATCGCGCCGCGTGCGGGCGGCCTTTGCATAGGTTGGGTAGGCAAAATGGGCGGGGTCGGAAATTCCGGCCTTGCGCTCCTCGCCCTCGATTTCCCGGTCGAGATCCGTTGCCATGCGCTGAAAGTCCGCGATCATCGATTCGATCTGCGAAACGCGCCGGCGCTTTTCATCGACGTGGAACCGCTTCAGACGGATCAACGTATCGCGCGACTTCATGGTCCTGACTACTCCTTGACCGGCCCCGAATTACGCCGGGACCGACCGGGAGAAAGCCAGCGGCTATTCCCCCAGTCGATTAACGATCTCCGCGAGACGTTCATAGCTTTCGCCGAGGGAGGTTGATTCTTCCTTACCTTGGGAAAGAAAACTTTCGAGTTCCGGGTTTGCGTCGATCGCGCGGTCCACTTCCGGCGTCGTTCCCTTGCGATAAGCACCCAGACGGATCAGTTCTTCCATGTCTGTGTAGGTCGCCATCAGGTTGCGCGCCTTCACGATCGTCGGCAGATAAACCGGGTCCGCCGCGCGCGGCATGGTGCGTGATACGCTCTTCAGAACGTTGATGGCAGGATAGCGCCCGCGCTCTGCAATGCGACGCTCCATCACGATATGCCCGTCGAGAATTCCGCGCACAGCATCGGCCACGGGCTCGTTGTGGTCGTCGCCATCGACCAGCACCGTGAAGAGGCCGGTGATGGTGCCCGATCCCTCCTCGCCAGGACCTGCGCGTTCGAGCAGACGCGGCAATTCCCCGAAGACACTGGGCGTGTAGCCCTTGGTGGTCGGCGGCTCGTTGACGTTGAGGCCGATATCGCGCTGCGCCATGGCGAAGCGGGTAACGGAATCCATCATGCAGAGCACGTTCATCCGCTCGTCGCGGAAGAACTCGGCAATGGCCATCGTGAGGTAGGCCGCCTGCCGGCGCATCAAAGCGGGCTCGTCCGAGGTGGCGACCACCACCACGGAACGCGCGAGGCCTTCCTCGCCGAGGTCGTCCTGCAGGAATTCCTGCACCTCGCGACCGCGCTCGCCCACAAGGCCGACCACGGAGACATCCGCCGAGGAATTGCGCGCGAGCATCGAGAGCAGCACGGATTTCCCCACGCCGGACCCGGCGAAGATGCCCATGCGCTGGCCTTGGCAGCAGGTGAGAAAGGCGTTCAGTGCCCTCACGCCGAGATCGAGCGGCGCGCCCACGCGCTGGCGCTTGTGCGCAGGCGGAGGTTCGTTGCGGAAAGGATAGGGCCGGGGGCCGGGCCGTAGCGGGCCCTTGCCATCAATGGGCCGGCCGAAAGCATCCATCACGCGGCCGCGCCAGGAATGATCGGGCCGGATCGCCGCGCGGCGGCTCACCACATGGGCCGGGCAGCCCCGGCGCAAGCCTTCCACATTGGCGAAAGGCATGGCGATGGCGCGACCGGAATCGAAGCCTACCACCTCGCAGAGGACGGGATCGGACCGGTCCGTCTCGATGGAAACGAGCCCGCCGAGTTCCATATGGCCCAGCGGTCCCACGATCTCGATGGTGAGGCCGCGCACGGCGCCGACGCGGCCATAGACCGTGTATTCCGGCACCTCGTCGATCAGGCCTTGCAGGGTCTGTCCGGACATTGTCGCTCCGCTGCGGGCGGCTGTGCTTCCCCCGCGAATCCATGGCGTTGATTGCGGGTGATTCGCAGTCGAGATTCGCATGGTTTGGGCTTCTGCGACAGTCAGCGCGCCAGAACGGCTGGGGAGGACGGGCGCGCTCTCGGCCGGGGATTTTCGCCCGTGTGCTGGCGGGTGGCGGCGAAATCGTGAGTCCGTTGAATCGCTTGGCTGAAATCGCTGAGAAGCTGAATCAAAAGTAAAGGGCGGCGATCAAACCTTTATAAATTGCCCTTCGACGTAGATTAATCGCTTCTTTCAGGCCGCAAGCTTGCCTTAACGAATTACGATTTGTTAACTCTTCGGGCGTATCTTTGTTGAGAAGTTAATTGCTCCGGGGTTGCGGCGAGGCCCGCGCGCCGGTGGCGAATGCCAACCGTGACGGAAGCTGGGGTTTCGAAACATGCGCGTGCTCCTCATCGAAGACGACAGCGCGACGGCCAAGAGCATCGAGCTGATGCTCAAGAGCGAGAATTTCAACGTCTACCTCACGGATCTCGGCGAGGAAGGCATCGATCTTGGTAAGCTCTACGACTACGATATTATCCTTCTCGATCTGAACCTCCCGGATATGTCGGGCTACGAGGTTCTGCGCTCCTTGCGCGTCGCGAAGGTCAAGACGCCGATCCTGATCCTCTCGGGCATGGCCGGCATCGACGACAAGGTGAAGGGCCTCGGCTTCGGCGCCGACGATTACCTCACCAAGCCCTTCCATAAGGACGAGCTGGTGGCGCGCATCCACGCCATCGTGCGTCGCTCCAAGGGCCATGCGCAGTCGGTCATCTCGACGGGCGATCTCATCGTCAATCTCGACCAGAAGACCGTGGAAGTCGGCGGGCACCGCGTGCACCTTACCGGCAAGGAATATCAGATGCTGGAGCTGCTCTCGCTCCGCCGTGGCACGACCCTCACCAAGGAGATGTTCCTCAATCATCTCTATGGCGGCATGGACGAGCCGGAACTCAAGATCATCGACGTGTTCATCTGCAAGCTGCGCAAGAAGCTCGCGAACGCATCTGGTGGCCGCAACTACATCGAGACGGTGTGGGGCCGTGGCTACGTGCTGCGCGAGCCGACCGACGCGGATGAGCGCATCCCGGCCTGATCAAGCGATCTCCTGAAGAATTCCCAACCCGCCTTTCACCGAGGCGGGTTTTTTGTTGCGCTCCGCGCCATGCACTCCCGAAAGCACGCATGAAAAAGCCGGGCGTTTCGGCCCGGTTTTTTGAAGCGGAGATTTTGCCGCGCGTTATGCGCCGGCGACTCGCAGTTCCGGTTTCCGCGCCGGTGCCGGCACTAGTAGCATGCGCTCCTTCGCGTGACTCACGAAGCGCTCGGTGACACCGAAGGTCGATTCCGCGCCGCCCAGCAGCAGGAAGCCATCGGGCGCAAGGCGGCTCGCGAGCTTGTCGAACACCTTCGAGCGCGTCGGACGATCGAAGTAAATCAGCACGTTGCGGCAGAAAATCGCATCGAAGGTGCCGAGCCCGCGCGGATCTTCCATCAGGTTGAACTTCTGGAAATTCACGCGGCGCACAACGTCATCGGAAATCTTCCAGTTGTCGCCCTGCTTCTGGAAATATTGCAGCAGCAGCTTCGTCGGCAGGCCGCGCTGCACTTCGAACTGGTTGAAAAGCCCGGCCTTCGCCTTGGAGAGGATGCCTTCGGAAATATCCGTGGCGATGATCTCCACCTGGCGGTTGCCGATCTTCGCGCGCATCTCGTCGAGCAGCATCACCAGCGAGAACGGCTCCTGGCCCGAGGAGCAGGCGGCGCACCAGATGCGGATGGTTTTTTCCGGCGAGCGGCGCTGATGCAGCTCCGGCATGATGACATCGCGGAAATGGTCGAAAGGTTGGCGATCGCGGAAGAAGAAGGTCTCGTTGGTCGTCAGCGCATCGATCATGCGCTGCTGGAGGCGGCGATCCCCGGTCTCGGCCTTGCGCAGGAGGTCATCGAGATTGGCGATGTTCTCCTCGCGCAGAACCGGCGCGAGGCGGGCCTCGACGAAATAGGCCTTTTCCGGCGTGAGGATGATGCCCGCGGCCTGCTTGATGAATTCAATCGTCTTCTGGATCGCATGGATGCTCATGCTGCGTTTCCTTCCACCAGAGACTGCGCCAGATCCCCGAGCTTTTCGGGCGGCAATTGGGCAGCGGCGAATCCGGCTTCGGCGATGCTGCCGGGGATGCCCCAGACCACGCTCGAAGGTTCGTCCTGCACGATGACATTGGCGCCGCGGCGGATGAGATCCTGCGCGCCTTCGGTTCCGTCCTTGCCCATGCCCGTCAGCGCGATGGCCAGAGCTTCCGGCCCGAAGCATTCCGCCGCGCTCGTGAAGAGCAGGTCGATGGAAGGCCGCCAGGGGCCGCGCGCCTCGGAGGGGAGCATTGTGAGGATCATCTGGCCGTCCGCCTTGCGGCGGATGACCGTGTGGCAGCCGCCAGGGGCGAGGTAGATCGAGCCGGCCTGAAGCGGCTTGCCTTCTGCCGCCTCGCAGGCGGGCAGGCCCACATGCTGCTTCAGATGCGTGGCAAAGATCGCGCCGAAGATTGGCGGCATATGCTGGGCGATGACAATCGGCACACGGCTCGCGACCCGCGGCATGCGGCCGAGCAGGCTCACGAGGGCCTGCGGGCCACCTGTGGACGCGCCGATGACGATGACTTTCGGTCGCGTCTTTTCCAGTGGGCGGATGCCGGCCGATACACGACCGTGATGCGCCGCCGCCGGAACAGCCGCCGTGGCCGGTGCGGTGGGGAGCGGTGTGACCACGCGTCCGGTGGACGAGGTACGTGCGAAAAGCGAACTCGTCGCCGCCGGCGTGGGTGCGGGAGTTGGCGCACGCGGAGCGACGGGGGCTGCAACCTGCTGCTGACGCATGGCGGCGCGGATGCCGCCCACGGCCAGCACCTTGGCGATCAGCGCCTGCCGGAAATCCGCCGAGGTGGAGACCTCGCGATGGTTCGACGGCTTGGGGAGGTAATCCGTCGCGCCCTTCATCAGGCAGCGCATGGTCATCTCGGCGCCATGCACCGAGAGCGAGGAGACTACGATGACGCGTGTGCCCGGCGATTTCGACAGGATCAGCGGAAGGGCTGTGAGCCCGTCCATATCCGGCATGTCGAGATCGAGCAGGATGATCCGGGGTTGCAAGGCCGGCAAAGCCTCGATGATCTCCCGGCCCGAGCGGAAGGTTCCGGCGACCTCGATGGCCGGCGTTTCCGCCAGCCAGCGCGAGAGAAGCCCGCGCACGACCACCGAATCATCCACGACCGCAACGCGAACGCGTGGCGGCGCCATGGAAATCGGCTGTCTTTGCGGCAAGGCCACCATGAAGAAGGGCTCCGGAGAAAAAAAGGCGATAGGCGGGATGGGAACGCGGCGATCAGGCCGCGAGCAGGCCCACTTCCGCGAATTTCGAGGTCAGAATGTCTTTGTCGAACGGCTTCATCACATATTCGTCCGCGCCCGAATCCATGGCCTTGGCAATATGGGAGACGTCGTTTTCGGTGGTGCAGAACACCACTTTGGGGTGGGCGCCGCCTTCCATGGTGCGGAGCTTCATCAGGAACTCATAGCCATCCATGTTCGGCATGTTCCAATCGAGAAGGATCGCGTCCGGCATGCGGTTCGTGCATGCCAGAACGGCCTGCTGGCCGTCCTCTGCCTCGGCGATTTCAAAATCGAGTCCTTCGAGAATGCGTCGCGCAACTTTGCGGATGACAGAGGAATCATCCACCACGAGGCAATAGGTCATTGCAGCTCTCCCGTTCAGGCGGCTTGCAGGGTCATGGAATCGAGCAGGGCCTGCAGGTCGACTTCGATCAGCAGGTCCCGTTCGAGCTTGTGGACGCGCCGGGTGTAGCGAGCCCAGGTCTGCCCCATATTCGCGGGCATCGGTTCCGAGGAATCGGAAGTCAGCGACAGCACATCGCCGATTTCATCGACAACAAGCCCGAAGACCTCGCCATTCCATTCCACGCCCACGGCCATGGTGTCGCCACCCTTGGACTTGCGCTCGCCCGTGCGGGAGCCGAGCAGGGCGCCCAGATCGAGAATGGTCACGATATGCCCGCGCAGGTTCACGAGGCCCGCGACCGCTCGATCAGCCTTCGGAACGGGCGTCATGCGGGTGATGGCGAAGACATCGCGCACGGCGGTGATCGGCAGGCCGATCATCTGGCCTTCGATGGTGACGCTGATGAGCTGGATTTCGTTGTCGATCATGCTGTCGTTCCGCATCCGGTTTTCGCCACTCATGCCGCAACCTCCCAGCCCTGCACGCCGGTGCGGGCCTCGCCGATGGCGGCGAGCAGGCCCTGCCGGTCAAACTTGCCGACGAGGTCATGCAAGCCGGAGGTCTTGGCTTTCTGGATCACGCGCGGGCCGCCGCGCGTCACCGCACCCACCACGCCCGGCGGGCGAGCCATCTCGTCGGCGAGTTCCTTCACGAAGTTGAAGGCTTCCTCGCCCGGCTGGTCGAGATCGAGCACGATCACGCCCGGTTTGCCTTTGGCCATGGCATGGCGGGCTGCCGCGAGGCTCGGCACCACGTTGATGGTGTAGCCTGCGTTCTGTAGGAGCGGGGCGAAGAGCGCGCGGAAGAATTCCGAGCTTTCGACCACCAGGACATCCGGACCCGCAACCGGGCCGGCCTGCGCCTGCTGGGCATGCTCCGGTGCCACGAGTTCGGACACGTCGATGATATCGACTGCCTTGCCCTCGATGATGGCGGCGCCCACGGTGCCCGGCGTTGCATGCGTGGTGTCAATGGTGAAGGCAGCTTCCACCACATCCACGATTTCATCCACGGCCATACCGATTTCGCGATCCTCCTGATGGAAGACCAGCACTGGCTGGCGGGATTCCGGCTCAAGGCCGTCCATCCCGCCATAACCGAGGATCGGCATCAGCTTGCCGCGATACTGCGTGACGGCCTTGCCGCCCGCATCCTCGATCTTCGCGCGCTCGAATTCCTCGAGGCGGCCGATGAAGGAAAGCGGGATGGCCTTGAGGCCTCCGCCGCCGCCAGCCTTGAAAAGCAGCAGCAGCGAGCGCTCGCCGCTGGCCTGCAGATCGGCCGAGAGATCGTTGTCGTTCTGGGCGACACTTTCGCGCGAGCCATTCTCGAGGATGTTCCGGGCAATGCCCGCCGGCTCGAGGATGAGGATCACCGAGCCATCGCCGAGGATGGTCGCGCCCGAATAGACCGACATATGCCGGAGTTTCGAAGAGATCGGCTTGACGACGATTTCCTCGGTCTGGTGGATCGCATCCACCACGATGCCGAAGCGCGTGCCGCCGACATGGCAGACCACGACGAGGCAATTGTCCTGCTCGGCGGCGTTGATCTCGCGCGGCAGATCCAGAACCTGTGCCACATCCACCACCGGCAGCAGGCGCTGGCGGAGTCGCAAGGTGGACTGACCGTTCAGCTTCTCGATGCGCACATCGCCGTCATTCTGCGTGCGGACGAGTTCCGCCACCGCGATCTGCGGAATGGCGAAGCGCTGGCCCGCCGCTTCCACGATGAGCGCGGAGGCGATGGCGAGCGTGAGCGGTAGCTTGATGGTGACGGCGAGGCCCTTGCCAGCCCGCGAGCGCAGATCGACCGAGCCGCCGACCTGTTCCACATGGCTGCGCACGACATCCAGACCCACACCGCGGCCGGAAATGTTGGTGATCTTCGCAGCGGTCGAGAAGCCCGGCTCCATCACGAAGCGCAGGATCTGCTCTTCCGTCATCCGGGAGACATCGGCTTCGGTGGTGAGCCCGTTGGCGATGGCCTTGGCCTTCACGCGGTTCACATCGATGCCGCGACCATCATCCGAAACCTCGCAGATGATGTAGCCGCTCTCCTGCGCCGCGCGCAGATGGATGGTGCCGGTGGCCGGCTTGCCGAGCGCCACGCGCTCATCGGGCATTTCCAGGCCATGATCCGCCGCATTGCGCACCATGTGCAGCAGCGGATCGCGGATCATTTCCAGGAGTTGGCGGTCGATTTCGGTCTCGGCGCCGGTCTGGATCAGCTCGATCTTCTTGCCGAGTTCGCTGGAGACATCGCGGACCACGCGGGCCAGCTTGGTCCAGGCGGTGCCAATCGGCTGCATGCGGGTCTGCATCACGCCGTCCTGCAATTCGGCCGTGATGTGCGAGAGGCGCTGCAGCGGTGACTTGAATTCGGAATCGTCGCGCTGGCGGGCGATTTCGAGCAGCTGGTTGCGCGTCAGCACCAGCTCCGAAACCATGGTCATCAGGCGGTCGAGCGTGCCCACCGCCACGCGAACGGTCTGCTTCGAGACCGAGTTTGCATGGGCTTCCGTATCGCCACCTTCATGTTCGATGCGCGCTGCGGCAGCCGTAGCGATGGCGCCCGGCGCAGCCGGAGCCGCTGCAACCGGTGCGGGCGCAACATCCGCTATCGGTGCAGGCTCATTGAATTCCACCGGGTCCGGGCCCGGCGCATCGCGGAAGGCGCGCTCGAGATCGTCGAGTGTCACCTCGTCGTCCTTCAGCGGGCGCTCCAGAACCTGGAAGGCAAGCGTGCCGGTCGTATCGACGGGAATCGGCGGCGCGGAGGATTTCTGTGGCAGGCTCGGCGCGGCGGGAGCCGGCTTGGCCGCAGGCTCTTCCTTTGCCAGCGCCTTCAGTACCGCGATGAGATCCTCATCATCGCCATCGGGTTCGGTGCCGGATTGCTCCAGTTCGAAGACGATGCCTTTGATGCGGTCGATGGTCTTGAGGATCATCGTCACGGCCGGCGCGGTGACGGGCTTGCCGTCCCGGAACTGGCTGATGACATCCTCGGCGGCATGGGCGAGCCGCTCGAGCCTCGGCAGGCCGAGAAAGCCGCAGGTGCCTTTGATCGTGTGAACGAGCCGGAAAATCAGGGCGAGAGTCGCACCGTTATTCGGATCGCGTTCGAATTTCACCAACTCGGCGTCGACAGTCTCGAGATGTTCGGACGTTTCGACAACAAAGTCGCGCAGAAGATCATCCATCGCGGGCGGGTCCGGGATAGCCCCTCAGGGCGTTGAAACACCCGATGACCCTGCCCGAGAACGGTTACCGATTGGTTGTACCCAAGGCTTTCTTCACGCTACGTGGCCAAAAAAACTTCAGGTTGTATCGTCAGCCCCTCATTTGGGGGAGGCGGCGAGCCTCACGAGGCCGTCTTCAAGGCTCACATCCACCTTCATCCCGCAGGCCCGCGCGATTTCGCCCGTGTAGAAAAGCTGGAAACCGTGGGCATCCACCGCGCCGCTTTCGCTCTTGCCCTGCAACAGATCGATGAGATGCGGCGGAATGCGCGGCTTGGGGCCGCGGGCATCCACATGGAAGATCGGGTTTTCGGCATCGCCCTGCATCGTGACCTCGATCGTCCCGCCGATGGGAATGGACGAGAGCGCGATGACCACGAGGTTCATCAGCAGCTTCACGCGATTCTTTTCCACGTAGAGCCGCGGCGTGTTCCAACTGAGCTTCACCTTCTCGTCGGCGACGAACTGCTCGGTCAGTTGCTGGGCATAGCCCGTATCCACGGAGGAGCCGGCAGAACCCGCCGCACCGAAGGCGATGCGGGCGAATTGCAGCCTTGCCGAGGCTTGCCGCGCGCTCTTGCGGATCAGCTCGAGGGCCATTTCGCGCGTCTCCGCGCTGTCATCCTCATCGAGCAGTTCAAGGCCGTTCACGATGGCACCGACCGGCCCCACGGCATCGTGGCAGACGCGGCTGCAGAGCAGGGCCGCGAGATCGAGCGGGGTGAGATCGATGGTCTTGAGCGCTTCGGTCATGCTCGGCTCTCCTCGGCCGGCGGCGGAAAAGCGTCAGCGGCCGGTGATGCCGGCCTTGCGAATCGCTCTGCCCCCGCGTTCTAATTCCAATCGTCTCGCGTGATACATGCTGCGCGCGCCTTCGCCAACGGGCAAGCGCGCCATATTGCAAGGGTTTGGCAGCCGAAAGGAGCCTTCGTGGCCTCGTCCGATGCGCTGGCGGCTGCCCTCGCCGAAATCGCCCGCACAGCGGGCCGCGTGCTGGCGCAGTTCCAGTGCTCGCGCCCGCCAGCCGAGATGAAGGCTGACCAATCGCCCGTGACCGAGGCGGATCGCGCTTCCGAGGCGGTGATCCTTCAGGCGGTGGCCGTCGCGCTGCCCGGTATTCCCGTGATCTCGGAGGAGAATGCCGAAAGCCATGGTGCCGATGGGGGCCGCGAATTCCTGCTGGTCGATCCGCTCGATGGCACGCGGGCCTTTCTCGCGGGCACGCCGGATTTCTGCGTCTCGATTGCGCTTGTGCGCGATGGCATGCCGGTGGCTGGCGCCCTTCACGCGCCGATGGCGGATGAAACCTGGTGGGGTGGCACCGTGGTGCGACACGCGTGCGGAAGCATCGCCGATGGCGCCCCCCTCCCGCCGCGCTTGCTGCGGGCGCCGGGCGAGAAGCCGGTCGCGCTCGCGAGCCATTTTCACGGCAACGCGGAAACCGAAGACCTGCTCGCCCGATGCGGTGCCTCCCGCATCATCCGCATGAGTTCTGCGCTGAAATTCGTGAAATTGCTCACCGGCGAGGCTGATCTCTACCCGCGACGCACGCGCACGATGCAATGGGACATTGCCGGCGGTGATGCGCTGTTGCGGGCGCTCGGCGGCGGATTGCTGGGCGATGATGGCCAGTTGCTGTGTTATGGCCGGGGAGCGGAGGGCTGGGCCGCGCCCTGCTTCATGGCCTATGGTGCGCTTCCGCGCTGAGGCTCACGGGGACAATTGGCGCTGCAATTCTGGCCAGAGGCGCTGGGCCTCGCGCCGGAGGGCGGCATTCTCGATGAAGAGCGCCCGGTTCTCCGGCTTGCGGAAGAGATAGAGCCGCCCCTCGACGATGGCGAAGAGATGCGGATAACCGGCCACCGGCAAGCCGCTCGCGACCATCACCGGAT
>Ga0209053_1001292_pt1 | contig 12339 bp, 9 predicted proteins | sample EBPBio152010_DNA_FD_185864 | JGI IMG/M metagenome (GOLD analysis project Ga0209053, IMG submission 185864) | Wastewater treatment Type I Accumulibacter community from EBPR Bioreactor in Madison, WI, USA - Reactor 1_7/15/2010_ DNA (SPAdes)... | ecosystem: Engineered > Bioreactor > EBPR >... | reverse complement strand
GATGCCGCCGCCAAGGCATTGCAAGCCTTCCCGAAAATCCGCTGGATCGCCGGCGGCATGGGCAAGGAGGGCGGCATCGCCGCGCTGGCTCCGCATCTGGGCGCGGTGGTGAAGGCCTATCTCATCGGTTTTTCCGCCCGCGATTTCGCGCTGCAACTGGGCGATACCCCGCATGAGATCTGCGAGACGATGGAACGCGCGGTGGCCCGCGCCGCCGCCGAGGCCGCGCCGGGCGAGGTCGTGCTGCTCGCCCCCGCCGCCGCCAGTTTCGACCAATATCCGAACTTTGAAAAACGCGGCGAGGATTTCACCGCCCGGGTGCAGGCCCTGCTGGCGTAACCGCGCCTGCGCCTCTGGTCTTGCTCCTTGTCCAAATACTCAAATCCACCCCCGCCGCCGCGCAAGGGCCGGGGGTGGGCGCCTGACTTCGCGCTGGCCATGAACGGGGAATGCCGCTAGACTGATGCAAAGGCCGGGGCACACCGGCCAGATGTGGCAAGCAGGCGTACAGGCGGTTCCCATGACTGAGATGGTCTATGGCTCGATGCCCGGCAAGGTATCGGAGCCGGTTCTTCCCAAATGGTGGCGCACCATCGACAAATGGTCGCTGACGGCGGTGCTGATGCTGTTTGGCATCGGCATCCTGCTCGGGCTGGCCGCCTCGGTGCCGCTCGCCACGCGCAACAACCTCGATCCGTTCCATTACGTCGAACGCCAGGGCTTTTTCGGCGCGCTGGCGCTGGTCGCGATGCTGGGGGTTTCCATGCTCCCGCCCGAGGCGGTGCGGCGCATCGGGATCGTGGGCTTTTTCGTGTCTTTCGTCGCGCTGGCGGCGCTGCCCTTTCTGGGCACCGATTTCGGCAAGGGCGCGATCCGCTGGTATTCGCTGGGCTTCGCCTCGTTCCAGCCGTCGGAATTCCTCAAGCCCGGCTTCATCGTGTTTTCCGCCTGGATGATGGCCGCCGCGCAGGAAATCAACGGCCCGCCGGGGCGACTGATCTCTTTTGCCTCCATGGTGATGGTGGTGTTCCTGCTGGCGATCCAGCCCGATTTCGGCCAGTCGATGCTGGTGATCTTTGGCTGGTGCGTGGTCTATTTCGTGGCAGGCGCCTCGATGGCGATCATCGTCTCGATCCTGGGGATGGTGGGGGGCGTGGGCTTCCTGCTTTACGGCATGTCCGAACACCTCGCGCGGCGGATCGACGGCTTTCTGGCCGCTGACGTGGACCCGCGCTCGCAGCTTGGCTATGCCACCAACGCCATTCAGGAGGGCGGCTTTTTCGGCGTCGGCGTGGGCGAGGGGCAGGTGAAATGGACGCTGCCCGATGCCCATACCGATTTCATCATCGCCGTCGCGGCCGAGGAATACGGGCTGATCCTGGTCCTGCTGATCCTGGGGCTTTACGGCACCGTGGTCGTGCGGTCGATGTTCCGGCTGATGAAGGAACGCGATCCCTTCGTGCGGCTGGCGGGGTCGGGGCTGGCCTGCATCTTTGGCGTCCAGGCCATGATCAACATGGGCGTCGCGGTGCGGCTTCTGCCGGCCAAGGGCATGACGCTGCCTTTCGTCAGCTATGGCGGGTCTTCGGTCATCGCGGCGGGCATCACCGTGGGGATGCTGCTGGCGCTGACCCGGTCGCGTCCGCAGGGCGAATTGCAGGATATCCTGTTCCGGCGGGGGCGCTGAGATGGCGGGCAAGGCGCCGCTTCTGCTGATTGCCGCCGGCGGCACCGGCGGGCACATGTTCCCCGCGCAGGCGCTGGCCGAGGCGATGATCGCGCGCGGCTGGCGGGTGAAGCTGTCCACCGATGCGCGGGGCGCGCGCTATGCCGGCGGCTTTCCCCCGGCGGTGACGATCGAGGAAGTCTCCTCTGCCACCTTCGCCCGGGGCGGAGTGGTGGCGCGGCTGGCGGTGCCGTTCCGCATCGCGGGCGGCGTGGCCGCGGCCATGGCGGCGATGCTGCGCGACCGGCCGGCGGTGGTGGTGGGCTTCGGCGGCTACCCTTCGATCCCGGCCATCGCGGCGGCGACGCTTCTGCGGCTGCCGCGCATGATCCATGAACAGAACGGCGTGCTGGGCCGGGTCAATCAGGCCTTTGCCCGCCGCGTGCGGGCTGTGGCCTGCGGCACCTGGCCCACGGCGCTGCCCGCGGGCGTCACCGGCGACCATACCGGCAACCCCGTGCGCCAGGCGGTGCTGGACCGCGCCGGCGCCCCCTATATCCCGCCCGGCGATTACCCGATGAGCCTGGTGGTGATCGGTGGCAGTCAGGGCGCGCGCATCCTGTCCGATGTGGTCCCCGAGGCCATCGTGGCCCTGCCCGAACCGATCCGCCGCAACCTGCGTGTCGCCCATCAGGCCCGGGCCGAGGATCAGGACCGCGTGGTCGCGACCTATGCCGCCGCCGGCATCCTGGCCGAGGTGGAGCCGTTCTTTGCCGACATCCCGCGCCGCCTGTCCGAGGCGCAGCTGGTGATCTCGCGCTCAGGTGCCTCGTCCATCGCCGATATCTCGGTGATCGGGCGCCCGGCGATCCTCATCCCCTTCGCCGCCGCCACTGCCGACCACCAGACCGCCAATGCCCGTGGGCTGGTTTCCGCCGAGGCCGCGATCCTGATCCCGGAATCCGCTCTTGACCCCGCGACGCTCTCGGCGCACATCGCCGCGGTGCTTTCGCATCCCGAAGCCGCCGGCCGCATGGCCGCCAATGCCCTTGCGCAGGGCCGCCCCGATGCCAGCGACCGGCTGGTCGATCTGGTCCTGCGCCTGTCCGAAACCGCGTGATCCCGGAACCCGTGCCATGAATGCCACCAAACTGCCGCTTGAGCTTGGCCCCATCCATTTCGTCGGGATCGGCGGCATCGGCATGTCGGGCATCGCCGAGGTGCTGATGACCCATGGCTACCGCGTGCAGGGATCCGACGCCAAGGCGTCAAAGATCACCGACCGTCTGGTCAAGCTGGGCGCCCGGTTTTTCGAGGGGCAGCGCGCGGCGAATATCGGCGATGACGTGGCGGTGGTGGTGATCTCGTCCGCGATCAAGCCCGGCAATCCGGAACTGGAGGAAGCCCGCCGCCGCAAGCTGCCGGTGGTGCGCCGCGCCGAAATGCTGGCCGAGCTGATGCGGCTGCGCTCGAACATCGCCATCGCCGGGACGCATGGCAAGACCACGACCACCACGATGGTCGCCACGCTGCTCGACAAGGGCGGCTTCGACCCGACGGTGATCAATGGCGGCGTGATCCATGCCTATGGCTCGAACGCACGCGCCGGCGCCGGCGAATGGATGGTGGTGGAGGCCGATGAAAGCGATGGCAGCTTCAACCGCCTGCCCGCGACCATTGCCATCGTCACCAATATCGACCCCGAACATATGGAGCATTGGGGCAGCTTCGACGCGCTGCGCAAGGGCTTCTACGATTTCGTGTCGAACATCCCCTTCTATGGTCTGGCGGTCTGCTGCACCGACCATGCCGAGGTGCAGGCCCTGGTCGGCCGCGTCACCGACCGGCGCATCGTCACCTTTGGCTTCAACGCCCAGGCCGATGTGCGCGCGGTGAACCTCAGGTTCGAAAACGGCAAGGCGCATTTCGATATCCTGCTTCAGGGCGAAGGGGAGGGTGCGAAAATCGAAGGCTGCACCCTGCCCATGCCGGGCGATCACAATGTGTCCAACGCGCTCTCGGCGGTGGCCGTGGCCCGCCATCTGGGCATGAAGAAAGAGGAAATCCGCGACGCGCTGGCGCAGTTCGCCGGCGTGAACCGCCGCTTTACCAAGGTGGCCGAGGTGAACGGCGTCACCATCATCGACGATTACGGCCATCACCCGGTGGAAATCGCCGCCGTGCTGAAGGCCGCGCGTCAAGCGATTGCCGGGCGCGACGGCGCGCGGGTCATCGCGGTGCATCAGCCGCACCGCTATACCCGGCTTTCCTCGCTGTTCGACGATTTCTGCACCTGCTTCAACGAGGCCGATGTGGTCGGCATCGCCGAGGTCTATGCGGCGGGCGAAGACCCGATCCCCGGGGCGGGGCGCGACGATCTGGTCTCGGGCCTGATCGCGCATGGCCATCGCCACGCCCGCGCGGTGATCGACGAGGCCGATCTGACGCGGCTCTTTCGTGAACAGACCCGGCCGGGCGATATCTTCGTCTGTCTGGGCGCCGGCACGATCAGCGCCTGGGCCAATGCGCTGCCCGCGCGGCTGAGCGAAAAGGCCGCCTGAACGCAGCGCGCCCGCCGCCGCCGCGAATTTTCGACGAAAATTCGCCCCCCGCGCGGGCGCGATTGCCGTCTTGCGCCGCCCCCCTTGCTTGGGGCAGAACCGCGTCATGACAAAGCTTCCCCAGCCCCGCGGCACCCTGACCGAAAACCGGCCCTTGGCCGATCTGACCTGGCTGCGGGTGGGCGGCCCGGCCGATTGGCTGTTCCAGCCCGCCGATGCCGAGGATCTGGCGGCATTCCTTGCCGCGCTTGATCCTGCGATCCCGGTCTTTCCCATGGGGGTGGGGTCGAACCTGATCGTGCGTGATGGCGGGTTGCGGGCGGTGGTGATCCGGCTGGGGCGCGGCTTCAACGGTATCGCGATCGAGGGGGACCGGGTTATCGCCGGTGCCGCCGCGCTGGATGCCCATGTCGCCCGCAAGGCCGCCGAGGCGGGGCGCGATCTGACCTTCTTGCGCACCATTCCCGGCTCCATCGGCGGGGCGGTGCGGATGAATGCGGGCTGCTACGGCCATTATGTCGCGGATTTTCTGGAAGAAATCCGCATCGTCACCCGGCAGGGGCGGCAAGAGACCCTGCCTGCCGCCGCGCTCCATCTGCGCTATCGGCAATCCGACCTGCCCGAAGGGGCGGTGGTGATCGGCGCCACCTTCCGCGCGCCCTCGGGCGATCCGGCCGCGCTGGCCGCCCGGATGGAGGATCAGCTGGCAAAGCGCGATGCCAGCCAGCCGACCCGCGACCGCAGCGCCGGTTCGACCTTTCGCAACCCGCTGGGGCGCAGCTCCACCGGGGCGGCGGATGACACGCATGAGCTGAAGGCCTGGAAGGTGATCGACGATGCCGGGATGCGCGGCGCGCGCCTCGGCGGCGCCCAGATGAGCGAGATGCATTCCAATTTCCTGATCAATGCCGGGGGTGCCACTGCGGCCGATCTGGAAAATCTCGGCGAGGAAGTGCGAAAAAGGGTTTTCCAACACAGCGGGATCACGCTAGAGTGGGAAATCATGCGCGTCGGTGAACCGGCGGCAAAATAACAAGAATATCGGGGCATCAGACCCTGAAGAGGCAGTAAATGGCGGGCAAGTCGGGTCAGACATGCTCCCGTGTGGCGGTGTTGATGGGTGGGCTTTCCGCGGAGCGGGAGGTGTCGCTCGTTTCCGGGCGTGAATGCGCCAATGCCCTGCGGGTGGCGGGATATGAGGTGATCGAGGTCGATGCCGGCCCCGACCTCGTGGCGCGCCTGCAAGAGATCCGCCCCGATGTGGTATTCAACGCGCTTCATGGCCGCTGGGGTGAGGATGGCTGTGTGCAGGGCATCCTCGAATGGCTGCGCATCCCCTATACGCATTCCGGCGTGCTGGCCTCGGCCCTGGCGATGGACAAGCAGCGCAGCAAGGAGGCCTATCGCGCCGCCGGCCTGCCCATCGTGGACAGCGTGCTGGCCAGCCGCGATGAGGCCAGCCGCCGCCATGTCCTGCCGCCGCCCTATGTGGTGAAACCCTATAACGAAGGGTCGTCGGTCGGGGTCTATATCGTGGCCGAAGGCGCGAATGCGCCGCCGCAACTGGCCGCCGCCATGCCCGATACCGTGATGGTCGAGACCTATGCCCCGGGCCGCGAGATGACCTGCGCCGTGCTGGGCGACCGGGCGCTGGCGGTGACCGATATCATCACCTCGGGCTGGTATGACTATGACGCCAAATACAAGGCGGGCGGGTCGCGCCACGAGATCCCCGCGCAGGTGCCGGCCGAAATCGCGGATGCCTGTCTGGATTACGCCCTGCGCGCGCATCGCGCCCTGGGCTGCCGGGGGCTGAGCCGCACCGATTTCCGCTGGGACGAGGCGCGCGGGCTGGCCGGGCTGATCCTGCTGGAGACCAATACCCAGCCGGGCATGACGCCCACCTCGCTGGCGCCCGAACAGGCCGCGCATGTCGGCATCGGCTTTCCCGAACTGTGCCGCTGGATCGTGGAGGATTCCTCATGCGACCGCTAGTCGCCGAGCGCCGCTATGCCGCCGAGCCCGCGCCGCGCGCAGTGGCCGCCGCCGCGCCGCAAGGCGGGCAGCCGGGCGCCCAGCGTCGCGATCCGGCGCCCACGCGCATGGCCTACCGGATGCAGCGGCTCTGGCTGACGCCGCTGTTTCGCGTGGTGGTGCGGGTCGGGGTGCCGGCCTTTGTGCTGTCGCTGGCGGTGCTGCTCTGGCTGGGCAATGATGCCCGGCGCGCAGCGCTTCTGGCGCAGATCGACGCCTGGAAGGTCGCGGTGGAAAACCGCCCCGAATTTCGCGTGAACGTGTTGCAGATCACCGGAGCCTCGCCGTCGCTGGATGCGGCGATCCGCGACATGCTGGCGCTGAAACTGCCGATGTCGAGCTTTGACATCGACCTGGAGGCCGCGCGCGCCAGGATCGCCACGCTGGATGCCGTGGAGGGGGTGACGGTGCGCGTCGCCGGTTCCGGCGCGCTGGAGGTGGGCATCACCGAGCGCGTGCCCGCGCTGGTCTGGCGCCGGGGCGAGGAGCTGGATCTGCTCGACAAGACCGGGCGGCGCATCGCGCGCATTCTGGTGCGCGGCGACCGGCCCGACCTGCCGCTGCTGGCGGGCGAGGGGGCGAATGCCGCCGCCGCCGAGGCGCTGCGCATCGTGGCCGCCGCCGGCCCGGTGAAGGACCGCCTGCGCGGCCTTGTGCGGGTGGGCGAACGCCGCTGGGATCTGGTGCTGGATCGTGACCAGCGCATCCTGCTGCCGGCGAGCGAACCTGTCCGCGCGCTGGAACGTCTGCTGGCGCTCGACAAGGCCGAAGACCTTTTGAACCGCGACATACTCACCGTGGACCTGCGCAACCGCCAGCGTCCGACCCTTCGTCTTGCCCCCGATGCGCTGCGCGAGATGCGCCGCGCCATGGGCCTTGTCACCGTGGAGAACGACCTGTGACCGATCTCTATCAATCCCAGCGTGCCATGCGGAACATGCGCCGCGCCGCCATGCAGCGGGGCGTGGTCGCCATTCTCGATATCGGGTCGAGCAAGATCGCCTGTCTGGTCCTGCGCTTTGACGGGCCGGAGCGGCGGCGCGAAACCGATGGCGTGGGGTCGATGGCGGGGCAATCGCAATTCCGCATCATCGGCGCCGCCACCACCCGGTCGCGCGGTGTGCGCTTTGGCGAAATCCACGCGATGAGCGAAACCGAGCGCGCCATCCGCACCGCCGTGCAGGCCGCGCAGAAGATGGCGAATGTGCGGGTCGATCACGTCATCGCCTGTTTTGCCGGCGCCGAGCCGCGCAGCTATGGCCTGGCGGGCGAGATCGAGCTTCAGGATTCGGTGGTGACCGAACAGGATGTGGCGCGGGTTCTGGCCTCGTGCGACATGCCCGATATCGGGCAGGGGCGCGAGGTGCTGCATGCCCAGCCGGTGAATTTCGCGCTGGATCACCGTTCGGGTCTGGGCGATCCGCGCGGGCAGATCGGCAACCGTCTGGCCTGTGACATGCACCTTCTGTCGGTCGAGGCCAGCGTGGTGCAGAACCTGTTCTATTGCATCAAGCGCTGCGACCTCGAACTGGCGGGGATCGCCTCCTCGGCCTATGTGTCGGGCATTTCCTCGCTGGTCGAGGATGAACAGGAACTGGGCGCGGCCTGTATCGACATGGGCGGCGGCGCGACGGGCCTGTCGATCTTCATCAAGAAGCACATGATCTATGCCGACAGCGTGCGCATGGGCGGCGATCACATCACGCTCGACATCTCCAAGGGGCTGCAAGTGCCGATGGCGGTGGCCGAGCGGATCAAGACCAAGCATGGCGGCGTGCATGCCACCAGCATGGACGACCGCGAGATGATCGAGATGGGCGGCGACAGCGGCGACTGGGAAAAGGACAGCCGCCGCGTCAGCCGGACCGAGCTGATCGGCATCATGCGCCCGCGCGTCGAGGAAATTCTGGAAGAGGCGCGCGCGCGGCTGGATGCGGCGGGTTTCGACCACCTGCCCAGCCAGCAGATCGTGCTGACCGGCGGCGCCAGCCAGATCCCCGGGCTTGACACCCTGGCGACGCGGATCCTGGGCCAGCGCGTCCGCCTGGGGCGCCCGCTGCGCATCCAGGGCCTGCCGCAGGCCGTGACCGGGCCGGCCTTCTCCTCCTCGGTCGGGCTCTGTCTCTTTGCGACCAGCCCGCAGGACGAATGGTGGGATTTCGACATCCCGACCGAAAAATACCCGGCGCGGTCCCTGAAACGGGCCTTCAAGTGGTTCAAGGACAACTGGTAACCCCCACATTCTGCGTCAGAGGCGAAATCCCGCCGATCAAAAGCGGGTTATCCCCCATATTTTGTGGGGGAAGGACGTTTTTTTCGTGACGCCAACGGCCACTGTGGATAGAATTGAGGATAATTCGGAGATTCCGCATCCGGGACAGATGCGCGCGGGCTCTGGAAGCAAATGAAAAATATGGCGGCTCACTAGTATAGCAGGCGGATTGGCGATGACCTTGAATCTCATGATGACCTCCCAGCAGCAGGATCTGAAGCCTCGCATCACCGTCTTCGGTGTGGGCGGCGCCGGCGGCAATGCCGTCAACAACATGATCGACAAGAACCTGGAAGGCGTCGAATTCGTCGTGGCCAATACGGACGCGCAGGCGCTGCAACAGTCGCGCGCCGACAGCCGCATCCAGATGGGCCCGAAAGTGACCGAGGGTCTGGGGGCAGGGGCCCGTCCGCAGGTAGGCGCCGCCGCCGCCGAGGAAACCATCGAGGCCATCGTCGATCATCTGGCCGGGGCGCATATGTGCTTCATCACCGCCGGCATGGGCGGCGGCACCGGCACCGGCGCCGCGCCGATCATCGCGCAGGCCGCGCGGGAACTGGGCGTGCTGACCGTCGGCGTGGTGACCAAACCCTTCCAGTTCGAGGGTAACAAGCGGATGCGCCAGGCCGAGGAGGGCATCGAGGCCCTGCAAAAGGTCGTGGACACGCTGATCATCATCCCGAACCAGAACCTGTTCCGCCTGGCCAATGAACGCACGACCTTTACCGAGGCCTTCGCCATGGCTGATGACGTGCTGTATCAGGGCGTCAAGGGCGTGACCGACCTCATGGTGAAGCCGGGCCTGATCAACCTCGATTTCGCCGATGTCCGCTCGGTGATGGACGAGATGGGCAAGGCCATGATGGGCACGGGCGAGGCGACGGGCGAAGATCGCGCCGTGCAGGCGGCCGAAAAGGCGATCGCGAACCCGCTGCTCGACGAAATCAGCCTGAACGGCGCCAAGGGCGTGCTGATCAACATCACCGGCGGCTATGACCTGACCCTGTTCGAACTGGACGAGGCCGCGAACATCATCCGCGAAAAGGTCGATCCCGACGCCAATATCATCGTGGGCTCGACCCTCGATCCGAATATGGAAGGCACGATCCGCGTGTCGGTCGTCGCGACCGGCATCGACGCTTCGGCCTCCAACCGGGCCGAGACGCCGACCCGCCGTCCGATGGGCTCGGCCGCGCCGACCTTTGCCCCGGAACCCGCGCCGCAGCCCGTGCAGCAGCAGCGCCCGGTGATCACCGCCCAGGTGACCCCGGCGCCGCAGCCGATGGCGCTGGCGCCGCAACAGGCCGCCCCGCAGCCCGCGCCGCAACCGGCGCCCTCGCTGTTCGACGCGCCGGCACCGCAGGCCAGCTTCCATCCGGTGCATGATCAGGATGAGGCGATGGACGACATGCCGCCCCCGGCCTATCGCCCCGCGCCGCAGCCGCAGCCGCAGGCTCAGCTCGCCCCGCAACCGCGCGGCTACAGCGCCCATGACGAAGAAGCCGCCGCCTTTGTCGCGCCGCGTCCGCGTCCGGCCGGCCAGCCCTCGCCCGAGGCCCTGGCGCGTCTGCAAGCGGCGGTCAGCAAGGCCCCGGCCCAGTCGCGCGCGCAGCCCGTGGCGCAGCGCCCCGCAGCGCCCGCCGCCCCGGCTGCCCCCGCCCGTGCGGCAGAAAAGCCGCGCTTTGGCATCGGCTCGCTGATCAACCGCATGGCCGGCCATGCCGAGGCCCCGGCCGAACGCCCCGCGCCGCGCCAGCAGCCGCAGGTGCAGGCCTATGACGACGAGCCGGAACTGTCGGCCGATCAGGAACGGATCGAAATCCCGGCCTTCCTGCGCCGTCAGGCGAATTGAGCGACGTCACGTCAAGATAACATCCTGACAAAAGAAGGTCCGCCGCGGCGGACCTTTTTCATTGTAAAATCAACGCATTACGTGGCCGTTGGCGGATTGTTGCACCGCCTTTGCCCGACTGTTACATCCGGTTACAAAGAGTGAGTTGTTCAAACAGCCCTGCCGAATTACCTAAACTGCGCGGCAAATGCCTTGTGGATAAGGCCGCGGAATCCTTGGATCGGCTTGGGGGCTGACTGTGCAGAATACCTTGAAATCCGCCGCGGTCTTTACCGGACTGGGGCTGCATTCCGGGGAAGCCGTGCGCATGGTGGTGCATCCGGCGCCGGCCGATACCGGCGTGTGGTTCCGTCGCACCGACCTTGATCTGGCCGATCCGCTGATCCCGGCCCGCTGGGATGCGGTGGTGCCGTCAAAGCTTTGCACCCTGGTCGCCAACCCCTCGGGCGTGTCGGTATCGACCATCGAACATATCATGGCCGCGCTGGCGGGCTGCGCCATCCATAACGCGCTGATCGAGATCGACGGGCCGGAAGTGCCGATCCTTGACGGGTCTTCGGTGCCTTTCGTGCAGACCTTTCTGGAAATCGGCCTGCGGGTGCAGGAGGCGCCGGTGCGCGCGATCCGCGTCGTCAAGCCGGTCGAGGTGCGCGAGGGTGAGGCCGTCGCGCGGTTGGAACCGTCGGACAATCTGGAAATCGACTTTCGCATCGACTTTGCCGAAGCCGCGATCGGCCGGCAGGAAAAGCATCTGTCGATGGCGAATGGCGCCTTTGTGCGCGAGCTTTGCGACAGCCGCACCTTCTGCCTTCAGGCCGATGTGGACCGGATGCGCGCCAATGGCCTGGCGCTTGGCGGCACGCTGGAAAATGCCGTGGTCTTTGAAGACGGCGAAGTGCTGAGCCCCGGTGGCCTGCGCCATGACGACGAACCCGTGCGCCACAAGATGCTGGACGCGCTTGGCGATCTGTCGCTGGCGGGCGGGCCGATCCTGGGCCGCTATACCGGCATCCGCGCCGGTCACGCCCTGACCAACCGCCTGCTGCGCGCGCTGTTCGCCGATGCCAGCGCCTATCGCTTTGTCGATGTGGGCGGCATGACCGACCGCAAGCTGCCGGGCATGGGTGTGCATCGCGGCGATCTGCCGGTCCATGCCTGATCGCGCCGCCGCGCCGCCGCGAAAGGCGTTTTGCGCCGCCGGATTTTCTATGCTAGGACAAGCCGAACACCCTGCCTTGCCAAAGGCGGGGCAGATCCGTGCCGCCGTCTGAGGCGGCGGTCACGGGCGGGAATTGACGAGGCAGATGTGCGAAAGATCACGGGTGGAACTTCGGGCGCGGGCGGTCTGGGCGGGTTGGTGCTGGTGACCTTCCTGGCGGCTTGCGGGGGTGGTGCGGCCAACAAGGAACCGGCCCTCGATACGCTGAGCGCCGAACAGATCTACAAGCGTGGCGAATTCACGCTGGAAGAAGACCGCGACCCCGAATCTGCCGTGCGCTATTTCGCCGAGATCGAGCGGCTCTACCCCTATTCCGACTGGGCCCGCCGTGCGCTGATCATGCAGGCCTTCACCTATCACAAGAACAAGGAATACGAGGATGCCCGCCAGGCCGCCCAGCGTTTCCTGGATTACTATCCGGGCGACGAGGATGCGGCCTATGCGAAATACCTGCTGGCGCTGAGCTATTATGACCAGATCGACGAGGTGGGCCGCGATCAGGGTCTGACCTTCCAGGCCTTGCAGGCGCTGCGCGAGGTGATCGAGGAATATCCCAATTCCGAATATGCCCGCTCGGCCATCCTGAAATTCGACCTCGCCTTTGACCATCTGGCGGCGAAAGAGATGGAGATCGGGCGCTATTACCTCAAGCGCGGGCATTACACGGCCGCGATCAACCGATTCCGCACCGTGGTGCAGGATTTCCAGACCACGACCCACACCGCCGAGGCGCTG
>Ga0209053_1001290_pt1 | contig 12355 bp, 12 predicted proteins | sample EBPBio152010_DNA_FD_185864 | JGI IMG/M metagenome (GOLD analysis project Ga0209053, IMG submission 185864) | Wastewater treatment Type I Accumulibacter community from EBPR Bioreactor in Madison, WI, USA - Reactor 1_7/15/2010_ DNA (SPAdes)... | ecosystem: Engineered > Bioreactor > EBPR >... | reverse complement strand
TCACCACATAGGCCAGCCGCAATTCGGTCGTGGCCTCGATGGCGAAGGCGTCGCCGGGTTGGGGGGCGTCCTGCGCCCGCGCGCCCTCGGGCTGCGGCAGGATCAACGCCAGCGCCAGCACCGCCGCCCCCAGACGCAACCGCCCCGAAAGCCACAGCGCGGCAAGGCTGTCCGCCGCCAGCAGCGCCAGCGCCAGCGCCAGCAACGCGCCTTTCAGCGGCATTTCGCGCGCGGCCTCGATCCCCTCCACCGGCACCGAGACCGGCCAGACCGCTGGGGCCAACATGCCCTCTGGCCCGATCACGTTCAGCGCGACGCGCCGGTCGTCGCCGGCATAAAGCCCCGGCAGACGGCCCGGCCCCGGCGCCGCCCCGGCCAGTTCCTCGCCCGCGATGCCGGGCAGGCCCTGCGGTTCCTGCGGCTGGCCATAGGCATCCAGCACCGTATCGGGCGTGAAGGTCTGGCCCTTGAGATCGGCCGCATCGGGCAGCGCCGGACGGGTGGACACCGCCAGCCGCTCCAGCATCTGCACGAACAGGCCCGACAGCGGCAGCGACGACCATTCCGCATTGGCGGTGACATGGAACAGCACCACCTGCCCCTGCCCGATCGCCTTGCGCGTGACCAGGGGCGTGCCATCCTCCAGCATGGCGATGGTGCGTTCCGCCAGGGCGGGGTCGGGCTGGGCCAGCACCTGCGCCTTGATCATCACCTCGCCCGGCACCGGCAGACCGAAGAACGGGCTTCCCTCGGGGAAAGGCGCGAGGGTGCGCGGGTCGCCCCAGCTCATCGCGCCGCCCAGCGACCGCCCGCCCTCGCGCAGCCGCACCGGCAAGAGCGGGTCTTCCTCGCTGCGCGCGATGTCCGAGGCCGCCAGTTTCGGCCCGGCAAAGCGCAGCAAAAGCCCGCCGCCCTCGGCCCATTTCAACAGGCCATTGCTTTCCTCACCGGTCAGCCGCGCGACATCGGTCAGCACGATCACATCGGGATTGGCCAGCAAGACATCGGTCAGATTGCCGTCGATCAGCTCGGCCACCGGCGCCAAAGCCTGCCGCAGGTAATGCGTGGGCGACAGGAGCAACAGCCCCTCTTTCCCCGCGCCGCCCCCGATCAGCGCGACCTTGCGCCGCTTGAGGCTGTCATCGGTCAGCGTGACCGCCCCGGCGGTGCGCGTCTCGGAAATCTCAAACCGGGTCAATCGGTTGCGCAATTCGGGCGGCAGGGCCAGCGCGGTGTCGGCGCTGGTCTGGCCGGTGGCAAAGGTCAGGGTCGCGCGGGCGAGTTCCCGTTCGATCCCCGCCGGGTCCAGCCCCCGCGCGGCGACCGCGATTTCGGCCTGCGCGCCGGCGGGCTGGCGCAGCGCGGTGATCTGCACCGCGCCATCCTTGAACCCCACGGGCCGCAGCGCCAGCACCGGGCGCGGCGTTTCGAACACCCGCACCGCGCCCCGCGCCTGAAGCGCGTCCAACAGCGCGTCGCGGCCCGGATGATCCAGCCCGTCGGAAATCCAGTAGCTGTCAAAGGCATCACCCGGCAGCGCCGCCGCCCAGCCCGCAAGATCCTGCGGGGCATAGGGTTCGGGCCGCGCCGCCCCCAGCCGCGCCAGCAGCGGTTGCGCCGCCTGAAATACCGGGGTCTGCGGCGGATCGGTCAGCCGCGCCAGCGCCACGGTGCGCCCGGCCCGGCCCGCCGCCTCGGCCACCGCCAAGGCGCGGTCCACCCGGCGCGGCCAGTCGCGCGCATCGGCCCAGCCCGCATCCATCACGATCAGCAGCGGCGCATCCGAGGCCGCCTCTTGCCGTGCGGGGTTCAGCACCGGCCCGGCAAACCCGATGATCGCCGCCGCCAGCGCCGCCGCCCGCAGCAACAGCAGCCAGAGCGGCGTGCGCTCGGTCTCGGTATCCTTGTCCTGAAGGCCCAGCAGCAGCGCCACCCCGGGAAAGCGCCGCCGGATCGGCGCCGGCGGCACGGCGCGCAACAGCACCCACAACAGCGGCAACGCCACCAGCGCGGTCAGGACCAGAGGCGAGGTAAAGCCCAGCGGGCCAAGCATCCACATCAGAGCGCGGCCTCCAGCGCGGAATAAAGCCAGAGCAGCGCGGGCTGCGCCGCATCGCCGGTGTGATGGGTCGAAAGGTGCCAGCCGGAGGCCCGCGCCAGTTGCGAAAGCCGCGCCCGCCGCTCTGCCAGCCGCGCCAGATAACGCGCCCTCAGATCGCCGGCGCGCTGCGTCTCGTGCTGGAGACTGCCGCCCATGGATTCAAAGATCGTGCGCCCGTCAAAGGGAAAGCTCTCCTCGGCCGGGTCCAGCACCTGCAACAACACGCCCCGCGCGCCACGGTCGGCGGCCGCGCCAATCGCGGCCTCGACCCCCGCCGGATCGCCCAGAAAGTCGGAAATCAGCACCACCCGCCCATGCGCCGCGATGCCCTCGCTGCGCGGGCGCCCGTAATCGGCGGTATCCTCGGCGGCCAGCGCCAGCGCCAGCCGTTCGGCCTGCGCCCGCCCGCCCCGGGGCGGCGTCATCGCACCCAGCAGGCCCACCCGTTCGCCGCCGCGCAGCAAGAGGATCGACAGCGCCAGCGCCAGCAGCCGCGCCCTGTCGATCTTGGGCGCGCGCGCGCGGTCGCCCGAAAAACGCATCGCCGCCGAGGTATCGACCCAGAGCGACACGCTCTGCGCCGCCTGCCATTCACGTTCGCGCACGTATTGCTGATCGCCCCGGGCCGAGCGGCGCCAGTCGATCATCCGCGCGCTGTCACCGGCATGGGCCTGCCGGTATTGCCAGAATTCGTCGCCCATGCCCGCGCGCCGCCGCCCGTGATCGCCCAGAGCGACCGAGGCCGCCAGATGATCGGCCGCCGCCAGCAGGGGCGGCAGCGCCTGACCCAGCCGCTCGGCCCGGGCGCGCAGGTCGGCGGGGGTGGTCACGCCGCAGCCTCCAGCCCCAGCACGCGGCCTGCCACGCGGTCGATCAGCCCCGAAAGGCTTTCGCCCCGCGCCCGCGCGGCAAAGTTCAGCGCCATGCGATGCGTCAGCACCGGCCGCGCCAGCGCCGCCACATCGGCGACCGAAGGCGCCAGCCGCCCGTCAAGCAGCGCCCGCGCCCGGCAGGCCAGCATCAGCGCCTGCGCCGCGCGGGGCCCCGGGCCCCAGCTCAGACTGTCGGCCAGGGCGGCGCCCTCCGGCTCGCCCGGGCGGCAGGCGCGCACCAGATCAAGGATCGCCTCCACCACCGTCTCGCCCACCGGCATGCGGCGGATCACCTCTTGCGCGGCCATCAGCTCTGCCCCGGTCAGCACCTGATGCGCCTGCAAATCCTCGGCCCCCGTGGTGGCCAGCAGGATATCGCGTTCGGTCGCGCGGTCGGGATATTCCACGTCGATCTGGAACAGGAAACGGTCAAGCTGCGCCTCGGGCAGCGGATAGGTGCCCTCTTGCTCGATCGGGTTCTGCGTTGCCAGCACATGAAACGGCCGCCCCAGCGGGCGATGCTGGCCGGCGATGGTGACCTCGCGTTCCTGCATGGCCTGCAACAGCGCCGATTGCGTGCGCGGGCTGGCGCGGTTGATCTCGTCGGCCAGCAGCAACTGGCAGAAGATCGGCCCCTCGATGAAGCGGAAGGCGCGGCTGCCGTCAGCGGCGGTCTCCAGCACCTCGGAGCCGAGGATGTCGGCCGGCATCAGGTCAGGGGTGAACTGGATGCGCCCGCCCTGCAAGCCCATGACGGTGGACAGCGTATCGACCAGCCGCGTCTTGCCCAGACCGGGCAAGCCCACCAGCAGCGCATGCCCCCCGCACAACAGGGCGGCCAGCACCAGATCCACCACCTTTTCCTGCCCGATGAAGCGCCGGTTGATCGAGACCCGCGCCTCTGCCAGCCGGGCCCCAAGGCTTTCGATCTGCCCAATCAACTCTTGCGCCATGACTTTTCGCCCCTTGAAGGTTTATACTGCGTATTTAAGCGGTTCGCGCCGCGCACTACAAATGACAAAAGCGAAAGGCCCGCAAATGGCTGAAACCCCTTCGATGCTGGACGAGGTGAAGCGCGCCTCGAAAAAGGGGCCGCCGCCGGTGCATCTGTGGAATCCGCCCTATTGCGGCGAGATGGACATGCGGATTGCCCGCGACGGCACCTGGTTTCACGAAGGCACCCCCATCGGCCGCGCGCCGCTGGTGCGGCTGTTCGCCTCGATCCTGAAGCTGGAAGACGGGCGCTATTATCTGGTCACCCCGGTCGAGAAGCTGGGCATCCGCGTGGAGGACGTGCCCTTCATCGCCGTCGATTTCACACGCGACGGCACGGGGGCGGCGCAAAGCCTGACCTTCACCACCAATGTCGGCGACAGCGTGACGCTTGGCCCCGACCACCCGCTGCGCATGGCCGAGGGCGCGCCCTATATCCTGATCCGCCGCGGGCTGGAGGCCCGGGTGGACCGCAAGAGCTTTTACCGCCTGATGGAGATCGGCGAGGAGGCCGAGGCGCAGGGGGAACGCTGGTTCGGCCTGCGCTCGCAGGGCGCGTTCTTTCCGGTGATCCGCGCGGCGGAACTGGCGGAGTAACCGCCTTTGCGCCCGCCCTGCCCCTTCGCTCTTGCCCCGGCGCGGCTGGCTTCGTAAAAGGACCAAAGGCGCAGCCAGTGGCCATATTCAGGAGGTCCGCCATGTCGATCGAAGCCCCGGAAACCCAGGTCGTGACCCATTGGAAAGTGGCCTGTGACGGGGGCGAGGGCGCATTGGGCCATCCGCGCGTCTGGCTGACCATCCCGCAGGATAGCGGCTTTGTCGAATGCGGCTATTGCGACAAGCGCTATGTGATCGACCGCGACCACGCCCACGACGACCACTGAGGCGCCCGGCCCGGGCGGGTATGGGGCTTTTTCAAAAGCGCCGGAAACCGCTTGGCGGGCACGGAATTGCGCTGAACGGAAGCGATTTTTCGTCGAAAAATCGCGCCGTTGCGCGTCAGAACGCCTTGAAGGTCATCGTGGTCAGGGTGCGCATGATGCCCGGGATGTCGAACAGGTTTTCCGAAAGATAATGCCCGACATCGGCCCCGTCGGGGATATAGACCTTGGCCAGAAGGTCATATTCCCCCGAGGTCGAGAACAGTTCGCTCACCACCTCGCGGTCATAGATCGCATCAGCCACCTTGTAGGTCTGGCCGGGGGTGCAACGGAACTGGACGAAGACGCAGATGGACATGGCGGGCTCCCTTTTTGCGGCAGCTTATGCCGGGGCGCCGGCGGGGGAAAGACCCTGCCGCCCCTTCCGCGTCGCTTACTCCTCGGCGCTCAGCGCAAAGGCCGCCGGGGCCTGGGCGCGCAGATCCTCGACCCCCAGCGGGGCCTGCGGCCGGCCCAGCCGGTTGCGGATCACCCAGTGCAGCCGCTTTTCCGCGCGGGTGATCGCCACATAGGCCAGCCGTTTCCACAGCGCGATGCCGGCCTCTGACCGCCCGGCCTGCGCGGCCGCCCAAAGATCGGGGGCAAAGACCTGCACCTCGGGCCATTGCGACCCCTGCGCCTTGTGGATCGTCACCGCCGCCCCATGCAGGAAGGTGGCGCCCATGGTCGCGGCCTGCGGGATGAACGGCTCTTCCTCATCGGGCTTTTCGATCTTGATGATCGAGGCGGCGGAAAGCTGCGGCTCCTCGGCGCCGATCACATGCAGCTTGGCAAATCCAGGCCGCGTGCCGGGGCCGAGATAGATCACCTGCGCGCCCTTGATCAGACCGCGCGCCTCAAGATCAATACGTTTCTTACGGTGCTTCAGCGGCAGTTCGATGCCGTCGCAGATCAGCGGCTCGCCGGGCAAAAGCGCATCGGCCGGCGCGCCGTTCACCATGCGAAAGGCGTTGATCAGCCGGATCCGCGTAGCATTGCGCCAAACCAGCACCGGGCTGCGCGCCATCAACCCGGCATCCACCCTTTCGGCCATCACCACCCGGTCATCGCGGGCGGCGGCCTGTTCGACCATGCGCTCAAAGCGGTCAAAGGTCAGATCCGGGTCGGCCAGCGCATGCGCCAGATCAAGGATCGGGTTGCCCTCGGCCTGCCGGTGGATGCGCGACAGGTGCAACTGCCGCTCGGCCCCCAGCTTGTCGAACACCATCTGCCCCGACTGGTTCACCGGCGCCAGCTGCGCCGGATCGCCAAACAGCACCAGCGTCGGAAAAATCTCGCGCAGGTCATCAAACTGCCGGTCATCCAGCATCGAGCTTTCGTCGATGAAGCCGATATCCAGTGGCTCCTCGCGCCGTTTCCAGCCCTGGATGAAATCCGACCCGCGCAGCCCCGCCGCCGCCAGCGCCCCGGGAACCGAGGCATTGCTGTCGTAAAACGCCTTGGCGCGATCAAGCGCCAGATCGGTCAGCCCCTCGACCACCGGGCGTTCGCCATTGCCGGTCAGCCAATCGGCGATGCGTTCATATTGCGGATCATAGACCGGGGTATAGAGGATGCGGTGAATCGTCGTCGCCGGCACGCCGCGCATGCGCAGCACCGAGGCCGCCTTGTTGGTCGGCGCCAGAATCGCCAGGCTGCGGCGCTCCTTGCGGCGCTTGCCCTCGTAATCTCCCGAAATGATCTCCACCCCGGCGGCCTTCAGCGCCTTGTAGAGACTGGCAAGCAGCATGGTCTTGCCCGAACCCGCCTTGCCCATCACCCCGAGGACCGTGCTTTTACCTTCGGTCGCGGGGGTCAGGCTGCCCTCGACCAGATCGACGCCCATGCCGCGCAACTGGTCGGCCACGCGATCCCAGGCCTCGGCCTGATCGTCGGAAAAGGTCATGTCGGGCGTGCGGTCGGGCATCTGCATGGCGCGCACCTTAGGCCAGCCGCCCCGGAATGGCGAGGGGCGGCGGCGCCTTCAGTTCGCGCGCCCGAGCGGCTGGTCAGGCAGCGTCGCGCCGCCAAACCCCTCGGCCCGGGCGGCCAGCTCCACCTCGGCGACGCGGACGGCGGTTTCGACCTGCGCCGCGAAAGCCGGAAGCCCGTTGGCCAGCGCAAAGCTGCGCAGATCCGCCAGCAGGTCGAAAATCCAGTCATCCGCCATCTGCATTGCAACCCCGCCGATTGTATATGAATCGGAAACAACCCTACCGATTACCGTGACAATATCGGGGGATAGGTCAATAGAACGTCACCAAACGCCGCGCTCCCGAATGGAAACCGCCGCCCCGGTGAACCGGAGCGGCGGAAAACTGCCTTCGCAAAGGTCAACGCCCCTGGCGGATCAGCCCTGACGGCCGGCCTCCAGCGCGTCTTCAAAGGTGCGCAGCCCGGCGCGCGGCGCCTGCACCAGCACGGCCATGTTGCCGGGCTTGTGCTGGTTGCGCAGCATCAGCGTATGGGCCTGCGGGATCTCGGCCCAGGGGAACACCTCGGACATGCAGGGGTCGAGCCGGCGTTCGCACATCAGCTTGTTCGCCGCCGCGGCCTGTTTCAGATGCGCGAAATGCGACCCTTGCAGACGCTTCTGGTGCATCCACATGTAGCGCACGTCGAAGGTGCAGTTGAAACCCGAGGTGCCGGCGCAGATCACCACCATGCCGCCCTTCTTGCAGACCAGGGTGGAGACCGGGAAGGTCGCCTCGCCGGGGTGTTCGAAGACCATGTCCACGCTCACGCCCTTGCCGGTGATATCCCAGATCGCCTTGCCGAACTTGCGGGCCTCTTTCAGCCAGTCGTTATATTCCTCGCTGTTGACCTTGGGCAATTGGCCCCAGCATTTGAAATCCTTGCGGTTGATCACGCCCTTGGCGCCCAGCGACATGACGAAATCGCGTTTGTCCTCTTCGGAGATCACGCCGATCGCATTGGCGCCGGCCGCCGCCGCCAGCTGGATCGCGTAGGAACCAAGCCCGCCCGAGGCGCCCCAGACCAGCACGTTCTGACCCGGCTTCAGGTCATGCGGCGCATGGCCGAACAGCATGCGATAGGCGGTGGCCAGCGTCAGCGTGTAGCAGGCGCTTTCCTCCCAGGTCAGGTGCTTGGGCCGCGGCATGAGCTGCTGGGCCTGCACGCGGGTGAACTGGGCAAAGGAACCGTCATGGGTCTCATAGCCCCAGATCCGCTGCGTGGGCGAGAACATCGGGTCGCCGCCGTTGCATTCCTCGTCGTCGCCGTCGTCCTGGTTGCAATGCACCACGACCTCGTCGCCCACCTTCCAGCGCTTTACCTTGTCGCCCACGGCCCAGACGATGCCCGAGGCATCAGAACCGGCGATGTGATAGGGCTGCTTGTGGCCGTCAAAGGGGCTGATCGGCACGCCGAGACCGGCCCAGACACCGTTATAGTTCACGCCCGCCGCCATCACGAGAACCAGCACTTCGTGGCTGTCCAGCGTCCAGGTCGGCACGACCTCCAGCTGCATCGCCTGTTCCGGCTCGCCATGGCGTTCACGGCGGATCGCCCAGGCATACATGTTCTTCGGCACATGGCCGAGCGGCGGCATTTCGCCGATTTCATACAAGTCCTTGATCGGCGCGTCATAAGGCGCAATCGCGGGCTGGGTATCCAGGGCCATGGGGCGCTCCTCTCTCTGTCGATGCCGCGCCGCAGAATCGGCGCGTGCCATGGGCATAGAGATACATCCGCGACGCAACATTGCAACTGTATTTAGGTCGATCTTGAAATTTTATGTCCGCCGCATTGCGGCGATAGCGCATGACTTGCGGCAGTGCAGCGGCGCAGACACCCCCCATGCCGCAGATGCAAGGCAGCGCGCGCGCCCGCCCTATCTGTCGCCGTCATGCTTTATTGCTTGCCTTTATGGCCAGACGGCCCCACATTACGCGCGCGACGTTATCTCTTCTCGACCCCTGTTACCGAATCCCGGCCACAGCTCGAATGCGCTGACGATGCCGAGCCGCCGCATCCTGCGGGCGGCAGATCGAAACAGGAGTATGCACGATGGCCAAGGGCACCGTGAAATGGTTCAACGCCACCAAAGGCTATGGCTTTATTGCCCCGGAAGGCGGCAAGAAGGACATTTTCGTTCACATCACCGCGCTTGAGCGCGCCGGCATCCGCGCGCTGGCCGACGGTCAGGCCGTGACCTTCGATATCGAAGCCGGCCGTGACGGCCGCGAATCGGCGACCAATCTGGCGCTGGCCTGAGCCTTCGCCCGATCGAATGTGAAAAGGCGGGCCTCGGCCCGCCTTTTTTCATCTTCCGGGGTCGCGCCCTGCAATCAGGCGGCCGACCACAGCATCCGTTCGCGCAGCGCATGTTCAAAGCCCACCCTTAGCGACACCGCCGAAAGCGGCGCCCGCAGCAGGACCGGCTCGTCACGATGTTCGGGAAAGCTCTGCTCGGCCAGCCCCGAGGCGACCAGGATACAGGGCACCGTGCAGCCCGCCCCGCGCAGCAGCGACACCGCCCGATGGCCGGCCTCCAGCCCGCCGAAATCGTCGCAAAGCAGCACGAAAAGCCCGTAGCCGCGCGGATCGTCCATCAGCGCCGACAGACCGGCGAAAAATTCGCCCTCAAGGTCCACCTGTCCGCCCATGCCCGCCACCCGCTTTATCGCGGTATCGGTCGCCGCCGCGCCCTCTTGCGCCACGAGCAGGACACGCACGCCCCACCCGACCAGATCGGCCCCGGAAATCTCGGTTCGCAATACTTGCATCTCGTCACCCGCCACATTGCCCACGCGGTCAGGATCACCGGCGATTATGTCGGCAATATGGGCAGGGCGCGGCGTTTTTGATGCAGTGCCGCCGGGGCATTGTGGCAAGATCGCCGAAATGGACAGGGGGACGGCGTGCCGTATCAACAGCAGATCGACGCGGCGACCCGCGACTTCATCCAGCGCAGCGAAAGCTTTTACCCCCCCGATGCCGTGGACCTTTCCATCGCCGATCAGCGCGCGGTCTATGACCGGATGTGCGCGGCCTTTCGCGCCCCCCGCCCCGCCGGGCTGGAGGTCGCGGACCTGACCATCGCGGGCGTGCCTTGCCGGCGCTATGGCGCGGCGGGCCCGCGGCTGCTTTATGCCCATGGCGGCGGTTTCGTGGTGGGTGGGCTGGACAGCCATGACGATGTCTGCGCCGAACTGGCCACGGCCTGCGGCGCGCAGGTGATCAGCGTCGATTACCGTCTGGTGCCCGAACACCCCCATCCCGCCGCCTATGAGGATGTGCTGGCGGTGGCGCGCGCCCTGCCCGGCCCGCTGGTGCTGGCGGGCGATTCCGCCGGGGGCGCGCTGGTCGCCTCGGTCGCGCATGCGCTGCGCGGCAAGGCCGATCTGCGCGGGCTGCTGCTGATCTATCCCGGCCTTGGCGGCGACCGCGACAAGGGCAGCTATGTGACCCATGCGCAGGCGCCGATGCTGACCACGGCGGATGTGATCTGGTATGCCGCCGCGCGCCATGGCGGCGCCGAACCCGTGCAGCCCGATGTCACCGTGGGCGTGCTGCATGACCATGATTTCACCGGCCTGCCCCCGGTCGTCGCCTTCAGCGCGGAATGCGACCCGCTGGCCGATGACGGGGCCGAGTATGTGGCGCGCATCCGGGCGGCGGGCGGCCGCGCGGAATGGCTGCTGGATACAGGGCTTGTGCATGGCTGGCTGCGCGCCCGCCATTCCGTGCCCCGCGCCCGCGCCGCGTTCGACCGCATCTGCGACCGGCTGCGCGGCCTGCTGGCAGCCTAGCGCAGGAACGGCGCCGCCACCATCGAGGCCGGCACCGGCACGCCCAGCCGGGTCAGGATCGTCGGCGCCAGTGCCAGTTGCCCGATCACCGCATCGGGCGGCGGCCCCCCGGCCGGGCCGAAATAGTAAAGCGCGGTATCGCGCTGCACATCCGCCGCCCCGCCATGATGGCCGCGCATGTCCTGCCCGTGATCGGCGGTCACGATCACCTCATACCCCGCCGCGCGCCAGCGTTGCACAAAGGGCGCAAGCTGGGCATCCAGCGCATAACAGGCATGGTCCATTTCAGGGCAGTCATGGCCAAAGCGGTGGCCCATGCTGTCCAGCGTGCAGGTATGCAACATGCCATAGTCGATGCCGAACCTTTCGCACAGCCGGGTCAGCGTGGCGAACAGGTCGTGATCGGCGGGCGTGGCCTGATTGATGAGGTTGTAGCCCTGCATGGTGTGAAAGCGGCCATGGGTGATCGGCCCGTAAGCCTCGTCATATTCCAGGTCGCGCACGGCATCAAAGGGCGCACGGTTGAAGAATTCCGACCAGAAGCTGTGCGCCACCGCGCCGGTCGTGCGCCCGGCCTGCCGGCATTCGGAAAAGATGTCGGGGTGATCCAGACGCCGCACCGCCTCATTGCCCCAGACCTGCGTCACCTGCGGCGGCAACCCGGTATGAAGCGAGGCATAGCAACTGGCCGAGGTCGAGGGCAGCACCGACCGATGCCGCCAGACCCGGGCCGCGCCCTGCGCCACCCAGCCTTCCAGATTGCCGAACAGCCGGCGGAAATTGGCATAGGGCACGCCGTCGAGGATGATCAGAAGCAGCTTTGCCACCTCAGTTCCCCGCGCTTTCCATCCGCCGCGTCTCCAGCACCTGTTCCAGCCAGCCCAGCTTCATCTCGGGCACCGAGGACAGCAGAAGGTCGGTATAGGCGTCAAAGGGCGGCGCCAGCACATCGGATTTGGCGCCGTAGCGCTGCACCTGACCCTTGAACATCACCGCGATCCGGTCGGCAATCGCGCGCACCGTGGCAAGATCATGGGTGATGAACAGATAGGCCACCCCCTCGCGCGCCTGCAAATCCAGCAGCAGCTTGAGGATGCCATCCGCCACCAGCGGATCGAGCGCCGAGGTTACCTCGTCGCAGATGATGAGCTTGGGCTTCGCCGCCAGCGCCCGCGCGATGCAGACGCGCTGCTTTTGCCCGCCCGACAATTCCGCCGGATAGCGGTCGGCAAACCCCTTGCCCATCTCGATCTGGTCCAGCAATTCCTGCACCCGCTTGCGCTTTTCGGCGCCTTTCAGACCGAAATAGAATTCCAGCGGCCGGCCGATGATGGTTTCCACCGTCTGCCGCGGGTTCATCGCCACATCGGCCATCTGATAGATCATCTGCAATTCGCGCAGATCGTCGCGCGACCGCCCCGCCAGATCGGCAGACAGGTCGCGCCCGTCAAAGGTGATGCGGCCCTGACTGGCCGGCAACAGCCCGGTGATCACCCGCGCCAGCGTGGATTTGCCCGACCCGCTTTCACCCACCACCGCCAGCGTCTGCCCCGGCGGCAGATCGACCGAGACGTTTTTCAGCACGTCGAACGCGGTGCCCTTGTAGCGCGCGGTCACGTTCTGGATGCGCAAGAGCGGCGGCGCCTCGGGCTTTTCGGCATGGTCGATCGACCGGACCGAGACGAGCGCGCGGGT
>Ga0209053_1001279_pt1 | contig 12408 bp, 10 predicted proteins | sample EBPBio152010_DNA_FD_185864 | JGI IMG/M metagenome (GOLD analysis project Ga0209053, IMG submission 185864) | Wastewater treatment Type I Accumulibacter community from EBPR Bioreactor in Madison, WI, USA - Reactor 1_7/15/2010_ DNA (SPAdes)... | ecosystem: Engineered > Bioreactor > EBPR >... | reverse complement strand
GGCCGGAGCCGGAAGCCGAGATCAGGATCTTCGTCTGGAAGGGCTTGGAAGGGCCGTAGCCCGCTTCCGCCAGCAGCTTCTTCGCCTGAGCGAGATCGCGCTTGAGCTTGAATTTCGGGTTGCCGAACCACTGGTGGCCCGGCGGCATGAAGCCCTCGGCCGGGATCATCAAGCCGCCCAGCAATTCCTTCAGCCCCTCGCGATCCACCGCGAGATTGGCAGCCTGCCGCACGCGCACATCGTTCCAGACCGAGCCTTCGGCGCGGCTGAGATGCCAGGTCCAGTTATGCGGATAGGCATTCGTGATGATCTGCATCCCCGCAGCCTTCAGCGAAGGCACGGCATCCGGCGCGGGCGCCTCGATCCAGTCGACCTGGCCCGAACGCAAGGCGGCGACGCGCGTATTCGCCTCGGGCAGGGGGATGAGGATCATCTTGTCGAGCTTGGGAATGCGCGGCTTGTCCCAGTATTCCTTGTTGGGCACGAGTTCGGCCCGCTCGCGCGGGGTTAGCGCGGTCAGCTTCCACGGGCCGGTGCCGGAGGGGGTCTTCGCGAATTCCTGCCAGTTCTTGCCCACCTTTTCCCATTGTGCGGGCGAGGAAATGCCGATCCACGCGAGCTGGTAGGGCAGCGTTGCATCTGGCGCACGGGTAGTGATTTCAAGCGTGAGATCATCGATCGCGCGATAGCTCGCCACCGCCGGAATGCGCGAGCGCCCCTGCGATGCCTGCCGCTGGTCGAATTGCGGCGCATCCTGCTTCAGGAGCTTGTCGAAGTTCCACACCACCGCAGCCGCCGTGAGCGTGCTGCCATCGTGGAATTTCACGCCCTCTCGGATCTTGAAGATCCACTTGTTCTTGTCCGTGGCATCCACGCTCCAGCTCGCGGCAAGGCCGGGGATCAGCGTCGAGGGCTTGTCCGATTTCGTCAGATCCCAGTGCACAAGCGCATCATAGACCGTGAGCCCCATGAAGCGCTGGCCTTCGCCACCCTGATCGGGCTGGCCGGTCGTCATCGGGATGTCGGAAGCGGTCATCCCGATCCGGAGCGTGCCCTGCGCGAGGGCGGGAGTGGCCGTGAGCAAAGCGGCAGCGATGGCTGCTGCCATCCGGGAGGGCATCATGAGCGAACATCCTTGATGACGGGAGGGGGAAACCCCGGGCCAAAGGCAAGGCCCGGGGCCGAATGCGGTGGGGTTAGTCGATCGACATCGGCGCGATATCGATGAACCAGCTCTTGGGCTGCACGACGCCCTTGACCTTCGCGCTCATCGCGCGCGGGCCAACGTCATGCGCCACCCAGATGAAGGGCGCTTCTTCCACGATGCGCTTGTGGAGCGCCGCGAGCGCCTGATCGCGCCCGGCATCATCGAAGGTGCCGCGTGCCTTGGCGATCAGCCCGTCGAACTCGTCATTCCCGAAGAAGCCCCAGTTGTTGGAGACCGGCGGGAAGGTCTTGGTCGAGGTGAAGCGCACCATCGCGAAGAACGGGTCCATCGCGGCGAAGGTCACGTTGATCGCATGAGCCCCGCGCGCGCTCTCGTGCTTCGCGCCCTGGCGCCAGTTGGTGAAGAGCGTGTTCCACTCGATCACGTCGAGTTCGACATCGAAGAAGCACTCCTTCAGCGCCTGCTGCACGAACTCGTTCATGGGGATCGGCTGCATCTGGCCCGAGCCCGAGGCCGAGGTCTGCACCTTCACCTTCAGGCGTTTCGTGGCCGAGAAGCCCGCTTCCGTCATCAGCTTCTTGGCGGCAGCCGGATCATACTTGATGTCGAAAGTCGGGTTGCCCCACCACGGATGGCCCGGCGGAACGGTACCCTTCGGCACGCCCATCATGCCGCCCAGAAGCTCCTTCAGCTCGTCGCGGTTGATGCAGAGGTTCGCGGCATGGCGCACGCGCTTGTCGAGCCAGGGCGAGCCTTCCACGAAGGAGAGCTGCCACGGCCAGACATGCGGCTGCGGGTTGGAATAGAGCGTGAAGCCGCGGCTCTTGATCTGCGGCATGGCATCCGGCGAGGGTGCCTCGATCCAGTCGACCTGACCCGAGAGCAGGGCAGCCGTGCGAGCATTGGCTTCCGGCAGCGGCAGCAGCACCACACGGTCGATCTTCGGCGTGCGCTTCGGATCCCAGTAGCTCTTGTTCGCGACCATTTCGAAGCGCTCGCGCGGCACGAGGCGCACGCCCTTGAACGGGCCGGTGCCCGAGGGATCGCCCGCGAAGGCGAGCCAGGCTTGCTTCGCGCGTTCGGCCGGGTCCGCCACATTCGCCGGCACCGCTGCGAGCTTCGCCGCCCAATGTGCCGGCGAGGCCATGAAGAGGTTCGAGAGGTTGATCGGCAGGAAGCTGTCGGGCTCGGAGGTGGTGAGTTCTACCGTGAGATCGTCAATCTTGCGGGCCGAACGCAGGGTCGGCATGCGCGAGGCGGTCACGCCCACCTGATCGGCGGCGAAATGCGGCGCATCCTTGTCGAGCACCTTGCGCACATTCCAGACCACGGCATCGGCGTTGAAATCCGAGCCATCATGGAATTTCACACCCGGGCGCAGCTTAAAGACCCACTTGGTCTTGTCGGCATCATCCGCCTTCCACTCGGTGGCGAGGCCGGGAATGAGCACGGAAGGCTTCTCCGCCGAGGAGAGATCCCAATGCGTCAGGGCATCATACATCGGGATGCCGGTGAAACGGTTGCCCTCGAAGCCCTGGTCGGGCTGGCCATGGGTACGGGGCACATCGGCCGCCGTCATGCCGATGCGCAGCAGCTTTTCCTGCGCGCTGGCAAAACCCATCATGGCTGTGAAGGCGAGGCTGGCGAGCAGGCCAGCTTTCAGAAGTCCGGTCTTCATTGTTTTGGTTCCTCACCTGTTTTCGGCTCTTGACCGCGGATGGGAACCGCAAGAACTATGCCAGCCGTGCAAGCAGCGGTTCAGGCGGCGGAGAGCTTCCCAAGCTTGGTGAAAACCGGAGATTGTCTCGCTGGAAATGCTGCAATTTTCAGCACAAGCTTCCTCACGCTGCCTAAAATCTAATCCGCCGGCCAAGTTTTGCGCAGGCTGTATCCTCGGAGAGCCTGATGCGGCTGCTGGCCATCAATCCGAACACCACCGCTGAGGTGACGAACCGTGTCGTGGCCGTGGGCCGCGCGCTCGCGCCACCGGATGTGACGATCCTCGGCGCCACCGGCCGCTTCGGCGCGCGCTACATCTCCTCGCGCAGCGCTTCGGCGATTGCCGGCCACGCGACACTCGATGCCTTCGCCGAGCACGGGGAGGGCGTGGACGGCGTGCTGCTCGCCTGTTTCGGCGATCCCGGCCTGCATGCCCTGCGGGAAATCGCGAACTGCCCAGTGCTGGGCCTCGCGGAAGCCTCCTGTCTGGCCGCCGCAGAGGGCGGGCGCCGCTTCTCGATCCTCACAGGCGGCGAGCGCTGGGGCCCCATACTGCAGGAATTCGTGAGCACTCTCGGGCTTTCGGCCTCGCTTGCGTCAATCCGTACCGTTGCGCCCACCGGCGGCGAGATCGCCGCGAATCCTGCCGCTGCCTATGATCTGCTGACCGAAACAGCCATCTCTGCGGCACGCGAGGATGGCGCCGAGGCAGTGATCCTCGGCGGCGCGGGACTCGCGGGCATCGCTGCACAAATTCGCGATCGCGTGCCCGTGCCGCTGCTCTGCTCGGTGGAAACCGGCTTCAAGCGCGCCTTCGCCATGCTCGAAAACCCGCCCGTGAAGCCCGTTTCCGGCGATTTCGCCTTGCCCGCGCCGGTGGAAACCATTGGCCTTAGCCCGGCTTTAACCGCCCGCCTTGAAAGGAACTGACGTGACCGAGACGAGCATGCACCTCCGCCCTAATCTCGGCATCGACGGCGACCGCCTCTGGTCTTCACTGATGGAGATGGCGAAGATCGGTGGAACGCCCAAGGGCGGCTGCAACCGCCAGGCGTTGACGCCGGAGGATGGCGAGGCCCGCGCGCTCTTCCGTCGCTGGTGCGAAGCCGCGGGCACGACCGTGCGCATTGATCCGCTCGGCTCGATGTTTGCGCGGCGCGAAGGGCTGGAGGATCTGCCGCCGGTGCTGATCGGCTCGCATCTCGACACCCAGCCCACGGGCGGCAAGTTTGATGGCGTGCTCGGCGTGATGGCCGGTCTCGAAATCCTGCGGCGCATGGAAGAGGCGGGCATCCGCACGCGCCGACCGATCGAGGTCGTGAACTGGACCAATGAGGAAGGCTGCCGCTTCGCTCCGGCCATGCTCGCTTCCGCGGCCTATGCGGGTGTTCTTCCAGTGGAGAAGGCGCTGGATACGCGCGACATCGCAGGCATCCGCTTCGGCGATGCCCTCGAGAGCATCGGCATCGTGCCGGATCGCCCGCTGGGCGGCGACAAGATCGCGGCCTATCTCGAACTTCATATCGAGCAGGGGCCCATCCTCGAGGCCGAGGGCAAGGAGGTCGGGCTCGTCACGAGCGGGCAGGGGCTCTTCTGGTATGATGCGGTGATCACCGGTTTCGAGAGCCATTCCGGCTCCACGCCCATGCATATGCGCGACGACGCGCTGGTCGCCGCTGCGCAACTCATCGAGGCCTTGCGAAAGATCGGCACCGAGGCCAATCCGCCTGGAACGGCGACCGTCGGCCAGTTCGAGGTTTTCCCCAATTCACGCAACGTCATTCCCGGCGAGGTGCGCATGACCATCGACATGCGCCACCCCGATCCGGCCGTGCTCCGCGCGATGGATCAGCGTTTCCACGAGACGGTCGCGGCGCTTCAGAAAGGGCGCATCCGCATCGAACTCACGCAAGTCGCGGCCACGCAGCCGCTCTCGTTTGATCCCGGCATGCTCGCCATGCTGCGCGAGGAGGCCGATGCCATGGGCATTTCGCACCGGAACATCATTTCCGGCGCGGGGCATGATGCCTTCCACATGGCGAAAATCGCGCCGGCCGCGCTGATTTTCACGCCCTGTGCGGGCGGCGTGAGCCACAACGAGGCCGAAAGCATCGAGCCGCATCAGGCCGAAGCCGGCGCGAACCTGTTGATGCGCGCGGCCCTTCGGCTGGCCGATATGCCGTGAGGATCACTCCCATGAACAGAAGGCCACGGCCTGCCGTGGCCGTCATTCCCACTCGATCGTGCCAGGCGGCTTCGACGTGATGTCGTACGTCACCCGGTTGATGCCCTTCACCTCGTTGATGATGCGCGTGGCGACGCGACCGAGGAAAGCCATATCGAAGGGGTAGAAATCGGCGGTCATGCCATCGACCGAGGTCACGGCGCGCAGGGCGCAAACGTGATCATAGGTGCGACCGTCGCCCATCACGCCGACGGTGCGCACCGGCAGGAGCACCGCGAAGGCCTGCCAGATGACATCATAGAGGCCCGCCTTGCGGATTTCATCGAGATAGATTGCATCCGCCTCGCGCAGGATATCCGCCTTCTCGCGCGTGATCTCGCCGGGGATGCGGATCGCGAGGCCAGGGCCTGGGAAGGGGTGACGACCGACGAAGGTCTCGGGCAGACCGAGTTCGCGGCCCAGCGCGCGCACCTCGTCCTTGAAGAGTTCGCGCAAGGGCTCCACGAGCTTCATGTTCATGCGCTCGGGCAGTCCGCCCACATTGTGGTGCGACTTGATCGTGACGCTCGGGCCACCCGAAAAGCTCACGCTTTCAATCACATCGGGGTAGAGCGTGCCCTGCGCGAGGAATTCCGCGCCGCCGATCTTCTTCGCTTCCGCCTCAAACACATCGATGAAGAGCTTGCCGATGGTCTTGCGCTTCACTTCGGGGTCGGAGACGCCCGCGAGCGCGCCAAGGAAGGTCTCGCTCGCATCCACATGCACCAGCGGAATATTGTAATGCCCGCGGAACAGGTTCACCACTTGGCTGCTCTCGCCTTTGCGCATCAGGCCGTGATCGACATAAACGCAAGTGAGCTGGTCGCCCACCGCCTCATGGATCAGCACGGCAGCGACGGACGAATCCACGCCGCCCGACAGACCGCAAATGACCTTGCCCTTGCCGACCTGCGCGCGGATTTTCGCTATCATCTCCGCGCGATAGGCGCCCATGGTCCAGTCGGATTTCAGCCCCGCGATATTGTGCACGAAATTCGCGATCAGCTTTCCGCCATCGGGCGTGTGCACCACCTCGGGGTGGAACATAGTGGTGTAGATGCGGCGCTTCTCATCCGTGGCGATGGCGAAGGGCGCGTTCTCGCTCGTGGCCTTCACGGTGAAGCCCTCGGGCAGCTTGGTCACTCGGTCGCCATGGCTCATCCAGACCGGATAGCGCTGGCCCACTTCCCAGAGCTTGTCGAAAAGCGCGGAGGCTTCCTTGATCTCGATATCCGCGCGGCCGAACTCTGCCGCGTGCCCGCCTTCCACCACGCCGCCAAGCTGTACGGCGGTAGTCTGCTGGCCGTAGCAGATCGCCATGATCGGCAGGCCGGACTGGAACACCGCTTCCGGCGCGCGGGGGCTGCCTTCACGCGTCACCGAATCCGGGCCACCGGAGAGGATGATCGCCTTGGGGCGAAGCTTCAGGAAGGCCTCGTCGGCCTTCTGATAGGGGTGAATTTCGCAATAGACGCCGGTTTCGCGCACGCGCCGGGCGATCAACTGCGTCACCTGAGAGCCGAAATCGATGATGAGAACGGTGTCGTGGTTCGGAATGGTCATGGCCAGCCTTTCGGCAATCAGGTGGAGCGTGTAAAAACGGAAATGAAGAAGCCGTCGGTATCCGTGCGATGCGGCGAGAGCAGCAGGCCGATGCCGGAGGCGTCGCGATGCTGGCCGATGCCCTCAAGGCCAGCAGCTTTGGCATTCGCAGCGGGGTCAACCACCGAGAAATCCGGGTTTGCCGCGAGGAATGCCTTCACCTGCGCGCCATTCTCTGCATCGAGCAGCGAGCAGGTGATGTAGACGAGCCGCCCGCCGGGTTTCACATAGCTTTTGGCCTCGGCGAGCACGGTGCGTTGTTCGTCGCAGCGCATCTCCAGCGCGTTGGGCCTGAGGCGCCATTTCGCATCCGGATGGCGACGCCAGGTGCCCGCGCCGGTGCAGGGCGCATCCACCAGCACGAGATCGCATTTGCCCACGAGATCGTTGAGCTTCGCCGGCTCCTTGCCCTTCGGCGTACGCACCTGCACATTCCGCACCCCGGCGCGCGTGATGCGTTCATGGATCGGGGCGAGGCGACGCGCATCGTTGTCGGTCGCGAAGATCTGGCCCTTGTTGTTCATCTCCGCGGCCATGGCGAGCGTCTTGCCCCCACCACCCGCGCAGAAATCGAGCACCTGCATGCCCGGCTTCGCGCCCGCGAGCAGGGAGGCCAGTTGCGAGCCCTCATCCTGGATTTCCACCGCGCCCTTGATGAAGGCGGGCTCCGCCTGAATGTAGGGCGCGCGGCCCTCGGCATTGGGTTTGAAGCGCAGGCCATAGGGCGAGAGCGACGTGACCTCAGGCTCGAGATGGCCCAAAGCCTCCATCGCCTTGAGGCGGATGAGCTTCAGCGCGTTGACGCGCGCATCGACCGGCGCGCGCGAGGCGAGGGCGGAAGCCTCGGCCACGCGGGTCTCGCCGAAGCTTTTCGCAAGTTCCTCATCCAGCCATTCCGGGTAGTTGCCGCGGATATGCGCCGGAGCATCGGAGAGATCAGCCGCCTGCAGGCTCAGGCGTTCGGCCTCTGTCAGTGGCGCAGGGGCGAAACGCTCGCCGGTGAAGAGCGCGGCAATGGCCTCCACCTCCATGCCGCGCAACAGGCGCAGCATGCCGAGCAGAGCTGCTCGTCCGGATTCTTTTTTTGACGCATCTTCTTTACGCGAACCGGGGTCCACTTCGCTTGAAGATGCTTCTGTATCCCCCCTCAACCCCATGATCCACTGGGCGGAAGCTTTGACGCGCAGCGTATCATGCACCAGATTACCGATGGCATTGCGATCGCCCGAACCGGCATAGCGGTTCGCCTTGCCCCAATCCGCGAGAGCAGGCCCGAGCGGCCGCTTGCGGTCGAGGATTTCATCGAGAAGCGCAATGGCGGCGGAAAGGCGTGCAGAGGGGGTCATTGGCGGATCGCTTGGCGTGAAGGCCGGGACAAGTCAAGCCAATCGGGCGCGAGAAACGGTTGGTTACCCTTTCGTGACCATTTCCGTTCAAAACCAATGCATGTGCCGCTTTTCTGCCACGATTGGGGCGGAAGGCGACACCAGCCCGGTTCTGTGGTCGCGCCGGCTCTCCGGGAGCCTGTCCGACCGCAGATCCATTTGGTTCATCAGGAGTATCCCCATGAAGAAGATCATCAACGGCGTGCTCGCCACCGCCATGCTCATCTCGGTCGCGGCCTGCGCGTCCTCGCAGGCCCAGCAGACCGACCTCACCCCGCCGGCGCGTGGTCTCGATGCCAAGACGCAGCTTGAGTGCGGCACGAAGCGCGGCTGCCGCTAAGCGGTTCCGAACCTTCTGAATGCGAAAGCCCGCCGTTTCGGCGGGCTTTTTTTTATGGCGAACAGGAAAACGGGAAGAACGTGCTGGCCATACCGGCATTCATGCCCAATGCCACCAGTGCATTGGCCATATCGAATTCGGCCTTCAGGCGCGGGCAGACCTTCGTGGAGGTGACACAGCCATTCGCGAAGAAGGCTTCATGCCGTTCGAGAAATTCCGGGCTGAGCCCGGCCGTACCGCGTCGCTTGACGACGTAAGTCCACGCCTCGCGATAACGCTGGCACTTCTTCGCCTGAAAAGCTGCCTGCTCCTTCGGATTGTTCTCGGGCAAGGTAGGCGTTTGCGCTCCGCCGGGAAGGCTCCCGGCGAACAGAAGAGCGATGGCGAGAGCCGCCCGCATCCTCACATCCGCGTAGGGTAGTTCGGGCTTTCGCGAGTGATGGTCACGTCATGCGCGTGGCTTTCGCGCAGGCCCGCATTGGTGATGCGGATGAACTCGACCTTCTCCTGCATGTCGCGGATGGTCTTGGCGCCGACATAGCCCATCGCGGCTTTCAGGCCGCCTGCGAGCTGATGGATGACATTCGCGACCGGGCCCTTGTAGGGCACCTGGCCCTCGATGCCCTCCGGCACGAGCTTCATCGAATCCTTGATTTCCGCCTGGAAATACCGATCCGCCGAGCCGCGTGCCATGGCGCCCAGCGAGCCCATGCCGCGATAGGCCTTGTAGGAGCGGCCCTGATAGAGGAACACCTCGCCGGGGCTTTCATCGGTGCCCGCGAGCAGCGAGCCGATCATCGCGCAGGAGGCACCCGCCGCGAGCGCCTTCGCGAGATCGCCGGAATATTTGATGCCGCCATCGGCGATCACCGGCACATCCTGCTTCATCGCTTCCTCGGCCGATTCCATGATCGCCGTTAGCTGCGGCACGCCCACACCCGCGACAATGCGCGTGGTGCAGATCGAACCCGGACCGATGCCGATCTTCACGGCATCCGCACCGGCATCGATCAGCGCCCTCGTGCCGGCCGCGGTGGCCACGTTGCCGGCGATGACCTGCACGGCATTGGAGAGCTTCTTGATGCGCGTGACGGCATCGAGAACCTTCTGGCTATGGCCATGCGCGGTATCGACCACCACGCAATCCACGCCGGCATCGATGAGAAGCTCCGTGCGGCGAAAACCATCCTCGCCCGTGGTGGTCGCGGCGGCGACGCGCAGGCGGCCCTCCGAATCCTTGTTGGCGTTGGGGTTGAGGCGGGCCTTCTCGATATCCTTCACCGTGAGCAGGCCGACGCAGCGATAATCGCCATCGACCACAAGTAGCTTCTCGATGCGATGCCGATGGAACAGCTGGCGCGCTTCGGCCTGCGTCACATCCTCGCGCACGGTCACGAGGTTCTCGTGGCTCGTCATCAGCTCGCGCACGGGCTGATCCATATGCTCGGCGAAGCGCACATCGCGATGCGTGAGGATGCCCACGAGCTTGCCGGATTTCGAATTGCCGTTGGGGCCGCTATCGGCCACCACCGGCAAACCGTTGATGCCCTTGGCCTTCATGATGGCCAAAGCCTCGCCGAGAGTCGCATCCGGCGGAACGGTGACGGGGTTCATCACGATGCCGCTCTCGAAGCGCTTCACTTGCCGCACGTTGTCGGCCTGCTCTTCCGGCGTGAGGTTGCGGTGAACCACGCCGAGGCCGCCGGCCTGCGCCATGGCAATGGCGAGGCGGGCTTCCGTCACCGTATCCATGGCCGAGGAGACGATGGGAAGGTTGAGGCTGATGGACCGCGTGAGGCGCGTGCGCAGATCGGTTTCCGCCGGCAGAACCTCGGAATGTCCGGGGCGCATCAGCACGTCATCGAAGGTGAGCGCTTCGGGGATTCCGGCGGAAAGATATTTCGGCATGCCAACACTCCGGTTCATCACGGGCGAGGGAAGCATCTGGCGATGCGTTGTGGCATCCGCATGACGAAAAAGCGTTGCCGGCCCGGTCGATGTTGGCGCGCATCCCTACACCCAAGCCGGGCAAAAGGGAAAGCGCCTATTGCGAAAAAAAGCTGGAAATCCGCACCTTGCGTGCCACCAGCCGCCGCTCGTGGCGCAGATTGCAACCCTGCACCGGCGTTTCCGAATAGGTCAGCAGCGCGACATCGCCGGTTGTCTCGAAATTCCGGCTCTTCGAGGCGGGGTCCACCAGCGAGGGATAGGAGCGGACAGCCGATTCGCCGCAGGGGTTGTCGTAAAGCGTCTTCGTTTCGAGGATCAGCCGGGGCGCGCTCCAGCGGGTGAGATCCCGTGCGCTGGCGGAATAGAGACCGGAGACCGGGTAACTGCCGCCCATGCCATCGGGCATGCCCTGCGCCGCCTGAAACACCGCGAGCCACAGGCCGGAGGGTTCGTGCAGCGTCACCGACCCTACCGGAGCGGGGAAGGGCGCGATGGGCTGGCATGTTTCGCCACGCATAGGCTCGGAATAAGGATCGGGGAAGCGGGCATGGAAACCGCGCCCTGAAAACGCGCGCCAATCCGCGCCCCCCGCGAGCGATTTCGCCTGAAACAGGCACACGCCGCTGGGTTGCCCCGCCCAACCGGTGGTGGCGATGAAGCTCTGGTAGCCCCAGTTGGTCTTCACGATGTTCGACGGATTGAAAAAGCCGCGATGCCGGCCCTGGCCGATTTCGGATTTTTCCGGGCTCGCAGCCATCACGGGGGAGGGCACACGGGCAAAGCTCTTGCCGCCATCCTGCGAGAGAATCGCAAAAACGCTGTTCCACCAGCAGGCCATATAATCGCGGGACGTGCAGCGACCGGCATGGGCATGCGCCTGAAATTCGTGATGCACGAGGCCGAAGACGTTTTTGCCATCCTCGGTGTAGGTCGCGGCGATCCAGGCCCGATCATCGTAGCGGGCGGGATCACCGTTGCCCGTTCCCCGGAACACCACATCGCATTCAAGCTTCAGCGCGCTGAAATCCGGCCCCACGAGCCGGCGATTGTCATAATGGAGGGCGAAAGCCGCGATTGTGCCTTCTGCCGTGCGATAGGCGCGCAGCGGTGCATCAGGGATGTCGTTGACGTCGCAGCCCTGCCGCTGTGCATCGTAAAGTACCTCGACCGGCCCGACGGTCGTAACCACAAGCTGACGATCACCACGCGGCTGAGCGCCGGGTTGTGTCGCGGCGAGGCAAATCGAAGCGGCGAGCACAGCCAATCTGGAACAGGCGCGGATCATGCCCCAGTTACCAGCATGAAACGGGCCAGACGGGCTTGCGTGCAAAAGCATGGCAACGCATCTTCCGGCCGGGTTTGAACCAAAAGGAGAACGGAACGACATGGCATCCTTGGGCGCGCTGATCATAGGCCTTCTGATCTTCCTCGGCGGGCATCTTGTGTCCCGGATGGCCGGCCTTCGGCAATCCCTGGTCGAGCGCTTCGGTCCGAATATGTATCGCTCGCTCTATTCGCTGGTGGCGGTGATGGGCGTCGCGATGATCGCGCATGGTTTCGGGGTCTATCGTGCGGCGGGCTACATCCCGGTTTGGGATCCGCCGCGCTTTCTCTCCCATCTCGCGGTGTTGCTGATCATTCCGGCCTTCATCTTGCTCGCCGCGACGTATCTGCCCGGCCTGATCAAGGCGAAGGCGAAGCACCCGATGCTCGCGGCCGTGAAGCTTTGGGCGACGGGGCATCTGCTGGCGAATGGCGATCTTGGCTCCATCCTGCTCTTCGGCTCGTTCCTCGCCTGGGCGGTCTATGCCCGCATCGCGCTGAAGCGTGCTGGGGCCGCGACCTATCCGGCGCCCTCGGGCATGGTGCGGAACGACTGGATTGCCATCGGCGTTGGCACGGCTGCCGCGCTGGTCTTCATGTTCGCGCTGCACCGCAAGCTGATCGGGGTAGGAATCTTCGGCGTTTGAGGCTAAAGCGACGCACGAAACGAAAAAGGCCGCGCTCCAGCGGCCCGCTT
>Ga0209053_1001277_pt1 | contig 12421 bp, 10 predicted proteins | sample EBPBio152010_DNA_FD_185864 | JGI IMG/M metagenome (GOLD analysis project Ga0209053, IMG submission 185864) | Wastewater treatment Type I Accumulibacter community from EBPR Bioreactor in Madison, WI, USA - Reactor 1_7/15/2010_ DNA (SPAdes)... | ecosystem: Engineered > Bioreactor > EBPR >... | reverse complement strand
TATAGTGCGTCGCCTCCAGCAGCATGCCGCCCGAGCCGCAGGCCGGATCGTAGACCGTCTGGCCCTCTTCGGGCTGCAGGATCTCGACCATGACCCGGACGACCTGCTTGGGCGTGTAGAACTCGCCGCCCTTCTTCCCCGCGTCGTCGGCGAATTTGGCGATCAGGTACTCATACGCGTCGCCGAGGACTGTCGAGGGCACGTCAGCGCGGCGCATCCGGTGACGCTCGAAGTGCTGGAGCAGGCGCTCCAGCATGGCGTCCGGGAAGCGCTGCTTGTTGGCGAAGTCGACGTCCTGAAAGACCCCCTGGAGCCGGGGGTTCGCGTCCTCGATGGCCCGAAACGACGTGTTGAGCGCCGTCCCGATGTCGACCGACTCCTTCCGAACGTCGGACCAGAAGCAGCCCTCGGGGATGTGGAACCGGTGCTCCTCGGGGTCGGCGGCGAGCTCGGCGTCGTCGTACTCGGCGAGGCGCTCCTCGTACTCCTCCTCCCACACGTCGCAGAGCCGCTTGTAGAAGAGCAGCCCGAAGATGTAGTGCTTGAAGTCGCCCGAGTCGATCGACCCGCGTAGGAGGTCGGCCGCCCCCCACAGGTGGCGCTCCAACTGGGGAAGCGTGAGGGTCTGTGTGTGGGCCGTCGGCGTGTGGACGGACGGGGCGGCACTACCGCGGCTGTCGTCGGGCGCGTATCGCCTTGACGGCCCGGACGAGGCTCGTCGGCGGCTCAGGTGGTCCGCCGCCTCGTCGGCCGGGACGATGGAGAGGTCGAAGAGAGGGGCGCTGTTAGCCATGCGTGCGAAGCGTGTGCGGGGCGAGAAGGTAGCGGGCGCTCAGCGCGCCGCCGCGCAGACGTGCTCGACGACGGCTTCGAGGACGCTGCCCGGCACCGGGTGACTCCAAGGCGGGGCTACAGGCAGCCGGACACTGTGGAGGCTTTGCCCCCGCGCGTCGTAGTACACGGTTTCGTGCGTCCGGGCGCGGAAGCCGTCGCAGTCGATCTCGTCTCGCGCAAGCACCCTGTCAATAGCGCTTCGCTGGCGCGCTTCCACCTCGGTGTAGACTGCCCGGAAGGCGCGCTCTTCTCCGGCCACCGGCGTTGCCGCCGTCCACACCTGCACGTAAGGCGCCGACGGGCGGATGCGGCCGGTCTGTGCCCAGAAATCGGTCGTGGCGCTCGACGCGGCGTACGTCCAGCCGTCGCCCAGAACGGCAGGGGATACACGGATGGCAGGAGGCGGAGCGGCCGACTGGCGGAGGAATCCCTCCGTCAGCAGTCCCACGTCGGCGCTGATCTCCCAGATCGCTGCCACGATTCGGTCGCGATCGGTCGTTCTCCCCACGTTCTGGTAGGCCACCGCGAGTGAACCGAGCACCGTCGGATCTCGGGGCGAGAGCTCCACCGCCCTCTCCAGGGATGCGACGGCACCCGAGAAGTCCTCCGCGTCGCCCAGCGCCGCCCCGAGGTAAAGGTGTGCTTCCCAACGGTGCGCCTCTCGCTCGGCCGCGAAGCGGATATGTGGCACAGCACCCGCCACGTCTTCCTCGGCGAGAAGCATCCGCCCGAGCCAGTAGCGGGAGAACGCGGCAACGGACGGGCTCCGCGACAGCCTCTCTACCTCCACCTTCGCCGCGGCCTGCTCGCCCGCGTAGTAGCGGCTCACGGCCCGGGAGACCTGGTAGTGAAGGCTGTCCGGGGCGTAGCGAGCGGCCCGGTCGTAGGCTGCCGCGCTCTCGTGGTAGTCGCCGACGTTGAACCACGCGTCCCCGATCCAGCGCCACGCCTCTCCTTCTACTGGGTAATACCAACGGGCTTCGTGCGCGCAAGCCCGGACGTCGTCGGCCGTGCGATCGCGCACTGGCCGTGCGGCCCAGACCGGTCCGTGCCACGACACATTAAGAAGACTCATGCACCCCGGCGGAAGCGGCCGTGGAACCGGCGCCAATACCTCGTCACCGTCTCGGACCGGCTCGTCATCATCTCGAACCGGCAGGTACCACCTTGCAGCAGCCTCGTCGCCTGCCGCATTCAGGCTCAAGTACAAGCCCCACCGCACGGCCGACGAGTCCGGGTGGCCCCGTTCAAGCGCCCGGAAGGTCGCCAGTGCCTCCTCGACACGCCCCTGTTTGCCCTGGACATTGCCAAGCTGAACTCGAGCACGGAAGTCTCCCGGCCGGATTAGAAGAGCAGCCTCGAGGTGTCGCTGCTGCTGCGGGAAGTCCAACAACTCCAGCCGGGCCAGTGCCATCCGTGCGCCGAACGCAGCGTCAGGCCGCTCGAGAAGCCGCGTGAAGTGGGCTCCCGCTCGCGCGGGGTAGTCGTTGTAGCCGCTGTAGTCCGGCCGGTCGACAAGGAAGAGCAGCATGTCTTCCCGCGGCGTCTCGGCTGTGTAGGCGAAGAGCCCGTTCCAGAGCCGCTCCTTCAGCGCCGGAAAGACAGCTGCAACGACGGTTCGTCGCAGAGACGAACCTTCTGCTGGCCCGTAGCGGCTCCACTCTGCCGCTCTGGCCTCACCCCAGAGCTCGAACGCACGAGGCACGTTGCGGTCGGCCAGAGCCATCCACGTCTCTGCTGCGGCGGCAACCCCGATGATCTGCTGCCTCATCTCGTCGGCAAGAGGAGCCGCGAGACGCCGGGCCTCAGCCGCGTGCCTGCGTGCGGCGTCGGGCTGTGACGAGAGAACGGCCGCCCAAGCGGCGGCGGCCTGCACCTCGGCAGAGGCCGAGCCTGCGTCCGCCTGTGTGAACGCGCGGTAGGCCTCGCCGAAGCGCTCCTGTGTGAAGAGCGCCGTCGCCGCATCCAGAGCTGCTCCGTGAGTCGTCTGGGCGGCTGGCGCGGCGTGCACGGCCAGCGCAACCAGCAGGACGGCGAGGAGACCAGATGGACGGCAGGGCATACGGTCAGTCGAGATCGTCAGCGCAAGAGTACCGATCAAGTGTCGCACGCCGAGACGATCCAACAGGCGGCCGAAAAGAAATCCACGACCCTGCCCTCGTTCTCCACACAGAGGGCCGTCGACAGGTGGTCAGCGGTAGCTTCGGCCATCCCCCTCGTCTATGCGTTGACCACCGAATATCAGCGGGGCCGGGGGCGGCTCTTCGTTATGCTGAAGGTCGGAGTAACGCCCGGCCCCCCGTCGATCCCGGAGTTCGCTGCTCGGGGGGAGGGGCAAAGCCCGGGCCTCAAGCAAGTTCCCGGTAAGCGGAGAGTACCCTCGGAGGCAGGCGGTCAAGCCTCTTCTGCTGTTTCCTGCGTCGGCCTCATCCGCGTGAGGACGTATGGTGGGTCATGTCGGAGACCATCCTCCCTCTACCTCACCCCGGGCTGACGACGCATGGACCCGAGCGACAAGATCTACGTCGTCGACGCTGACGACACCCTCCACGCGCTCAAGCGGAGCGCGTACGCGTCGGAGGACCTGCTCCAGACGCTTCTCGAGCGCTACCCCGACCTGCTCGCAGGCGAGCAGATGAACGCCGAGGCGCCCCGGCGCTGGGTGCTCGTCAGCCGCGAGGTCGGCGTCCCCGGCGACGACGGCGGCGCCAACCGCTGGAGCCTCGACCACCTCTTCCTCGACCAGGACGGCATCCCGACGCTCGTCGAGGTCAAGCGCAGCACCGACACGCGGATCCGCCGCGAGGTCGTCGGCCAGATGCTCGACTACGCCGCCAACGCAGTCGTCTACTGGCCCGCCGAGCGGCTCGTCGACGCCTTCGAAGCCACGTGCGCCGCCGACGGCGCCGACCCAGCCGAGCGCGTCGCCTCGCTCACCGGCGAGGCCCTGGATACCGACGACGCGTGGGAGGCCTTCTGGCAGCGTGTCAAGACGAACCTGCAGGCGGGCCGCATCCGGATGGTCTTTCTCGCCGACGTGATCCCGCCCGAGCTCCGGCGCATCGTCGAGTTCCTCAACGGCCAGATGGACCCGGCCGAGGTGCTCGCCGTCGAGGTGCGCCAGTATGTAGGCGACACCGGGCTGAGGACGCTCGTGTCGCGCGTCGTCGGCCAGACAGCGCAGTCCGAGCAGAAGAAGAGCTCCGTCGCACGTGAGAGCCGCCAGTGGGACGAGCCGTCTTTCCTTGAGGCGCTCAAGGCCCGGTGCGGAGCCGTGGACCTGGGCCTTGCCGTGTCCATCTTCGAGTGGGCACGGGAGCAAGGGCTCCGCTTCGCATGGGGCGCAGGACGTCAGGACGGATCGTTCTTTCCAGTCCTCGACCTCGATGGCTTCAACCACTTCCCATTCGCATTCTGGACCAATGGGACGGTCGAAGTCCAGTTCCAGCACTTGCGGCCGCCATTCGACGTGGAGACGCGCAAGCGAGAGGTGCTCGGTCGCCTCAATGCGATCCCCGGAGTCTCGCTCCCAGCCGAGAAGCTGAAGGGGCGGCCGAGCTTCCGCCTGAGTGCTCTGTCGGATCCGGCACGCCTGCGGCAGTTCCTGGACGTCTTCGACTGGATGATGGACGAGATCCGCGCCGCCAGCCCCGACGCGTAGAAAAAGAACGGGCGGGACCCCCGAAGGAGTCCCGCCCGTGTGGGTGGTCCGGCTCAGCCGCTCGCGCTCAGTCGTCCGGCGGCCACGGCAGACCGTCGCCTGCGCCCGTGTACCACGCCGACTGCGTCTCGAAGTCAGAGAGAACCGACTCGAGCCACGCCAGCGCCTCCCACGGCGTCACGCCGACCCGCCGCGCGAGCCGGAGCACGCGCAGCGGCAGGCGCCAGTCGGGTACGACGGTCCTATGCGGCTTCCTGATCGAGTCCATGGCTCAGCAGCGCGAGGTGGGTGGTCGGCACCGGCTCGGCGAGGCCGTCCGCATAGCGGAGCAGCCCCGACGTCGCCGTCTCGTTGTGGCGGTAGTCGGCCACCGTCGGCCGCTCGTTGTGCCAGCACTCGGCCGTGACGGCGTTGAGCAGGCCCCAGCCGGTCGGCTCCTCAGAGCTCAGGTAGCGGTCGACGACGCGCCCCCAGAGCGACACCGGCATCGCCGCGAGCGGCTCCGCGCGGATCGCCGCCAGCTCGGGCGTCGAGAGCCGGTGCCGGGCCAGCCGCGCCGCCGAGCGCGCGAACGACGAGAGCATCTCCGGCGCCGCGCCGAGCATCGAGAGCGTACGCGCGACGTCCTGCCGCCACGACACGCTGCCGCGCGAGTGCTTGAAGCGCACCCGCGCCATCCGCTCGGGCGCGAGCATCCCGTTGGCGCACGCGAGGCGGTGGACGTAGAGGCTCGCCCGGAGCGTGCGCGAGCCGTCGTAGCTGTTCTCGAAGAGCAGCCCGAGGCCGAGCACGTCGCCGACGGTGACCTCGGCGTAGACGTCGACCGGGTCGGCGACGAGCCCGTAGGCGTAGCGCCGCCCGTCGAAGAAGACGCGGTCCTCGGCCCAGACGAGCCCGCTCGCCTCGGCGACGTCGGCCGCCATCTGGCGCACCTCGGCGTTGGGCACGAGCAGGTAGTTCGGGCTCACGACGCCGACCTCGCGCCAGCCGCCGGGGATCTCGCCGTCGGCGAGGCGGACGGAGTAGCCGCGGCTCTTCATCGCGTCGCGGGCGTAGAGCGGCGTCTTCTCGATCGCCGCGTAGGGGTCGATGCGGTTGTTCATGGTGGGATAGGTGGAAGGGGTAGATGCAGCGAGGCCCCCGCCGGGTGGCAGGGGCCTCGTCGGGAGAGAGTGGAGGGTCACGGCGCCGAGGTGCGCACGAGCACCGGAGAGGCGCCGCCGAGCCCGTCGCCGGAGCGGAGCCCGTCACCGGACGCACCCGCGCCGCTGACGACCGCCGTGAGCGCCTCAGCGCCCGCGAGGCGCCGCCCGACGACCGCGCCGACCGGGACGGCCTCTGCGGCGCCCGGGTCGCTCACGGCGACGCTGACGAGCGGAGGGAGACCGAAGTCGACGCTGGCGCCGCCCACCGGCGCCGTCTCGCGCTCGAAGACGTGGCTGCGGCCGGTCGTGCTCACGCGGCGACCACCGGCGTAGCCGAAGCGCGCGGCGAGCACGGCGCCGAACGCCTCGGCGTACGCGTCGTCGTAGCCCTCGGCGTCGGCGCCACGGGCGTCCACGCCGAGGCGGGGGATCGTCACGAAGGCGGCGTCGGCGATGGCCGTCGCCATGTCGCCGGGCGCCGTCGTCTCGGTGATGCGCTCCGAGAGCGCCGCGGACGACTGAGCGCCGGTGCGCTGCCACGTGCGCACGCCGATGGTGGTAGAGGAGGAGGACATGAGAGGGAAGCGGTGGATGGAGAGCGGCAGACGCATCCTGCGTCCGGGCACGCGAACCCCGCGCGCCACACACACCAGGGGCGCGACGACGCGGAGCGTCGGTGCTCAGGCACTCTCCGCCCCGGGGCGGGGCCCGTCCTCCGATGCCGGGCAGGAGCACCCCCTCCCCCTCAACTCAACCTTCGAGCCCCCCACCACCCCTCTTCGTGCCCCACCCCGGGGCGGAGAGAATCGAGCGCGTGCAGTCTGCCTCAGTTCAGCCGTCTGCCCTCAAAGACACCTTCGGAGTGCCTCGCCTGCAGTACCTCCGGCGCAGAGCGTCACGCGCGCGCAAGGGGGACCGTCCCTCCTTCCATACTGCCTGCGCTCAGCGTCGGCGGGCGCCACAGCCGGTTCCAGGCGCCACGCCAACCGGAGCGCCCAGAGCTCTGGCGGGCGGTGCGACTTGCACGCTGTCGCGTGCGGTCTCTCAATGCCGCAACGCCCCCTGCGCCACTCTTCCCCGAATCGACCCTGACAGGCCCTCACGCCACGTTTCCCATCTCCCCATCGTTCGGACACTCCCACAAAGTGTCCGGAACCGAACTTCCTGCACCTTCTCTCCCTCGTCCGGGTGTCGTTCACGACCAAGCCGCCTCTTCCTCGTGGCCCGGCCCTACCGGCACAGGTTCCGATCGAGGATGTAGCGCCAGGGGAGCTGGTCGACCGGCTCAGGACGATGTACCCGGCTCTCGCCCTGACGCCGGGCCTGCTCAGGCTCGTCGTCCACATCCTGATGACCCCGCACCGGCACGAGACGGACGTGGATGTCGTGCCGCTGCCGCACGCGCTCCTGGCTGCGATCACCGGGCAGGGCCAGCGAGCAGCGAACAAGCGAGGCGTCACAGGCAAGACGCTCGACGCGCTCTTCGAGGCTCTCTCGCTTGCTCCTCGGAACCGGGACCGGGTCCTGTCGGCCGAACGGTTGGCCCATGACCGCAGGCATGGCCTCGCCACGCGCGTCCGTCTGGTCTTCTCGGCAAGCGTCCAGACGATGGCCGAGACCGTGCGCGACGTCCCGGCGGACAACCGGATCACGGTCCGCGGCTGGGTTCGCGTGAACGTCCAAGGGGCGTCGCCACCTCTGCAAGGGTCCATTGAGGCGCGAGACGCGGCTGTCGCCGCGCTCCCCGACCCGTCCCATGCACCCGACCTGTCGCAGACGCTGCAGAGCTACCTCAACGGCCACGACCCGCGCGTCTACCAGCGCGTCGTCCAGCAGATCGGCACAGAGGAGACCGGCCTCTTCGTCCGTACGCACTACCCGGAGGTGAGTCGCCGCCTCCACGTCGTCGCCGCGCTGCGCGCTGTGCAGCTCCAGCCGGTCCCGGTCTACGCCACGTCCCCGAGGACGGCCCGCATCAGTGCCCGAGGCCGGAGCCTCGCATCGCTCCCACGCGTGCATCGCCAGCGCCTCACCGGCCGCATTGGGTGGGTTGAGCTCGACCTCGCGCACGCCCAGCTCGCCTGCAACGCCGCCGCGTGGAAGGTCGAGAGCGTCCTCGCCCGTCTGGTGGACGAGGAATACCGCATCTGGGACGACCTGATGGCCTGTCTTGGCGTCGATGTCCCCGCGCTCAAGGATCGCAACCCGGAGCTCCATTACAGCCTCAAGAGCCTCATCAAGAAGCCCGTCCACGGCGTCTCGTTCGGCATGGGCATCCACAACGTGCGAAGTCTCGGCCTGCTCGACGTCAGGCAGCGCCGAGGCGGCCGTCTGGTCGTGGTGCGCGACCTGAGCGCCGAGCGTGCCGCCGCCGGGATCCTGCTGCAGCAAACGTGCGGGCTCACCCTCAAGGACGCAGGCAGGCGCCTCGCTTCCCACCCGGTTCTCAAGGCCATGCTCTCGGCGCGCGAGACCGAGCTCCGGCACGTCGAGGCGACGGGAGGGCGCCACGACGTCTTCGGCGTCTTCCACGAGGTGAAGGAGCCTACGGATGCCGACGCCAGCGGGCTCAGCGGTGAAATGATCGACCTCGACGGCGGCGAGGATGACACCGGCGAGCCCGACGAGGCCGTCCTGCCGCGTCAGGTGCTCGCACGGGTGTCGCAGGCCGCCGAGCTCGACCTGCTCTCGGGCGTCATCGAGGACGCGGTCCGTGAGGAGCAGAAGCAAGGCCGTCCCACCTACCGGATCGTGATCTGGCAGCACGACGGCTTCACGGTCTCGCCGAAGGGCGAGTCCGTCGCCGAGCAGCGCCGGGTCGTTCGTCGGCTGAAGCGTCTCGTCCGCGAGCGTGCCCAGGCGCGCAGGATCCCGACGAGGCTGAGCGTAGACGTCGGACCCGACGACGGCTGACGCTTACCGCCCGTCGAAGGCAGCAGCGACCTGAGCCGCGAGAGACGACGGGCTGAGGTGCATGTACCGCTCGGTGACGGCGACCGACGAGTGGCCGAGGTAGGACCGGATCGCTTCGACCGACGCGCCGCGCTCGGCGAGCCAGCTCGCGCACGTGTGGCGCGTCGTGTGGAAGTTGACGTAGTCCGGCAGACCTGCCTCGACGACGTAGCGCTTGAACGCCCGGCTGAGGTACTTGCGGTGCAGCTGCGTGCCCGTCGCGTTCGGGAAGACCCAGTCGGCCCGGCGCTCCAGCCCGGTCAGCACGTCGACCACCGGCGACGCCAGCGGCAGCGTCCGCTCGCGCGCCGCCTTCGTCGTGAAGGTCTCCGTGTTGGCCACCAAGAGCGTCCGGCGTCCGAGGTCGACGTGCTCCCACCGGACGTTGACGAGCTCACCGGCCCGGAGCCCGAGGTAGACGTTGGCCCGCACGATCGGCAGCAGCCACAGCCCCGACTCGGCGCCTTTGTGCGGACGCGCGCCGTCGGCTTCGATCACTTGACAGACGGCCTCGACATCGCCCGGTGAGAGGTAGCGCGGGTGCTTCTGCGGCACGCGCTCCAGCGTGATCCCGGCGACGGGGTTGGCCGCACAAGCGCCCTCGCGCACGAGCCAGTTGAAGAAGGCCGACATGGCCCCGGCGTACGAGCGGCGCGAGACGGGGCGGGTCTTCGTCGCGCGGAGGTAGTCCTCGACGTGCTTGCTCGTCACGCTTGCCGTCGGGCGGCTGGTCCCGAGGAAGCGGACGAGGCCGCCGAGGACGACTTCGTACTTGTCGCGCGTCATCGGCGTCGTGTGGGCGCGCGAGTCGAAGAAGCCCGCCTTGGCGTCGCCGAGGAGCTCGAGAGAGCGCCTCTCGGAGCCGCCAGCGTCGGGGGGCTCGCTGGTCCACGGGTCGAACTCGCCGAGCGCCCACGCGTCTTCCAGACGGCGCTGGAGGGTTTCGGCCGTGCGCCGCGTTCGGGTCTTGAGCGAGACCTGCTTTCTCGGCGGGCGCCGCTCCGCCGAGTAGAACGAGAGGTAGTAGACGCCGCTGGGCTTCTTGAACAGGGATGCCATGGGGCCTTCCGGGTAGGTGGAAGGCGTCCGGAAGCCACCGTCAGGGGCGATTCGCGCTCTGTGCGACCGCTGGCGGGGTGCTGCCGTCAGAGTCAACACTCCGATCAACAGTCCACACCGGTGCCGTGGCCGAGGGGGTAGGCACGGGGCTGTAAAACCCGGTCAGCCGCTCGCGTCCTCTGGGTGCCTTTTTGCTCTGAGACGGGCCTCGACAGGCCCGGAGGCGACGAAAACAGGCCCGCAGGGCCTGTTTGAGGAGCCGGGAGGGCCTGACGTGGCCCGTCCCTGAGGCGAGGTGCCGAGCGGATTTGAACCGCTGTACCGGGTTTTGCAGACCCGTGCCTAACCCCTCGGCCACGGCACCATGCGTCGGGACCGGAGTCCCGCTCGCGTCAAGATACGCGCCGGTGTCCGCCGGCGGCGCCCGCGCGGGCGCCTTCGCGGCGAACGAAAGAAGCGCTACGGATCGCCCAGCCGGGCGACGTGGAAGCTGACCGTCGGCGAGACGAACGTGCGGCGCGACGGCCGCTCGACGGCGGGATCCCGCTCCAGCAGGTCCACGGCCACCGGGAAGTAGTGCAGCGCGACGCCGAGGCGGAGGCCCTGCACGCGGCGCGGACCGCGCCCGAACCACGCGCCGAGCCCCACCGAGGCGCCACCGCCGAGCCGCACCGAGGCGCGGTCCAGCCCCTGAAGCGCGCTGAGGCGCACCTCGCCGGGATCGCGCACGCCGTCGTCGTCGGCGTCGTCGAAGTAGGGCCACTGGAGCGCGAGCGTGGGTCCGCCGGCGACCGACACGAAGGGGCGGAACGTGTCCTCGACCTGCGCGCGGAAGAGGCGCCGCTCCAGCCCGACGTGCGCCGGCAGCAGGACCGCGTAGCTCCGCTTGAACGGCGTCACCGTGTCGCCGAAGAAGCCGACGAAGAAGCGCTGCTCGCGCGCGTCGCGCGCGCCCGAGAGCGTGGCCTCGGCCGTGAACGCGACATCGTCGGTGAGGCGGAGGCGGGTCGCGACGCCCGCGCCGAGGCCGTCCTCGGTGAGCAGCGCCACCCACGCGCGGCTGGTGGCGAGGCGCGCGGCGGTCGTGTCCGGCGGCGGCGGCGCGAGGTCCTCCCCCGGCGACGTGCCGGGCGTCACCGGCTGGGCGAGCGCCGGGCCGGCGAGGCAGGCGAGCAGGAGAACGGCACAGCGCATCCTCAACGGTACGACCAGGCGTGTCGGCCCGGCGAGGCCCTTCCGGCGGCACCCGGCGGCACCCGGCGGCGCGCGCGTCCCGACGTGCCGACCTTGGGATTTCCGACCCGCGCTCCGAGACCCCGTTGGACTTCCGCCTGCACATCGCCCGGCGCTACCTCGTCTCGCGGCGGCGCGTCTCGCTCGTGTCCGTCATCAGCGGCCTCTCGGTCGCCGGCGTGACGGTCGGCGTCGCGGCGCTGGTCATCGTGCTGAGCGTGATGAACGGCTTCTTCGAGGTCGTGCGCGACCTGCTCGTCAGCTACGACCCGCACGTGCGCATCGAGGCCGAGGGCGGCGAGGGGCTGGCCGACGCCGCGCGCGTGGCCGGGGTCGCGCGCGCCGAGCGCGGCGTCGTCTCGGTGGCGCCCTACGTCGAGGGCAAGGCGCTGCTGTCCACGCCGTCGGGCGGGACGCTCAACCAGGCCGTCGTCGTGCGCGGCGTCGCGCCCGAGGCGCTGGACGCCGCCGTCGAGCGGGCCGTCCTCGACGGCCGCTTCGACGTCGGCCGCGCCGGCGGCGCCACCGGCGGCACGCCGGGCCTCGTGATGGGCGCCGCGCTGGCCGCGCGCACCGGCGTGACGGTCGCCTCCGCGCCCGGCGACCCCGTGCCGCTCGGCGGCAGCCGCGTCACGCTCCTCTCGGCGAGCGCGCTCGAGCACGCGCTGACGATGTACCCGTTCGGGCTGCCCGACGAGCGGGCGTTCGACGTGCGCGGCACGTTCGCGCTGGAGCCGACGTACGACGAGACGCACGTCTTCATCGGCCTGCCCGAGGCGCAGCGGCTCTTCCGCACCGGCAGCCGCGTCTCGGGCCTCGACATCCGCCTGGCCGACGTGGACGACGCCGGCGACGTGCGCGACCGCCTCGCCGACGCACTCGGCGACGGCTACCGGGTCCGCACCTGGTACGACCTCCAGGGCTCGCTCTACGGCGTGATGCGCATCGAGAAGTGGGCCGCGAGCGTGCTGCTGAGCTTCATCATCGTCGTCGCGGCGTTCAACATCGTCGGCGCGCTCACGATGATCGTCATCGAGAAGCGCCGCGACCTCGGCGCGCTGATGGCGATGGGCGCCAGCCGCGCCGACGTGCGGCGCATCTTCCTGCTCGAGGGCCTGCTCGTCGGCGGGATCGGGACCGGCCTCGGGCTGGCCGTCGGGCTCGGCGTCGTCGGCTCGCAGGCGGCGTTCGGGTGGGCGCGGCTGGCCGAGGCCGGGCAGTTCGTGATCGACGCCTACCCGGTGGACGTGCGCGCGCTCGACGTGGTGCTGATCGCGCTCGTCGCCGTCGGCCTCTGCGCCGTCGCGGCCGTCTACCCGGCGAGCCGCGCGGCGGCCGTGGACCCGGCGCGCGCCGTGCAGTCCGGCGCCTGAGGAAAAGGGGGACAGGATCGGTCGCCCGTGTGGCGCACTTCTTGCCATGGGTGACGGGCATGTGATCGGAACACCTTCGTTCCGCTCTCGGATGCCATCGGCTGCGCCTCTTCTGCGCACCCCTGCGCATACGATTCTCGGACTTCCCCCCATCCCCCCCCCCC
>Ga0209053_1001275_pt1 | contig 12440 bp, 11 predicted proteins | sample EBPBio152010_DNA_FD_185864 | JGI IMG/M metagenome (GOLD analysis project Ga0209053, IMG submission 185864) | Wastewater treatment Type I Accumulibacter community from EBPR Bioreactor in Madison, WI, USA - Reactor 1_7/15/2010_ DNA (SPAdes)... | ecosystem: Engineered > Bioreactor > EBPR >... | reverse complement strand
GCACGCCGAAATCGGCATAGCGGAAAGCGCGCTGCTTGACCCCGTCAAGCTCCGCCTTCACACCCTCCCAGGTGTAGACTTCGAGCGTGAAATCGACCGCCCCGTTTTCCAGCGCCTGATAGGCCGATGTGCCAAGCGTCACGGTGCGGAACTCACCCTTGCCGCCATCGGCGCGAATGATCGAGGACAGCAAGGCTTGCTCCCACGCCGAGCCGAAGCCGCCATAGGTCTTGCCGTCGAGATCTTTCGGGCTCTGGATATCTGCCCTGTTGTCCATGAACACCAGCCGGCCCGTCTCGCTCTGAACCACCGGGTAGACACCGATCAAATCCGCACCTGCTGTGCGCTGGGTAAAGAGGCTGATCGAGCCCATGACGCCGAAATTCGCAACGCCGCTGGCCACCAGTGTCGAGGCGGACGTGTCGGTATAGGGCAGGATGTCCACCTCGATGCCGGCCTCGGAATAGAAGCCCTTTTCGCGCGCGACAAACAGGCCGATGTGATTGGTGTTCGGCGTCCAGTCGAGTGCAACCGACACCCGCTCCTCAGCTATCGCCGACCCGGCCAATCCGGCCAGCCCGAGCGCAGCCAGTGCACCGAATATCGTGCGGCGCGTGATCTTGTGCAATGTCATGTTGCAGGTCCTTCCTGGGTTGAAAACAGCATGTCGAGAATTGCGCCTTCGATGGAGGCGGCCCTGGCGCGCGCTGTCTCATCGCGCAGGCGCGGTCGGGGGAGAGGGATGTCAAATATCTCGGCAACGCGCGCCGGGCGCGGCGACAGCACATAGATCCGGTCCGACAGCATCACGGCTTCGCGAATGTCGTGCGTCACCAGCAGCGCCGTCCAGCGATGCTTCAACCACATGCCTTCGATCCAGCGCTGCATGCGATTGCGCGTCAGCGCATCAAGCGCTCCGAACGGCTCGTCGAGCAGCAGCATCGGCCGCTCCATCACGACCGTGCGCAGCAGCGCGGCCCGCTGACGCATACCGCCCGAAAGTGCTGCCGGGTAGTGGCGCTCGAACCCGGTAAGCCCGAATTCGTCCATCAAGGCTTCGACCCGGCGGCGCGCTTCGCGTCGCCCGATGTTCTGCACTTCAAGGCCAAGCGTCACATTGTCGAGAATGCGCCGCCACGGCATCAGCGCATCGCGCTGGGGCATGAAGGCAAACAGGCCGTCATTCCGGCCAGGCGCTTTGCCATCGAACTCAATCGTGCCGGCATCGGCCTGCGCCGCCCCGGTCAGCACTTTCAGGATCGTCGACTTGCCCGCACCTGAAGGGCCGACAATCGAGACGAACTCGCCGGGCTTCACACTGAGCGAGACGTCGGAAAGCACCTCCAACGCGCCGTAGCGCAGGCAGACGCCATTCAGCTTCAGCAGCACGTCGCTCATTGGCCGCCCCGCTGATGATCCGCTGCCGCAGAACCGGCCGTCCATGGAACGAGGAAGCGCTGGCAGATGATCGTCAGGCCAAACAGCGCCAAGGTGAGCAGCGAACTCACTCCGACGGCCGCCAGCACCAGGCCCGAGCGAAAATTGTTCTTGGCATTGAGGATGTAGATGCCAAGCCCTTCGGCCGCGCCGGCATATTCGGCAAAGATCGCGCCAACGACGGCATAGGTGATCGAGATGCGCAGGCCGGCAAACAAATAGGGCATCGCCGAAGGCAGGCGCGCCAGCCAGAACCGCTTCCAGCGCGACGCACCCATCGACGCGAGCAGCTCTTCAAGTTCCTTTTCGGTCGCCGCATACCCCTGCGCCAGCGCGACCAGCATCGGGAAGAAGGTGACAAGCGCAACGAGCAGGATCTTCGGCGTCAGCCCGAAGCCGAACCACAGCACCACCAGCGGCGCGATGGCGACCAGCGGCAAGGTTTGCGAGATGATGAACACCGGAAAAAGGGCGCGCCGCAGGATCGTGGAAAAATCGACGACAACCGACAGCAGAAAGGCGGCAGCCAGCGACAGGCAAAAGCCGAACAATGTTGCCCGCAAGGTGGGAATTGCATTGGCCAGCAGATCCTGTCGATGCGCCCATGCCTGCGCCACCACCTGCGAAGGCGGCGGCAGGGTCAGCGCCGAAATGCCCGAAAGCCGCGCATAGCACTCCCAGAACGCAAACACTCCGGCGAGCGCAATCGCGGCCGGGGCGGCTCTTTTGAACCAACGCCGGCGCATCGCCGGTTGCGGAGCAGCGCTCCGCTTCTGCAACAGTGTCACGACCAAAATCCCGCAGAAATCAGATCGCGGACGGGCTGTTGGCCGAAACTGTCAGGTCGATGGTGACATGGCCCTCGGGCGGGCCGAAGTTGGCGAATGCCTCGCCGACGGTCGCAAACACCGGCATCGCGTCACCGCGCAATTTAGTGCAGAAATTCTTTGATTTCTCAAACACGCCCGAGGATTTGATGAAATCGATGCAGCCATAGATTTCATCCATGTGGCGATCGATGCCAAGCGTGTAGATCGAAAACTGAGCGGCAGCGCTTTGTCCGCAATCCGGGACGGCGCTGACGGCCTCAAGCGCCTTCGCGACGCGCTCGTCCAGCGGCAGTTGCGACCCACCGCCATTGTCAATCTGGCACAGCGGATCGTCCGGCTCGCCGGGGCAGCCGCGCGAAATCGTTGCGTGTAGAACGCAATGCTTGCCGCTTCTGGCAGCAGCCACAAACAGGTCTCGCATCGCGGCAAAGACGATCTCCGGCCTGCCGACAAGCAGGGTCGAAATATCGTCTGTCTCGATCCGCAAATCCTTGCGGTAGGGGTCCATCGACGAAAGCGCCGACATGATGACTTCGACGAAATCGTCGGTCATCGGATAGAGTGAAATCTGTGCGCCAGAAAACATGATCAACCTCGCTACGCTGGCATTATCCAGATCAGCTTGAGGGTCCACGGTCTTGGCGACCGAATCTCAGCCCCGGCAATACGGAGCACCCCTGTGAGGCCGTTCATAACGGAACTCAGGAATTTGGCAACCGGAAATCGGCCCTCAGAGTTCGGCCGATACGCCCATGCCCGAAGCTTCGGCCGCGCGCCAGCAATGATGGGCGCAGGCAAGATCCTGTGCAGCAATGCCAAGCGAACGGTAGAGCGTGATCTCGTCCTCTGAGGTTCGGCCGGCAGCGGTTCCGGCCAGAACTTCGCCGATTTCCGCCCGCACATGGTCGCGCCCGATCGTGCCTGCCGCGATCATGTCGACCACTTCGCCCGCCTGCGCAAAGGTAGAGGGGCGGTAGTCGACAAACAGGCTCGACCGCAGAACAGTCTCGTCGTCGACCTCGCGCTTGGATGGGATTGACGCACCGACAATATTGAGATGCGTGCCAGGCGAGAGCCATTTCCCGCGCAATATCGGCGCAGGCGACGTGGTGACGGTGCAGACGATATCGGCACCCTCAACAGCGCTTTGGACATCGATGCCGACAATTCCGATCTGCAATTGCGGATAGCGCGCCCGCGCATGATCTGCAAAGCCGATCGCGGACGGCAGCGTCCTGCTGGCGATACGCAGTTCGGTGATCGGTCGCACGGCCATGATCGTATCGAGATGATGCCGCGCCTGTTCGCCTGCGCCGACCATGGCCAGAACCGTGGAGCCCGGCCGCGACAGGGCGCGCGTGGCCACAGCACTTGCCGCTGCCGTGCGCCTCGCCGTCAGCGGCCCCGAATCCATCAGGGCAACCGCCGTTCCGTGATCCGGTTCAAACAGCACCATCGCACCCTGATGCGAGGAATAGCCTGCCGCCGCATTGCCCGGATAGAGGCTCACCAGCTTGATGCCGTGGCAGGACGGATCGCTCATTCTGCCAGGCATCACACCCATGAAATTCTTGCCGCCAACCGGCACGATCGAGCGCAACGGCAATTCCGCCTCACCGCGCGAAACCGCCTGCATCGTGCGCGCTACGACATCGATTGCCGTTTCCGGCGGCAGAAGCCTGGCAACGTCGGCATGCGACAGGACGATCATCGCACGCGCTCCGGTCCGTCGCCCCAGGCCGTTGATCCGGCCGGAACAAGTCCAAGCGCTTCTTCAAGGATTGCCGTGTAGAGGTCCGCGCGAACGGCATAGGGGAAATGCCCGCCGCCCTCGAAGCGATAGGCGATGCCGGGCTTCAGGGCACCCCGCACCTCATCACGCATGAATTGCGGAATGAGTGGATCGTCGCTGGCCTCGATCGTCACGATGGCATCCCTGGAAACCTTCACTTGCGGCAGCGGCGGCGCATTCTTGATGCCCTTCAGCCGGTTGCGAAGCTCGGGTTCGGGTATGCGGCCGCCCACTTCGCCGAGCAGCAGTTCGACCATGTCGCGCTGATCCGGGTGGCTTTCGCCCCAGGCGCTCAGTCCCCGGCCAAAACCGGCCCGCAACTCCTCGATCGGTCCTACATCGAGATCAGACGTATAGGGCGGATTCTGCTTAGCCGGTGCCGTGTCGTAGAGCGTATTGGCAGCGATGACCTTGTCGAGCCGCTCCGGATGAACCGCTGCGAAATATTGCGCCAGATAGCCGCCAAGCGACGACCCCAGCAGCGTTGTGCGCCCAATGCCGCGCATGTCCAGGAGCGACACAAGATCATCGGCCCATTCGGCAACCCCGCCGCTCGTTGGATAGGAAACAGCCAGAATGCGGGCGCGGCCGGCAAGGGCTTGCATCTGCAGCCAGAAAATGTCGGCCCGGCCAAGCGTGCCGGGGATCAGCAGCAAGGCGGGTCCGTCGCCTGGAATTTCAACCACGCCCCATTCGCGCCCATTGATCAAAACGCGCTCTTCGGGATGGGCTTCAGAAAAGCTGTCTCGTGACTGGATCAGTGCATTGCTCATGCGAAAGGGTCTTCCATTCTCGGCCAGTAATCTGGCTTGCGGTTGCGGTAGGGAATGCCGGCATAGTCCGGCGTGATCGAGCCCGGCGTCGCGACATGGATCACCTCGGCGGCGATCGGCGCAAAGCCGGCGTGGAAATGCTGGGACGACTTCACACAGACGAGCTTTTTCGACGCGAGATCGATACCGAGCCCCGTATAGGCTTCGGGATGGAATGTCTGGGTGCGCACATCATTGACGACAATGTCGACACCGGCGCATTCCAGCCAGGCCATGTTTCCGAGCGGCAAGGGTAGGTCGCCAAAGCGCTGGGTCAGGTCGCCAGACAGACGCCGCACGACCACATCGAGATCAAGCGGGTCACCCGACATCGGGCCGTGCTTGCCGCCAAGTCTCAACGTAAGTGCCGCACCCTCGCCCGCCTCGCGGCAGATGCGCATCGCCATCGGGTCCCAGATGATGCCGACAACCGCATTGGAAATGCCGCGATCAAGGATCGCACGCAAAAGGAATGTCGCGTCGCCCGGCGCGCCGCCGCCGGCATTGTCGGCAACGTCTGCCAGCACGATCGGACCGGACGGGTTTTCCATCGCCCGGTCGAGCGCGGTTTCGATATCGGGATGGTGGCGGTTCAGCCCCCCGCGCCGCGCAAACAAGTCCGCAGCCAGTTCCTTTGCCAGCGCTTCAGCGGCAGCAGCGTCGCCGTCTGTAATGACAAGACTTCGCGCGCCGGTGCGCGGATGGTCGCCCCAGGGAAAGCCATGGATCAGCCCGACATGAAGGATGTCGTTCTTGCCTTCTCTTGCCGACATGGCGTCGACAAAGCCGCGCATTGGCTCATAGGGCGTGTGCAGCGCGCAGATGATCTTGCAATCATGGTCGCGCATCACCGGGTGCGTCTTGCCCTCAGCCGCATCTGCGGCCAGTTCGAACAGATCGCGCGCACGCTCTGGCACATCGACATGCGGATATTCCTTGTAGGGCACCAGAAGCGTCGCCTTGTCCATCATCTGTTCGGTCAGATGCGAGTGCGGGTCGAGCAATCCTCCGATCACGGCCTTATCACCGGCAATCGCACGGCAATGGGCGATCAGATCGCCTTCACAATCATCATAGCCATCGGCAATCATCGCGCCGTGCATGTTCAAGAGCACAATGTCGACAGGCATTGCGGCCCGCAGGTCGGCGAGTATTTCATCGCGAAAACCTTCATAGATCGCGCGCACCGTCGGCCCGGCCGGTTGCGCAGACGCCATCAGGCTTTCGGTTACCTGCCAGCCGCGCGCAACCGCAAGCTCCTTCCAGATGTGAAGTGCTGCGGTCCAGTATTGAACCGGGCCCGCTGTCGCATCACCGTGCGAAACACCACCCTCCTCAAATGCCAGTCTACCCGTCGGGATCGGCGAAAATGAATTGGTCTCGGTGACGAGACCGGCCATGAACAGTTTCATCTATGCCTCGATCGGTCTTTTGATGCGTCTGGGAGACAGTGCCGCGGGATCAACACCTTGTGCCGCAATGTCGTCCGGCAGCGCCGCACCCATCACCAACGATGCCGCAGTGCGCGCCAGCGCCGGCGCTGACTGAATGCCGTAGCCGCCCTGGCCGGCAAGCCAGAAGAAGCCGTCGGCTTCCGGATCAAAACCCGCCACAGGCGTCTTGTCGGCAACAAAGCTGCGCAGTCCGGCCCAGCGGTTGACGACGTGCCGGACGTTCAGATCGAAGGCGCGCTCGATGCGGTCGATGCAGATCGCAATGTCGAGTTCGTCGGGCTGGGCGTCGCAGGGCGGACTCGGCGTCTCGTCGGCTGGCGAAATGAGAAGACGACCGGCATCCGGCTTGAGGTAAAATTCCTCATCGATGTCGACGACCATCGGCCAGTGGTCGTCGGCTTTTCCATCCGGCGCATCGACAATCAAGGCCGTACGCCGTTTGGGAACCAGACCGATTTGCGGAACCCCCGCCATTAAGGCAATTTCATCGGCCCAGGCACCCGCAGCATTGACAACAATCGGCGCGGCAAAGACGCCGGTCCTGGTCTGCACCTGCCAGCCGTCACCAGTGCGAACCAGCCCGACGACCTCCTGGTTCGTCTCCACTGTTCCGCCACGTGCGCGCAGCTGTCGCAGATAGCCATGGTGCAGCGCATGCACATCAATGTCGGCCGCATCGCGCTCCATCAGCGCGCTGGTCGCATAGTCCGCGCGAAGCAGCGGCATCATCTGCTGAAGCTCACGCCCGTCGACAATATCGACCGCCCCGCGTCCGCGCACGGTCTCATATTCGGTCATCACGGAAGCTGCCTGATCGTCGCGGGCAATCAGCGCCACTTCCCGCGTCTTCAGCAATGGCACCGAAGCGAAACCGGCAGGCGGATCAAACAGGAATGGCGCGGAAGCGCGTGACAGCGCCCTGATCTGTTCCGGCCCATAGATGCGGGAGAATAGAGCCGCCGACCGGCCGGTCGTGTGGTAACCCGGCTGGCTCTCGCGCTCCAGCAGCACGACCGAGCGCGTCAGCGCAAGCTCGGCCGCGACCGACGCGCCGGCAATTCCGGCTCCAATGACAACGACATCAAGATGCCGCACCGCCTCGAGCATTACCGTGTTTCCCCATGACTGACAGGCAGCGGGCCGGCCACCAGCCGCGCCGCCAGATGAACCAGCAACAGGGTGCACACGGTCGGTATCGCGGATGCGATGAACACCATGTTGATCCCCAGTGCAGGCGAGCTTCGCGCTGACATGCGCACCAGAAAACCGCGTGCCGGATCCATGCCCGCGCCAAAAATCGAAAAATACAGGATCGGCCCGATGAAGATGACAACCGTCGCAGCGATTGCCAGCCTGGCAAACCGGGCCCGCCGGTCGCCGGCAAGCTCGTCAACCTTGACGACTACCGGGTCGGTGGCCCGGCGAAACGCTGAAGCCGCGCCAAGCAGCCCGCCCCAAACCATCAGGTATCGCGCGAGTTCTTCGGTCCATGTCGGAGGCTGCCGCAGGCCGTATCGAGACACGACCTGCAGCATGATGACGCCGACCATTCCAACCAGAGCCGCCTTGGCCAGAAACAGGCCAATCCGGTCCAGAACTGCGCTCAGCGCAACAATGGCAGCGCCTGCAGACTTCATTTGCGGGTCTTCTCGGCTGCCGCAACAAAGGCGTCGATTGCCGCTGCCGGCATCATGTCGGCCCACGCCTTCTTCGACCGCTCGATAAATTCGGCCCGCGCTTCAGGCGTCAGTTCGGTGACTTCGACCCCACGTTCCTTGAGCTGCACCAGTTCCTGTTCGGCTGCGACAGCGGTCCATGCGCGGTTCTTGTCGTTTGCGACCTTCACCGCTGCATCGACCTTGGCGCGCACATCATCTGCCAGACCGTTGTACCAGTCGTTCGACATCAGCGCCGAGCGGAAAGGCGTTCCAGCACGGGTGTCGGTGTAGAATTTCAGCATGTCGGTATGCTGGAAGATCAGCGCGACGACCGGTGGATTGACGTAGCCGTCGACCATGCCCTGTTGAAGACCGGTCATGAATTCCGGCATGTCGATGACCACGGATGACGCGCCCCAGGCCTCGATCAGCTTGGCCTGGCTTGGATCAATGGCACGCATCCTCAGACCGGCCAGATCGCCGACCGATTTGATGGTCTTCTTGTTGTTGAAGACACCGGTCGGGCCGCTCAGCCCCGTCAGGGCTGCAATGCGGATGCCCTGCGCCTGCATGTTTGCGTCGATTGATTTGAGAAGGTCGGTTTCGTCGAGCGCGCGGAACATGTGCGCCATGTCGTCGAACATGTAGGGCGCGAGGAAGCCCATCACGGAGGGGTCGACCTGATTGATCATCACGAAATTGGTGACGGCAAATTGCAGCAGGCCCTGTTCCATCTGGTCGACCAGTTCCGGGTCCTTGCCCAGCGACCCGCCAACGTGAACGCTGGCCTGCAAGCCTTCTTCCTTCAGTTTGGCTGCCAGATCTTCGGCCCAGACCCAGTCCCCGCATGCGGGCACCGGCGGGCAGCCGACCGCAATGCGGATTTCCTCGGCCGAGGCCGTCGAGCTTGCAAACATTGGCGTTGCAAGAAGTGCCACGCCTGCCAGAAATTTTGTTGCGATGTTCATGTGCATTCCCCTTTCGATTGATGTCTCATTGCACGAAGCCTGCCTGTCTCGGGATGTAGAGGGTGATTTCCGGCACCAGTACGAGCACCAGAAGCATGACGACCAGCAGCACGAACATGGGCACGATCGCGCGCGCCAGGCGCAGATAGCTGACGCCACTCATGGCCGAGACGACCATGAGGATGCCGCCCACCGGCGGAGAGACGAGCCCGATCGTGAGATTGAGGCACACGACAACGCCGACATGGACCGGATCGGCCCCTCCGGCGATTGCGGCCGGAACCAGCAGCGGCACAAGCAGGACCATCGCCATCATGTTGTCCATGACGGTCCCGACCAGCAGGAAGATGACCGTGATCAGCAGCAGGTAGCCGACGCCGGTGATACCGGCTGCCTCGATCAGCGCCGCGATCTGCTGCGGCAGGCTCTGGATGGCGACAAGATAGCCGAAGATCGCGGCGGCAAAGAGAATGACGAAGATGGAGCCCGTCAGCAGGGCTGCCCGTTCGAGCGCGATATTGAGATGCCTTGCAAAATTGCGCAGCGCCACGCGGTTGGAGACATTTGGCTCCATCACCGCATAGATCGCACCTGTTACGACAGCGATGACGACCGCGAGCGCCGCAGCTTCGGTTGGCGTCACCACGCCAAACACGATCCCGCCGACCATGACGGCCGGAACCAGCAACGCCGGCAGGGCTTTCGCGAGCGTCAGCCCGACCGGCGGCATGTCGACATCGCTCCCGCCGGGGTGGCCATAGCGTGCGGCAGCATATGCGTTGTAGGCAAACAGGCCGGCGGCGATCATCAGGCCCGGCAGAATGCCGCCCGCAAAAAGCGCTGCAACCGAGACGTTCATAAGCGCGCCGTAGAAGATCATCACCACGCTCGGCGGGATGAGCGGCCCCAGCACCGAGGAAGCTGCCGTCAGCGCGGTTGCATATTCGACCGGATAGCCTCGGCGCGTCATCTCCGGGACCAGCGCGCTGGTGGTTGCCGCAGCATCGGCAATGGCCGAGCCCGACATGGACGACATGAAAATGCTGGTGGCGACATTGACATGGCCAAGCCCGCCGCGAAAACGGCCGACGATCAATAGCGCAAGGTCAATCAGCGCCCGCGTGATGCCGCCGCGGCTCATCAGCTCGCCCGCAAGGATGAACAGTGGCATGGCGAGAAACGTAAACACGTCGAGCTGGCTCAGCACGCGCTGCGGCAGAATGCCGAGATGGCGCATTTCACCAGCGGCGACAAAGCTCAGCACGGCGGTTGCCCCGGTGACATAGGCAATTGCCGCGCCGCCGGACAGCGTCAGAACGGCAAACAAGACGACCGCAGCCCACGCCATGCAACTCCTCCCTCACCGCCAACAATTTTCCTATTAGAAAATTTTGTCAATTAAATTTTCCGATGATATTGTCGGCCAGACACTCGCAGGGCGGATTCGATGACGGAAAACCAGCGCAGGGAAGTCGTGGCCTTCGGGCCTCATTTGCGCGCGCTGAGACGCGGTGCATCAATGACATTGAAGCAGGTCGCCGATCGCGCCGGCCTTGCCGTGTCGACGATCTCCAAGATCGAAAACGACCAGATGTCGCCGACCTATGATGTGCTGCTGAAACTGGCGGGCGGTCTGGGCGTAGACCTTGTGACTCTGCTGTCCGGCACGTCGCAAAGAACGTCTCAGACCGTAGCTCCACCTGCTGGGCGCGTTGACGTGACGCGAAGCGCCGAGCGCATGGCTTATCCGACAGGCACCTATGTCTACGAGCCGTTCGCCATGCGGCTGGTCAATCGCCTGATGGACCCGACCTTTGTGCGGGTCACCGCGCGCTCAATTGACGAGTTTGCGCAACTCGTGCGCCATCCCGGCGAAGAATGCGTCTATGTGCTATCAGGCGCGGTCGAACTGCATCTGGAATTCTACGCGCCGATCCGGTTGGAAGCTGGTGACAGTGTCTATTTTGATGGCCGCATGGGTCATGCCTATGTGACAGTCAGCGAGGACGACGCGCAGATTCTCAACATCTGCGCCGGCATCGGCGACCAGAATATGGGCGTGCTGACAAACGGCATGCTGCCCGGCAAGTAGCGGGCCAAGATCAGCCGACCTGGCGCCTCAATCAACCGCTGGCAGCCCGCAATTTTCAGTGAAGCGTCTTGGATCGTTCACCGGCAAACGACTGCACAGTCTTGATGGCACCATCGAGCGAATTGCCCTCGGCATCGGCCAATGCTGCCTCGCGCAACCGCCGCAGCCAGTCGGCAGCGTCCTCGCGCCCTGCAAGCAGCGGCAGGCAGGACAGGACCCTGTCAAACTTCGAATGGCCACGAATATGGGTGTCGGAATAGCCCTTGATCAGCCGCCGGCATTTCAGAACCTCGACGCCAAGCGCATAGTCCGCGTCACGCGTGCTCTCGGCCAGCTTCAGCCATTCGGCCGTGTGTGCCGCCTCGATGTGATGCCGCCGCATGCCGCGCCGCCAGCGCCTCAAGCCGCCGATCACCCACAGCGTGCCGAAACCAAATACGCCGTCGGTGCGGATGCGCCGCCCCCGATCAACAAAGCGGTTCAGCCGCGCCATCAGCGCCGGTCGCTTTTCCAGCCCTGCTCCGACAGAATTAGGCAGCAGACCCGCAATTTCCTCCATGCGCGGATGGAAATACTCGGTCGTGGTCAGCGTCTGGCCCTCGCCCAGCTTCACCTCGGCGCGCACCCGCTCGGCGCGCATCCGCCGCGTCTTCAGGTCCGCCACCCGCACGATGTCGTCATAGACCATGGCGTTGGCCAGGTATTTGGCCGCCTCGCGCGAAAACGCCCAGCCATTGCCTTCGCTGTCTGCGCGAATAATCCCGTCCAGCCGGTCAAGATAGTCGCGCCCATAAGCGAGATCGAGAAAGTCGACCACCTTGGCCAGACCCGGCCTTGCCATCTCCTGTATCTGCGCCGGCATCGCATCGACACGCGCGATCAATGCCTGCCAACCGTCGAGCAGGGATTGCGGACCCTGCGGCATCGCCACCTTGTCCGCTTCCGTTCCGGTGGCCGACTCTGCCGGCTGATTTTTTCCCGCCGCCTCATCATAGGCCAGCGCAAACGCCTGCAGGCTCGCCTGCGTGCCCTTGCCGCCGCGGCTGATCACTGCCTCAAACGCTTCACGCGGGAACGGCAGTTCGCCCGACCCTGCCAATGCGCCAAACAGGCTGGCGGAGATGACGCTGCCCGATGCCTTGGCCATCGTTTCCATGTCAAAACTGATCAGGCGCTTTGCCGCCTCGCTTGCTCCGCGTGACATGACGTCACTGTCGGCGCGGCCGTCTCCGGGGTTGATCTTTTCCGACACCGCCAGTGTGCGATGGCTTGATGCAATCAAGGTCGTCCGGTCAGGCGTCACAAAGCCGCGCAGCACGGCCCGACCAGCTTCCGCCAGTTCGGCCGCAATCAGAATGTCGACATCGCCGGGTGCCGGGCTCAGTGACAGCACGGGC
>Ga0209053_1001272_pt1 | contig 12463 bp, 11 predicted proteins | sample EBPBio152010_DNA_FD_185864 | JGI IMG/M metagenome (GOLD analysis project Ga0209053, IMG submission 185864) | Wastewater treatment Type I Accumulibacter community from EBPR Bioreactor in Madison, WI, USA - Reactor 1_7/15/2010_ DNA (SPAdes)... | ecosystem: Engineered > Bioreactor > EBPR >... | reverse complement strand
TGCGGGTGAAGGCCAGCGCCATCTGGCAGGGGTCCAGCCCATGTTCCCGCGCCACGCCCAGATAGGCCGACACCGCCGGAAACACCTGCGGCGTCACCCGCCCGCCGAGCGTGGGGTTCACGCTGCGCCGGGTATGATCGGGGATCACATCGCCCGCATATTTGCCCGACAAAAGCCCGGTGGCCAGCGGCGACCAGGCCAGCAGCGGCATGTCCTCCATCGCCGAAAGCTCGGCCCAGTCGGTGTCGAACTGCCGGCACAGCAGCGAATATTCGTTCTGGATCGTCGCCATGCGCGGCAGGTTCAGATCATCGGCCAGCCGCAGCCATTGCGCCGCCCCCCAGACCGTTTCATTCGACAGGCCAAGCGCGCGGATCTTGCCCGCCGCCCGCGCGGTTTCGGCGGCAGTCAGCACCTCGGCCATGTTGTCCAGCACCGCCTGCCGTTCGGTCTTTGGCACATAGGACCAGTTTTCGCGAAAATGATAGCTGTCGCGATTCGGCCAATGCAGTTGGTAAAGGTCGATGTAATCGGTCTGCAACCGCCGGAGCGAGGCATCGAGCGCAGCGGTGAAACTGGCCCCGGTGATGCCGCCCGGCCGCACCTCGCCATCGCCGGCGATCTTGCTGGCCAGCACGACGCGATCCCGCCCGCCCTGCGCGGCAAACCAGGCACCGATGATTTCCTCGGTGCGGCCCGCCGTCTCGACCCGCACCGGATTGACGGGGTAAAGCTCGGCCGTGTCCCAGAAATTCACGCCGTGATCCAGCGCCAGCGCGATCTGGTCATGGGCCTCGGCCTCGGTGTTCTGGGTGCCCCAGGTCATCGTGCCCAGGCAGAATTCGGAAACGGTCAGGCCGGATCGGCCCAGGGGGATCTGCTTCATGTTCTGCTCCTGTTGCGGACCAGCCTAACCGCCTTGGCGGGCGGCGCAAGCCGCCGCGCGGGTCAGACCAAAGTCCCCACCCGAAAGTGATGGGCGCGCGGACGATCCAGACGCTATTCTGGGCGCGCATCCCGGGGGTTTGCCATGCCGCGCCTGCCATCCCTTGCAAGCTGGATCGTCGCGCTGGCGCTGCTGCCCGGCCTCGCCCCGGCCGGCCCCCGCCAGTATGACCTGCTGGCCGAGACATCTTCGGTGCGGTTCCAGACCAGCCTGAACGGCGCGCCGCTGCGGGGCAGTTTCGCGATCCGCGCCGCGCATGTAGTGCTGGACATGGCGCATCTGCCCGGCAGTTCGGTCGAGGTGACGCTGGATGTCGCGGGCGCACGCACCGGCCTGCCCTTCGCGACCGAGGCGATGCGCGGCGCCGAAGTGCTGGATGTGCGCCATTTCCCCGAGGCGCGCTTTCGGTCCACCGCGATCCGGGCGGCGCGCGGCGGGGCGCGCATCTCGGGCCTGCTGACGCTGCGCGGCGTGACGCGGCCGCTGGATCTGCGCGCCGAAATCCTGCGCCAGCATGGCCAGCCCGAGGGCGACCTGTCGCGCCTTGTCGTGCATCTGACCGGCACGCTGAGCCGCGCCGCCTTTGGTGCGACCGGCTTTCGCGACATGGTGGGCGATGCGGTCGCGCTTGACATCACGGTGCGCATCGCGGCCCATGGCGGCTGAGGCGCGGAACCCCCTTTCCCCTTGGCCCCTGCGGCGTTAAACAGCCCCCTGCACGGCAAAGGGACAGGCGCATGGCTCGGATTCTCATTACCTCGGCGATCCCCTATATCAACGGGATCAAGCATCTCGGGAATCTCGTCGGCAGCCAGCTGCCCGCCGATCTGTTCGCCCGCTACATGCGCGCGCGCGGGCATGAGGTGATGTTCATCTGCGCCACCGACGAACACGGCACCCCCGCGGAGCTGGCCGCCGCCAAGGCCGGCAAGCCGGTCGCGGAATACTGCGCCGAGATGCACACCGTTCAGGCCGATCTGGCCAAAGGCTTCCGCCTGTCCTTCGATCATTTCGGCCGGTCCTCCAGCCAGCGGAACCACAAGCTGACCCAGGCCTTTGCCGGCCGGCTGGCCGAGAACGGTCTGATCCGCGAAGTATCGGAAAAGATGATCTTTTCCATCGACGACAACCGTTTCCTGCCCGACCGCTATATCGAGGGCACCTGCCCCAATTGCGGCTATGACAGCGCGCGGGGCGACCAGTGCGACAACTGCACCAAGCAGCTGGACCCGACCGACCTGATCAACCCGCATTCGACCATTTCCGGCTCCACCAATCTTGAGGTGCGGGAAACCAAGCACCTTTACCTGATGCAGCGCGCGCTGCGCGACAAGCTGGAGGCCTGGATCGACAGCAAGACCGACTGGCCGGTGCTGACCACCTCCATCGCGAAGAAATGGCTGAATGACGGCGACGGCTTGCAGGATCGGGGCATCACCCGCGATCTGCATTGGGGCATTCCGGTGATGAAGGGCGACCAGTCCTGGCCGGGGATGGAAGGCAAGGTTTTCTACGTCTGGTTCGATGCGCCCATCGAATATATCGCCGGCACCGCCGAATGGGCCGATGCCAATGGCAAGCAGGACGCCGATTGGGAACGCTGGTGGCGCACCGACAAGGGCGCCGCGGACGTGACCTATTATCAGTTCATGGGCAAGGACAACGTGCCCTTCCACACCCTGTCCTTCCCCGCCACGATCCTGGGCTCGGGAGAGCCGTGGAAGCTGGTCGATTACCTCAAGTCCTTCAATTACCTGAATTATGATGGCGGCCAGTTCTCCACCTCGCGCGGGCGCGGGGTGTTCATGGATCAGGCGCTGTCGATCCTGCCTTCGGATTACTGGCGCTGGTGGCTGTTGTCTCACGCGCCCGAAAGCGCCGATAGCGAATTCACCTGGGAAAACTTCCAGGCGTCCGTGAACAAGGATCTGGCCGATGTGCTGGGCAATTTCGTCAGCCGCGTCACCAAATTCGCCAAGTCGAAACTGGGGGAAACCGTGCCTTCGGGCGGCGAGTTCGGCCCCGAGGAAACCGCGCTGATCGCCGATCTGGGCGCGCGCATCCGCGATTACGAACGCCATATGGACGCGATCGAGGTGCGCAAGGCCGCCGCCGAATTGCGGGCGATCTGGGTGATCGGCAACGAATATCTGCAAGCGGCCGCCCCCTGGAGCGCGATCAAGACCGATCCGGCCCGGGCCGAGGCGATGATCCGCCTGAGCCTGAACCTGATCCGCATCTATGCGATCCTGTCGCGGCCCTTCATCCCCGATGCGGCGCAGGCGATGATGGAGGCCATGGGGTCAGATGACTGGAGCTGGCCCGCCGACGTGCCGGCGGCCCTGCGCGCCCTGCCGCCGGGACACGCCTTTACCGTGCCGGAAAACCTGTTCCGCAAGATCACCGACGAGGAACGCGCCGACTGGCAGCAGCGTTTCGCCGGCAAGCGCGATTGATGGCGGCGCGGGCTGGCCTCTGACGGGAGGGGTGCGATGAAACTGTGGGTCGGTCTGGGCAATCCGGGCGCGAAATATGCCGGCAACCGGCACAATATCGGCTTCATGGCGCTGGACCGTATCGCCGCCGATCACGGCTTTTCCGGCTGGAAACGCGGTTTTCAGGGGCTGGTCGCCGAAGGGCGGTTCGGGTCCGACCGCGTGCTGCTTCTGAAACCCGAAACCTTCATGAACCTTTCCGGCCAATCGGTCGGCGAGGCGATGCGCTTTCACAAGCTGACGCCCGGCGATGTGACGGTGTTTCATGACGAGCTGGACCTGGCGCCGGGCAAGATCCGCGCCAAGACCGGCGGCGGCCATGCGGGGCATAATGGGCTGCGCTCCATCCATGCCCATATCGGCGAGGCCTATCACCGCATCCGCCTGGGCATCGGCCATCCCGGCCACAAGGACGCGGTGGCGGGCTATGTGCTGCATGATTTCGCCAAGGCCGATCAGGACTGGCTGGATGATCTGATGCGCGGCATCTCTGACGGCGCGGCGGCGCTGGCCTCGGGCGACAGCGCGCGGTTTCTGAACGCGGTGGCGCTGCGGGTGGCGCCACCCCGTCCCTCGACCGGGCAACAGGCCCCGGCCCCGCGCAGTGACGCGCCGCAACCCGCACCGGCCGAAGACACCCGCACCCCCCTGCAAAAACTGGCGGACCGGTTCCGCTAAAGGAAAAGGCGGCGGGTTGCCCCGCCGCCCCGCCCCGCCCCTGCGGCCAATCAGCCCCGCGCGGCGCGGATCAGCTTGAGGATATCGCGGGCGGCATTGGGGATATTGGTCCCCGGCCCGAAGATCGCCTTCACGCCGTTCTTGTAGAGGAAATCGTAATCCTGCTGCGGGATCACCCCGCCGCAGATCACCAGAATATCCTCGGCCCCCTTGTCCTTCAGCGCCTGCACCAGTTTCGGCGCCAGCGTCTTGTGGCCGGCGGCTTGGCTGGAAATGCCGATGACATGCACGTCATTGTCCACCGCATCCTGCGCGGCTTCCTCGGGCGTCTGGAACAGCGGGCCGACATCCACGTCAAAGCCGATATCGGCAAAGGCAGTGGCGATGACCTTGGCGCCGCGGTCATGGCCGTCCTGGCCCATCTTGACCACCAGCATGCGCGGGCGGCGGCCCTCGGCCTCGGCGAAGGCTTCCACATCCTGCTGGATCTGGGCGAAACCGTCATCGCCCTCATAGGCGGCGCCATAGACCCCGGCGAGGGTTTTCACTTCCGCGCGGTGGCGGCCAAAGACCTTTTCCATGGCGTCCGAAATCTCCCCGACCGAGGCGCGGGCGCGCGAGGCCGCGACCGCCGCTTCCAACAGATTGCCACCCTCGGCGGCGCGACGGCCCAGCTCGGCCAGCGCGGCCTGACAGGCCGCCTCATCGCGGCTGGCGCGCATGGTGTTGAGCCGCGCGATCTGCGCCTCGCGCACCTTCACGTTGTCGATATCCAGAATGTCGATCGGGTCTTCCTTGGCCAGGCGATACTTGTTCACCCCGACGATGACCTCTTCGCCCCGGTCGATCATGGCCTGGCGCCGCGCGGCCGATTCCTCGATCCGCAGCTTGGGCATGCCGCTGGCGACCGCCTTGGTCATGCCGCCCATGGCCTCGACCTCCTCGATCAGCGCCCAGGCCTTTTCCGCCAGTTCCGCCGTCAGGCTTTCGACATAGTAAGACCCCGCCAGCGGATCGACCACCTTGGTCACGCCGGTTTCCTCTTGCAGGATCAGCTGGGTGTTGCGCGCGATCCGGGCCGAAAACTCGGTCGGGAGCGCGATCGCCTCGTCCAGCGCATTGGTATGGAGCGATTGCGTGCCGCCAAGCGCCGCCGCCATCGCCTCATAGGCGGTGCGGACCACGTTGTTATAGGGGTCTTGCTCCTGCAAGGACACGCCCGAAGTCTGGCAATGGGTGCGCAGCATCAGGCTGCCGGATTTCTTGGGCGCGAACTCGCTCATGATGCGGTGCCAGAGCAGACGCGCGGCGCGCAGCTTGGCGGCCTCCATGAAGAAATTCATGCCGATGGCAAAAAAGAACGACAGCCGCCCGGCGAAATCATCGACATTCATGCCCCGCGCGATGGCGGCGCGCACATATTCGCGCCCGTCGGCCAGCGTATAGGCCAGCTCCTGCACCAGGTTCGCGCCCGCCTCCTGCATGTGATAGCCGGAGATCGAGATCGAGTTGAACTTGGGCATCTCGTTCGAGGTATATTCGATGATGTCGGCGATGATGCGCATCGAGGGTTCGGGCGGATAGACATAGGTGTTCCGCACCATGAATTCCTTGAGGATATCGTTCTGGATGGTGCCGGACAGCACCGAACGGTCATGGCCCTGTTCCTCGCCGGTGACGATGAAATTCGCCAGGATCGGGATCACCGCGCCGTTCATCGTCATCGAGACCGAAACCTTGTCGAGCGGGATGCCGTCGAACAGGATCTTCATGTCCTCGACGCTGTCGATGGCGACGCCCGCCTTGCCGACATCGCCCACGACGCGCGGGTGATCGCTGTCATAGCCGCGATGCGTGGCCAGGTCGAAGGCGACCGAGACGCCCTGCTGCCCGGCAGCCAATGCCTTGCGGTAAAAGGCATTCGATTCCTCGGCGGTGGAAAAGCCGGCATATTGCCGGATCGTCCAGGGCCGGCCGGCGTACATTGTCGCGCGCACGCCGCGGGTGAAGGGGCCGATGCCCGGCAGGCTGCCCATATGCGGCAGGCCGGCGGTATCTTCGGCGGTATAGAGCGGCTTGACCGCGATACCTTCCAGCGTCTGCCAGGTCAGGCTGTCGGGATTGCGGCCCTTGAGTTCTTTCTCGGCAAGCTTACGCCAGGTTTCAATCGGGTCAGTCATGGCTCTCGTCCTTGGCTTCTGCCGGATGGGCACCGGCACAGGGAGTTGCGGCGCGCGCGAACGCACCGATGCAAAGCGGCCGCTGGTCGGGACCAGCGCCTATTCCAGAAAATCCTCGGCGGTCGGGATGCGCCCGAAGGCGATCTTGGCGCCGGTATAGGGCACATGATGCGGCGGCAACTGGCCATAGCGCACGGTATCCTGCCCGAAGCGCTGGTTCAGACGATCCACCACCGCGCACAGCGCGCGCCGATCCTGCGTCGGGGCAAACAGATCCGCCGAAACCTCGGTATCCGGCACCAGCCCGCCCAGCGTGACCGAAACCGATAAAGGCCGGTGCGGCGGCAGCGCCATCCAGTAGCGGCCCAGCACCTCCAGCAGGAAAAAGGTATCCTGCGTGGCGCGGATATCGCCGCCATGGCCGATATAGCCCGCCTCGGCGCATTTCACGCTCAGATGCAGGCTGCGGGCATGGAAACCCTCGCGCCGCAGCCGCGCCGCAGCCTTGACCAGCAGACGCCGCGCCACCAGACGCGCGCCCTCGGGCGTCTTGTTGCCGGCGGTCAGCACCTGGCCATGGCCGATCATGCCGCGATGGGTTTCCGGCCAGATCACGGTTTCGCCCCGCAATTCGCGCAGGAACCGCTCGCCCGCCACACTGCCCCAGATCGCCCGCGCGCGCTTGGGGTCCAGATGGTAAAGCATGGGCACATCCGTGACGCCCGCCGCCTCCAGCCGCGCCTTCATCCGCCAGGACACGCCCGGCAGATCGTCCAGCGCCAGATGGGCCAGCCGGTCGGGCAGCACATGCGGCAACAACCAGTGCAGCCCGCCCGGCTTTTCCAGCCCGGCCGCCAGCTTGGCCAGCAACCGCGTCGGCGCCAGCCCGACAGAGCAGCGCAAGGCCGGGCTGACCCGATCCAGCACCGCCTGTTGCAGATCGCGCCCGATCTGCATGGCCCGCGACAGTTCCTGCTGCGAGCCGGTCAACAGGCACGAACATTCGTCGATCGACCAGACCCGATGGATGGGCAGCACCGTTTCCACGGCTTGCAGGATGGCATGGTGATAGCGCACGCAGACATCGTGCTTCACCGGCCGAAAGACGATGCCGGGGCAAAGCCTGCGCGCCTCGTCCTGCCTTGTGCCCATGCCGACGCCCCGGCGCTTGGCGTCGATGCTGGCCGCGATACAGGCCGCGCCCGGCGCATCCGTCGTCAGCACCCCCACCGCACGCCCCATCAGCGCCGGTTCCTCGGCCTGCGCGACCGAGGCGTAAAAGCTGTTCATGTCGAAGAACAGGGTGGAAACGCGCAGCGTCATGGCAAGACGACTCGGACAGGAATTGCGCCCCCATCATAGAACAAAATGGGAACTCAATTCCAGCCCGAAGCCGGTATGCCGTGACGCCGCGCGCCACCTTATTCGAACTCCATGATCACATCATCGACCTTGAGGCTGGCCCCGGCGCTGGCGTTGATCTTCTTCACCACGGCGCGCTTTTCGGCCTTGAGGATGTTTTCCATCTTCATCGCCTCGACCGTGGCGAGCGCCTGGCCCTCCTGCACCTCCTGGCCCTCCTCGACGCTGATCTTCACCACCAGGCCCGGCATCGGGCAGAGCAGGAAGCGCGAGGTGTCGGGCGGCAGTTTTTCCGGCATCAGCAACGCCAGATCATGCTGGCGCGGGGTGCGGACATGCACCTTGAGATCGGCGCCACGCACCCGGATGCGGAAGCCCATCGGCACCTTGCCGACCTTGAGGACCAAGGGTTCGCCATCGACCGCGATCCGCGCCAGCGGCTGCCCCGGCACCCAGTCGCTTTCGACCCGCATCGCGGCGCCGTCAGCAAAAGTGACGGTGGAGCCGGCCTTGTCGGCGGCGATGGTCACCGGGAAGGCGGTGCCTTGCAGGCTGACCACCCAGCTTTCGCCGACATGGCGTTCGTGATTGTCCATCGTGCCGGAGATACGGGTGCGCCGGATCTCGGCCACGCGGTTCATCGCGGCGGTGGCGGCGGCGATGCGGCGCAGCATCGTGTCATCCAGCGTCACGCCCTGGAACCCCTCGGGGTATTCCTCGGCGATGAAGGCGGTGGTGATATTACCGCTGGCAAAGCGCGGATGATCCATCACGGCCGAGCAGAACGGCAGGTTATGGCCGATCCCCTCCACCTCGAACGTGTCGAGCGCGAGGCGCATTTCCTCGATCGCCGCTTCGCGGGTCGGACCCCAGGAGCAGAGCTTGGCGATCATCGGGTCGTAATACATGCTGATCTCGCCGCCCTCATAGACGCCGGTATCGTTGCGCACGATACCGCCGCGCGGGGTCGCGCCTTCGACCGGCGGCCGGTAGCGGGTCAGTCGCCCGATGGAGGGCAGGAAGTTGCGATAGGGATCTTCGGCGTAAAGCCGGCTTTCCATCGCCCAGCCGTTGATCTTGAGGTCTTCCTGCTTGAAGGGCAGCGGCTCACCATTGGCCACGCGGATCATCTGTTCGACCAGATCGACGCCGGTGATCAGTTCCGTGACCGGATGTTCCACCTGAAGGCGGGTGTTCATTTCGAGGAAGTAGAAGTTCCGCTCGCCATCGACGATGAATTCCACCGTGCCGGCCGAGGTATAGCCCACGGCCTTGGCCAGCGCGACGGCCTGTTCGCCCATGGCCTTGCGCGTCGCCGCGTCGAGGAAGGGCGACGGCGCCTCTTCGATCACCTTCTGGTTCCGCCGCTGGATCGAACATTCGCGTTCATGCAGATAGACCGCATTGCCGTGCTTGTCGGCCAGAACCTGAATTTCGATGTGGCGCGGCTGGGTCACGAATTTCTCGATGAAGATGCGGTCGTCGCCAAAGCTGTTGGCCGCCTCGTTCTTCGAAGATTCAAAGCCCTCGCGCGCTTCCTGGTCATTCCAGGCGATGCGCATACCCTTGCCGCCGCCGCCCGCGCTGGCCTTGATCATCACCGGATAGCCGATCTGGGCAGAGATCTTCACCGCCTCATCGGCATCGGCGATCAGGCCCATATAGCCGGGAACGGTGTTCACCCCGGCCTCCATCGCGATCTTCTTGGAGGTGATCTTGTCGCCCATGGCCTCGATCGCGGGGCTGGGGGGGCCGACGAAAACCACGCCCTCTTTCTCCAGCGCGGCGGCGAAGTTCATGTTTTCCGACAGGAAACCATAGCCCGGATGCACCGCCTCGGCGCCGGTCTGGCGGATCGCCTCCATGATCTTGTCGATCACGATATAAGACTGGTTGGCGGGGGGCGGCCCGATATGCACGGCCTCATCGGCCATCTTCACATGCAGCGCGTTGCGGTCGGCATCCGAATAAACGGCGACCGTCTTGATGCCCATCAGCTTGGCAGTCTTGATCACGCGGCAGGCGATCTCGCCCCGGTTGGCGATCAGGATTTTCTTGAACATCCGGTTTCCTTCCCTCAACGGCATGCGGGCCTGCATGCGCGGCTCAAATACGAAGGGCCAGCCGGGGGGATACCCCGACTGGCCCTGGTGACAGGTTGCAGCGCCGCCTTGCGGGCGGGCGTCAGATCAACGGCAGGGCGGCAGGCCCGGAACGCCGCAAGTGGCGCCACCGGCCAGCGCACCAAGCGCGGCCCCGGCGACCATGTTTTCATCGGTCGCGTCGGCGATGGCGGCGCCGACAACGGCCCCGGCCAGCGCACGGCCGCCCTGGGTTTGCAGCGGGTTGGCGGGCGCGGGCTGATAGCCATAGCCGCCATTGTAGCCGCCGCCCGATTGCACGCAGCCGGCAGTTGCCAGCGCGAGTGCCGCGAAAAGAGTGAGGGAAGAAAGACGCATGCTCGGCCTCCGTTCAGGATTGTTCTGTGGGCCAAGTGTAGCGCATGGATCGGCGGCGAAAAGCCGTGTTCGGTGGCGGGCACGCAATCGTGCGCGGAGCCTTGCCGATCCGGGGAAAGGCGTCCGGTCCGCGCGGGACCGGACGAAGGGTCAAGGGAAGGGTCACAGGACGGGTTCACGACAAACCCCGCCCTGCGGATGGCGGACACAAGGGGACGCACCGCCTCGGACAGAAGATGGGCACGCAACCCGGCCACGGCAAAGGGAATTTCCGCCGCAAGCCATGCTTGCGCGAAAAGCCGCCCGAAGACCCCTGGGTTGCGCGGAAACATGCTTAGTCTTCCTCCTCGTCGTCCCAGTCGTCGAAGGCCGGTTCTTCGGCGTCTTCGGCAAAGACTTCGGGGAAAGAGGCCTGCGCGCGCTTGGCGTCGATGCGCAGCAGCGCGTCGTAAGAGCTGGGGTCGAACGGGTCTTCGGCGGCGACCACCTCGCGCCCGAACAGCCAGGACAGCCGCCCGGCATCCAGATTGCCGCGTTCAAAGGGTTCTTCGCCGAAATAGGCCCAGAGTGCGGCCATGAAGGCGCTGTCGGCGGCACGGTCGAGGTTCTTGCGATCCTTGAAGCGTTCACGCCGGATCAGTTTCGTCGCACCTTCCTTCACATTGGCGCGGCGGATGGTGAACTGGTAATCGGTGCCGGTCATCCGGCCGGGAAAGCCACGATGCTTCAGCATGCCGCGCCCTCCTGTCCGAGGGGGCGGGGATGGGCGGGCCGCGCCTGCGCGGCCCGCGCCGGAAGATTACTTGTATTTGCCGGTGAACACGGGCTCGTTCGAGACGGCCGGTTCATCCACATAGACGACTTCGTCCTGCTTGGCACCGCCGCAAGCGGCGAGGAAAGCCAGCGTGCAGACAGCCAGCGTGATACGGATACTGTTCGACATCCTCTGCTCCAGTTTTCTTGGAGGGTCGGGGCCGGGATGCGGCCGCGCCCCCGTTTCGGGATCCGAAGCGTTTGCTTGCGCTTCGCCCCGAGAATACCGCCAAACCCGACCGATTGACACGGCGAAAGCGGCGCGCCGGCCGGCTGTGTCCGGCCTGCATCAGAATGGCCAGCACTGGAAGAACGGCCCACAACATATTGCGTTTTCATCAGAACATCTCCCAGATGCAGGTGCCGTTTTCGATGCGATAGGCCTCGAAATACTGGGTGACATCGGGGGCCGCCTCGCCAAAGGGCAGGGGCTGCGCCGCAAGCGAGATGATGACCTGCCGGGGCGCCGGACCGAATTCCGCGATGCGCGGCAGGGCATAGCTCTGGCACAGCGCCATCATGTCCTCCGAGGCGACCTCAAAGGCGATGTCGCCGCCCATGCGCGCGATGCGCGGCGCCACGAAGCGAAAACGCAGCGCAAGGCCCGCGGGGCCGGCCTCGCTCCAGATCACGTCCTGCAAGGTCACGTCCTGTCCCGACGGCACGGTAATTGCCTCGGTGCCGCCGACCAGCACGACCAGCCCGTCTTCGGGCGTGCGGAAGGGTTCGCCGGTCATGCCCTCGCCCCCTTGCGCAACAAGACGCGCCGCGCCTTGGGCGGGGCGGGAAGGTCGGTCAGGCTGCCCAGCCGGGCCAGCTTTGCCGCCTGCTCAACCGCCGTCGCCTCGCGCAGGTCAAGGATCGCGGCACCATCGGGGGCCAGCGCCTGCTCCAGGAAAGGCAGGTAAAGATCGACCGGATAGTGAAAGCCGCAAGACAGGAAGCTGACCGCCAGATCGACCGGCCCCGCCGTTTCGGGCGCGGTGTCACGGGGGTTGAGCGTGGCGACCCGATCCGCCGGAATACCGTTATCTTCCAGCAGCTTGCGCGCAACGGCCAGGCTGGAATAGGCGGCGCCCTCCTTGGCGAAACCAAAGTGGCGCCGCTCATTCGATTCGAGGTCGATCAGCAGCAGTTCGCAGCCCAGCTCCTGCCCGAGGAACAGGTCGAACAGCGCATAGCCACAGCCGATATCGGCCACCCGCCGCGGCGCCAGGTCGCGTAAGACCGGCTCCAGCGCGCGATATTCGGCGCGGATCACCCCGGCGGCACGCTGCGCGATGGTCTGGCCCATATCGTCGATCACGGCATTGATCGGCGCCTCGTCGCCCTCGTTCCAGGCCTTGATGATACGGCCCGATTTCGGACGATCGAACATGACCTCCGACCTTTGCAGGATCAGGTTCATCAGGTCGCCGCGTGACAGGGCCGCAAAGTCCAGCGCCGCGATGGCGCTGTCCCTGGCCTCTGCCCCGATGTCGATCTCCAGCCGCATGGACTACCCCCTTGTTTGCGGTAACGCGTTACAGG
>Ga0209053_1001264_pt1 | contig 12546 bp, 12 predicted proteins | sample EBPBio152010_DNA_FD_185864 | JGI IMG/M metagenome (GOLD analysis project Ga0209053, IMG submission 185864) | Wastewater treatment Type I Accumulibacter community from EBPR Bioreactor in Madison, WI, USA - Reactor 1_7/15/2010_ DNA (SPAdes)... | ecosystem: Engineered > Bioreactor > EBPR >... | reverse complement strand
GGCGATGAGCTGGGCGATGATCTTTACCTCAATCCCAACGGCTGCAACCGGCAGTTCATCCTGCTGTCCACCGCGCAAAAGACGGCGCCGTTGCTGAATGCCAAATTCTCCACCTCGCGCGGGATATTGCGGCAGTTCATCGAGGCGAACGAGGCGCAGCTTTTTGCGCTGACCGCGCGGGATGCCGTGGCGGGGGAACTGGAGAACAGCGTTTTCGATGTCTCTACCCCGGCCCGGCTGTTCGACATCCGCCGCATCACCGTGCAGGCCGATACCACGGCGGCGCATGTGCGCGATGCGGGCAAGCTGGCGGCGCTGATCGACCGTTTCCGGCGCGAACCCGATGGCTGGCGCGACGATCTGCTGATCGCGGAGATGATCGAGCTGGCGAAAAAGACCGGCGATGTGACGCGGGCGCCGATCGCCCTGCCGGCGATGAACTTTGAGCAGGCGAATTTCTGGACCTCGCATTTCGGGGGGATCTACATCTTTCGTCAGGCGCGCTTTCCGGGGGTGATCTCGGTCTTGCCGAAGCAGAGCCTCGGGCCGGTGCCGGTTTCGCCGGTGCTGGACATGCGCGACCGCAACGCGATTGCCGACTGGCTGGAGCGCAATGCGCTGGTGGAACCCATAGTGCAGGCGCGCGGCGCGGATGTGGGCGCGATCTTGCGGCAGAAGATGGATTTCATTCTGGTCGAGGCGGCGGATGCGCTGAACCTCGATCTGGGCCAGGCGAGCCGCGCCGATCTGCGCAAGATCGCCTATCGGCTGGGCGATGCCCTGCCGGACGAGTTCAAGGGGCTGGCGGCGGTGCTGCGTTGGGCCGAGGGGGCGGGCGACTGGCCGCGCCTGACCTCGGAACATCCGAGCTATTTCTACACGCTGCGGGCCCGGTCCGGCCCGGACCGCGATCTGGTGAACATGCTGTTGGCGCAACTGGCGCCGCTGGATGTGCGGCAGATGTATATCACCCATAAGGAACTGTTCTACGCCAGCTATCGCGGATGGTCCGAGCGCAAGCGACAATATGTGGCGGACTTTCTGGAACGGGAGTATCTGGTGGACAAGCAGGGCGCGCGGATGGCCCTGTTCGGCCCCGAGCCGGGCATGGACGAGGCGGCGCGCCCGGAAATGCGCGAAGGACCGCGCGCCGCGCCCGATATGGCCGCGGTAGGACCATGGGGGGCCGTGAGACGATGATCGCCATCCTGCGTGCCTGGGCCTTTGCCCTTGTCATTCTAACGCTGTTCTACTGGCTGTTGAAGATCTACTTCAAATCGACCCGGCGCGAGGCGCTGGAAAAGCGCTTTGATGCCGAGGGCATGGCGGGCGACCGCGATGCCTGGGTCGAAGCGCAGATGAAGGATTACGGTCGGGGGCTGAAATTCTGGTTGCTGTGGCTGGTCTATATCCTGCCCATGGCGGGCATCGCGTTGACCGTGTATTTCGTGAATTACGACTGAGAGGGAGTGCCGCCTGTGTGGACCTATATCAAATGGGGCTTTCGCCTGACGATCCTTGCCATCGTCGCGGCCTTTCTGCATTACACGCTGCCGCAGCGCGATGTGGTGCGGCTGACCGGCACCTATAACCGGCTGACCGAGGTCGGGGCGAATTCGATCTTTTACGCCTCGCCCGACAGCGGCACCACGACCAGCACGGTGGACCGGCGTGATATCCGCTTTATCGAGGCGGTGTTCCCCGATGGTGGGGTGATGGTCTATCGCAACGAGGATACCGGCTGGATCTGGCCGCCCTATTTCAAATATGACAGTTCCAACCTTCAGGCCGAGGCGACCAATCTGGTCTCGCCGAAGGAAAAGCCGGAATGGGTGGCGGTCACGCATTACGGCTGGCGGATGCCGATCTTCTCGATCTATCCCAATGCGGTGAAGGTGCGCCCGGTCGAGGGGCCGGATGTGCGGCTGATCCCCTGGGTCAATATCGTGGTGCTGTCGCTTCTGGCGCTGGCCTTCCTCATGCTGTGGCGGATGTGGGCGCAGTTCAAGGAACGGATGATCGACCCGGCGGTAGACGATCTGAACACCAAGCTGGATGAGCTGGACGCGAGCGCCGATGCCGCGCGCGACAAGGCGCGCGGCTTCTGGTCGCGGCTGTTCGGCCGCAAGTGAGGCTCAGCCGGGCGGCAGATGCCAGTCGCCGCCCGACCAATAGGCCGAAAGGCGGAAATCGGGGCGCAGCAGCACCATTTCGGCGCGGCGGCCCGGCGCGATGGTGCCGTGGCGATGCGTCTGGCCGATCACCTCGGACGGGATGCGGCTGGCCATGGCCAGTGCGCGTTCCGGGGCGATGCCGACCTGATGCACCAGATGGCCAATGGCCTGCGTCAGCGTCAGATCGGCCCCGGCCAGGGTGCCGTCCTCCAGTGTCAGGCGCCCGTCGCGGCGCAGCACGCGGCGGCCGTTCAGCATCATCTCTGTCAGATCGGTGCCGGCAAAGGACATGCAATCGGTCACCAGAAACAACCCGTCGCGCCGCGCGGCAAGCGCCACGCGCAGCGTATCGGGGTGAACATGGATCATGTCGGCAATCAGCCCCGCCGCGCCATCGCCTGACAGCACGGCCCCGGCCAGCCCCGGTTCGCGATTGCCAAGCTGGCTCATGGCGTTGAACAGATGGGTGGCGCAGGTGGCGCCGGCGGCCATGGCGGCGCGGGCCTGGGCCAGGGTGCAATCGCTGTGCCCCAGGCTGACCACCGCCCCGGCCGCGCGCAATTGCGCGATCTGTGCGGGCGTGGCGCTTTCAGGCGCCAGCGTCACCATCAGCGCCGGCAGGCGCCGCGCGGCGTCGCAGAGCCGGGCCAGATCTTCGGCGGTCATCGGGCGGATCAGCCCGGGATCATGCGCGCCCTTGCGCCGCGGGTCGAGATGCGGCCCCTCCAGATGCAGGCCCAGAAAGCCGGGCATGCCGATGGCGGCAATGCCGGCGGCGATCACCTGCGCGGTGGCCTCGGGCGTGTCGGTGATCAGCGTGGGCAAGACGCCCGCCGTGCCAAGCGCGCGATGCGCGGCGCAGACGGTGGCCAGATCGGCTGCTGTGGTCGCGCCGCTGACCAGATGCCCGCCGCCGCCATTCACCTGAAGGTCCAGAAAGGCCGGCGCCAGCAGGCCCGCCACCCGTTCGCTTGCCGCAGGGGCCTCGGCGGCAGGGATCAGGGCGGCGATCTCGTCCCCCTCGATCACCACCGCCAGATCGTCGTGGAAGGCGTGCCCGTCGAACAGCCGCGCCCCGGTCAGAACCCGCGTCATCAGACCGTCTCCGTCACCTTGCGCAGATGCGGCGGGGTGTCGGGATCAAACCCGCGCCGCCGCGCCAGTTTTTCGATGAAGGCGTAGAAGCCGGCAATCGTCACCAGCGGCGCCACCACCGGATGCAGCCCCGCAACCGAGGGCAGGCGCGTGGCCCCGGGCACATCGGCGCCGGTGACAAAGACATCCGCCCCCTGCGCCGCCAGCCGTTCCGCAGTGGCGCACAGCTGCGGCAGGGCCGCATCCTCGACCCCAAGCGCCAGCACCGGAAAATGCGCCTGCACGATGGCCGCCGGGCCATGCAGCACCTCGGCCGCGCTATAGGCCTCGGCATGGATGCCGCAGGTTTCCTTGAACTTCAGCGCCGCCTCATTGGCGATGGCAAAGCCCGGCCCGCGCCCCAGCACAAAGGCGGATGCGGCGCGCGACAGCCGGGCCGAAAGCGGCTCCCAATCCAGCGCGACAGCCTGGGACAGGGCGTCGGGCAGGTCGGCCACGGCGCTGCGCAGGGCGGTATCCTCGCGCCATTCGGCCAAAAGCGCCAGCCCGGCCAGGACGCTGGTGACAAAGGTCTTGGTGGCGGCCACGCTCTTTTCCTCGCCGGCCTGAAGCGGCAGGCAATGCGCCGAGGCCTGCGCCATCGGGCTGTCGGCGTAATTCGTCACCGCGATGGACAGCGCCCCGCCTTCACCGGCGCTGCGCATCATCTCCACGATGTCGGGGCTGCGGCCGGATTGCGAAATTCCGATGCAGGCCGCGCCTTGCAGGCGCAGAGGGCGGCGATAGATCGACGCGACCGAGGGCCCGACCGAGGCGACGGGCAGGCCCGCCTCCAGTTCAATCGCGTATTTCAGATAGGTCGCGGCATGGTCGGACGACCCGCGCGCCACGGTCACCACCAGCCCCGGATCCTTGCGGCGCAGCGCGGCGGCGGCGGCCACGACCGCGATGCGCGAACGGTCGAGAAAGCGCGCGGCGGCCTCGGGGATTTCGGCCACTTCGCGGGCCATGTGACTGTCGGTCATTCCTGTGTCCTTTCGCCCGCCAGACGGTCAGCGTCTGGCGCGAGTTTCAGTTCGACGGCAAAGTCATAGGCATCGCCGCGATAGAGCGAGCGGGTGAATTCCACCACCTTGCCCGAGGGCAGGTAGGAGACCCGTTCGATCCGAAGCCCGGCCACGCCGGGGGTGACGCCCAGAAGATCGGCGTCGCGCGGCCCCAGATTGGCCGCGGAAATCCGTTGCACCGCCCGCACCGGGCGCAGGCCCCGGCTTTCCAGCACCGCATAAAGCGAGGCGCCGACACCCAGCGGATCGGGCAGGATCGCCTCGGGCAGCGAGGCGCGTTCGATCGCCAGCGGCACCCCATCCGAACTGCGCACCCGTTCCAGCCGCGCGACGCGGTCGCCGGTGCCAAGGCCAAGCGCCATCACCTCTTCGGGGGCGGGGGCGTGCAGCCCGCGGGCAATCCACTGGCTTTCCACCGTGCGACCGCGCCGGGCCATGTCTTCGGTGAAGGAGGTCAGCAGCGACAGCGCCTGTTCCAGCCGTTCGACCCGGGGCGCGACAAAGGTGCCCGACCCGCGCCGCTGCACCAGTTGCCCCGATGCGACCAGCGCCTCTACCCCCTTGCGGACGGTGACGCGCGACAGGCCGGTCAGGGCGGCCATCTCACGTTCGGGGGGCAGGCTATCGCCGGGCTTCAACCGCCCCGAGGCGATGGCCTCGGCGATGCGGCGATGCAGTTGCAGATAAAGCGGGCCTGCGCCGGTGTCCTCGAAGCCGTCGGGGGAAAACAGATCGTCCATCACGCCTCCTGCCCCAGTTCCATCGCCATGGCCAGTGCGCCGTCCAGCCCGCTGCCCAGCGGGGCGGCCTGCGGCCACAGCCCGGCGAGCGCCCCGGCATACCAGCCGCCCAGCCCGCCCAGAAAGACCACTGGCAGCGGGCCGGGCGCTTGCAGCGTTTCAAGGATGGCGCGCACCTCTTGCACCGCCTCGGTCTTGAGGATGCAGGCGGCGGGGTCGTCGCCGTCGATCAGTCGCGGGGCGAGCGCGGCAAAATCCGCGGGCCGTGCCGTGCCGGCAAAACGGATGATGCCCTCGATCCCGTCGAATTCGGTAAGGGTGCAGCGCAAGAGCGGGGTCATCGGCGCAAAGCCATCCTCGGCCCGCAGCGCGCGGGCCAGCAGCGCCCGGCCAAGTGCCGCGCCGCTGCCCTCATCGCCCAGAAGAAAGCCGCGCCCGCCATATTGGCGCACCACGCCGCCTCGGCTGACCGCAAAGACCGATCCGGTGCCCATGGCCGCGACGATGCCGTCGCCGCCGCCAAGCGCCCCCTTGGCCGAGGTCACGGCATCGGTCACGATCTTGACGCGGGCAAAGGGCAGGGTCGCCGCCAGTGCCCAGGCCGCGGCCGTCACATTCGCCCCGGCAAGCCCCAGAACGGCGGTCAGGCTGCCCTGGTGAGTGGTGCCGCCAAGCGCCTCGGTCGTGGCGGCCAGGACATTGGCGCGCGTGCCGTCGAGATCGGAGTTCACATTGGCCGGGCCGGCGACGCCGGTGCCCAGCACGCGGCCGGTCGCATCGGCGACGACGGCGCGGCAGCCCGTCCCTCCTCCATCGATTCCCAGAAACAGCGGCATGGCGACTCCTTTTGCTGGAAGATACCAAATGAATACCAAAAGGAAAGCATTAACTGCAAACCGCTGAAATTTGACGTGTTTGAGCGTATTTCAGCAAGGGGGTTTACAATTGGTATTAATTTGGCATTATGTTGAGGCGGGGAGGATTCGCATGTTGAAAAGCCATACCGAAGATCGGCATCCGGCCTCTGACGGGCTGCATCTGCGCGAGGGGGTTGCCGTTCTGGCTGACCTGTTGGCGGCGCAGGCGGCTGCGTTGGCGGCCTTGCGCCCGGCCTTGCCGGCGCTGGCGGGGCTGGCCGACCGGCTTGCGCCGCTGCTGCGCGGGGGCGGGCGGATGGGTTATGCGGGGGCGGGCAGTTCCGGCCTCATGGCGCTGTCGGATTGTCTGGAACTGGCGGGCACCTTCGGCCTGTCGCCTGACCGCACGCCGATGCTTTTTGCCGGCGGTGCGGCGGCGCTGCTGCATCTGACCGGCGATGTCGAGGATGACCCGGAACTGGCGCTGGCCGATCTGGATCGGTCGGGGCTTGCCTCGGGCGATGCGCTGCTGGTCCTGTCGGCATCGGGGCGCACGCCCTATGCGCTGGCGGTTGCGGGGGCGGCGCGGGCGCGCGGGATCCGGGTGGCGGGCTTTGCCAATGTGGCCGGTGCGCCGCTGCTGGCGCTGGCCGATGACGCGATCCTGATCGAGACCGGCCCCGAAGTGGTGACCGGATCCACCCGGATGGGGGCCGCGACGGCGCAGAAGGTCGCGCTCAACATGCTGTCGGTGCTCTTGGGCATCCGGCTGGGCCATGTGCATGATGGCTATATGGTGAATGTCGTGGCCGACAATGCCAAGCTGACAGACCGCGCGGCGCGGATCGTCGCCGCGGTGGCGCAGGTCGATCGCGCGGCGGCTGAACGCGCGCTGTCGCAGACCGGCGGGGCGGTGAAACCCGCCATTCTGGTCGCGCGTGGCGCCGCACCCGATGCGGCCGAGGCCGCGCTGAAAGCTTCGGGCGGCCATCTGGCCGCCGCGATGGACGGACAATAACCAAACAGGGAGACTGAGATGAAAACCACGCTTCGCTTCGCGCTTCTGGCCAGCACGCTGCTGGCGGGCGCGGCCCAGGCCGAGGATGTCACGCTGACCATCGAAAGCTGGCGCAATGACGACCTTGCGATCTGGCAGGAAAAGCTGATCCCGGCCTTCGAGGCGGCCAATCCCGGCATCAAGGTCGTCTTCGCGCCGACGGCGCCGGCGGAATATAACGCCGTCCTCAATTCCAAGCTGGATGCCGGTTCGGCGGGCGATCTGATCACCTGCCGGCCCTTCGATGCCTCGCTGGAGCTGTATAACAAGGGGCAACTGGCCGATCTGTCGGGGCTGGCCTCGATGGCCAATTTCTCGGATGTGGCGAAATCGGCCTGGCAGACGGATGATGGCGCCGCCACCTTCTGTGTGCCGATGGCCTCGGTGATCCACGGCTTCATCTACAATGCCGATGCCTTTGCGCAACTTGGCATCGAAGTGCCGAAGACGGAGGCGGAGTTCTTTGCCGCGCTCGACAAGATCAAGGCGGATGGCACCTATATTCCCATGGCCATGGGCACCAATGACCAGTGGGAAGCGGCCACCATGGGTTATAACAATATCGGCCCGAACTACTGGAAGGGCGAAGAGGGCCGCAAGGCGCTGCTGGCCGGCACCCAGAAGCTGACCGACGAGGCCTGGGTGGCGCCGTTCCGGCAACTGGCCAAGTGGAAGGATTATCTGGGCGACGGGTTCGAGGCGCAGACCTATCCCGACAGCCAGAACCTGTTCACCCTGGGTCGCGCGGCGATCTATCCCGCCGGGTCGTGGGAGATCTCGGGCTTCAACACCCAGGCCGGGTTCAAGATGGGCGCCTTCGCGCCGCCGGTCGCGGCCGAGGGCGACACCTGCTATATCAGCGATCACACCGATATCGCGCTTGGCATGAACGCGAAATCGGCGCACCCGGAGGAGACGAAGAAGTTTCTGGAATGGGTGGGCTCGGCCGATTTCGCCACGCTCTACGCCAATGCGCTGCCGGGTTTCTTCAGCCTGAATTCGACCCCGGTCGCGATGGAAGATCCGCTGGCGCAGGAATTCGTGAGCTGGCGTGACAAGTGCCAGTCCACCATCCGCTCCACCTATCAGATCCTGTCGCGCGGCACGCCGAACCTGGAGAACGAGACCTGGAATGCCAGCGCCAATGTGATCAAGGGCACCGAGACGCCCGAAGCCGCGGCGCAGCGTCTGCAAGACGGGCTTGCCAGCTGGTATGAGCCGCAAAAGGCCAAGTAAGGCCGTTCTTGCGGAGAGGCCGGGGGGCTGTCTGCCCCCCGGACCCCCCGAGAGTATTTTTCCAAAGAGCAAAGGGGAACGTCATGGCGCAGCGGAAAGCCGTTCGCTGGCATATCCCGGTGTTTCTGGCACCGGCGGTTCTGGTTTATACCGCGATCATGATCATCCCGCTTTTCGGGACGTTGAACCTGTCGCTGTTCAATCTGGACGAAACGAAGACGCGGGTCTTTGTGGGCCTGGCGAATTTCGCGACGCTGTTCGGCGATCCGCGCTGGTCGCAATCGTTCTGGAATGCGCTGGCCAACAATGCCTGGTTCTTTGTGGTGCATATGCTGGTGCAGAACCCGATCGGCATTCTGCTGGCGGCGCTGCTGTCGTCGCCGCGGCTGCGGATGGCGGCCTTTTACCGCACGGCGATCTTTATCCCGACGATCCTGTCTTTCGTGATCGTGGGCTTCGTGTGGAAGCTGATCCTGTCGCCGATCTGGGGCATCGCGCCGGGGTTGCTGGATATGGTCGGGCTGAAAAGCCTGTTCGCGCCCTGGCTCGGGAAAGAGGAATATGCGCTGACCACGCTGGCGCTGATTTCGGTCTGGCAGTTCGTGGGCATTCCGATGATGCTGATCTATGCGGCGCTGCTGTCGATCCCCGATGAGGTGATCGAGGCGGCGGAGATGGACGGCGTGACCGGCTGGTCGCAGTTCTGGAAGATCAAGCTGCCGCTGATCCTGCCCAGTATCGGCATCATCTCAATCCTGACTTTTGTCGGCAATTTCAACGCTTTCGACCTGATCTATGTCAGCCAGGGCGCGCTGGCGGGGCCGAATTTCGCGACCGATATTCTGGGGACGTTCCTGTATCGCACCTTCTTTGGCTTTCAGTTGCAACTGGGCGACCCGCATATGGGCGCGACCATCGCGACGGCCATGTTCGTCATCATCCTGGTGGGGGTCTGCTTCTACCTGTTTGCCATCCAGACGCGGCTGCGCCGCTATCAGTTCTGAGGAACGGCCATGTCACAAGCCCGCCATTCCCCCGCCCGCAGCATCGCGGCCCATGCCATCCTGATTGCCTGGACGATCGTTGCGCTGTTCCCGGTCTTTGTCGTCGTCATCAACAGCTTCAAGTCGCGCAAGGCGATCTTTGCCGATCCGCTGGCGCTGCCGGTGCCGGGGAATTTCGATCTGGTCGGCTATACGACCGTGCTGGCGCAGGGGGATTTCTTTCAATACTTCCTGAATTCGCTGATTGTGACCGTGGGGAGCCTGTTCTTTGCCCTGCTGTTCGGCGCGATGGCGGCGTTTGCCCTGTCGGAATACCGCTTCAAGGGCAACATGCTGACCGGGCTTTATCTGGCGCTTGGCATCATGATCCCGATCCGGCTGGGCACGGTGGCCATCCTGCAATTGATGGTGGCAAGCGGGCTGGTGAACACGCTGACGGCGCTGGTGCTGGTCTATACGGCGCAAGGGCTGCCGCTGGCGGTGTTCATCCTGTCGGAGTTCATGCGCACCGTCTCGGCCGATCTCAAGAATGCCGGGCGGATCGACGGGCTGAGCGAATATACCATCTTCTTCCGGCTGGTCCTGCCGCTGGTGCGGCCGGCCATGGCGACGGTGGCGGTCTTTACCATGATCCCGATCTGGAACGACCTGTGGTTTCCGCTGATCCTGGCGCCGTCGGAGGCGACGAAGACCATCACGCTGGGCAGCCAGGTCTTCATCGGGCAGTTCGTGACCAACTGGAATGCGGTGCTGGCGGCGCTGAGCCTTGCGATCGTGCCGGTGCTGATCCTGTATCTGATCTTCTCGCGGCAGTTGATCCGCGGCATCACGGCGGGGGCGGTGAAATGATCCGGGTTCTTGTTGCCGGGCTGGGGAATATGGGGCGGAGCCATGCGCTTGCCTATCACCATGACCCCGCGTTTCAGATCGTCGGGCTGGTGAACCGATCCGCAGTCGATCTGCCCGAGGAATTGCGTGCCTATCCGCTGTTTGCCGATTATGCCGAGGCGTTGGCGGTGGCGCGGCCCGATCTGGTCTGCGTGGCGACCTATTCCGACAGCCATGCCGATTATGCGGTGGCCGCGATGGAGGCAGGGGCGCATGTCTTTGTCGAAAAGCCGCTGGCGACGACGGTGGCCGATGCGGAGCGGGTGGTGGCGACCGCGCAGCGGCTGAACCGCAAGCTGGTGGTGGGCTATATCCTGCGTCATCACCCCAGTTGGCAGCGCCTGATCGCCGAGGCGCGGGCGCTTGGCGGGCCCTATGTGTTCCGGCTGAACCTGAACCAGCAATCCGCCGGCCCGACCTGGGAGGTGCACAAGGCCCTGATGCGCACCACGCCGCCCATCGTGGATTGCGGGGTGCATTACGTCGATGTGATGTGCCAGATCACCGATGCCGCGCCGGTGGAGGTGCGGGGCATGGGCCTGCGCCTGTCGGACGAGATCGCGCCCGAGATGTATAATTACGGCCATTTCCAGGTGCTGTTCGCCGATGGATCCTGTGGCTGGTATGAGGCGGGCTGGGGTCCGATGATGTCGGACACCGCGTTCTTCGTGAAGGATGTGGTCAGCCCGCGCGGCGCCGTCTCGATCCGCATGCCTGACACGGCGCGGTCGGACGATATTGATACGCATACCAAGACCTCCACCTTGCGGGTGCATCGGGTGGGGCAGGGGGACGAAGACCTCAGCATGGCGGACGAGCCGGGCCATCAGGCCCTGTGCGACCGCGAGCAGGCCTTTGTCGCCCGTGCCATCGCCGAGGATCTGGACCTGACCCGCCACATGACCGATGCCGTGCGGTCGCTGGCCATCTGCCTTGCGGCGGATGCCAGCGTGCGCAGTGGCCAACCCGTGAAACTGTAAGGAAATCCCATGGGCGCTTTGACCCTTACCAATGTCGCCAAATCCTTTGGCGCGACCGATGTCATCAAGGGCGTGGACCTTCAGGTCGAGGATGGCGAATTCTGTGTGTTCGTCGGTCCGTCGGGCTGCGGCAAATCCACCCTGTTGCGGATGATCGCCGGGCTGGAGGATGTGACCGGCGGCGATGTAAAGCTGGATGGCGTGCGCATCAACGATCTGGCCCCGGCCAAGCGCGAGATCGCGATGGTGTTCCAGAGCTATGCGCTTTATCCGCATCTGACGGTGCGCGACAATATGGGGCTGGCGCTGAAACAGGCGGGCGTGCCCAAGGCCGAGATCGCGGCCGCCACCGAAAAGGCCGCGGCGATGCTGAGCCTGGATGCGCTGATGGTGCGGCGGCCGTCCGAGCTTTCGGGCGGGCAGCGGCAGCGGGTCGCGATCGGCCGGGCCATCGTGCGGACGCCCAAGCTGTTCCTGTTCGACGAGCCGCTCTCGAACCTCGATGCCGCGCTGCGGGTGCAGACCCGGATCGAGATCGCGAAGCTGCACCGCGATCTGGGTGCCACGATGATCTATGTGACCCATGACCAGGTGGAGGCGATGACGCTGGCCGACAAGATCGTCGTGCTGCGCGCGGGCCGGGTGGAACAGGTGGGCCGCCCGATGGATCTGTATAACGACCCCGACAATACCTTTGTCGCCGGCTTCATCGGCAGCCCGCAGATGAATTTCCTCAAGGGCGGGCCGCTGGGCCTGCGCTCTGACACGCTGGGCATCCGGCCGGAACATCTGACGCTGGGCGCTGAGGGCGGGCAGATCGCCGGCCGGGTCAGCCATGTGGAACGGCTGGGCGGCGAGACGCTGGTCTATGTGCATTCCGAGGATCAGGGCCTGCTGACGGTGCGGTTGTTCGGCGAGCATCATCACGCGGTGGACAGTGTCGTCACGCTGGGTATCGACCACACCCGCGCCTTCCATTTCGACGCTGCCGGTCTGCGCCTGCGCTGATCACTTGACATCGCATCCCCGCCCGGGCCAAGTGCCCGCATGGGGATGCGCGACCTCCCCACGAGGCGACAGCCGAAGTTCGCGTTCCAGATGATAGATCCGTGCAACGGAGGGGAACGCCATGCCTGCACCTGATGCGATAACCTGCGACAAGCTGGCCAAGCTGATCGGAACGCCGCGTGCGCCGGTCGTGCTGGATATCCGACGCGAGGCGCTGCGGGCAGAGGACCGCCGCCTGATCGCGGCGGCGCGGCCGCTGCCCGATGCGGCGCTGACCCCGGCGGGGCTGGCCGCGCTGGCCGCCGACCTGTGTGGCCCCGTGGTCGTCGCCTGCGCCGAGGGGCATGGCCGCAGCCAGGGCCTTGCCGCGTGGTTGCGGCAGGCGGGTATTGCGGCGGAATATCTGGAGGGCGGCTATGCGGCCTGGCGGGGCGGCGGCC
>Ga0209053_1001263_pt1 | contig 12558 bp, 9 predicted proteins | sample EBPBio152010_DNA_FD_185864 | JGI IMG/M metagenome (GOLD analysis project Ga0209053, IMG submission 185864) | Wastewater treatment Type I Accumulibacter community from EBPR Bioreactor in Madison, WI, USA - Reactor 1_7/15/2010_ DNA (SPAdes)... | ecosystem: Engineered > Bioreactor > EBPR >... | reverse complement strand
AAATTGCACTCCATTCCAAACGTCACCGAAATGGATGCAATCTCTGCGCATTGATAGCGCCAGCCCATCAAAAGCCGCGAAGCGAAGTATCGCGACGCTCAAAAATTTTTGCCTAACATTTGCCTAGCAAACAAACACTTATCGCTAGTGCATAACAAGTGCCTAACAAAAACTGTTAGGTTTTAGATCGTTAAGCTATTGAAAAATAACGATCTTATACTCGCCCATGACAGTGCTTGAACTGCTTGCTTCATGGAAAAAATATATATTTTTCACTAAGTTAGTGAGATAAAAAGTGAGTGCCTAACATTTGCCTAACACTGTTTCATGCACAACTTCTCTTGAGCCAACGCTTCAATAAAGCCGACCGCCCTGTGTGCGTGGGGAACAGCCCTCAGAAGCGCACTGTAGTCGTCTCCCAGGACCCTTATCCAGCGCTTCAAATAATCGGCGTGCGCTCGACTTGGTGAACTGAGGGCAAGCCGCGAAAGGATGAAAGCGGAGCCAAGCTCAGCTACCAACTCCCCCATTGCGTAACCGACATCTCCATATCTGCGAGCGCCCAATCGTCGATCAAGCCGGTTTGGATGGCCGGTCCAATGAATTATTTCATGAGCCAGCGTGGAGTAATAGGCCTTCGCCGTGGTGAAGAATTCAAATGGCGGGAGCTCGATGCGATCATGCAAACGATTGTAGCAGGCGTCGGTCGCGCTATGCTGAATAACAACTTCGTTCAGATCCAATAGAGACTCAGCACGCTTGATCCGTTTCACTGGATCAACCACCGGCGGCGCAGGGTCATAGTAGGCCGGAGGTAGACGTTCGATCTGGTCGGCATTGTAGAGGCCCAGCACATCTCGCTGTCCTCTGCTGACCTTGCCACCGAGGCGCATTGCTTGAGGAGGCGTCATCCAGACGGGCGACGTGTAGCCATTTGCGTCGGCTTCGATCCAGAGACGTATTGCGGTTATTCCGGCATGGGCCGTGTAATTCGCACGAACGGGCCAAACAATGCGTTTCGCTGCTTGAGGAGCGCCCCACGCTCGACACCAACGGGACGGACCGGCTTGAATCTCAGCCACAATCTGCTTGACGATGTCTGTAGAAGACGTCGAACGACGCAAGGGGCATCGTACGCTATCTGCTTCCGTTCTGCTTGCCAACAGGCTAGCTCCCGCGACACCTTCGATTAAACTACAAGCCGGTCCAGTCGGAAGACAGTTAACACATGAAAATCGTATCAGATTACCTTGCTGAGCTTCGGGCCAAGTACGCTACTGGGCAGGCTACAGAGCATAGTTATAGACCTGCATTGGAGAAACTCTTTCGAGCAATCGATCCTACACTCACTGTTATCAATGAACCTAAGCGAGTGGAGGTTGGTGCACCCGATTTCCTCCTTGCCAGAAAAGACGTCAATGTCGGGTGGGTGGAAGCGAAAGACGTTGGGCGTAATCTGAGGCAGCTCAAAGGACACAGCGCCGAGCAGAAGGTGCGTTATCTCCGTGGCTTCGCCAACCTAGTTTACACGAATGGCCTCGATTTTGAATTCTACCGTGATGGTAAAAAGATTAGTGAAGTCTCAATCGCGGACGTCGGACCAGGCCTGCCTAGTCATCCGGATAGCTTCGAAACCTTGGCGAGAAACCTGCAGAGTTTCATGCAGGTCACCCCAATTAGTATCCGCTCCGCTGCGAGGCTTGCCAAACTTATGGCTGGAAAAGCAGCCATCATTAAGGACGTCATTAACAACGTTCTAACCGACGACGTTGATATGAAGTCGGCTATCGCCGGTCAATATAAGGCATTTAAAGCAGACCTCCTCCCAGATCTAAGGCCAAGTGAGTTTGCGGACATATACGCAGAAACAATTACTTACGGTTTGTTCGCGGCTCGTCTCCATGATCCGAACTTGAATACTTTTAGCCGTGCTGAAGCATTGGAGCTTTTGCCAAGATCAAATCCTTTTCTGCGTAGTCTATTCGCCTATATCGCGGGCCCGACATTAGAAGATCGCATTCGGTGGATCATTGATGACCTCGCCGCCATCCTTAGGACATCGGATCCAGCGTTACTCTTCAAGGACTTCGGAAAATTCACTGCCCGTAATGACCCCTTTGTCCATTTCTACGAGGACTTCCTAAAGGAGTATAATCCGCAGAAACGAAAGTCGCGTGGCGTTTGGTACACACCGGAGCCTGTTGTCGACTTCATTGTCCGGGCTGTCGAGGAAACCTTAGTTCACGACTTCAAGTTGACGAGCGGTCTAGCCGATACCAGCAAGATCACCATTGACTATGACACGGGGACCCACGATCGAAAGGGCAAGCCTATAACCACTAGGAAAGAGGTGCATCGGGTCCAGATTCTCGATCCAGCAACTGGAACAGGCACGTTCTTGGCCAGAGCAATCCACTCAATATTTGACCGTGTCAGAGAGCGAGCGCCTGGGAAATGGCGGGGCTATGTTGAGAAAGAGCTAATACCTCGCATGCACGGCTTCGAGTTGTTGATGGCAAGTTACGCTATGGGGCACATGAAGATTGACATGATGCTTCGTGAGACTGGCTACCAGCCCAGTGAGATGCCTCCGCGCCTATCTGTATGGCTCACAAACGCTCTTGAAGAGGGAGAGCGCGAAGTGCGAGACCTCTTTTTCACCGCGTTGGCGGATGAAGCTAGAGGAGCAAACGACGTCAAACGCAACATGCCGATCATGTGTGTGATCGGTAACCCACCCTACTCGGGACACTCGTCAAATAAAGGCGAATGGATCGAGAATTTGATGAAAGCCTACAAGACAAGTCCAGCCCTAAAGAAGCCTGCGCAAGCAAAGTGGCTGTCCGATGACTATGTGAAGTTTATCAGGATTTCGGAGCACTTGATTGCAAAGAATATGGGTGGAGGCATTCTCGGCTTTATCACCAACCATGGATACCTCGACAATCCGACGTTCATGGACATGCGGAAGCATCTAATGTCTACGTTCAGCAAGATCGTGATCTTGGATCTGCATGGAAATACGAAGAAGAAAGAGCGGGCTCCAAATAATCTAGAGAACGAAAATGTCTTCGATATACAGCAAGGTGTCGCGATCATAATTGCCGCACGCATCGAAAATGCGAGAGCGGACTGCGAGGTTTACCACCGTGATATCTGGGGGACGCGAACAGAAAAGTATGACTGGCTCCAGACGAATTCGTTAGCGACTGCTGGAGCCGAACTCATTAATCCAGTGGCCCCATATTGGCGCTGGAAGCCGAGCGACCCCAATTTGCTGGCCGATTATGAAGCGGGGTTTAGTGTTGCTGAATTGTTTGGACTAAATGGCAGGCCTGCTCCTGGGATTGTAACGACCCACGATGAATTTGCGATTTCCTGGTCCAGACAGGAGGCCGAGCAGAAAGTGCAATGTCTGTTGCAAGCAAGCAGCGAGGAGGACGCCAGGAGACTATTTCGTTTGTGCACCACTGACCAATGGGATTACGGCGTTGCCGTTCGCGAATTAGGACAAAGGCAGTGGCGTGGCCGCGTTGGAGCAATTGCATATCGACCATTTGATACGCGTTACACGGTATATGACGAGAACGTGGCGGTGCATCGCCGAGAGCGGGTGATGAACCATTATTGGGGACACAGCAATTTGGGGTTGTTGACGACTAAGGCTATGCGAGACTCGGAGTTTGCTCATGCCTTCGTCACATCGACGATCAGCGAAGCTATCTTTCTATCAGGTGCGACCGCATCGAACGCAATGAACCTGCCTCTCTATTTGTATTCGGGTGATGCCAAGCAACGTGATGCATTCGGGGAAGGGCTACGAAAGGTCAATCTTGACCGTCGACTTTACACTAAGATATGCGCCGCGGCTGGCATAGAAGCTGGGGCGCCTTTGGTGTCCCTTAAGGTCGACTTTGCGGCGCTTGTCGGCGAAGAACGTCCTACAGAGGTCAAAGTGTTTGACTATGTTTACGGCATTCTCCACTCGGCCGAGTATCGCACCAAGTTCAACGAACTTCTCAAAATCGAGTTTCCTCGGATTCCTTATCCGCGTGGTGCTGAGATGTTCAAGGAGATCTCAGCGGAAGGTGAAAAGCTTCGCCGGCTCCATCTTATGCAATGGGAACCCGAGGCAGGCTATGAGTTCTGTGGAGAGGGCGATGACGTAGTCGCCGCGGGTTACCCAAAGCACGAGAAGTCGCGGGCATATATTAATCCAAGTCAGCACTTCGAGAACGTGACGGCCGAGGTATGGTCTTGGAAAATTGGTGGCTACAAGCCGGCTGAGAAGTGGTTAAAAGATAGGCGTGGTAGGACTCTGAGTTGGGCCGACATTTCCTCCTATCAACGGATCGTTTACGCGCTAAAGGAGACTAGTCGTATAGCCCAAGGTATTATTGTTACTACTCGATAGGCTGTCGCATGCAGCAGTGGTTTTCATGGACGCGAGCGGACGCTGGCGAAGTCGGATCTGGACTCTCCAGATTTCAACCCCATCGGGTGACGTTAGGGCATTAGCCCCAGTGCAGCTCTTTTCATTTCATCATTCACATCAATGTGAGTTTTGCGTCGTCGCAACAAATCGGTGACCGACTAGCACTGCGAGTACGCGAACTCCATTACCTCTGCTCGCCAACGTCGTGACGAAGCATCAACGCTCGGAGTGACTAGGCACGCCGTCGATGCCGCCCCCTTGATGGCAAAATGAATTCAACTTTGACGCAATCTTGGCAGAGAATGCGACACTCTCCTGAGTGTTCCTAAGTACAGGTCGTTCTGAATCTTGATGTCCAAGATACCGCCTACTCGGCGATAGTATCCCAAGATAACGTGTCCTCTGCTGAGTCTGGCGGATGTGCGAGAGTTCTGCGCGAGTCAGTGCAAGCAATGCAAGCGCCCCGCCGGTCGAACGAGCGAAGTGCCGAGATCGCTTAGCCGGTTGCGAGTCCAGGCGTCTTGGTCAATTCTAGTAGATTGGGGCTCATGATCCAGGAAGTTGGCCTAGTTCACGGTAAACATTCGGGAATTGCAAGAGTCTGATCGTCTGCTTAGCAGATGTGGCCCTCACTTGAAGCGGACGAACCATGTCAATGAAAGTAAACATCGCCAACCAGGTTCGCCAAACGACAGTCCTAGCCTGGCGACCACTGTTGCCGCTCTTTGAGGCGGTAATGAATTCCTTTCAAGCCATTAAGGAAGCTGACTTGCCATCGAACGTCCCGGGACAAGTCAAGATCGAGGTTGTGCGCGACACTCAGCAACTTGCGCTTGATGAACCAAATGTCACTGGGTTCCGCATCATCGATAATGGCATTGGGCTCGACGACGAGAACTACAATTCATTCAATACTGCCTTCTCACCACACAAGTTAGCCCGGGGTGGCAAAGGGCTGGGGCGCTTCACCTGGCTAAAGGCATTCAAGAGGGCCACGATAGAATCGACATTCAAAGCCTCAGACGGCAGCCATACTCGTTCGTTCGTGTTTGATGAACTCTATGATGTTGATGATAAGCGCGGACTTCCCCGCCCCGCGTTGAAAGCGACTACAGGTACAACGGTCGAGCTAGTTGGGCTTAGAGACTCGTATCGAGGCCAATGTCCAAGGTCGACTGAGGTTCTTATTCAGAAGCTCATCGAGCACTTCATCCTTGTGTTTTTGGATGACGAATGCCCCAAAGTGGCGGTTATAGATCTCGGACTGAAGCACGACTTGAACGAGATTTTTGAGAAAGACTACAAAGCCTCGGCATCATCGCACACGTTTGAGATCAGTGACCATGTTTTCACATTGCATGGATTTCGTCTTCCTACTTCTCGAGCGAGCAGACACAAGCTTGTTTATGCAGCGGACCAGAGATCAGTCCTGAGTGACAAGCTGTCTGACTACCTACCTAATCTGGCTTCTCGTCTCGAAAGTGAAGATGGAAAGTCGTTCTTCTATCTGGGTATTGTTCAAGGCCGCTATCTTAGCGAGCATGTAAATACAAACCGAACAGACTTTGAGTTCGGGGACCCTGACGATGCGGAATTGGAGCTGCCGCTCTTTGAACACCAACTAATTCCCAGAGCGGACATTCGAAGCAAAGCGCTTCCGCTGGTCCAAGATGACTTACACGACGTCATCAGCTCGATCAATGAAGCCAAGCTTGAGCGGATAAAGAGCTACGTTCATAAAGAAGCACCGCAGTATCGCATTCTGCTCAAGGATGCAGAGAAGTTTCTCGACAAGCTCGGTCCCACACCATCTCGTGCAGACATGGAAGCCGCCCTCCACCGCGAGGTCTTTATGCGGGAAACTGAGCTAAAGAAGGAGGGCTCTCGTATAATTCGCGAGGCAGGAAAGGTTACTGACTACGACACGTATCATAAGGAATTCACGAAGTTTCTCGATGAGTACAATGAACTTGGTGTTTCCGCGCTTGCACAGTACGTCCAGCACCGACGGATCATCCTCGATTTCTTTGAACGCGCGATCAAACTTCCTGACGGTAAGAAAAACTACCCACTTGAGAAGGTGGTTCATCACCTCGTGTTTCCAATGCAGCATACCTCCGAAGACATTCCATCAAGCGAGCAGAACCTTTGGATGATTGATGAACGTTTAACGTTCCACTCATTCGTATCGTCAGACAAACGCAACAAGGCCATTCCCGTCTTGCAGTCGGAAGATAATCAACGCGGCGATATCGTTATCTTTGACGAGAAAATCATCTTTGGAAGCGAACGACCCGATCCGGGGCATCCGCTTAGCTCCATCATAGTGATTGAGTTCAAGCAACCAGGCCGCAACAAGTACAAGAGCGATGAGAATCCAGTATTGCAGGCGGCGAAAGTGGTTAATGCAATACGTGCGGGAAAATATCTGCATAGGGGCCGCGCGATCCCTATTGCCAATGCAGACATACCGGCAAATGTATTCGTCATTGCAGATCTTACGCCAAGGCTTCGGCAGCTACTCGTCGATCTGGGGGCGACGTTGGCGCCCGATGGACAGGGCTACTACGGGTACCATTCGAATCATAAAGTATACTATGAAGTAATGGACTATACGAAAATGCTAAGTGATGCCACAAAGCGCAATCGCATATTTTTTGATAAGCTAAACTTGGTGGGAAATCGATGAGGCCGCTCAGGCGCACGATGCCACTTACGGCATAGAGATGCTTAAGAAATTGGCTATTTGGATCGAGCCACCGGAGTCACTTGTACGCCAATTGAATTGAGGAAAGACTTTCCAGCGAACCAGGAAGTGACGAGGAGGTTCGTTGCCTCAGGTGCTGAAAGCTGTTGGCAGTTTCCGTATTGGAACGCCCAACCAAGCTGAAACTGGAGATTAGATCGCTTGTTGCAGATCAGGCTATAGACTTGCTCTAGCCATTCCGGTTGATACCGAATCTTCGGACGAGAGTTAACGCAGTACTTCTCGAAGGAAGTCCGCGAGTCAAGCGCGGCACAGGGTCACCGGGAAGCGTCTGCTCAAGAATTTGAATCGAGCTGGGGCTATATCAAAACGCCGAGGCAACCTTCTTTAGGAATGCTCTGAGAAGTCTACTATCCCTATCTAAAGCGCAGACTAGCGCATGAGTTAGGCGGTTCTCTCTGGCCGAGAATTGATCGAAAAGATTCCGCAAATATCTAGCTCCGGCAACGTCGATGCTGCCATGTGCAGAAAGCATCTAGGTTCCACTGACGGGAGTGGTCAAAGACGTCAAGCAGCCAGTTCAACCGCGGCCCGCTTCATTTCGTCGTTTACGTCAATGTATGCCTGCGTTGTGGCTATTGAACGATGGCCCGCGAGTGACGCCAGCACCCGAACTCCAATGCCTTTACTTGCCAGCGTTGTGATGAAGCTGCGGCGGCCGGAATGACTGGTAGCGCCCTCGATCCCTGCGCGGCGGTAGATCGTATTCAGTGTCTGACATAGGGTGTTTGCGGAGAACGCAGCCCGCTTCTGCGTGCTGAAGAGGAGATCGCTGTTGTTCCTTACTTCCATTCCCCTGAGGTACAGGCCAATCTCTTTGCGCAATCTGTCATTCACGAAGACTACACGAGCATGCTTCCCCTTGGTCTGCGCAACGTCCAATCGGATCTCGTGCTTCACGCTACCATCAACATTCTGGACATCTTCGATCTGCAGAGCGGCCACTTCTCCGACGCGCATGCCAGCCCAGTGGGTCATCAGAAGCATAAGCCTGTTTCGAGCTGAGTGAGGACTGCTGGCAATGCTGACTAGGACCCTCCGTAGCTCCTTAGGCGTCAGCGTCTTCGCTTGAGGCATCAGTGCAGCTCCAAAATCTCATGATTTCACGCGCAGCAGCGTAAAGTCTGGTGTTCTGAAAAAGCGACCGGAAAGGCACTTGTAGAAGTACGAGTGATCTCAGTGGGTTAGCGTGAAACCTAATGTTCTGTGCATTTCCTTAGGTTCTTGTTTGAACGTGATCTTGAGTAACTCAAGTGGTACCAGACAGGCATTGGACAGCTCGCTAGCTAGAGTGGAGTTGAAAGTAATCGGCCTAGAAGCGGCGGTGAGTCGCCAAGGCGAGTGCGAGAAACACGTATTTGGGTGCCAACGAGGTCTACACGTCCGCTTTGTCAAATGCACACGTTGATGATCTCGACGCCACGGTTCTGCAGCTCGCGGAAGTTCAGACGGTCTGGATCAGCAAGGCTCTGCTCGCCACGGCCGACAACCGCGATGGCCGTCGCCGGCACGCCTTCACGCACTAAAGGCGTCCTTCACAGACGCGGTTGCAGCACCAAGTTGTACTGCTCGGAGCTTGACGTATCGGTGTGGCCGGTTGTCGTGAATGCGGGCAGTGCCCTTGGTCTTGTAGGCTCGCGCAGCTGGCTTGATCGTGTTCAGACCCATGACGGCAGGGTCGAGCAGTCCCAATTGAAGAAGACATGTACGACGGCGGTCCAACCTGAGTGTCGGCTGGCGGCAGCAGGGCCGCCCCACCATGATGGCAAGTTGCTGTTGCTCCATCCGTCGCCGTTCAGGCCTGGATTCGACATGCCGTAGCATTGACCGTGGAGGTGAGGCGGAAGTTATCCTTGGTTCCCACGACGTGCAATTCAGCAGCGCTAGCGTGAGGCCTCGATCGCCTATGGCGGGAATTTTCGCGCAAAGTCCTTTGGCTGGAGATCATTCCGACAATACAAGCGAAACACCAATCGCCGATGAAAAAGTCTGGTTTCGTCGCCGAGTTTTTCTGCTAGAGGGAATTAAGCCCTACAAAAATAAGCAGCGGCAATAAGTAGAACGGTGGGCAGGGAGGCAGCACAGTGGCTACACTTCTCAAGCTGAGCGCCATGATCGACCGCATGACAGAAGGCGTCGGCCGCGCGCTGTCGTGGCTGATCCTCGTAATGGTCTTGATCAGCGCGCTCAATGCGGTTGCCCGAAAGTTTCTGAACGCGAGCTCAAACTCGTGGCTCGAGCTTCAGTGGTATCTCTTCAGTGTCGTGTTTCTATGCTGCGCCGGTTATGCCCTTCTGAGGAAGGAGCATATCAGAATCGATATCATCGCCAGTCATCTTTCCGAGCGGGCCAACCAGCGCATCGCGCTTTTCGGGCATGTTTTCTTCCTAGTGCCACTGTGTTTGATCATGCTCTACTTCTCATGGCCCTATTTCATGGAGTCGGTCCGAATAAACGAGCATTCGAGCAACGCTGGCGGTCTCGTGCGCTGGCCTGCGAAGCTCACGATCCTCGTGGGTTTCTCTTTGCTCCTGCTGCAGGGCATATCGGAGATCATCAAGCAAGTTGGTGAGATGCGAGGGGTTTACGTCGATCCCCGTACACCTCCTGCCTCTTCCCATTGAGGTAGACGCCATGAAGTTCCTACGTGGCGCGTTCTACGCCTTCCTGATTGCTGTCGGAGTTCTGCTGGTTGTATCGCTGATTGCGCCACAAAGCGTGTTGGCGGCCGCAATTAAGGCAGAGATGGCGCCGATCATGTTTGGATCGCTCGTCGTCTTCCTTCTGCTCGGTTACCCCGTTGCTTTTTCATTGAGCGCGCTTGGTCTCCTGTATGCGATTGTCGGCATTGAGCTCGGGCTATTCACGCCGAATCTAATGCAGGCCCTTCCCAATCGCCTGTTCGGCGTGATGGAGAACGAGACACTCCTGGCAATTCCCTTCTTCACCTTTATGGGCCTTATCCTGGAACGCTCGGGTATGGCGGAAGATCTACTCGACACGATTGGCCAACTATTCGGTCCGTTGCCGGGTGGACTTGCATACGCCGTCGTTTTCGTCGGAGCCTTGCTCGCCGCAACGACTGGCGTAGTGGCCGCGTCCGTGATCTCGATGGGGCTAATCTCCTTGCCCATCATGCTGCGCTACGGCTACGACCGAAAGCTCGCGTCAGGCGTCATTGCCGCCTCGGGTACACTGGCCCAGATTATTCCGCCCAGTATTGTTCTCATCGTCCTGGCAGACCAGCTCGGGCGATCTGTTGGTGACATGTACAAGGGTGCTATCATTCCTGGCCTCGTACTGACCTCATTGTACGTGGGCTATATTTTCATGTGTACCGTTGTGAATGCCAAGATGGCGCCGGCTTTGCCGCCGGAAGCCCGCCAGCTCAGGGAGCCCAATGGCAGTGCAGGCTATACGTCGTTGCTTGTGCTGGTAGTTTGTGTTGTCGCTTGCAGCTTTTTTCTCGCTCACGTGCTGCATTGGGAAGGCATCTGGGCCGCGTCAATGTCTGGTCTGCTGGCCTACGCGCTGGCGCTTGCCAATCGCATCTTCAATCTCGGCCTGCTGAGCCGCCTTGGGCAACAGGTGGTGATTGTCATGATGCCGCCATTGGCTTTGATCTTCCTCGTACTTGGTACGATCTTCATTGGGCTCGCTACACCGACCGAAGGCGGGGCAATGGGCGCAACTGGTGCTGTACTTCTTGCGCTTGCGAACCGCCGGCTGGATTTCTCGCTTCTGCGGCAAGCCATGGATGCGACGGCAAAGCTAACGGCATTCGTCATTTTCATCTTGGTCGGCGCACGCGTTTTCAGTCTGAGCTTCTATGGTGTGAATGGAGATCAATGGGTCGAGCATCTCTTGCTCAGTTTGCCAGGTGGTCAGATCGGGTTTCTGATCGTCGTCAACATTCTGATTTTCCTCTTGGCTTTCTTTCTCGACTTCTTCGAGCTCGCTTTCATTATCATTCCGTTGCTGGCAAAGCCTGCTGAAGCGCTGGGAATTGATTTGATCTGGTTCGGCGTGCTGCTGGGCGTGAACATGCAAACCTCGTTCATGCATCCACCCTTCGGCTTCGCGTTGTTCTATCTACGATCGGTTGCTCCCGAAGGATCGTACGTAGACAAAGTGACCGGCAAGATCATGGACGGCATTACCACAGCACAAATCTACTGGGGCGCTGTGCCATTCGTGTGCATTCAGGTGGTGATGGTTGCTCTTGTTATTGCCTTCCCCGGCATGGTTACCGCAGGTCTCGACAAGGGCAATAACGCGGATCCAAGCAAGGTGAAGATCGAATTGCCGTCACCGTCAACCGAGGACGAGCCAGCCCCCATTATCTTTGCGCCGGCAGCACCGAAGAACTGATGGGGGCTAAAAAATGGCCCCGCCCAAAAGATCGGACGGGGCGAAGGTAGGGTTACGAAGCCGGCTTTAGACCGGCTCGCGAACCGTAGGTGGCTCCAAGGATCACAGCAAGTACCAATCAGAGCTTTATCGGTGCGTGGCTCGCTCACAGATGCTGCAATCAGCTCACAGTTGTGCTGATTTCTGTAGCGGGCCACAGCAATGTGTAGAGTCCGAGAAAGGCGGTTGCTCTTAAGCAGCTCAGCTGGACATCGTAAGGCGAGGCAAGAAGGTCACGATACCCGGAAAGAGTGTGAAGAGGCCAATGCAGGCGAAGTCCATGAGGACGAAGGGCCAGACGTTGCGGAAGATTGCTTGAAGTGGAATATCCGGCCTTACACCGCTTACCACATAGCAATTGAGGCCGACCGGTGGGGTCAACAGGCCGACTTCGACCATCTTCACTACAATGATACCGAACCAGATCGGGTCGAATCCAAGCTTGGTCATGACTGGAAAAATCACAGGCAGTGTCAAGAGCAGCATACCGATGCCATCCATGAACATGCCCAATACCGTGTAGAGCACGATTACGAATAGCAAGACGAGGTAAGGGGATACACCGATCGCAACGATCCAATCGGAGAATGAACTAGAGACGCCAGCGAAGGCGAGAAAGCGCACAAAAATCAACACACCCCAGATGATCGAGAAGATCATCACGGTGAGCTTGACCGTATCGAGTAGCGAGTCGAGCAGGCCGCGACCAGACAGTGACCGCTTCAGTAGGGCCATGCAGAACACGATGAAAGCGCCTAGCGCCCCGACCTCAGTGGGTGTGGCCCAACCCGTGTACATGCCGCCGATCACGGCGCCGATCACGAAAACAATGGGAAGCGCATCAGGCAGGGTAACCAAGCGCTCTCGCCAAGGAATTCCGTGGACTGATTCACCGAGCGTAGGATTGATTCTGAAACGAATCACGATGATGGCGGCGTAAAAGACT
>Ga0209053_1001255_pt1 | contig 12591 bp, 7 predicted proteins | sample EBPBio152010_DNA_FD_185864 | JGI IMG/M metagenome (GOLD analysis project Ga0209053, IMG submission 185864) | Wastewater treatment Type I Accumulibacter community from EBPR Bioreactor in Madison, WI, USA - Reactor 1_7/15/2010_ DNA (SPAdes)... | ecosystem: Engineered > Bioreactor > EBPR >... | reverse complement strand
CCAGTTCTGGGGTCAATGGCTACTACGCTGCCTATCTTTCCCTGCATCAGTTTTTCGCCCAGCTCTTGCAGTTCTATATCCAGCGAAGAGTACAGCGTACTACCGGCAACGGCCGCTGTATCGTATTTACCACCTTCATACGGTTGGGTGGGGCGGTTCTTGTTGTCTTTGTTCCAGTATTGAATACCCCGCTGGCCCATCAGTACTTTTTCGTAGGTGCGTTCCAGCCCGGTCATGCCGGCGTAGTCGCCCTGGCGGTAGCCTTCGCTGCCATAGCGTTCCAAAAACTTGGGGTCTACTTCGGCCAGGTAGCCAAATACGTGAGCCGCTGCATCGTAAGGATATTTACGCACCGGGCGTTCTACCAGGTCAAATGCCGGCTGAAACAGGGCCAGTTTTTCTGCTATCTGGGCATGCGTTTTTTCATCGAGCAGGCCTTCGAACACGCTGGGTTGGTAGCGGCCGTTTTTTACTATGCTGTTGATGACCCGCTTCTTAAACTCTTCTTCCGAAATATTGAGGATGTTGCAGAGTGCCGCCGTATCGCAGCCCTGTTTGAGTTGGGCAGGTATCAGCACCAAATCAAACAGCGTAGTGTTATCGAGAATCACATGCTTTTTCCGGTCGATGATGAGGCCCCGGCTGGGGTATACCACCTTGCGGTAAATGGCCTGATTATCGGCCATAAGTTTATAGTCCTCGTTGAGGATTTGCAGGTTGAACAACTGCAGAATAATCACAAGGAAAGTGGCGGCGAAAATGATCTGGATGATGCGGCTCCTGATCGAATGGAAATCATTCATGTATACGTACTCCTGACAACTTTCGACGAAGGTAACAGCACATTACACCGCCACGTACCAACAGGCTGTAAAAATTTTCCGCATAACCAATCAGCTGTTACTTCTCCGCTTTTTAATGGGGCGAAACAGCAGCTCGGCAATGAGGATGAGCAATAAACTAGCCAGTGTGGTAAAGAATACTTTTCCGATGAAATACAGGAAGCTGCCAAAACTCATCCACTCCAGCAGTACCAGCCAGCTGTGGTGAAAGAGGGTTAGCATCACTACAAATAAAATGTAAGTGGTAAGGCCCATGCTGCGTACACTGGGGCTGCTGCCGGTTTTGAGTTCTTTGGTTTCGCCGGGCAGCAATAGTTTAAGCAAAGGCGTACGCAAGTAGGCCAGCCACAAGCAGGCCGAGGCATGCAAGCCGGGAGTTTTGGTAAATAAATCGAGGGCAAAGCCGGTGATAAAACCGATAATCAGCATGCCAGAGCGGCTCACATTGAAGGGTAGCCAAATGAGGTACAAAAAGTACAGGTAAGGGGTTACAAACCGGTGAAGTGCGGGCATGTGGTTTAGCACCAGTGCCTGCACCAGTATAAAAAATGTAAAGCGGATGATTTGTTTAACCGGTTCGCTCATGTTGCGGGCCTTGTGGCGGGTTATTGTTGCTGTTGTTTGTTGATGCGTTGTTCAATGTCTCGCTGCTCTTTCAGAAAAAGATTTTCAATCACATCTACATAATCAACGCTATAAAAATTATTGCCGGGTTTTACCTGCAGTTTGTAGTTGTTGCCATCGGTTTCCTTTTCCACTTTGGCTATCGTGCCTACCATAAGGCCGGCAGGGTAGTTGAGCGAAATATTGCTGGTGAGTACAGTATCGCCCACTTTCAGGGCCGTACTTTTTGGTATGCCTTTCAGTTGCAACAGGCCAGGGTTTTTGCCATCCCATTCCAGCAGGCCTGTGTTGCGTCCGTTTTTCAGCATTACGCTGGTGATGCTTTTGCGGTGCAGCAGGCTGCGTACAATGGCCATGTTGTCGCTTACGTCGGTTACCACGCCCACAATACCGCCGGCACTTACCACGGCCATTTCTGGTGCTATGCCTTGCAGGCGGCCCCTTTCAATGGTAATGAAGTTGTTTTGACTGGCCACCGAGTTGTTGATGACAGCGGCGGTACGCCACAGATATTTTCTGATTACCCGGCTCGAGTCAACCATGGCGGTATCCAACCGCAGGGTGGCACTCGTATCAATACTGGTAAAGTTTTCGGCCAGCAAATTGCGCAGCCGGTTGTTTTCTTCTGCCAGGCGTTTGTTATTGTCGGCCAGGCTAAAGTAGGCCGCAATATTGCTGTAGCGTTTGTTGATGCTGCCGGTGGCATCATAAGCCCACTCCATGTATTTGGCCTGGTGGCTTTTGTTGTAGCTCACCAGCAAGGCAATACTGATAACCTGCAACAACAGGAACAGCAAGAATACCTGCAAGCGGCGGAGAAGAAGAAAAAAGTTACGCATGGAGTGTTATGCCAAAATAAAAAATTCCAAATTCCCAAACGGCGGTTGTGCAAGGCTGTTCACTGGAATTTGGAATTTTTGCTATGCTGCTTTTTATCGCATAATAAAAGGATACTTATCGTAGTGCTTAAGGGCAAGGCCGGTACCGCGTACCACACTCTTCAGCGGGTCTTCGGCAACATGTACGGGCAGTTTTATTTTGTTGCTCAGGCGCTTGTCGAGGCCACGCAGCATGGCACCACCACCGGTAAGGTAGAGGCCACGGCGATAGATGTCGGCAGCCAACTCAGGCGGGGTGGTTTCAAGGGCTTTCAAAATGGCTTCTTCAATTTTGAAGATGCTCTTATCCAGCGCCTCGGCTATTTCGGTATAGCTTACCATAATCTGCTTGGGAATGCCCGTTACCAGGTCACGACCATTTACAGGAATATCATCGGGCGGGCTGTCGAGGTCTTTCATGGCAGCACCAATCTGAATTTTAATTTGCTCGGCTGTACGCTCACCAATCAGCAGGCTGTGGTAGCGGCGCAGGGCTTCCATAATGTCGTACGTAAATTCATCGCCGGCAATACGAATGCTTTGGTCGCATACAATACCTGCGAGGGCTATTACGGTGATGCCGGTAGTACCGCCACCAATGTCGATAATCATGTTGCCCACGGGCTCTTCCACATCAATACCAATACCTAAGGCAGCGGCCATGGGTTCGTGAATGAGGTACACTTCTTTGGCACCGGCTTGCTCGGCGCTGTCACGAACGGCACGTTTTTCTACTTCGGTAATGCTGCTGGGAATGCAAATCATCATGCGCCAGCTGGGCGGAAACAACGGTTTTTTGGGATAGATTTTCTTGATCATTTCCCGAATCATGAGTTCAGCAGCGTTGAAGTCGGCAATTACACCATCTTTCAGCGGACGTACGGTACGGATGCTTTCATGCGTCTTTTCGTGCATGAGCAACGCTTTTTTGCCTACGGCCAGTACTTCTTTCGGATTGTTTCTATTAAGGGCAACGATGCTGGGTTCATTCACCACTACCTCATCGTTGTGGATGATGAGGGTGTTGGCGGTGCCCAGATCCATTGCAATTTCTTGCGTAAAAAAGTTGAAAATTCCCATGATGCTCCTCTGGAATCGAAATATTTAGAATGTTGGCAAAATTGCAGGAATAATGCGGATTAAACAAAGTAGACTATTGCCTGCCCCGGGCTGGTGTGGACAATATCCATGCCGAAGTACAGCAGCGGTATTTTGAGGCCCTTTCTTTTTTCTTTTTAACGCTTGTATCGCCCCCGGCCCTTGCAACCATGTTTTTCACTGCCATAGTGCTGGTTTTTCATGCCAGCCTTCCGCAACTGTCCGGCACCATCCGGCGCTTTATATTGAATTTCAGAAGCTTCGCTTTCTTAATAAAATTTATTTAACACTTCTTGTAAAAAATTAAAAAGTGCTGCTATCTTTATTTTCTCATTGCGAGATTACCTGCCTGCCATGCTTGAAAAGAAAGAGATATACAAACGCTCTATTGAGAAGTTTTTATACTTCAACAAAGAGATGTCCTGCGCTGACATGTGTGTGCAGCTCGACAAAAGCTTGCCGTTGGTAACCAAACTTGTAAATGAACTGATAGAAGAAGGCTTGGTAGTGGAAGCCGGTTTTGCGCAAAGCACCGGTGGCCGCCGTGCTCAAATGTTTCGCCTGCGTACCGATTTGATTTATGTAGTAGCGGTGGCCATGGACCAGCACGTAACCCGCATGGCTATTTTGGATGCCTCCAACCAGCTGATAGTACCCGAGGTAAAAGTGGAAATTCATTTGGCAGAAAATGCCAATGCACTGCAGGAGCTGACGCATCACTTACAGGCATTTGTGCAATCGTCAAATTTGCCGTTGGAAAAAATTGCCGGTATTGGTATTGGTATGCCGGGCTTTGTAGATGTGCACGAAGGTCGCAACCATTCTTTTTTGCCAGCTGGCAAGCAAAGTATTGTAGCTACCCTGCAGGCAGCCATTGGTTTGCCGGTAGTAATAGATAACGACTCCAGCCTGATTGCTCTTGCAGAGCAACGTTTCGGCGAAGCAAAAGATCAGCAGAATGCCATGGTGATAAACGTGAGCTGGGGTGTAGGATTGGGCTTGATTTTGAATGGTAAACTGTTTCGGGGCGATAACGGATTTGCAGGAGAGTTTAGCCATATACCCATGTTCACCAACAACAAGTTGTGCAGCTGTGGCAAAATGGGCTGTTTAGAAACAGAAGCTTCGATGGAAGTGATTGTAAACAAAGCATTGCAGGGCATTGCTAATGGTAGCCTTACCAGCATTAAAAACTTGAGCAAAGACCATTTGGAAGAAGCCTGTAATGCAGTGCTGCAGGCTGCTGGCAAAGGCGATCGTTTTGCGGTTGCTCTGGTAAGCGAAGTAGCGTATAATATTGGCCGTGGTGTGGCTATTCTCATACACCTGCTCAACCCTGGGCTGGTGGTACTAAGTGGCCGTGGAAGTATAGCTGGTAAGCTTTGGCTGGCACCCATACAACAAGCCATTAATGAAAACAGTATTCCCAAGCTGGCCGAAAACACAGTTATCAAAGTATCGGCACTGGGAAAAGAAGCACCCTTAATTGGCCCTGCCGCTTTGGTAATGGATCATTATGAAGAGCTGCAAAAAATAACTGCGAAAAAAACAGTAAAAATTGCCAAGACAGTATCAAAAAAAGTAGAGACAATTTAAATAACCCCGATTTGCTGAACAACCAAAATGAAAAATTATGAGAATGAAACCTCAGGCGTTATTATTTAGCCTGCTATTAGTGATGTGCTCCGCCATAGGGCTGGCGCAGCAAAAGCGAACCGTAAGCGGTTCGGTAAAAGATACAGATGGCCATGCAGTTGCACAGGCTTCTTATCTCATTAAAGGAACCAACGTGGGCGGTGTAACCGATGCCAACGGCCGGTTTTCTATTGCAGTGGATGGCAGCAATGCCGTACTGGTTTTTAGTTTTGTAGGTTTTACTACCGAAGAAGTAGCGGTGGGTACACAAACTACATTGACAGTGACGTTACAGCGCATTGATGCATCACTTAGCGATGTAGTGGTAACGGCCCTTGGTGTAAAACGCCAGAAAAAATCTTTGGGCTACGCTGTGCAGCAGGTGAAAGGTTCTACGCTGCTGGATGCCCGTGAACCCAACCTTACCAACGCTTTGAGTGGTGTGGTAGCTGGTTTGCAGGTTATCCGTTCCAGCAATGGCCCTGCCGGTTCTTCTAAAATTATTTTGCGTGGCAACAACTCGTTGACGGGTAGCAACCAACCACTGATTGTAGTGGATGGGGTACCTGTAGACAACTTTACCGGCGCCAGCAACAATGACTACTGGAACCCTTCATTGGACATGGGTAACGGTTTGGCCGACCTTAACGCTGATGATATCGAGAGCATTTCTGTGCTGAAAGGGCCATCAGCTGCGGCTTTGTATGGTACCCGTGCCGGTAATGGCGTTATTCTTATTTCTACCAAAACCGGTAAAAAGCAAGCTGGTTTGGGTATTACGCTTTCCTCTACATTGGGCTTCGAAAGCATTTTTACCAACCCCAAATTGCAGAAGGAATTTGGCCAAGGTTCGAATGGCATTTATGACCCGATTGGCGGTGCTAACTGGGGTCCCAAAATTGCTGGTCAGCAAGTAACCAACTGGGCCGGCGAAAAAGAAAACCTCCGCTCTTTTGATAACCTCAGCAATTTCTATCAGCAGGGTATTACACAAAACCACAACCTGTCTTTTCAGCAGCAGTACAAGTCTACTTCGGTGTATACTTCTTTCAACCGTTTTGAAGACCGCAGCATGATACCCGGTGCTAAGCTGACCCGTACTAACATTACTGGCAGAAGCGTTAGCAAGTTTGGTAAAGATGATAAATGGACTATTGATACCAAAGTACAATATTCACAAGCAGATGCCCGCAACCGCCCTATGGGTGGCAACAACTGGAACAACGCCTCTTCCATGTTGTACTCTTTCCCCAACACGGTTGACATTACCCGCTTTAAGGCTGGTAGCGATCAGTTTGGCAACATGATTTGGTATAACACTACCGGCAATCAGCTCAACCCTTACTGGGCAAAAAGCAACAACCTGAATAGCGACATCCGTGATCGTTTCATTATGACGGCTTCTTTGAAGTACAACATTACTGATTGGATGGATGTAGAACTGAAAGGTGGCTCTGATATGTACACCAACAACGGCGAAGCGAAAACTTACTCTGGTAGCCCTTTAACAACTACTGGTCGCTACAGTCTTGGTAAGTCTACCTTCAACGAAACCAACTATAGTGCTATGCTCAGTGCCCGCAAAAACAATTTGTTTGGCAAGTTGGGTGGTAATGCCAGCGTAGGTGGCAACCTGATGAAGCAAAAAGCTTCTGGCCTCAGCAGTAATGCCGGCGAATTGGAAGTGCCCAATTTGTTTAGCATCAACAACAGCAGAGGAACACCCGGTTTCTCTCAAAGCTTTAGCGAACGTCGCATCAATTCAGTTTACGGTACTGTTGGTGTAAACTGGGATAGTTATGTATTTCTGGATGCCACTTTCAGAAACGACTGGTCTTCTACTTTAAGCAAAGCCAACCGTTCTTTCTTCTATCCTTCAGTTAGCTTGTCGTATGTGTTTACCGACATGTTTGATAAGATGGGTGTTGATTTGCCCAAATGGCTTTCTTATGGTAAGCTGCGTGGTTCTTATGCTGCTGTGGGTAATGACTTGTCGCCTTATCAACTGTACAACGTGTACAGCATTGGCCGCGACCCCAATGGCAACACCACTGCCAGCCGCAATTCAATTTTGTTTGATGCCAACGTGAAAAACGAACTGATCAAATCTGTTGAAGCAGGTGCAGAACTTCGTTTCTTCGGCGGAAGATTTGGTGTCGATTTCAGCTACTATAAATCAAATGCTACCAACCAGTTGATTAACCTGCCTATGGACCCAACCAGTGGTTACAGTGCTCGTAAAATCAACGCTGGTGATATTCAGAACAAGGGTTTTGAAATTATGGTGGATGGTCAATTGTTGCAAAACAAAAACGGTTTCAACTGGAACATCAGTGCCAACTTTAGCCGCAACCGCAACCTTGTGAAGGACATTTACAGTGCAGGCAACGTAACCCAGTACCGCTTAGGTGGTTTTGACGACGTAGGTATCCTCGCTGTTCAAAATGCTTTGTATGGCGAAATCTACGGTAGCAAATTCTTGCGTGTAGAAGACAAAGGAAGCGCCAATTACGGTCAGCTCATTTTGAGCAGCACTGGTTTGCCTCAGCGTGGTGCACAAAACGTTCGTTTGGGCAACCAGCAAGCTACCGGCCTCATGGGTATTACCAACACATTTGGCTACAAAGGTTTGACTTTTGCCTTCCTGGTGGATGCCCGTTTTGGTGGTCAGATTTTCTCTGCCACACATGTATACCTGCAAGGCAATGGCTCTAGCAGTGTAACTGTGAAAGACGGCGACCGCAAAGACTTTGTAGTAGCTGGTGTAGTGCCTGATGGCAGCGGCGGTTACAAAGCCAATACCGTTTCAACAACGCCTCAGCTCTACTGGCAAGCCATTTCACAAACCGGCAATCTCGGTATTTCTGAAGCCAACTTGTACGATGCTACCAACATTCGTTTGCGTAACGTTCAGCTGAGTTATGATATTCCAAAATCATTCCTGGGCAAAAACTTTATTCAAAGAGCTAAAGTGGGTGTGTCTTGCAACAACGTGTGGATGATTAAGAGCCACATGAATGGCCTCGATCCTGAATCTGTGTTTGCAACGGGTACCAATGCTACTGGTTTCGAAAACGCCAGTCCTCCCACCAACCGCACTTTCTTAATCAACCTCAGCCTCAGTTTCTAACCGCTATCAAAACAGAAAACACATGAAAAGACCATTATATAAAGCAGGATTATTGGCGGCTACCATTGCGGTGTTTGCCTCCTGTAAAAAGTTTGATGACATCAACATCGACCCGCAAGCAGCCAATGCCGATCAGGTGCAGGTGGAATACTTCATCAACAACTCCATGATTGGTGCACAAATGGATCCGCATATTGCCGAACGTGTATTTGTGCTGTACTGGAAAACAGCCGGTCACCAGCAGGCATCTGGCGGTATCTCCTCCGGTGCTGCCAACGATGGCTGGAGCAGTGATTACTACAGCTACATGGCTGGCTCAACTCTATCAACACCGGTATTCAGGTGGCGCAAGAAAAAATAGCAGCCGGTAATGTAAAACCATATACCAACAATCTGTTGCAGGTTGCCCGTATTTGGCGTGCCTATCTCATGAGTGAGCTTAGCGACAACTTCGGTCCTATTCCTATCAACGGTTTCCAAGGTGTAAACCCAGAGTTTGCTGATGTAAAAACAGTGTACTACTATTTGCTGAGCGAACTGTCTGATGCCAGTACCAAGTTGGATGTGAACATTTCTAATCCATCTAATTTGGCAAAGCAAGACCCAGCGTATGGATACAACTACAATTTGTGGAAGCGCTATGCCAACTCCATGCGGTTGCGTTTGGCCATGCGCCTGAGCGAAGTAGATGCTGCTAAAGCAAAGGCTGAATTTGAAGCTGCTGCAACTGGTATTTTGATTACCGATGCTGCTCAAATGTTTCAGGTGCAGGAAAAACCAGGTTGGGATGCCCTTACTGGTGTGATGAGCCGCGAATGGAATGCCCAAATGCTGCCTGTTGCTCTCGATAACATCATGTTTGGTTTGGGTGGTGTAAAATCTGCCGATCAGGTTGGTGCTGCCATGCAGGCTTCTATCAAGCCAGCTGGTTATGTAGGTAAAAAATTCGATCAACACTTATCGCAAAAAACCAACAACCCACGTGCCGGTTTCTGGTACGATGGATTGCCCAACAGCATCGATCCACGTGCCTACAAGGCTTTTGTGATTCCCGGAGATTTCAACAACCCTGCTTTTTGTGCCTATCCTTCATGGGATAATTCATCTAAAACAACTGTACGGAAATTGTTGGCTTCGCCATCAAACGCTGCAGATATTGATGTAGATGCAACGTATACCTGGAACTCTTACAATGCCGGCGACTGGGGTACTATTGGTGCCCGCAACCAGGTAAGAGGTTGGGCAGGTTCATATCCTCGTTTGGCATTGCAGTTCCGCAACAGCACCAGCAAGCGTGTATTCTTCGCACCATGGGAAACCTACTTCCTGCTGGCCGAAGCTGCTGAGCGTGGCTGGACAGTACCTATGAGTGCTAAAGTGGCCTACGAAGCAGGTATCGCTTCAAGCTTTGCTTACTGGGGTGTGAGCAACCATCTGGCTGCTTACCTCGCCTCTAACGATTACAATGCATTGGGTACTTCTGTAAACTATGATCACATTACTGAGCCAGGCGCATCACGTACCATGAGTTATGTAGATGGTTATACCAATACAGCTGGTACTGCAACCATTGCTTATCCCAGCAATACATTGTACAAAAATGGTGCTGTAAGAAACGATCGCCTTACGAAGATCATTACCCAGAAGTTTATTGCGCAAACACCATGGTTGCCATTGGAAGCATGGAACGACCACCGTCGTTTGGGCTTGCCTTTCATTGAAAACCCATGTATTGAGAACCCGCTGGTAACCATGCCTGCACTCAATAGCGGCAACTACATGACAAGCAACGTGAAGTTCTTCCCGCAGCGCCTCATCTATCCTTCTGGATTGAAGAACAGCAATGCCAATGGTTACACTCAGGCACTGCAGTTCCTGGGCGGCGCCGACGATGTGTTTACTTCATTGTGGTGGGCTAAGAAATAACACTGTTCAGCGTTAGTGATATTGACAAAATAAGCCTGCCATTTGGCGGGCTTATTTTTTGACTAAGACATAAAGATTTTTTTGCACTCATTTTTAGATTACAAAGCCATGAAGAGATTGAATTTAACCATGCTGGTTTGGATGTGTTGTTGGGCAATGGCATGGGCACAGCCGGTGAATTATGCCAAAATGGTAAACCCGTTTATTGGAACCGGTGGCCACGGCCATACTTATCCCGGTGCCAGCGTACCGTTTGGTATGATGCAGCTCAGCCCCGATACCCGATTGGAAGGATGGGATGGTTGTGGTGGTTATCATTACAGCGATTCGTTGATGTACGGTTTTTCGCATACACACCTCAGCGGTACCGGTGTGGCCGATTATTGCGATCTGTTGCTCATGCCTTTTACTGGTGCTGTGCAGTGGAAAAACAAAGACTACGCTTCTCCATTCCGGCATGCTACAGAAAAAGCCAATGCCGGTTATTACGAAGTGCAGTTAGACAAGCATAATATTCATGCAGCGGTTACTACCAGCGTTCGTTCGGGCATGCATCAATACCGTTTTCCGGCAGGTACTGCCACAGGCAAAGTGCTGATTGATTTGCAACACCGCGACGAAGTGTTGGAGTCTTCATTAGAAATCGTAAATGCGTATGAGTTACGGGGCATGCGCCGCAGCAAATCATGGGCTGCCGACCAGCATGTGTATTTCTACATCCGGTTCGAAAAACCAATTGCTTCGTATGGCATTGCCAACGATGATGTAGAACAAGCTGGTAAAAAAACAATGACAGGCAAAAACGTGAAAGCATGGTTATCGTTTGCATTGAATGGTGCCGAAACATTACGCCTGAAAGTGGGTATTTCTGGTGTAAGCATGGCCAATGCCAAACTCAACCTCGATACAGAAATCAAAGACTGGAATTTCAACGCCCTGCGGGCAAAAGCCGAAGCTGCCTGGAATAAAGAGTTGGGAAAAATTGCCGTGAAAGGTGGTACGAAAGATCAGCAAACCATTTTCTATACTGCCTTGTACCACACCATGCTGGCGCCGAATGTTTACACCGATGTAAACGGAGACTACAGGGGCACCGATTTGAAAGTGCATAAAGCCACGAACTTTACGAATTACTCCGTTTTCTCTTTGTGGGATACGCACCGGGCTTTGCATCCCTTACTCAGCATCATCGACCGCAAACGCACATTGGATTTTGTACAAACATTTTTGAAACAACACCAACATGGCGGCATGCTGCCAGTGTGGGAGCTGAGTGGCAACGAAACCTTTTGCATGATTGGCTACCACTCTGTACCGGTGATTGTAGATGCGTACAACAAAGGCATTAAAGGTTTTGATACACAACTGGCCTTACAAGCAATGACTGCTTATGCCGGTAGCAATCGCTTTGGTTTGGATGCCTACCGCAAGCATGGTTTTATTGGTAATGAAAAAGATCATGAGAGTGCTTCTAAAACGGTAGAATATGCTTACGATGATTGGTGCATTGCCGAATTTGCCAAAAGCATTGGCAACAAAGAAGTGTACAACGAATACTACCAACGGGCCCACTACTACCGCAATCTTTTTGACCCGACTTCCAAGCACATTCGGGGTAAAATGCAGGGCCTGTGGTACAATCCGTTTAAGCCCGGCGAAGTCAACAATTTCTTTACCGAAGGCAACTCCTGGCATTATTCTTTTTCTGCGCAGCAAGACATTAGCGGCCTTATTAAACTGCATGGCGGTGATGCCGAATTCTTGAAGCAACTCAACCTGATGTTTACCACCACCGAACCCATGAGTGGTCGTGATCAGGCCGATGTAACGGGTCTCATTGGCCAGTATGCACATGGCAACGAACCGAGCCATCACATTGCGTATTTGTTCAACTATGCAGGACAGGCCTGGCGTACACAAGAATTGATTCATCGCATTTGTACAGAATTCTACACCAACCAACCCGATGGATTGATTGGCAACGAAGACTGCGGTCAAATGAGTGCATGGTTTGTAATGAGTGCTATGGGTTTCTATCAGGTTACACCGGGTAGCAATCAGTATGCATTGGGTACGCCATTGTTCGATGAAGTAAAAGTGTCGTTGGAAAACGGAAAGCAATTTGTGATAAAAGCGAATGGCAGAACTACCAATAACTTTTATGTACAATCAGCAAAGTTGAATGGCAAGTCATACAGTCCCACATTCATTCGTCACAGCGATATTGCCAATGGTGGGGTGTTGGAAATGCAAATGAGCAGCCAGCCCAACCTGCAGCGTGGTGTGGCCATGCAAGATCGCCCGGCTACGCAGCTGAACGATGATGCGTTTGTAACTGTGCCTTCATTGGCTAACAACAGCAACAAATTTGCCGGCAGTACGCAGGTAGAATTTCAACCCGTAGCCAATGACGTTACTATTTACTACCGCATACGAAAAGCGGGTGAGCAAGGCGGCA
>Ga0209053_1001252_pt1 | contig 12619 bp, 11 predicted proteins | sample EBPBio152010_DNA_FD_185864 | JGI IMG/M metagenome (GOLD analysis project Ga0209053, IMG submission 185864) | Wastewater treatment Type I Accumulibacter community from EBPR Bioreactor in Madison, WI, USA - Reactor 1_7/15/2010_ DNA (SPAdes)... | ecosystem: Engineered > Bioreactor > EBPR >... | reverse complement strand
CAAAGTACCAAGGCCGGATCAGCTTATCGCGGGTGATGCGGGTCTTGTTGCCGGCATCGTCGCGGGTCCAGGCGTTCTTGGTGACGGAATACTTCGTGCCCTTGACCTCATGCTCGGCGAGCTTGGACTGCTCTTCAAGCTTTTGGATCAGGTTGTCGCGCCGCTTCTCCAACGGGCTCTTGCTGGTGGGGCGCTTCAGCTGCGTAAGAGTGAGTTTCGCCATGATGCTCATAGCACGTCTCCTCGTGTGTTTGTGCTGAGCGCAAACTGTGGTCATGTAGGTGCTATTCCTACCGAAATCAGGCCGGTGATCGGTGGTCTGTCGCCAAAAGTTCGGTTGCTCTCGGACGTATGAGGCATACGCTGCTAGCGTGACCGGATGGGTCCTGATTCGACACAGAAGATCACTCGATCACAGCGCACAGAGTGATCTTATTGCTAGACACCTGCTAGGCACTTAAAACGAAGCGTACAGCAAAATCAGGCGCGGGCCGCTACTGCTGCTGCGCGCAGGGCATGCTTCAGCGCTGTAGGGTGCTTTATTCGTGCTGCATCCACCTTCAGCAACGTAGATGCACGTTACTCTCCAACTGCACCGACAGCCGAATTATCCCCTTGAGATCATTGGTGGATATTCGACGATTTCAGCGGTTCTCCGTAACCGGATGCCCGTGACCGACGACTGTGGCCAGCGGACTTGTGCCAACTTCCACGAATGAATGATGCTGGCTGCTCAAAACAGGAAGCGGTTCGTACAAATGTCGTCCACCGACTGCTGCAGCACCCTGATGGTTCCGTACAGTCTCTTGCAGGACGAGTTCGCTTCGGTACCTCAGTGATGAACAGGAGGAGATCTCTTCTTCTGAGGAATGCCGATTAGAAACTCGTGACGGACTAGTCGAGAAATGCGAGCAAGCGAGCATGAGCGACTATTCCGTCACCGGATGAGCGCAGCTCAGCCGCTTCATCGAAAGGGGACCTGACGGAATATGTGCCAGTGATCTACTTCATTCTATCGACATAAGGAGAGGTTGGGAGATCGCCGCCATGCAGCGATCTGTCGTGTCTGTCTTCTGTTCTGCGCTAAAGCGCATCGAGATCGACAGCCCGACGTGCTTCTCATCGCGTTGCTGCTAAACCAAATCCAGCTCACATCAATCAGATGTGCAGAATAATGCATAAGTGCTTTATGCATTAAAACGCACTCTCTCTATGAGACTGTACGGTACGAAAACGCACTCGCCCAAAATAATTCTTCGGTAGATAGCTCTTCGCTGCGTCAGATCGGCATAAGTAAGCATATGGAGAGAGCTAACAATCCACTCAGCGAAGCGAGGAAAGAACGCAGGCGAAGCCGAAATCGTCAGAATGTAGCGCGCTATCGAGAAAGGCTTGGTGATGTGCATCGGGTGAGGTGGGCCGCATACATGCGAGACTACCGCGCACGCAAGAAGCTCCTCCGCCACAAAAAGGAGGACAGTAATAATGACAATAGGAATGATCGATGCCGTAGCCGGCAGCGGAAAGACGACGGCAATCGTCAAAACGGCAATTGAGAGGGCAATACAAGAAAAGCGGCCGGTGAACATTAGCCTGCCCACCAAGGAAGTCATCGAGGAGAAGTATCGGGATGCGCTGAGGATGGCGGATGGCCGGATCAACGTGCATAGGATCCATGGTGACATCCCTGGGTGCGAGAATGTAAGTGCCGGCCTCGACACTCTTCTAAAATCAATCGGCACCCATCGGCCTGCGCTGCTGTTCACGACACATAAGACGTTCAATGACTGCACAAACTGGATTGGCCGCAAAGACTGGACATTCTACGTCGATGAGCTGTTTGACCCGGTGCAGTGCGTGTCGCTCAAGCTGCCGCGCAACTATGCCGTAATCACCGATGTCCTGGAGCTCGTTACTCCCTCTGAGTTGTTCAGCGAAGTGCGTGTTGCTGGGATAATGAAGAAGGCGTTCGAGCATAAGCGCGATGGCCTGGATGATATAGATCGCGTCGTCGGGGCGGTTACGAGCTGCCTGGCGCAACCTGACAGATGGAAGGTCTATGTCGAATGCGAGAACTACAGGACCGTTCTCAGCGGCGTTGGAAGAACGAGCCTGGTCGATGAACGGGAAAAGGCGGCCGAGCTGAGGTTCTTGCTAGTGCAGCAGCCTTGGTTCGAGAGGGAGGGGCTGGATGTCACGATGGCCAGTGCATGCTTCACCGATCGCTTGCTCTACAAACTATGGGCCAAGAATGGCAACGAGTTCGTACCCGATGATGCGGTGATGTCGGGTCTCCAAACGCATTCGCACAACGGCACCGGCATCGAGTTCCACTGCATGAACATCAGGCATTGGAGCACTTGGGCAAAGAATGGCGGACGATCCAGCAACGCATCAGATACGCCGCAGCGGGAGCTGGAGAGGCTGATCAGGGCGCAGTTTGGCGATGACCACTTCATCTTTTGCGCAAATAGCGACTGGAAGGGCGCACTGGGCCGGCACGCAAAGCAGATCAGCGTCGTCCAGCACGGGAAGAACGAGCACAGCCACTACAGCAATGTAGCGTTCATGCCGAGCTTGCTGCCCGTTCCCGCGAAGTGGCGGTTCCTGAACTGGCTGGGCTTCACGGACGACGATATTCGCGGTGAGTACTATCATAGCAATGTCTATCAATCGGTGTTCCGCAGTGCTGCGCGCCAGATAGACCGTCAGGAACGGGTGCGTGCCATATTGCCGGATAGAGCGGCCTGCGAGTATGTGCAGTCCAAGGCGCCCGGATCCGAGATTATCGAGCATGAAGTGCTTGCCCCACGCAGAGGGCGCGGACGACCACGCAAGTTTGCCGATGCGGCCGAGGTCAAAGCCGCTAACGCCGCAAGAATGAGAAGAAAACGCGCCCAGGCGAGGTGCTCAGCAGGCGTTTAAGCGCTCATGCTAGGGAGAAAGATGGCGCCTAGGGCCCACGACGGGCAAACAACGCCAGTTAAGCAGGGCGCCAAAACATAGTGTTATGCGAACGCGGTAAAAAGTGAAGGCGGTATGAGTGCCGATATGGGGCCAAAAAGAGCTCGGCCGCCGAAGCCAAACGGTGCGTGAGAGCCGTGCCAACGCACGCCGCCCACTTAATAGATTCGCAGCGCCCAGTCTCAATTCTTCGTTGACTTGTCTGCTTCGCGCGTTTCCATCAGACGTTGCCGAATATCGGCTAGTTCTGCATCAGTGACATTGCTAAGCGCCTTCCTAAGAATCTCTAAAGCGACCTCCTCATTCGACGGCGCGAACTCCGGGTCACTGATTTCAGCTGCCGCTTTGGAGAGGAGAAGCTCAAGATCGTCAAACGACTGCGAGAAATGCCACGGTCTAGCGGTTGGAGGTTTCACCAGTCCATGTTGTCGGAACAATGCCAGCCGCGTGGAAATAAACGAAGTTGGTGTTCCTCGTCGCTTGGGAGCCTTGGCAAATTCCTCAGCGCCCAGCGCTTTAGCAAACGCCTTTCGGGACAGGCGAGGCGCGGGCGCGTCCGTTAGTTTGACACGTTCGGCCGGCCTATCAGTAAGAACGACTTTCCGTTTCATGTTTGCGCCTTTGGCTTGGGGAAGCGGATCTTGTAAAGCCTGTCATCAAACTCGGCGATAACCTCACCTTGATTCGTTGTGAGCCCAAGCTGATGAAGGAACCGACGCAGCTCGGGGAGCTTCTTCTTCAACTTGCTAGCCTCAACATAAGTATAGATTAAGGTCACTTGTTCCGACACCTGGTTTCCAGTGCGGTGATCAAGCCAACTTCCGGTAGTACTGAACTGAGTAGAGCCTCCCCCAATCTCGTTCAGCAGAAGTTCGGCATTCCTCACCCAATTTGCTGAGTTTATGGGTTGCCCGACACGATCCCGGCTCGGAATGTAGAGCGTCAATGTTTGGCTTGAGGCTGCTTCGTCTGCTAGTAACTTCTTCTTTAGGTTCAATTTCACTGCGCTTCCCCCAACTACGGTTAGTTAATCGAAGTCGTGCCCCTAATTGTGATTAGAGGGCAGAATCTCAAGACTCTTGAGAAAGTAACCTGTGGTGCGATGCTAAGCATTCGTTTGGCCGAGGGCCCGCTTGAAGGTTGCCTCAAGCCGATTGCGGTGCTTATCGAGTAACGGCACCCAGGTCGGCGTTGCGAACAGCTGATCAATTATCGCTATCGCATCGAGCAGAGGTTGCGGGGCCTCCGCATAGGTAAATACAGCCTCGTTAGCCCTGATCATAGCCGTCAAATAAACATAGACATTGTGATTCACGAGCAGTGCGTCGCTGAGATGATCCGTCCGCTTCTGTTCGATTTTTCCTCTGCGAGGCACAAGGTCTTGTAGAGTCAATGCCCCCGCTATTGGGCTCGAAGCCGGAAACCTTATTGGGGCAGCTTCATTGGCGACAGCGTAGCTAATTTCCAACCTGGCTTGCCTAATTGTCCAATTCTTGAGCTCATCACCCAAGATCGCCGGTAACGCATACTCCTGATTCTTTCCGGCAATACTGTAGGGGGTGGCGCTGTCATGGCTAATGGCGAAGTCGGGATTTGAGGCATGGTTCTGAACGGCACGTTGAATGGCGGTAAGGAAAACCGACCACATGGGAGTGCCAATTCCCAACACGTGGCACCAATTCCGAGGAGGGCTTAGCAAGCCCGCGTTTTTTAGAATGAGCATGCGCCGAAGGAAACGGCAAAAGCCACCTCGACGACCTACGTCTCCGCCAATGGCCCACCCTTCGAAGTCAAAATCCTTAACTGCATCAAACCATAAATCCTCGCTACGCATTGAGTCGGCCAAGTCACCCGACGAACTGGCGGCTTGCAAGACATTAAGAAACTTCGTGCCAGTTCTCCGATCCCGAATCTCATCAATGAGCTTCAGATTGGACACTGTGACGTCGATGAGTTCTGCTTCAGAAAGCTTGAAGAATGGGGAGCCGCGACGTTCTTCCGACCGAATCCACAAAGGCATATCGATCGTCATTGCCCAGTTACAATGGGCATCTAACCAATCAACGAGCCGGTGGCATATATCGCTTTCCTGCCAACGGCGGATTACTTCGTCGCCAGGCAGATCTGCCCAACCCCGCGTTTCCTTCATTGCACCGGTAGCGATCTGAAAGCCACCGCTGTCTCCGACTACAATCGTATCCTGATGTCGATTGCTGATGATGTTGTCGCGGCTTGCGCGGGCAAAGTGTCCCGCGCTTGCTAGGCACCATTTATAGTGCCAGTGAACATTCTTGGGGTTGTGCCAATCCAGATCACTCCAGCAAAGGTCGGGGAACGGCTCCAATCTTCGAATTTCGACATCACGCTGAGCTAGCCGGCATGCACTACCGAATTGGACTGCGGGCAGGTAGAGCGCAAAGTTATCAATGCGTGCTGAGAGGTCTTCAGCCATAGTGAAGTTCGGCGAACGCTTTGGAGGTATTGAGAGCGAACTCGTCGCCATCAGATTTGGCGGTTGGTATTGCAGTCTGATAGCAACCCATCGCGGTTGTGTAGGCGATCACCATCGCGTCCTTATTTCCGCTTATCTCCACATCGCCCAGCACTTGGGTGTCGGCAAGATTGTAGAAGACTGGCGCTACGTCCTTGCTGCGGAAAAAATGAGAGTTTGTCTTCGCGGTTGTTACCGCGTCGATTTTGAACGTTTCCGACGGCGAGCCCCTCCTGGGGGAGAGATCAAACAGAACTTCCAAGGCGTCTGCACGAACGATGAAACTCATCGCTCGATTGGCCATACGATTTAGCTGGGAGCCCTTCCCATAGACAGTGAACCACGGATTCCAAAGGCGTTCCCGCATCTGAGCAAGCCAGAGTGGTTTGACTGTGAAGGACCACTTGGGTACCCACTTTCCAAAGTCGAAATATGCTTGGAAGCCGACAGGCGCTCCCGCATCTCGCTTTGCATCATGGAAAGAGAAGAAGCGAAAATCGGATTGAGCTTTGCGGAGAAAGCCTATGGTTTCCAACGCTGGTGAGTTCTTGATCCTCTTTTTCGTCTCAGCCGTATCTTCAAGCACTTCAATCGCATGTATTTCACGAGTTTCAATCATCCGCTCGACAAGGCATAGAGACTTGAATGTTAATGATATCTGGGCGGTATGGGTGAAGTGCTTGAGGGTCGGAACGCAACGCGTTACGACGGATGTACTCACTTTGGTGCCACTGAGTATGATGTCGGCGTCCGCGCCGCGCATAAGCAGCTTTTTTGACGATATGAGCGGCTCTCTTTTTCCGGTCCAGCCTGGCAGATCTTTGGTTGTCAGCTTGCTCTTGTCGCTAAAAATATTACGCATCCAAAGACGCCGGTCAGAGTACTCCTTCGGAAGTGAAGATGGTGGATACAGCTGGGAGCGAATGACCTCTACAAGCAACTGCAAGCGTGGAGGAAGGTGAGATAATGTATAGTTCGCCGCGACGTCGGAAGCTTGCTTCAGTAGTGCATCGTCGTGGCTGCTTGCGATAGGCGTTATCTTCCCATCGTCAGATCGGCGGGCGAGGAGGACGACTAGATCCTGATCGTTCACGTACATGACTGGCAAGGTAGAAAACTGACCGAAGCCAGTTGCTGTCGGAGCCGATGCCTTTGCTAAGGCACTTGCTCGAATTTCCTCAATCGGACGCTCTTTGAATGGATTAGGTGGTACAGGCGCTAACTTGATGGCTTCATTGCTGTCTTCCTCATCTCGCGCTTGTCTTTCCTCAGAATCTTTCTTCGCGAGGCCGTCAATGCCGCCGTTATTTCGAAAGTGACTTAATAGCTTCCCCTCAGGGTTCGCCTGATAGCTGATAGTATTGTCGGAGTATTCAACATGAAGAGCGCGGAGGGCGGCTGCCCACAAGCCAATTTTGGAGGCAACAGCTGGTGTGTAGCTCGATTTGGCGAAAACTACGCGCAGTAGAGGATTGAAGTTTGGAGTGTCCCCAACTTGTTTCTTGTACTGGATATTCGCGTAGAGCTTATCCAAGAAGCCCGGTGCATCCTTAGCGCGCGTCCAAAACAGGTACGTCTTTACGAGGGCACGCCATAGATCCTCGTTGCTCCGCTGATATTGGTCGAAAGTGGCACCCGACGCCTTCTGAAGGTCCGCGAATTCCTTCTCAAGGAAGGCGAACTCATCAAATCTAGCTAATGGCGATTTATTCTTCACTGTAAGTCACGCACGAGCAGCGACACGCTTCACTATTCATGAGGAGTGCGAACTGTCGGGTTCGTGCAGATCAACTGCAAGTGGATAAGTGCAGCTGAGGATCGCAATGTTCGCTATGCGACAGAAGGCTGATTAGTTGGGGTTAGTGCATCACAGAGATTTTAGGGCTGATTGTCGCCGCCTTAGCTTCCGACAAGTTGTGCGTTAGGACGTCAAGGCATGCTTTGAGCGTGAAGCGGTTCTTTAATGCCTGATGTACTCGTTGCATCGCAATGCGCCGTCCATCACGACACAGCGCGTCTCGACAGTCGGCTGAGATCTTGTTGGGGTTGACGGGGGCGTTGTCTTGCCTGGTACGGTCCGTTGACCCTGAAACAGCCTGACGCAGACGTTTAGATCCTTACAACGGTGGTAGTCGTCCCAATCCTGCTTGGTCATGGTGTCGATAGTCCCAAGGTGCGCTTCCAGCTTGGCTGCTTCCGCCTTGGTGCGACTGGCCGCGATACCCTTGTCGGGCGGCTGATCCGACGGCCAGCTACCATCAAAGTTGATTAGCTGCAGCCAGGCCAGGAAAAACATGTACATACCGAGGCTGAAGAAGGCATTGCGCCCCCAGCGCCATGCACCTGGCAGTCCGAGGACAAATCCCGTGCAACCGCCAAGTACGGTAATCCCCACGCCGGCAACCACGAGCTCCGAGACCGTGTACATGGCGGTCTAGAAGCCGAGACCGAGCAGCTTGAGAACCCCGCTGCCGGCAAGCAAGACGGTCCAGAAGAGGAGGGGGTATCGCCAGTCCAACAGCTCGACGAGCAGGATTGGGATACCCAGCAGCAGGACCGCGAAGATCACCACCGGTCTTAGCCCTAGCAGGGCTTCAGCTGCATGAAGTGGGTGCCACCCGTTCGATGGTTGGCAACCGTGCCGTCCAGCAAGTTCCCCTTACGGGTCAATGTCCAGCTGACGTTGCCGATTCGAGCGCGGAATGTCCCTTCGCTGACCGTTCCCGTGATCGGCTCATCGAGCTTCGTCGGAACGCCATTGAAGAGGTAGTGCCCTGTGGCGACCTCGCCCTCGACCTTGTGGATGTCGAGTTTGGTCAGCGCTCCACCCGCCGATACAGAACACCACGAGCCGATAAGGGGTGACTGGGTACTGCTCGCCTGGGGGGCTGCGGCACCACCGGAGGACGCCAAGGTTCTTTCCTGGCTGGCGATCTGCCGTTCCTTGGCATCGAGCTGCTTCTGCCGGTCCGCTAGCTGACGCGCCCGCTCCGCTTCGGCCCGTTGGCGGGCAGCCTGATCCTCCGCCTGCTTCGTGGTCTTTTGAGCTTCGAGCCTCTTCTCGCGCTCGGCGAGATCCCGTTCCCGCTGGGCAAGCTGACGTTCCTTCTCCGACGGGTCGCCACCGGCAACCAACTGGGACGAAGCCGGCTGTTGGGAGCGGACGAGCATCGAAGCCTGGGCGGCATCGAAGGCACCGGTGACACCGTTCTTGCGCTGCCATTCCTTGACGGCAGCCTCGGTCCCACGACCCCAAATCCCGTCGAGAGTGCCGCCGTATAGCCCCTGCGACTGGAGGGCTGTCTGAACGTGGCGGATCGTGTCGGCATCGAGGGCGGCTGCCGCTGGGGTTGCCGCTTTGCTGGTTTCGAGGCCGGCCAGGCTCATGGGGGCGGGTTCGGCCAGTTTCATGGTGAGCGAACAGGTCCTATTCTGTGCCGCGCCGCGGTAGCCGGCGCCGTCCTGCATCAGGCCGCCCTTGAGGTCGAACGACTGGTTGTTGGCAGCTGGTCCGGTGAAGTCATAGCGCCAGGCCGGAATGTCGGGCTGACTGGTCGAGCCCTTTCCATTGATTGTCAGCACACCGTTCTCGATGCGACCGCTGAAGTCCTCGTTGTGGCGGATCGTGGTGTTGAACCGGTTGTTCCACACGAGGCGTTCGCGGGAGAAGGCAAAGGTCCCGTCGGCAACGGTCACCCTGCGTTCGTATGAGAAAGGCGGCTCGTTGTAGATCGAGGGACCGCAAGACAGGGTCGCGTTCCACACGCCGTCGTAGTCCTTGGGGGCTGCGACTGCCGTTCCCCACGATAGGGACGGCACGAGCACGCACACGCTGAACACTCTGATTAGCTTGGCCATCTTGGCTTCTCTCTCTTGGGGCTGATTGGGCTGGTACTCGACGAAGAAGAAAACCATTGAGCGATGCCTAGCCTGCCCTGGAGCAGCACAAGGCTATTCGAGGTTAATACAAAACATATATATTCTGTAATAAACGTGGACAACCTGTTGCGTTGCTCTCATGAGAGCAGGGCGAATCGTTGGTTGGAATTTGCGGCGCTTACGCGTTGCGAAGCAGCTGACGATCGAGGATTTGGCCGATATGGCCAACACCCATGCGGTTTACTTGGCTCGTTTGGAGCGCGGCGAGGTTAACGTTAGCATCGAAAGAATGGAGCGCTTGGCTAAGGCGCTAGGTGCAAAATTGGTTGACTTGGTCGTAGAACCAGCGCCTGGAGAGAAGCCACCGAGGCCGCTGCCAGCCGGTCGGCGACCCTCCAAAATTCGTCCAAGGAAGAAACCCGCAGCCCGCTAGACGAGCCAGCTGGGGCGACATTGAGTTAAAGAAGTATGAAAGGGGGCACGTGTGACACCACGCGCGACGCGCCGTCGGGCGTTCCGATTTGAAGTGATTTCGCTACTGAAGATGACGGGTTGGTCTGTGATCGCTCTTGCCATAGTCGGAGCCGCGATCGTTGCCGGTTCGCCGATGCTGGAGTTACTGGCTTTCAACTGATCTGAACAGATTGCCGTGTGTCGGCTTCGTCCGATGCTGGGACATTCTTGTATAAATGAAGCCTTGTTTGAGGCGCCCGCTGCGAACTAACGGGATGAAGCTGCTATCGCCGAACGATAGTTCGATGGTGAGAAACAGGAGGGCAGCCAACTAGGTCTGACGAGTCGCCCTAGCTGGCTCACTCTCTTGTGCATCTACTTGATCGCAAAGTAATCAAGTTTCTTGCCACGTTTGAGCGCTGCAGCTAGCCATCTCGGCTTGTTTCCACGACCGGCCCATGTCTCGGATCGGTTTGCAGGATTGCGATAAAGCGGCGGCAGTTTGCGTCCCTTGAGACCATGCCCGTTCATCGAAGGTCGATTGCCAGCATGTGTTGTGGAGGCGGATTTTGCGAGTGCATCGAGAATGAGCTTGCGCTCCACGGCGCTACGTAGCGCGATCTCGGCATTGATCGTTGCTCCCGTTCGGATCAACTCCTCAAGCGTCATATTCTTGATCTTCTTCAACACAACCTCACTTCAAGAGATAAAGGCAATCCACGCCGACGCTGTGTTTCGAAACGCCGTCGCAAGAGTACGTAAGCCAAGGGGATTGTGATCGTGTCAGCTTTGCGCTGACTGTTTAGCTAACTCAGTTGGAGGCATAGCTGGCTTCGTCTGACGGTCGATGTGATGCTTATTGGCGCTAAACCAATCTAGCCAGCCAAATTTCTTGGCAGCGCGTTTTACGTCGACGGTATCGAGAGAAGATGCCAATTGATCGATACTAGACACATCAGTCCTAGTAAAGCGTCGATAGTCTTCATCCAAGTAGTACTCAGCCCAGGCTCGCCGTTCATCCGGTTGTGCCGTGCGCCGACGCTGCATCTCTGACCACAGCATGAAGGACGCGACGAACAGCGCCACTTGGGAAATGCTCCTCGGTCCGAGCTTCTTTCGTTTCTTGACGAGATCTTGAGCTCGCTGGGCATCGCCCACTTCGCCGGCTAGCCTTCGCGCTCTTTCCGGACTGATGCCATGTTTGCCATAGTACTGCTCAATCATCTGAACGCTGGTGCCCATGTTTTGTGCCACTGAGTAGATGTCGGCACGCCCGAGCGATCGAACTGCGTAATAGTGACGGAGGCTGTAGAGCGTGTACTTGGTTCCTTCGTTAGTATGGGTGAGTCCAACGTACTTGAGGAACGTATTGAACTGATCGATGAGGGTGATGATTTTGCTGCCGTCCGGCATAACAAAAAGCAAATCATTCGGTTGAACTTCACCACGTCGGGCGATCATCGATTTGAGTATTGGTCCTAACTCAATGTGCGGCTGAACGGTTCGGGTTCCTGTCTTTCCATGGACGTACAGCTGGATTGTTGCGCGGCCATCAATATCAGAGATCGCGTCTACATCTCGAATTCTGAGATTGTTTGCTTCGCCCGTTCGAAGGCCAGCCATACCTAGTGCATGGACGTAGTCATGTAGAAGCTGGCGCGATGCTTTCCAGCCTGGATGGTCAGTGGTCTCCACCCATCGGCGTAAGGCGGAGCGAAGTATACGAAACTCACCAGCTGTAAAGTGAGGGCGAACGCGTTTGATCTTGGGCGTGAAAGTGAAGGAGGGGAGTGGGCGCTTGCCCAGATAGCCTCGTTCTTGTGCGTACTTGAGAACCATCTTTGCCAGCATGATTTCCCACTGCAGCGTCTTGTCGGTGGGATTGAGCTTGGCGTTCGGATGGATGCTTTCCTTGTCGTGATAGTAAACTTTCCGCCAGGGGATGTAGTCGCGAAGCACTTTGTCATCGATCTCTTCAATGGGCTTCTTGCCAGCGTACTCGTTCCAGAACTTCGACACGCGCTTGATCTGTCGAAGCATGTAGTGGCTCGTATGCTTGATGCTTGAGCCGCGTTTTGCTGCCTTTGCCAATTTCTGGTCTCTCTCTCGATAGGTTTCGTATTCTTCGAGCACACTGCTAAGCGATCTCGATTGAACGGGGAGACCTTCTTCAAGTTTGTGTTCGGTGCGATGGAACAGTTTGGTGGCCGCCCGAGTGGCCTCGGCTTCGTTGGCTGTCTTCAAGCTTTTCCATAGATATCGTCGATTGCCGATAGCGATACGCGCTTGCCAGATACCGTTGCGGCGAAACAGCACCAGCTTTCCGCCTTCTAGGCGAATCTCATCGTCCATTTAGAAAGTCCCAGGGGGCAATGGCACGCCCATATCGTGGGTGGGTGTGGGGCGGCCATTGCCTTAGTGATATCCGGTGGGATGCTACCGGATTTGCAGCTGTCCTTGGGAACGACAGCGCCATCACCCTATTGGCCAAACAAATTGCACTCCATTCCAAACATCACCGAAATGGATGCAATCTCCGCGCATTGATAGCGCTAGCCCATCAAAAGCCGCGAAGCGAAGTATCGCGACGTTCAAAAGTTTTTGCCTAACATTTGCCTAGCAAACAAACACTTATCGCTAGTGCATAACAAGTGCCTAACAAAAATCGTTAGGCTTCAGATCGTTAAGTTATTGAAAAATAACGATTTTATACTCTTCCGTGACAGTGCTTGAACTTCTTGCCCGAACCGCAGGGGCAGGCAGCGTTGCGCGAGACCTTGCCCCAGGTTGAAGGATCGTTGGGATCGGCCGGGCCAGTCTTGGCGACCTGGC
>Ga0209053_1001247_pt1 | contig 12647 bp, 12 predicted proteins | sample EBPBio152010_DNA_FD_185864 | JGI IMG/M metagenome (GOLD analysis project Ga0209053, IMG submission 185864) | Wastewater treatment Type I Accumulibacter community from EBPR Bioreactor in Madison, WI, USA - Reactor 1_7/15/2010_ DNA (SPAdes)... | ecosystem: Engineered > Bioreactor > EBPR >... | reverse complement strand
CGGCAAACGCCGGAGGTCAAACGCCAGCCGGGCGCGGGGCACCGCGCTACAGTATCACTTAGGAAACCACCCGCACGGTCACCGCGCCCGGCTTCCTTCTCCCCCGAAAGGGAGCGTTCTTTGAGGTGACTGGATTATGCGCTGCCCAGCGACTGGGCCTCGTGGCATGTACCCAACAATCTTAAGGTCCGCCCATGTACACACCGCCCGCCTTTAAGGAAAACGACCCGGCCATGCTTGCGGAAATCATCCGCAGCGCCCGGCTCGCGACATTGGTCACCGCGACCGCCGACGGACTGGTCGCCACACCGCTTCCGATGCTGTTCAACCCGGACGAAGGCCCGTTCGGCACGCTCTATGGCCATGTCGCCAAGGCAAACACGCAATGGAAGCTGGAACCGCAGGGCGAGGCGCTGGTCGTCTTTCAGGGACCGGACGCCTACATTACTCCCTCCTGGTATGAGACCAAGAAGGAGCATGGCAAGGTCGTGCCGACCTGGAACTATGCCGCCGTCCACGCCTATGGCCCGGTTGAGTTTTTCGAGGACGCGGACCGGCTGCTCGACATTGTCACCCGGTTGACCGACCTCTATGAAAAGCCACGCGCCGAAGCCTGGGCCGTCACCGACGCACCGCCACAATTCATCCAGGCGCAGCTGCGCGGAATTATTGGCGTTCGTATCCCCCTCACCCGCGTCGACGGCAAACGCAAGATGAGCCAGAACCGCCCCGAAGCTGACCGCATTGGAGTCGCCAACGGCCTCGCAACAAGTGATCGCCCTGACGAGCAGCTGGTGGCCGGCATGATCCCGGTGCCGGATTGATCTGGAGCCGCGACTACGTTCAGGGGTGCATTCTCTGCCGATCTCGGCTAAGAGCGTTCGATCTCGCGTTTGGACCCGTTTGATGACCGCTTCGCGCCTTTTCATTTCGATTGCCCTGATCGCCGCGCTGGGCACGTTGTCGGCCTGTGGCAAGCGCGCTGACAATGAGCGTCCGATTGACGCCCAGTGGGAAGCCGACCGCGAGGCAGCGCGCAAGGCAGGACAACCTGCCCCGCCAAAACCGTCGCGTGAAACGCCGGACCGCCCCTTCATCCTCGACAGCCTGATCGACTGAACCGGGACCACACGTGAATCATTTTGATTATCGCGACGGCGTGCTTTTCGCCGAAGACGTGTCGGTACCAGCAATTGCTGCGGCAGTCGGCACGCCCTTCTATGTCTACTCCACCGCCACGTTGACCCGCCATTATCAGGTGTTCTCGCGCGCTTTTGCCGATCTCGACACGCTGGTCTGTTATGCGATGAAGGCTAATTCCAATCAGGCTGTGCTGACCACGCTGGCCAGACTTGGGTCCGGCGCCGATGTCGTGTCAGAGGGTGAACTGCGCCGCGCGCTTGCCGCCGGCATTCCCCCCTCAAAGATCATGTTCTCAGGCGTCGGCAAGACGGTGCGGGAAATGGATTTTGCGCTTGCCGCCGGCATTCACTGCTTCAATGTGGAATCAGAGCCCGAACTGGAATTGCTTTCGGCCCGTGCTGTCGCCGCCGGAACCGTCGCGCCGGTTTCCATCCGCATCAATCCCGACGTCGACGCCAAAACCCATAAGAAGATTGCAACCGGCAAGGCCGAGAACAAGTTTGGCATTCCCTGGCAGAGGGCGCGAGCCGTTTATGCCCGTGTCGCCGAACTGCCGGGCGTGAAAGCCGTCGGTATCGACATGCATATCGGCTCGCAGATCACCGAGCTGCAGCCGTTTGACGACGCCTTCGCGCTGCTGGCCGAGCTGGTGGGCACGCTGCGCGACGACGGCCACGACATCGCCCATGTCGATCTCGGTGGTGGGCTCGGCATCCCTTACAAGACCGACAACAATCCGCCGCCCTTGCCCGACGCCTATGCTGCGATTGTGCACAAGCGGGTGAAGAAACTCGGTGTGAAGGTCATTTTTGAGCCCGGGCGTCTGATCGCCGGCAATGCCGGCATCCTGGTGTCCGAAGTCATCTTCCTCAAGGAGGGCGATGCGAAGAACTTCCTGATCGTCGACGCAGCGATGAACGACCTGATCCGGCCGACGCTCTACGACGCATTTCACGACATCAGACCTGTGGTGGTTGGTAACAATGCGCCACGAATTATGGCGGACATCGTTGGTCCTGTCTGCGAAACCGGCGATTTTCTCGGCCAGGACCGCGATCTGCCACGCATGACGTCGGGCGACCTGATCGCTGTGTCGACAGCCGGGGCCTATGGCGCCGTCCAGTCGGGCACTTACAACACCAGGCTGTTGATTCCTGAAGTGCTGGTCAATGGCGACCAATTTCACGTGGTGCGCCCCCGTCCGACCTATGACGAGCTGATCGGGCTGGATTCTGTTCCCGGCTGGCTGAAATAGCAGTCGCCTTATCCTCCTTGCTCCGCTGGCGTGATAGATTCGAATCATGGCGCAACGAAAAGCACATGAAGTCGATTCCTGGCTGGCCAAACCGGACCCGTCGGCGGTCTGTGTTCTGATCTACGGGCCGGATCGCGGACTGGTGTCTGAACGGGGCGCTGCCTTTGCCAAGTCAACCGGTATGCCACTTGACGACCCTTTTGCGGTGATCCGCTATGACGGTTCTTCGTTGGACAGTGATCCGGCCCGGCTGATCGACGAAGCGCATATGGTGCCGATGTTTGGTGGCCGGCGGTTGCTGTGGATCCGCAATGCCGGCACGTCAAAAGGCTTTGTCGAAGCGGTCAAACAGATTTTGGCGACCCCGCCGGCCGATGCAGTCCTGCTCGTCGAGGCTGGCGACCTGAAAAAGGGTGCAGCGCTACGCGATGCATTCGAAAGCGCCTTCGCCGGCATGGCATTGCCCTGCTTTCAGGACGAGGACCGCACTGTGGAACAGGTGCTCGATCAGGAACTCACCAAGGCGAACAAGACGATTGCGCCCGATGCCCGCCGGATGCTTCGGCCCCGCTTGGGGGGCGACCGGCTTGCAACTCGTGGCGAGATCGAAAAACTGATTCTTTATGTCGGCGACCAGCGTGAAATTACGCTCTCTGATGTCGAGGCGTCGTCGGGTGATACATCGTCAGTGTCTGCTGATGACGCAATCGACGCCGCAATTGCCGGCAACATGCCGGAGCTCGACCGACACCTTCAACGAGCCTTTTTGGCCGGTACACACGCACAGGTTTTGCTGGGCGGTGCCATGCGTCAGTTTCAGGCGCTGCACCAGATGCGCCGCCAGGTTGATTTAGCCGGCGTAACTCCGGGTTCGGCTGTCGCTTCCGCACGGCCTCCGGTCTTTTTTGCGCGCCGCAAATCTGTTGAGTCGGCGCTGGGTCGATGGCAGATGGGTTCGATAGCTCACGTGTTAAGCCGGCTAAACGATGCGCTGTTGCAGACGCGCCGTAGCCCCGACCTGTCACAGCCGATCATCCGGCAGACCTTGATGGCGATTGCCGCAGAAGGCGCGCGCAGTGCGCGCCGGTCGCGCTAGAACTTATGCGTTTATCCGGCGGCTACTGCTGCAAACGGCGGCACAGATCGTCAAGCTGTTCAAGCGACTTATAAGAAATCCGCAATTCACCGCCGTTTTCACGGTGGGCAATCGCCACCTTCATACCGGTGACATCGGTAAGCATTTGCTCTAGGGCGCGTGTGTCCGCGTCCTTTTCGCTGGCCGCATGCTGCGGCGGTTTGGCGGCTTTCGGCTGGGACACTGCCTGCGCCAGTGCCTCAGCCTGACGAACCGACAGTCCCTCGCGAATGATTTTTTGCGCCAGACCTGCCGGATCATTGGCTGTAACAAGCGTCCGGGCATGGCCAGCCGACAGCGAGCCCTCGGCCACAAACATGCGAACCTCGTCCGGCAGCTTCAACAACCGCAAGGTGTTGGCAACATGGCTGCGGCTCTTGCCGATGATCTGCGCCAGATCGTTCTGCACATAGTCGTGCTCGTCGATCAGCTGTTGATAGCCAAGCGCTTCTTCCAGCGGATTGAGATCAGCGCGCTGCACGTTTTCGACAATCGCGATCTCAAGCGATGTGCGGTCATCCACATCACGGATAATGACTGGAACGTCGGTAACACCTGCACGCTGCGCCGCCCGCCAGCGGCGTTCACCGGCGATGATTTCAAACCGGCCGGCTTTGGCAGGCGAGGGGCGCACGACAATCGGCTGCACGATGCCGTGCTGACGGATCGAGTTGGACAGATCTTCGAGATCAGTCTCTGCAAAAGTGCGGCGTGGGTTGCGTGGATTCGGGCCAACATGCTCGACCGGCACAGTGCGATCCGGCGCTGGTGTTGCTGCCTGCTGCTTTGCATCGGCGCGCTGCGGCGTGTCCATATCGCCGATCAGCGCTGCGAGGCCGCGGCCGAGTCGTTTGCGGGAAGATTCGTCACTCATGAAACTGGTCCGTATGTTCGGTTACGCAGGCAATCTGTCATGCTGCCTGAAGGCGGCGTTCACGGCGGATGACTTCAGACGCCAGTGACAAGTATGCTTGGCTTCCGGAGCACTTAAGATCGTAGAGTATGGCCGGCTTGCCGTAGGACGGCGCTTCCGAAATGCGCACATTGCGCGGAATGATCGTCTCATAGACCTTGTCGGCCATATGCGCGCGCACGTCGGCGACCACCTGATTGGCCAGATTGTTGCGGCCGTCATACATGGTCAGCACGATGCCCTGGATTTCGAGATCAGGATTGATCGAGCCCCGCACCTGTTCGACTGTTTCGAGCAATTGGCTGAGCCCTTCAAGCGCAAAGAACTCGCACTGCAATGGCACGAGCACCGAATCTGCCGCAGCCATCGAATTCAGCGTCAACAGATTGAGCGACGGCGGACAATCGATCAGCACATAGGAAAAACCGTTGCGGTCTTCGCCAGAGCTCCGCAGTGCATTGCGCAAGCGCAGGACACGATCCGGCGCTGCGGCGATTTCCATCTCGATGCCGAGCAGATCAAGCGTCGACGCAATGATAGACAGGCCTGGCACAGCAGTCGGAACAGCCGCCTGAGCTATCGTCGCCTCGCCGGTGAGCACGTCATAGGATGATATATCACGATCCTTGCGGTCAATTCCGAGGCCGGTAGAGGCATTGCCCTGCGGATCAAGATCAACCACCAGCACCTTTTCGCCGATTGCGGCAAGCGCGGTCGCCAGATTTATCGCGGTTGTCGTCTTGCCGACGCCACCCTTCTGATTGGCTACAGTGATGATTCTCATGGTTTTTTCCGGCACTTTCAGTGGGCGTTAACGTCGCTTCAGCCCTGATATATCAAGAATGACGCTCTCTGCGTCGATCTCGCTACGATGTTCTACCAAATCGAATTGCCACCCGTCATGACATTTCTCCACTTCAGAGGCGTAATCCCGCCCTTTGTGGAAGAGCGCCCGTGCTCCGGCAGACAACCAAGGCTCAGCAAGGGTCAAAAGCAGGCCTAGTGGCGCCAGTGCTCGCGCCGTCACAATATCAGGCGCAGGAACCTTGCCTGCTGCATCTTCAATTCGGATCGGAAAAATAGTTGCCGGGGTCTTGGCCGACGCCAGGGTTGTCTGAAGAAACGCCGCCTTCTTGCGATTACTCTCTACCAGTGAAATCGCGGATCCGGAGCGATCTTTAAGAAGAATCGCAACAACTGCACCTGGAAAACCGCCGCCAGATCCGATGTCGAGCCAGGCTTTTGCATTTGGCGCCAGTGGCATCAGCTGTGCGCTGTCGAGAATGTGACGGGACCAGATATGGGGCAGGGTGGATGGTGCTGCGAGATTGATGCGTGCAGACCATCGCCTGAACTCCGATTCAAACCATTCCAGACACGAGAACGTTTCACGTGAAACATTTCCGGCCACATCGCAGAGTTGTACGTATCGATCCATCACGCTGCACCGCGCAATTGCGCGTCTGCCTGCCGCACATGGGCCAGGATAATCGCCAAAGCCGCCGGCGTCATGCCATCAATTCGTTGCGCTTCGGCAAGTGAACGCGGTCTGCGCATCGCAATCTTGTGGCGCAATTCATTGGACAGGCCCGGCACCGCAGAGAAATCAAGATCATCGGGGATAGCTCGCGCCTCTTCGCGCCTGACGACATCGGCTTCAGCCTTCTGGCGGTCGAGATAGACCGCGTATTTCGCATCAGTTTCAACCGCCTCACGAGCGATGGGCGAAATCCGATCCAACTCTGGCCAAATCGACTTCAAAGTATCAATCGTGACGCCCTCCATCGCAAGGATCTCAAACGCGCTCCGCCGAACGCCATCCAGGTTCATTGCAATTCCATGCTTGCGCGCTTCATTCGGCGTCAATGATCGCTCATTCAACAAGCCGCGCGCGCTGACAATATCTGATTCACGGGCGGCAAAGCGTTGCATCCGCGTTCCAGACACCACACCAAGCCCACCGCCCAACGGGGTCAAGCGCCGATCAGCATTGTCGGCGCGAAGCGACAGCCGGAACTCGGCCCGGGACGTAAACATGCGGTATGGTTCCGAAACGCCTCGATTGGTCAAGTCGTCCGCCATGACGCCAATATAGGCTTCGCTTCTGCTCAGCCGCACTGGCTCGGTCCCCCCGGCACGCCTCGCCGCATTGATCCCGGCGAGGATCCCTTGCGCGCCGGCTTCCTCGTAACCGGTCGTTCCATTAATCTGGCCTGCGAGGAAAAGACCTCTGATCTTTCGAGTCTCAAACGTCGCTTCCAGTTCGCGCGGATCCACGTGGTCGTATTCAATTGCATATCCCGGCTGCAAGATAACCGCCCGCTCGAGCCCCGCGATCGAATGAACAAAATCGTGCTGGACGTCTTCCGGCAAAGAGGTCGAAATGCCATTCGGATAGACGGTATCGTCATCCAGACCTTCCGGCTCTAGAAAGATCTGATGTCCGTCACGGTCTCCAAACTTGACGATCTTGTCCTCAATTGACGGACAATAGCGCGGCCCGACGCCCTCAATAGAGCCGGAATACATCGCCGAACGATGCAGATTATCGCGAATGATCTGGTGGCCAGCTTCAGTTGTCCGGGTAATGCCACATGCGATTTGCGGGGTGGTAATGCGATCCGTCATCAACGAGAACGGCATCGGGTTTTCATCAGCGTGCTGCATCTCCACCATTGACCAGTCGATAGTTTTGCCGTCGAGCCGCGGCGGGGTGCCGGTCTTCAATCGCCCGAGCCGGAAACCTGCGGCCAGCAACGTCGATGACAATTGATCAGCCCCCTTTTCGTTCATCCGGCCGGCTGGAAATCGCTTTTCGCCGATATGAATTAGTCCTTTGAGAAAGGTTCCTGTGGTCAGCACGACGGCGCCAGCAATCAGCTCTCGTCCCCCAGCCAAAGTCAAACCTTTGAATTGACCGCCATCGACGTCAAGTGAAACAACTTCGCCTTCAACAATCTCCAACCCAGCCTGCGCAGACAGCAAGTTCTGGACCGCTTGACGATAAAGTTTCCGGTCTGCCTGAGTCCTTGGTCCTCTGACAGCAGGTCCCTTGCTGCGATTAAGAAGCCGGAACTGGATGCCGGCCAGATCCGCAGCCCGACCCATAATGCCGTCGAGTGCATCTATCTCGCGAACAAGATGGCCTTTGCCGAGACCGCCAATCGCAGGGTTACACGACATAACACCAATTTTGTCAGCCTGGAGCGTGACCAGTGCGGTCTTGGCGCCAGCCCGTGCGGCAGCCGCAGCTGCCTCGCAACCGGCATGGCCACCACCAACAACGATAACATCAAATCTGTTCATCTGCTTCTTACTCTGGAAGTGGTGAGCCATCAGCGCGCGAGGCACAAAAGTCAAGCGAACTCATGTTTCACGTGAAACATAACAAGTACGGATTGGCCCAATCCCCCTCCTGTGTTTCACGTGAATCATTTTCCTATGCAAAAACGGGAAAAAATCTCTCCGAGCAGTTCTTCGGTATCTGTCAGTCCCGTGATTCTGCCAATCTCAACCGAAGCAAATCTCAATTCCTCGGCGATGATCTCAGGCTTGTCGGACATCGCCGATTGACGCAATGAACCTGCGGCCGACAAAAGATGTTTCACATGACGCTCCCGCGTCGGCAACACATCCGACCGGCCAACACCGGCAACATCGGACACACGAGAGGCGATCAGTCTCACCACAGACCCGACATCCGGCTCACCAATACTCGACACCGACAACGCATCTTCCGGCGCAGCCAAGAGATCTGACTTGGTCCAGACATCAACGGACACCGCGTCACTCTCGACCTCAACAAACACCGGCGCGACCGGATCAATCAGACGAAGGATCAAGTCTGCACGTCTCGCTGCGTGTCTTGCACGCTCCATTCCAATCTTTTCGAGCGCTCCGCCGCCCGACCGCAGTCCGGCCGTATCGGTAAGAACGACCTTAAAACCATCAATGTCCAACGAAACAGATATCGGATCACGGGTAGTTCCGGCCTCATCCGAAACAATAGCAACATCGTTCATGGCCAGCGCATTGAGAAGACTCGATTTCCCCGCGTTTGGCGATCCAACAATCGCCACCGAATAGCCGGAGCGAACAATCTCCGCCGCACGAAACCTCGCAGCATGCGCCTCAATCGAAGACGCAAGCCGGTTTATCGAACCATGCAGCGCTCGCAGGTCGAGGCCCGATACATCTTCCTGATCCGAAAAATCCAGGTCCGACTCAACGCCGGCGCGAATCTCGACGATTGAACGCCGCCACGACTCATACAGAGCCCTCTGCTTCGAACCAGACGCTTCCGCCAGCTGTCTTTGCTGCTCAGTTTCGGAAGCAATCAGGTCCGAAAGCGCCTCAGCGCCGGTCAAATCCATCTTGCCGTTAAGAAAGGCGCGGCGGGTAAACTCTCCCGCTTCGGCTGGTCTGAGACCCGGCAATCCGGCCAACATGGTTAACACCGCCTTAACGACAGCGACGCCGCCATGGAGATGAAATTCGCCGCAATCCTCGCCGGTCACACTGGCCGGGCCGGGGAAGAAGAGCGCCAATCCGTGATCCAGCGTCTCGGTCCCGCCAACCCGCCCGTATGTCGCCACACGCGGCGCCGGAACGGCACCGAACATTGTTTCGAATGCGAATCGAACGTGCGGGCCACTCAGCCGCACAATCGCGATCCCCGACGGAAGCCGGCCTGTCGACAAAGCAAAGATTGTATCAGACGACGACATCAGGGACGGCCGGTTTCAGGAATCCAGCGGCCAGCCTATAGTCTCTCACGCGCCAAAGGGAAACAGCTACGAATGAACCTGCTCGCCAATGAAACAAGCCCGTATTTGCGTCAACACGCAAACAACCCGGTCCATTGGCGGCCCTGGTCCGCAGAAACACTGTCCGTCGCACGACAAACTGACAAGCCGATCCTGCTCTCCATAGGATATGCCGCATGTCACTGGTGCCATGTCATGGCCCACGAAAGCTTTGAGGATCCGGCGACTGCTGCTCTGATGAACGAGCTCTACATCAATATCAAGGTGGACCGGGAAGAGCGGCCAGACATCGACCAGATCTACATGGCCGCCCTGAACGCGACCGGAGAGCAAGGCGGCTGGCCGCTGACCATGTTTCTGACCCCAGATGGACGCCCCTTCTGGGGTGGCACCTACTTTCCGCCAAAGCCGGCACATGGCAGGCCATCGTTCCAAGATATCCTCAGGGCAGTGAACAAGGCTTGGCAGGAAAAGCGGCCACAGATCATCAATAGTGCTGACACACTGACCCAGCACGTCTCGACGCGTCTTGCACCAGACGCCACCGCCGCCAGTCCATCAAGTCTTCCACTCAACGAACTTGCGGCCCAATTGTCAAAACTGATCGATGCCGACCTTGGCGGCCTTCGCGGCGCACCAAAATTTCCGAATGCCCCATTCATGCAGGCATTATGGATCGCCGGCCTTGGATCAAACCAACCCCTCTACAATGACCAGGTGACGCATAGCCTCGCCAAGATGCTCCATGGCGGTATCTATGACCACATCGGCGGAGGCCTTTGCCGCTACTCGACCGACGCACAATGGCTCGTGCTGCGCGCTTCGCAAAATCTGGACAGCGTTTCCGTTAATCGCCGGACATTGATTTCACAAAAGTCCGGACAGATTGACGAGGTGGTCCTCGGCAGCCTTGTTGCCATTAGAGGTGATTGATTTCGCCGTTTTCCGGCTCCGTCAAGAGGGGCGCGCTTTTTTGCTTGCGCATGCTCTCACCGCGCAGGGTAATGCGGTGAGCATTATGCACGACGCGGTCCAGTATGGCATCGGCGACCGTGCTGTCGGCGATGAGGTCGTGCCAGTTCGCCACGGGAACCTGAGCGGTGATCAAAGTGGACTTTCTCTGATAGCGCTCCTCGACGATTTCGAAGAGATGGAAGCGCTGCTGGTCGGACAGGGCGTGCGTCCCGAAGTCGTCGAGGATGAGGAGCTGGACGCGGCTGAGCTTGTCGATGAGGCGGGGAAAGGAGCCATCGAGGCGGGCCAGCGCGAGGTCCTCGAACATGCGCGGCACGCGCACATAGAGCACGGAGTAGCCGAGCCTGGCGGCCTGCCTACCGAAGGCACAGGCCAGCCATGACTTTCCGGTTCCGGTTTGGCCGGTGATGATCAGCCCCTCATGGGCCGCGAGCCATTGCCCCTGTGCGAGCGCCATGGTGTTGCGCCGGTCGAGGCCACGGGTGGCGGCGAAGTCGATATCTTCGATACAGGCCTGAGCAAAGCGTAACTTGGCGGAGGCGAGCCGGTTACGGATGCGCTTGTCGGCGCGCAGTGTGACTTCGCGGTCGAGCATCAGGCCGAGCCATTCATCCCGGCCGAGTTCATTGGCGCCGGATTGCTCGCTCAATTCGCGCCAGGCGGCGGCCATGCCTGTCAGTCCGAGGGTCTGCATCTGGTCGAGGGTGGGGTTTGACAGCATTGTTGCTTCCTTCACTGATAATAGGATCGGCCACGGATATTGGTATGCGCAGGCGTGGGGGCCGTGTGTTCAGCCTGCTGTCTTTGCCGGTCGAGGCCGGATTTGAGGATGGAGGCGACGGAGGAATAAGAGATTGCATTGATGGTGAGCGCCCGCTCACAAGCCGTATCCAGGCGCTGCGATCCATAGCGCGGCGCCAGCGACAGAATGCCCATGGCGGCGCGGTATCCCTGTTCGGGATGCGGCCTGTCGCGCATCATGCGTTCGACCAGGATAGCGACATTGGGACCGATCTGGACCGCACGGCCGATCAGGTTTGCCGGCGTGGTGTTGGCATAGCGCTGATGCGCCTTGGGCATATGCTCGTTGACGGTGACGTGGCCGGAACGCTGGGAGCGGCGAACATGGCTGGCGACACGCTGGTGATCGTGGAATATCTCGACCACCCGATGGGTGAGCCGCACCTGGAGAGTGCATCCGATCAACCGGTGTGGCACCGAATAGAAGGTCTTGTCGACCTCAACATGATAGTCCGGGTGCACCTTCGCCGATTTCCATTCCGCATATTCGAATGGCGCCGCCGGCAACGGCTTCAAGGTCGCCCGCTCGATCTCCTCGAACAGTTCGCGGCGGCTTTTGCCGACATGCCGCATCGTTCGATTGTTCAGGTCCTCGAGCAATTCGGCAATTGCCGCGTTGAGGGTGGCTAGCGAGAAGAAGCTGCGGTTCCTGAGGCGGGCAAGAATCCAGCGCTCGACGATCAAAACCGCGCCTTCGACCCGGCCTTTGTCGCGCGGCTTCCGGCTGCGGGTCGGCAGGATCGTGGTGTCGTAATACTCTGCCATGGCGGCAAAGGTCGCAGTTAATGTCGGTTCGAACCAAAGGGCCTTGGCCACTCCCGATTTGAGGTTGTCGCACACGATTGCCTTGGTAACCCCGCCATAGTAGGTCAGGGCGCGCACCTGGCCGTCGATCCAGTCCGGCAATCTCTGGCTGAAGCTGGCATGGGCGAAGGTCAGGTTGGAGGCGCCCAGTACCGCGACAAAGATTTGGGCCGGATGGACGACACCGGTCGCCGGATCGATCACAGGCACCGTCGGTCCGGCATAATCGGTCTGCATCACTGCGCCCGCCTCGTGCCGGTTGCGGAACGCGACACTCGTGCGCTGCCGAAAGGCGGCAACCTGCCCGCAGAACCATGTGAAGCCGTAGCCGTCGGGATGGCTGGTGCGGTACTCCTGCCACAGGAGCGTCAGGGTCACGCCCTTGCGCTTCAACTCCCGAACCACTTGCGCCCAATCCGGCTCGCCGACATCCCGTGGCGGCCGGCCGGCGCGGCCGAACAGCCGCCGCTCCAGCTTGGCATCCTCGTCCGGACCAAGAGGGAGCGGCCATGAAAGCCCGGCTTCTCGTGCCCGAAGCAAATAGGTCGACACCGAGCTCTTGCCGATCTTCAGCCGCTCGGCGATCTCGCGAACCGAAAGACCCTCTTCATGGGTCAGGCGCAGTATCGTCCGGATATCCTTCACTGTCGTTCGTCTTGCTTGCTTCCGTCTCGGCATCGGTCCCTCTCAACGTTGTCGTGAGAGGCCTAAACACCAAGCCGGCGCAGCCGCGAACCAACCGTCAAAACGCCACCCGGAACTGTCCGGGCTTTAGCGAAAACGCTGTCCGGGAATTACTGAAATCTTTGTCCAGAGATTATCGAAAAATCCGTCCGGGCTTTACCGAAACCCGCA
>Ga0209053_1001242_pt1 | contig 12701 bp, 12 predicted proteins | sample EBPBio152010_DNA_FD_185864 | JGI IMG/M metagenome (GOLD analysis project Ga0209053, IMG submission 185864) | Wastewater treatment Type I Accumulibacter community from EBPR Bioreactor in Madison, WI, USA - Reactor 1_7/15/2010_ DNA (SPAdes)... | ecosystem: Engineered > Bioreactor > EBPR >... | reverse complement strand
CACCTCGGGCGCGGTGGTCATCAGGTCGATGATCGGGCCGCCCGCCAGCGCAAAGACCGCCGACAAGAGCGCGGCACCGCCGACACCCCATTGAAAGGCGATGCGCACCGATTGGCGCAGCCCGTCGCGCGACCGCGCGCCGACCGCCTGCCCCACCAGGGTTTCGGCGGCAAAGGCGAAACCGTCCAGCGCATAGGCGGTGATTTCCAGGAATTGCAGCAACACCTGATTGGCCGCCAGCGTCACATCGCCCAAACCGGCGCCAAAGAACAGAAAGGCGGTGAAGCTGCCCTGAAGCAGCACCGAGCGGATCATGATATCGCCATTCACCCCGGCCATGCGGCGCAGGGCGGGCAGGTCCAGCAGCCGGGCGCCGACGGGGCGCAGCCCCTCGCGGCACAGCCAGAGGCCCAGCGCAAGCCCCGACCATTCGGCAATCAGCGTGGCCAGCGCGACGCCCGGCACGCCCCAGCCCAGGCCCAGCACGAACCACAGATCCAGACCGATATTCAGCCCGTTCATCCATAATTGCAGCACAAGCACGCCGCGCGTGCGTTCCAGCGCGATCAGCCAGCCGGTCACGGCATAGAGCGCGATGGTCGCGGGCGCCCCCCAGATGCGCAGCGCAAGGTATTGGCGGGCAAGGCCTTCCACCTCGGCCGAGGCGGGGGCGATGCGAAAGGCGGCCCAGAACAGCGCGCCTTGCGTCACGATGAAGACCAGCCCCGCCGCCAGCCCGATCAGCAGCGCCCGCAGCAGCACCGCGCTGCGTTCGGCGGTATCGCCCGCGCCATGTGCCTGCGCGGCAAGGCCCGTGGTGCCCATGCGCAAAAAGCCGAAAATCCAGTAAAAGGTCGCCAGCACCACCGCGCCCAGCCCGACCGCGCCAATGGGGGCCGCCGCGCCGATCTGGCCGACCACGCCGGTATCCACCGCGCCCAGCAGCGGCACGGTGGCATTGGACAGCACGATGGGCGCGGCGATGCGGAACACCCGGCCATGCGTCACCGGCCCCGCACCGGACGCGACCTCAGCCGTCACGATCAGGCATCAGGAAATGGCCGGTCGCCTGCGCGAAAAGCCGGCTGCGATTGTCCTGCCAGGCCTCGACATGCACGCTGGCATAGCGCCGGCCGGAACGGTTGACCCGCGCCCGCGCATAGGAATCGCGCGGCAGGCCCGAGCGTAGGTAATCGACGGTAAAGTCGATGGTCTTGGGCAGGCGCGGAAAGGGCTGGTCGCCGGCGGTCGGGTCGATGCGCCCGGCCTCCATCTCCTCCCACAGCATCGACCAGCTCAGTTCGATGATCGCCGTCACCTCGAGAAAGGCGGCGATGGCGCCGCCATGCAGCGCGGGCAGCAGCGGATTGCCGATCAGCCCCTCTGCAAAGGGCATGACGGCGGTCAGCTCGTCGCCGCGCCGGTCGAATTCGATCCCGAGAAAGCCGATATAGGGCACGCCATCGACCAGCCGGCGCAACATCGCGTCGCGCCGGCCCTTGACCACCTGAACCGGTTCGGGCTTCGGGCGCAGGGTCATGCCTTGGCCCCCGTGCGGTCAAAGGTGAAGGCGCCGGTCGCGGCGGCGACGGGGCGGCTTTCATCCTCGTCGGTGGCGGTGACGCGCACGAAGGCCACGCTGCGGGTGACGTGATAGCACTCCGCCCGCGCCCGGATTGCCTGGCCCGGCGTCGCGGGGCGCATGTAGTCGATGCGCAGGTCGATGGTGGCGGTGGTGCCCGGCGCGGCCGGGTGGCTCATCACCGCGGCGCCCGAGGCGGTGTCCATCAGCGCCGAGACGGCGCCGCCATGGATCACCCCGCTGACCGGATCGCCGATGAACCGCGGATCATAGGCCATGGCCAGCGTCGCCCGCCCCTCGCCAAAGGCCTCCAGCTCCATGCCCAGGGCGCGGGCATGGGGCAGCGCCTGGATGAATTGCCGCGCGCGGCCCAGCATCTCGGTCATCTTGATCCCCTGTCTTCGCGCATGCCTGTCCTCGCGCATATCTGACACCGCCGGCCGCAGGCCCGCAAGCCGGAACAGACCGGGGCCGGCAAGACAGGATATTGCGCTGCGCCCGCTCCGCCCGCTAGTCTGCCCCCAGAGGAGGACCCCCGGCATGAGCGATACCCGTCTGAGCTTCAAGGAGATGTGCGCGAAGTTCGAGGTCACGCCCCGGACCCTGCGCTATTACGAATATATCGAGCTGCTCGCGCCGGAAAAGGAAGGCCGCGCGCGGTTCTACGGCCCGCGCGAGGTGGCGCGGATGACGCTGATCCTGCGCGGCCGCCGTTTCGGCTTTTCGCTGGAGGAGCTGCGGCAATGGTTGCTGATCTATGAACAGCAGGGCACCCGCCCGCAGCTGGAGGCCTGGATCGGCCTGGCCGACCGCCAACTGGCAGAGCTGACGCGCCAGCGCGACGATCTGGAAGTTACCATCGACGACCTCCGTGCCCTGCGCGAAACCGCGGTGAAAGAACTGAAGGGCTGAGTCGCGGGTGGGCATCCGGGGCCGTCCGTCCCCCCGCCCGGCCGCTGACGTCGGGTCAAGAAATTGCGCCACAGGCCCGAAATCTTGCCTGACATTACGTCAGCGAAAAACTGACGTGACGTTCCGTTTACGTCAACGTAACTCTCTCTGGTATCCGATGGGACGACCTCACATGTTTGACGCAGAGTAATCTGCGAGAGTTGACCCATGCCCCACCCCGTCCTGTCCGACCAGTCGGACCACCTGACGATCCGCGAGATGTGCGACGCCTTCGAGGTCACGCCGCGCACCCTGCGTTTCTATGAACAGAAGGAACTTCTGTTCCCGATCCGTCAGGGCACCAAACGCCTGTTCACCCGCCGCGACCGCGCGCGGCTGAAGCTGATCCTGCGCGGCAAGCGCTTTGGCTTCAGTCTCGAGGATATCCGGCAATTGCTCGACATGTATGACCGCGACCCGGGCCAGCAAGAGGCGCAGCTCAAGCGCACCTATGAACTGGCGCAGGACCGGCTGCGCGCCATGGAGGCGCAGCGCGACGAGCTGGACGAGGCGATCACCGACCTCAAGGCCCAGATGGCCTGGGGTCAGGACATGATGGCCACCCTGCGCAAGGGCCGGGCCTGAACCCATTCGCGGGCCGACCGGCCCGTTCAAGACCCAGGGAGAGAATGATGACCCGCTATACCGCCCCCGTGAAGGACATGCAGTTCCTGTTGCAGGACGTGCTGAAGGTGACCGAAACCGGCATTCCCGGTTACGAGGATCTGGATGCCGGCTTCACCTCGGCGGTGCTGGAGGAGGCGGGCAAGGTCGCGTCCGAAGTGCTGGCGCCGCTGAACGCCGTGGGCGACGCGCAGGGCTGCGTGCTGGAAAACGGCGTGGTGCGCACGCCCGAAGGGTTCAAGGCGGCCTTCGAGGCGATGAAGGAAGGCGGCTGGACCGCGCTCGATTGCGACCCCGACTATGGCGGCCAGGGCCTGCCCTATCTGATGGGCACCGCCGTGGGCGAGATCTTCGTCTCGGCCAACATGGCCTTCAACATGTATCAGGGCCTGACCCATGGCGCCTATTCGGCGATCCATGCCCATGGCACCGATGACCAGAAGGCCACCTATCTGCCCAGGATGGTGTCCTGCGACTGGACCGGCACGATGAACCTGACCGAGCCGCATTGCGGCACCGATCTGGGCCTGCTGCGCACCAAGGCGGAACCGCAGGCCGATGGCAGCTATCGCATCACCGGGCAAAAGATCTTCATCTCGGCCGGCGATCACGACATGGCCGAGAACATCATCCATCTGGTGCTGGCCAAGGCGCCGGGCGGCGGCGAGGGCACCAAGGGCATCTCGCTGTTCATCGTGCCGAAATTCATGGTGAACGCGGATGGCAGCCTGGGCGAGCGCAACGCGGTCTCGGTCGGCAAGATCGAGGAAAAGATGGGCATCCACGGCAACGCGACCTGCGTGCTGAACTATGACGGCGCCACGGGTTTCCTGCTGGGCGAGTTGCACAAAGGCATGCGCGCCATGTTCACCATGATGAACGAGGCGCGGCTGGGCGTGGGCCTGCAAGGCTATGCCGTGGCCGAGGCCGCCTATCAGAACGCGCTGGATTACGCGAAGGACCGCCTGCAAGGGCGCGACGTGACCGGGGTCAAGAACCCGACCGGCGCCGCCGACCCGCTGATCGTGCATCCCGATATCCGCCGCAACCTGATGGATCAGAAATCCTTTGTCGAAGGCGCCCGCGCCCTGACCTTCTGGGGTGCCTCGCTGATCGACCGCCACCACCGGCAGGGCGATGCGGCGGCCGACGGGCTGATCGGCCTGCTGACCCCGGTCATCAAGGGCTTCCAGACCGACAAGGGCTTTGAAATGGCGGTGCAGGCCCAGCAGATCTATGGCGGGCATGGCTATATCGAGGAACAGGGCATGTCGCAATTCGTGCGCGATGCCCGGATCGCGATGATCTATGAAGGCGCGAACGGGGTGCAGGCGCTCGATCTGGTGGGGCGCAAGCTGGCCGCCGATGGCGGCAAGCATGTGATGGCGTTTTTCGAGATGGTGAAGGCCGAATGCAAGGCGCATGACGGCGATGCCCGCATGGCGCCCTTTACCGACGCGCTGAAGGCGGCCTCGAAACAGATGCAGGCGGCGGGCATGTTCTTCATGCAGAACGGGATGAAGAACCCCAATGCGGCGCTGGCCGGGTCTTATGACTTCATGCATCTGATGGGCCATGTCTGCCTCGGCCTGATGTGGACCCGCATGGCAAAGGCGTCTTTTGCCGCCCTCGACGCGGGCAGCGACGATCCCGCCTTCCATGAAACCAAGATCGCGACGGGCCGCTATTACATGGCGCGCCAGCTTCCGGCCTGCGCCACCCATCTGGCGCGGATCGAAAGCGGTGCCGATCCGGTGATGGCCCTGGCGGCCGAAGCGTTCTAATCTGGACGGGGGCGATCTTTCGTCGAAAGATCGCCCAAGCCCAACCGGAGACGCCCATGCCCCGCCGCTTTCGCCTGACCCGCCGCTTTCCCGTCGCCATGACCGAGGATGGCTATCGCCGCCTGCGGGCCTTTGCGCAGGAGGCCGGGCTTGACGAGGGCGAGGCACTGTCCTTCCTGTTCGAGAACTGGACCAGCGTGATCGACCATGACACGCTGACCCACCGGCTGCGCCTGTTCAACGCCGAGCTTGAATCGCGCAAGCGCTGATCCATCACCCGCCCTGACGCGCCGCATCACGAAACGTCATTTCCGCTTTTGCCCCTTGTGCAAATACTCTGCGGGGGTGCGGGGGCGCAAAGCCCCCGCTTCCGATGGCAGGGGGCTTGGAATGACAGCGACACTCTATTGCTTTGGCGAATCCGGCCACAGCTACAAGGCCGCGCTGGCCTTGACGCTGACCGGCTGCGACTGGGCGCCGCGCTTTGTCGATTTCTTCAACGGCGAGACTCGCAGCCCCGCCTTTCGCGCGCTGAACCCGATGGGGGAATGCCCGGTTCTGGTGGATGGCGACGAGGTGCTGACCCAGTCGGGCAATATCCTCTATCACATCGCCGCCCGCACCGGCCTTCTGGTGGGCGAGACCCCGGCCGAGCAGAAAGAGGTCTGGCGTTGGGTTCTGTGGGACAATCACAAACTGTCGTCACAGGCCGGAACCTGCCGGTTCCTGATGAATTTCCTGCCCCCCGAAAAGCGCCCGCAAGAGGTGATCGCCTTCACCCAGGGGCGGCTGCGCGCCGCCTATGGCGTGCTGAACGACCAGCTGGCGACACGCGACTGGGTGGCGGGCACCCGGCGGATCAGCGCGGCCGACCTGTCCTGCTGCGGCTACCTCTATTACCCCGAGCCCTTTGGCTTTGACCGCCGCGACTGGCCGCATATCGACCGCTGGCTGGGCCGGATCTCTGCCCTGCCCGGCTGGAAGGCGCCCTATGACCTGATGCCCGGCAATCCTGCCGCCCGCGTGGCGGATTGACGCGACGTGACAGCTACGTCAACCTTGTCGCGACGTGACGGCATTTACACATCGCTGTCTCGGGCCTGCTAGGCTGCTGCCAATACGACTGGCGAAATCGACGGGGAGGACGCGATGACCGACGCCTTTATCTATGATGCAATCCGCAGCCCGCGCGGCAAGGGCCGCCCGGACGGCGCGCTGCATGAGGTGACATCGGTCGCGCTTTCGGCCCAGATGCTGAACGCGATCCGGGGCCGCAACGGGCTTGAGGGCCACGCGGTCGAGGATGTGATCTGGGGCAACGTGACCCAGGTCGGCGAACAGGGCGGCTGCCTCGCGCGCTCGGCCGTGCTGGCCTCGGATCTCGACCAGTCGATCCCCGGCCTGGCCATCAACCGCTTTTGCGCCTCGGGCATGGAGGCGGTGAACCTTGCCGCCAATCAGGTGAAGGGCGGCGCGGGCGCGGCCTATATCGCCGGCGGGGTGGAGATGATGGGCCGTGTCGCCATGGGCAGCGACGGTGCCGCCATCGCAGTCGATCCGGCGCTTGCGATGAAGACCTATTTCGTGCCGCAGGGCATTTCGGCCGATATCATCGCCACCGAATATGGCTTCAGCCGCGATCAGGCCGATGCGCTGGCGGTGGAGAGCCAGCGCCGCGCCGCCGCCGCCTGGGCCGATAACCGTTTCGCGCGCTCCATCGTGCCGGTGACCGATCGCAACGGGCTGACCATTCTTGACCGTGACGAATACATGCGCCCCGGCACCGACATGCAGTCGCTGGGCGCGCTGAAGGCCAGCTTCAAGGACATGGGCGAGGTCATGCCGGGCTTCGACAAGATCGCCCTGATGAAATACCCGCATCTGGAGCGGATCGAGCATATCCACCATGCCGGCAATTCCTCGGGGATCGTCGATGGTTCGGCCGCCGTGCTGATCGGGAACGCGGATTTCGGCAAGGCCCACGGTTTGAAGCCGCGCGCCCGCATCCGCGCCACGGCCAAGATCGGCACCGATCCGACGATCATGCTGACCGGGCCGGTGCCGGTGACCGAAAAGATCCTGAAGGACAGCGGCATGTCCATTTCGGACATCGACCTGTTCGAGGTGAACGAGGCCTTTGCCAGCGTCGTGCTGCGTTTCATGCAGGCTTTCGATGTGGACCCGGCCAAGGTGAACCCCAATGGCGGCTCCATCGCCATGGGGCACCCGCTGGGCGCGACCGGCGCGATCATCATCGGCACCCTGCTGGACGAGCTGGAGCGCACCGGCAAATCCACCGGGCTTGCCACGCTCTGCATCGCCAGCGGCATGGGCGCGGCCACGATCATCGAGCGGGTCTGACGCCGCCGCCATCCCCCGCCACGCTGCACGAAGGAGACCAAGGATGCCCAAGCTCGACCTTTCGCAAGTGCCGCTCAAAACCGGCTCCATTTACCCCGAGCCCTATGCCGCGATGATGCAGGGGCGTTCCAGCCTGCGGCTGGGCCAGGCCGGCGGGTTGACGCAGTTCGGCGTCAATCTGGTGGTGCTGGAACCGGGCGCGCTGTCCTCGTTGCGGCATTGGCATCTGCATGAGGATGAGTTCGTCATGGTGACCGAGGGCGAATGCGTGCTGGTCGAGGATGCGGGCGAAACCGTGATGCACCCGGGCGATTGCGCGGCCTTTCCGGCCAATACGCCCAACGGGCATCATTTCATCAACCGCAGCGACGCGGTGGCGCGGTTTCTGGTCGTGGGCACCAAGGCTCCGCGCGAAGTCGCGACCTATTCCGATGTCGATCTGCGGGTGGAAATGGCGGACGGACAGGCCCGCTTCACCTACAAGGACGGCAGCGACTGGAACGGGCCGCGCTGATGCCAAAGGTCGATCTGCCCCCCTTCGTGACGGAGGACGACTCGATCCATCCGGTTCTGGGCGGCGGGATCGGCCCCTATCGCTATCAACTGATCTCTGATCCGGGCGGGCTTTCGCAGTTCGGCGCCTTCATCGAGGAACTGCCGCCCGGATCGACCTCTGGCCGCCGCCATTGGCACGAAAGCGAGGATGAGATGATCCTGATGCTGTCGGGCGAGGCGGTGCTGGTCGAGGAGGACGAAACCCCGCTGCTGCCGGGCGATGCCGCCTGCTGGCCCGCCGGCATGCCGGTCGGACACCGGATCGACAACCGGAGCGACCGGCCTGTGCGCTATCTGGTGATCGGCACGCGCCAGGCGCAGGACATCATCCATTACACCGATCACGACCTGATCACGATCAAGGACGGCCCGCACCGGCGCTATTTGCGCCGCGATGGCACGGACCATCCGCAAGGGAGGACTGAATGACCGATTTCACCTATGCTGTTGACGCCGATGGCGTGGCGACGATCACCTGGGATGTGCCGTCGAAAAGCATGAATGTCATGTCGATGGAGGGCTTTGCCGAGCTGAATGCCCATATCGACACCGCGCTGGCCGATCCGGCGGTCAAGGGGGTGATCGTCACCTCGGGCAAGAAGGATTTCGCGGGCGGCATGGATCTGAACGTGATCGCCAGGATGCGGGCGGGCGGCGCGCAGGCGATCTTTGACGGCGTGATGCAGATGCATGCCGTGCTGCGCAAGATCGAACGCGCCGGGATGGATCCGAAGACGCTGAAGGGGGGCAAGCCGATTGTCGCCGCCCTGCCCGGCACCGCGCTTGGCATCGGGCTGGAACTGCCGCTGTCCTGCCACCGCATCATCGCGGCCGACAATCCCAAAGCCAAGATCGGCCTGCCGGAAATCATGGTCGGCATCTTCCCCGGTGCGGGTGGCACCACGCGGCTGGTGCGCAAGATGGGCGCCATGATGGCCGCGCCCTTCCTGCTGGAGGGCAAGCTGAGCGACCCGCAAAAGGCCAGGGCCGCCGGCATCGTGGATGAGGTCGTGGCGCCCGAGGCGCTGCTGGCCCGGGCGAAGGAGTGGGTGCTGTCGGCCAAGGAGGCCGATCTGGTGAAGCCCTGGGATGCCAAGGGCTACAAGATGCCCGGCGGCACGCCCTATAGCGCCGGCGGCTTCATGACCTTTGTCGGCGCCTCGGCCATGGTGCTGGGCAAGACGCAAGGTGTCTATCCCGCCGCCAAGGCACTGCTGAGCGCGGTCTATGAAGGCGCGCTGGTGCCGTTTGACACCGCGTTGAAGATCGAGGCGCGGCAGTTCACCTCGGTTCTGATGAACCCCTCGGCCAGCGCGATGATCCGCAGCCTGTTCATCAACAAGGAAGCGCTGGAAAAAGGCGCGAACCGGCCGGAACTGCCCGATCAGGCGGTGCGCAAGCTGGGCGTGATCGGCGCCGGGATGATGGGCGCCGGCATCGCCTATGTCAGCGCCAATGCCGGGATCGAGGTCGTGCTGATCGACGCGACGCAGGAATCGGCCGATCGCGGCCGCGCGCATTCGGAAGGTCTGCTCGACAAGGGCATGAAGCGCGGCAAGGTCACGGCCGAGAAAAAGGCCGAGGTGCTGGCCCGCATCACCGCCACCACCGATTACGCCGCCCTGTCCGGTTGTGATCTGATCGTGGAGGCAGTGTTCGAAGACCCGAAGGTCAAGGCCGAGGTGACGGCAAAGGTCGAGGCCGCCGTCGGCCCCGACTGCATCTTTGCCACCAATACCTCGACCCTGCCGATCAGCGGACTGGCCAAGGCCAGCGCACGGCCGGAACAGTTCATCGGCATCCACTTCTTCTCGCCGGTGGACAAGATGATGCTGGTCGAAATCATCAAGGGCAAGGCGACGGGCGACCGCGCCGTGGCCAAGGCACTGGATTTCGTGCGCCAGATCCGCAAGACGCCGATCGTGGTGAATGACGCGCGGTTCTTCTACGCCAATCGCTGCATCATCCCCTATATCAACGAAGGCATCCGCATGGTGGCCGAAGGGGTGGAACCCGCGCTGATCGAGAATGCCGCAAAGCTGGTCGGCATGCCGCTGGGGCCGCTGCAACTGGTGGATGAGACCTCGATTGATCTGGGCGTCAAGATCGCCAAGGCGACCAAGGCCGCCATGGGTGACGCCTATCCCGATGGCGCGGTGGATGAGGTGATCTTCCGCATGGCCGATCTGGGGCGGATGGGGCGCAAGGCCAATGCGGGTTTCTACGCCTATGACGACAAGGGCAACCGGCTGGGCCTGTGGGACGGGCTGGCGGCGGAATGGCCGGTGGCCGAGGCGCAGCCCGATCTGGTCACGGTGCAGCACCGCCTGCTGATGGCGCAGGTGCTGGAGGCCGTGCGCGCGCTGCAAGAAGGCGTGCTGACCGATATCCGCGAAGGCGATGTCGGCGCCATTCTGGGCTGGGGCTTCGCGCCCTGGTCGGGCGGGCCGTTCGGCTGGCTCGACATTCTGGGCCAGGCCCGCGCGGTGGAAATCTGCGACGACCTGACCGCCCGCTTCGGCCCGCGCTTCACCCCGCCGCAGATGTTGCGCGACATGGCGGCCAAGGGCGCGGTCTTCTACCCCGCGGCCCAGTCGAAGGCCGCCTGAGCCAAAGAACGCCCCGCTGAAAGCCCCGCCGCGTGCGGGGCTTTTTTCTGGCCCCTTTCCAATCGCCGGGAACTCTGCCGCACTGCCCGCACAACCCTTGCGAGCAGATGATGACCGACACACCCTGGACCGATGACCGCCTTTGCTTTGCCGAAACCGGCGCGACCTTCACCAACCTGATCCAGTCGATCACCGACAGCCGGGTCATCTCGGTCTAGGCGGGGTTCGGCCATGGCAAGACCTTCTTTCGCCGCGCATGGGCCGCTGATCTGCGCGCCGCGGGCGAGGTGGTGATTGAAATCGACGCCCAGCAATCCGACCATTCCGGCGAGCCGGTGGTGACCTTTCTGGGTCCGCTGCTGGCCGAAAAGACGCCGGGCGGGAAATCCGTCCTGACGACGCTCGGGGAAAAGGGCTTGAAGCTGGCGGGCGTCGCCGGCCGCAGCGTCGCCCGCGCGGTCTTGCGCAATGGCGCCGAGGAGATCATCGCGGCGGCGGGCGATTTTCTGGCGCCCCGTGTCGCGGGTCAAAAGGCCCTGAAGGAAAGCCTGGAGGATATCGAGGTCAGCCTTTCGACCTATGCGAGCCGGTTGATCGACGCGCAACTGGCGGCGGAACACGCGCGCCAGACAGAACTGCCGGCCCAGATCCGGGTCATTCGGGATGCGCTGACCGAGGGCAAGGCGCAAAAGCGCGTCGTCGTGCTGATCGACGAACTGGACCGCTGCCGCCCCGATTATGCCATCGCCCTGCTGGAGGCGATGAAGCTGGTGTTCAATCAGGACGGCTTTGTTTTCGTGCTGATGGTGAACAAGGAATATCTGGAAAGCATCGCCGATCACCGCTTTGGCACCGCCAGGACCGGCGAAAGCTATCTGGAGAAATTCGTGGACCTGCGGCTGAAACTGGCGGCTGCGCCCGAGGCGGTGGCAGAGGCGACGCGGGAATTGGTGGCGCGCATCGACCTTGCCATTCCCTTTGGCGAGGCTCCGGAATTTTCCGTCACCGCCGCCGCCGATCTGGCCGCGCAGATCGCGCCGCAAAGCGGCTTGTCCTTCCGCCAGATCAAGCGCGTGATCGCCCGGGTCGAACTCGCCGCGCGCTGCTACCAACAGCGGCCGATTGACCTGCCGCTCTTGGTGTATCTGGCGTTTGCAGAGGTTGCGAAGGGAACAGAAGAAGACCGCAAGGATTTCAGAGATCTGCTTCCACCCGCCCGTCTCACACGGGATGAGCTTGCGCGCCGACTGCGCTTTGACCCCGCGCAAAACTTCTCGACGCAGGGCGAAATACTCGCATGGCACCAAAAGCGCCTCGCCCCGCTTGTGAATTCATTCTTTGAACTTGCCCGATACGACCTGCCCGACAGTGATCCGGGGTCGGCGGCAGAGGAGCAGGATAATGGCATTGCCAGAGAAGCGCTCCGAGGCGTGGTTCCCGACCATCAGGCCATGCTCGACGCGGTGCATCGCATCCAGGCCGACTAGCCCTTTCCCTTGCCCTTTGCCCGCGTTGCCGCTATAGCCGCCGCATCCCGGACCGACTCTGCCTGCTTTTGCGGGCCTGTCGTCTTTTGGGGCCACCAAAGACCGGCGGAGCCAACCGCCTGGCCAGAAAACCATGACAAAGGACCAACTGCATATGTGCGCTAAAGCATCCATGGACGAATTCGAAGCCCTTCTGAAGGAAAGCTTCGAGATTGACACCCCCGAAGAGGGCACGGTTGTCAAAGGCAAGGTCATCGCCATCGAGGCGGGCCAGGCCATCATCGACGTCGGCTACAAGATGGAAGGCCGCGTTGACCTGAAAGAATTCGCGAACCCCGGCGAAGCCCCCTCGATCAATGTGGGCGACGAAGTCGAGGTCTATCTGGACCGCGTCGAGAACGCCCGTGGCGAAGCCGTCATCAGCCGTGACAAGGCCCGCCGCGAAGAAGCGTGGGACCGTCTGGAAAAAGCATACGCCAACGAGACGCGCGTCGAAGGCGCGATCTTCGGCCGCGTCAAGGGTGGCTTCACCGTCGATCTGGGCGGCGCCGTGGCCTTCCTGCCCGGTAGCCAAGTCGATGTGCGCCCCGTGCGCGACGCCGGCCCGCTCATGGGTATCAAGCAGCCCTTCCAGATCCTGAAAATGGACCGTCGCCGCGGCAATATCGTCGTGTCGCGCCGCGCCATCCTGGAAGAAAGCCGCGCCGAACAGCGCGCCGAAGTCATCTCCAACCTGTCCGAAGGGCTG
>Ga0209053_1001238_pt1 | contig 12738 bp, 7 predicted proteins | sample EBPBio152010_DNA_FD_185864 | JGI IMG/M metagenome (GOLD analysis project Ga0209053, IMG submission 185864) | Wastewater treatment Type I Accumulibacter community from EBPR Bioreactor in Madison, WI, USA - Reactor 1_7/15/2010_ DNA (SPAdes)... | ecosystem: Engineered > Bioreactor > EBPR >... | reverse complement strand
CCGTGCGCCTCGCCACCTCCCTCCTCCTCGCCCTCGCGACCGCCGCCGGCGCCCTCGCGCAGCCATCGCTCGAGCTCGACACGTTCGTCGACGGCACGCTCTCGCGCGACCAGGACCGCTACCGCGTCTTCGCCGAGCAGGGCGCCGTGCTCGAGCTGCACGTGGACGCCACGTTCGACTCGGTGCTCGACCTGCTCGACCCCTCCGGCGCCGTCGCCGTGACCGACGACGACAGCGGCGAGGGCCTCCGCAGCTACGTCCGCCACTACGTCGCGCCCCGCACCGGCTACTACACGCTGGTCGTGCGCAGCTTCGGCGGCACGGCGCGCGGCGACTATTCGGCGATCGTCCGCCGCGTCGGCCTGCGCGTCGCGGAGGCGTGCGACGGCACCGCGACCACGGCCGACGTGATCGACCGCGGCGACCGCGTCCTCCTCGGTCGCCACCGGCCGGTGGACGGCGACGACAACTGGGCGTCCGACATGGACGCGTTCGTCGGCCGCGAGGCGACCGTCACCGAGATCGGAAGCACCGACGGCGCCGGCTGCGCCGTGGTCAGCGTCTCGCTCGACGGCGGCGACTTCGTCTGGCGCGTACGCGACCTCGCTCTCCTCACCGGCGCACCGCTCTCGGTCCAGTCCTGCGGCCTCAGCCTGCCGGTGGACTTCAGGTCCGTCGCCGTCGGCTCGGAGGTCGTCCTCGGCCGCCACCGCGCCGTGGACGGCGAGCCCAACTGGGCGGACGACATGGACGCCTACGTCGGACGCACCGCGACCGTCACGCGCCTCGTCGGGACCGACGTCACGCAGTGCGGAATCGTCAACGTGAGTGCCGACGACGGCGCCTGGCAGTGGCGCATCCGCGACGCGCTGCCGCTGATGGGGCGCAACGCGACGCCGCAAGCGTGCGACCAGACCGAGCCGCTCGACTTCGGCCCCATCGCCGTCGGGACGCGCGTCCGCCTCGGCGAGCACCGCGCCGTGGACGGCGACGCCAACTGGGCCGAGGACATGGATGCCTACGTCGGGCGCATCACGACCGTGCGCGCGCTCGGCGTGGCCGACCCGTCCGGCTGCCCGACCGTCTCCGTCGACGCCGACGGCGGCTCCTTCAACTGGCGCATCCGCGACCTCGCCGTGCTGGCGCCGGGCGCCGGCCTGCCACAGACGTGCGGCGGCCCGGCGCCCGACTACGGGACACTCCGCGTCGGCTCGCGCGTCCGCCTCGGCGAGCACCGCGCCGTCGGCGGCGACACCAACTGGGCGAGCGAGATGGACGGCTACGTGGGCGACGAGACGCGTGTTCGCAGCCTCGAAGGCGTCGACGGCGCGGATTGCGCGGTCGTCAGGGTGGACGCCGACGGCGGCGAGTTCTTCTGGCGCGTGCGCGACCTGACGCTCGCCGAGTGACGCGAGGCGGGCCGGGGACGGCTATCCTTCCGTCCCCCACCGTCCCCGGCTCACCCGTCCGGCCTGCCATGCTCCGGCCCCTCGTCCGCTCCCTGCTGCTCGCCCTCGCCGTCCTCGCGGCGCTCCCCGCCACCGCCCAGCGCGCGATCGACGTCGGGGACCGCGTCTCCGGCACGCTCCGCGCCGGCTCGCCCGCGCGCTGGTCGCTCTCGGTCTCGCGCCCGACGACGATCACCGTCGCGGTCGACAGCGACGATTTCGACCCGGTCGTGGAAGTCCTCGACCCGTCCGGCACCCAGATCGGGCGCGACGACGACGGCGGCGACGGCCTCAACAGCCTCCTCACAGACCTGCGCCTGCCGCGCAGCGGACGCTACCAGATCGTCGTCTCGGGCTTCTCGTCGTCGGCCGCCGGCGACTACACGCTCGACGTGCAGGGCGGCGGCTACGACGGCCGGCCGGAGACGCGCACGATCCGCTACGACGAGTCGCGCACCGGATACCTGAGCGCCGGCGGCCGCCACGAGTGGACGTTCACCGGCTCGGCCGGCGACGAGGTCACGATCGACCTCACAGGCAGCTTCGACACCTACCTCGAACTCTACGCGCCGGGAGGCGACGAGGTCGCGCGCGACGACGACGGCGGCGACGGCACCGCCGCGCGCATTGAGCGGGTCCGCCTTCCGTCCGCCGGGCGCTACACGATCGTCGCGCGCGGCTTCTCGACGTCGGCCTCGGGCAGCTACACGCTCGCGCTGGAGCGCGGGCGCGGCGGGCGCCCGTCCGGCGAGTGCGCCGGCTGGGCCGACTACGGCTCGGTCGAGGTCGGGAGCCGCCTGCGGCTCGGCCGCCACCGCTCCGTCAGCGGCGGCACGGACAACTGGGCGTCGGGCATGAACGCCTACGTCGGGCGCGACGCGACCGTCACGCGCCTCGCCGGGACCGACTCCGACGGCTGCACGGTCGTCCACGTGGACGCCGACAACGGCACCTACATGTGGCGCCTGCGCGATGCGACGGTGATCCCGCGCCGGACCGGCTCGCGCCCGCCGACCGGCGCCGCGTGCCGCCGCGGCGGCATGGCCGACTACGCCGGCGTGCGGGTCGGGACCGAGATCACGCTCGGCCGCCACGAGGTCGTCAACGGCTCCGACAACTGGGCCGACGACATGGAGGACTACGTCGGACGGCGGACGCGCGTGACGAGCCTCGGCGGCGTGGACGAGCAGGGCTGCGCGGTCGTCCGCGTCGAGGCCGACAACGGCGAGTGGATGTGGCGCGTGCGCGACGCCGTCCGCTGGTAGGCGATGCCGTCGGCGGTGCGTGGCACCGCCGACGGCGCACTCAGGCCGCCTTCCGCCGCGTCGCCGGCGACGCCGCCTTCTTGGCGGGCGACTTCTTCGTCGTCGGCTTTTTGGCCGTGGCCTTCTTCGCAGGCGCCTTCTTCTTGGCCGGCGTGCCCTCCTTCGCGCGGAGCCACTCCAGCGCCTGCTCCAGCGTCACCGCGTCCACGTCGAGGTCCTTCGGGATCGTCGCGTTGGTCTTGCGGTGCTTCACGTAGGCGCCGTAGCGGCCGTCGAACACGTCCACCGGGTCGCCGGTCTCCGGGTGGCTCCCGAGCGCGCGCAGCGGCGCGTTCTTGAGCGCCTTCTGCGCGATCAACTCCAGCGCGCGGTCGAGGTCCACCGTCAGCACGTCGTCGCCCGGCTTGAGGCTCGCGAACGTGCGCTCGTGCTGGACGTACGGCCCGAACCGCCCGTTGTTGGCGACGATCGTCTTGCCGGTCTCCGGGTGCGTCCCCACGACGCGCGGCAGGCGCAGCAGCTCGACGGCCGTCTCCAGCGTCACCGTCGCCGGGTCCATGCCCTTGGGCAGGCTCGCGCGCTTCGGCTTGCCGCCGCCCGGCGCCTCGTCCTCGTCGCCGAGCTGGACGTACGGTCCGTACGGACCCTGCTTGACGAGCACCGGCAGCTGCGCCTCGGGGTGGATGCCGAGGACGCCCTCGCCCTCCTCGCCGGTCCCGACGTAGCCCGCGAGCATCGCCTCGTCGAAGTCGGCCGGCGCGCCGTCGGGTGGCAGCGAGCCGGTGAGGCCCGCCTCCACATCGGCGGCGTAGGGGCCGTAGCGCCCGACGCGCACCTCGAATCGCCCCCACTTCGGATGGCGCATCGTGGACACCTCGCGTGCGTCGATGGTCTCCGTCCCGCGCTCGACGCGCGCCTCCAGCCCGTCGGGGCCCTGGAAGAAGCGCTCCAGGTACGGCACCGACGCCTCCTCGCCGGCGGCGATCTCGTCGAGGTCGGCCTCCATGCGGGCCGTGAAGCCGAGGTCCACGAGGCGCGTGAACGTGCGCGACATCAGCTGGTGCGTCGCCAGCGCGGTGAAGGTCGGGACGAGCTGGTTGCCGACGCGCGTCGCGTAGCCGCGCCGGTCGATGGTGTCGATGATCGACGCGTAGGTGCTCGGCCGGCCGATGCCCTCCTTCTCGAGCGTCTGCACGAGCGACGCATCGGTGTAGCGCGCCGGCGGCTTCGTCTCGTGCCCCTCGGCATCCACGGCCCGGCACGCCGGGCGGTCGCCGACGGCGAGCGCCGGGAGCGGACGGTCGCGGTCGTCCAGCGCCGCCGCCGGGTCGTCCTTGCCTTCCACGTAGGCGCGGAAGAAGCCGGCGAACTCGACGACCTGGCCGCTCGCGCGGAAGGTGCTCTCGTCGGACGTGCCCTCGGCCGCGAGGATCGCGGCGCGCGTCTGGAGCAGGCGCGCGTCGGCCATCTGGCTCGCGACGGTCCGCTTCCAGATGAGGTCGTAGAGCGCGCCCTCGTCGCCCGAGAGGCCGATCTCGGCGCGAGTGCGCATCTGCGTGCCGGCGGGGCGGATCGCCTCGTGCGCCTCCTGCGCGTTGCGCACCTTGGCCGAGAACTGCCGCGGCTCGGGCGAGAGGTAGTCGCGTCCGTAGCGCCCCTCGACGGCCCGGCGCGCGGCGTCGAGCGCCTCCGTGCTGAGGATCGGCGAGTCGGTCCGCATGTAGGTGATGTGGCCCTGCTCGTAGAGCTTCTGGGCCGTCTGCATGGTCCGCCGCGCGCTCATGCCGAGCTTGCGGTTGGCCTCCTGCTGGAGCGTGGACGTGATGAACGGCGCCGACGGCGTGCGCCGGGCGCGCTTCTGCTCAACCTCGCTCACGCGCCACGGGGCGCTATTGAGGCGCCCGGCGAGCGCCTCGGCCTCCTCGGCGCCGAGCGCGAGGACATCGGAGCCGTCCTTGAGCCTCCCGGTCGTCTCGTCGAAGTCCTTGCCGGTGGCGAGGCGGCGCGCGCCGAGGTGGCTCATGCGCGCCTCGAAAGCCACGCCGTCCTTGTCGAGCGTCGCCTTGAGGTCGTGGTAGGAGGCACTCACGAAGTCGAGCCGCTCCCACTCGCGCTCGGCGAGCAGCCGCACGGCGACGCTCTGCACGCGCCCGGCCGAGAGGCGCGGCGCGATCTTCTTCCAGAGCAGCGGCGACACCGAGTAGCCGACGAGGCGGTCCAGCACGCGGCGCGTCTCCTGCGCGTCCACGAGGCGCCCGTCGAGGTCGCGCGTCTCGTCGAGCGCGCGCAGGATGGCCTCGCGCGTGATCTCGTGGAAGACCATCCGCCGGACCGGCACCTTGGGCTTGAGCACCTCCAGCAGGTGCCAGCCGATGGACTCGCCCTCGCGGTCCTCGTCGGTCGCGAGGTAGAGCTCGTCGGCGTCCTTGAGCGCGTCCTTGAGCTGCTTGACCGTCTTGCGCTTGTCGGCCGGCACCACGTAGAGCGGCGTGAAGCCGTCGGCCACGTTGACGCCGAGGCGCGCCCACGGCTCTTTCTTGACCGCCGCCGGGATCTCGGCGGCGCTCGACGGCAGGTCGCGGACGTGGCCCATCGAGGCCTCGACCTGATAGCCGGACGGGAGGAACTGGCGGATCGTGCGGGCCTTCGTGGGGCTCTCGACGACGACGAGGCGCTTCATGCAGTCGGGGGACGGGCCGCAGCGGTGCGGCCCGTCAAGCTACGTGACGGCCGCTCGCGCGGCCGGGCAAGGGGCACGAGTCCACGGGGCACGGGAAGAAATGCCCTCCACGTTCGCCCCTGCCTCGGCGGTGCGGACGCCGGATCCTCTGCCCCTTGCGACGCCGCCGGAGGCGGCATGCCCCATGCCCGCCGCGAAGCGGCGCTTCTTCGCAGACTCCACCCGACGCAGCCGCCGCATTGCGCGTAGCCTCGGGCCTTTCGGCCGCCCCGCGCGCGAATCGCGGCGGCGCGCCGTTGTGCGAAACGCCGCTCCCTCTTCTGCCCGTGCGATTCCCCGCTCTCGCTCTCCTCGGCGCCGTGCTCGCGCTCTCCGCCTGCCAGGACGCCACCGGCGTCGGCCTCGGCCTCATCGGCGGCGACACCGTCGACCCCGCTGCCGTCGTCCTCCCGGCGACGGCGCTCGACACCACCGAGGTGGCCTTCCCGACAGCCGGCTTCGCCGGTTCGACCGGAACCCTCCCGCAGGAGCGCGTCCTCGTCGGGCGCGTACAGGACGCGCGCTACGGCGACGCGGTCGCCACGGCCTACCTCGACGCCGCCCGCCCGTCGTCGGTCCCCGACGACTTCGACGGCGCCAGCGTGACGAGCGTCACGATCGAGCTCCGGCGCGACTACACGTACGGCGACACGACGGCCACGCTCCCCGTCGAGGTCCGCCTCGTCACCGGCAACTGGACGCCCGACGGCCTGCCGGCCGACACCACACTCGGCACCGGCGATCTGCTCCTGACGGCGCAGCTCGTGCCGTCCGACACCCTCTCGGTGATCACCATCCCCGGCAGCGCGTTCGCCGGCCGCGACACGCTGTTCACGAGCACCCAGTTCGCCAGCCTGTTCGAGGGCTTCGAGCTGCGCGTGCCCGAGACCGGCGCGCCGATGCCCGGCGCCGTCGCCGGCTTCGACGTGGCCTCGTCGTCCAGCCGCCTCCGCGTGGCCACGGCCGCGGACACTGTCTCCTTCGCCCTGTCGGAGGTCTTCACCCGGCTCGAGCAGTCGGCCCCGACGATGGCCCCGCCCGACCTGCTGCCGCTCCGCGCAGGGTCGCCGCTCGGCGCCCTCCGCGCGACGTTCGACCCCGACACGCTCGGCTCGGCCGCCCTCGCGCGGGTGCTCCTCTCGGTGCCCGCCCGCGCGTCGGCCGACGAGGGCACCTTCCGCCGCCCGATCGTGAGCGAGATGGCCGTCTACGCCCTCCCCGAAGACGGAGGCTCTGCCTTCCTCGCCGTCGTGCGCAAGGCGACCGCCGGGGACCTCCGCTCGGCGTCGTCGTCCGGCTTCACGGCGCTCGTCCAGAACTGGCTCCTCGGCCAGACCACGTTCGAGCGGACGCTGGAGCTGCGCTTCGCCACATCGCCCATCTCCCTCGACGTGCTCCCGCTGACGCTCCTCCCCGGCGGCGCGGACGCCGCGCCGCGCCTCGTCGTCTCGCTCGTCGACCCCTCGTGATGCCCCGCTCCGCGCTCCTCGCTCTGGCCAGCCTCGCCGGCCTCCTGGCCCTCGCCGCCCCGGCCGCAGCGCAGGGAGGGCAGAACAACTTCGGCTCGGTCTACTCCCGCTTCGGCGTCGGCGAGCGCTCCGACTTCGGCTCGTCGCAGGCCGAGATGCTCGGCGTGAGCGGCGTCGCGCTCCGCGACGGCGGCTCGACCGGGCTCTCGAACCCCGCGCTGTGGTCCGACCTCGTCGTGACCGGCTTCGGTGCGTCGATCGGCGTCACGGGCGTCCGCGCCGAGGACGCGTCGGCGGCCGACCCGAGCCGCTCGACGGCCGGCGACGTAAGCTCGCTCCACCTCGCCGTCCCGCTCGTGCCCGCACGCCTCGGCGCCGTGGTCGCATACCGGCCGTACTCGCGCGTCCGCTATCGCAGCGCGATCCCCGGCACCCTCATCACGCCGATCGACACCACCGCCTACACGGCCAACCGCGAGGGCGAGGGCGGGCTCCAGCGCCTGTCGGTCGGCCTCGGCTGGCGCCCGGTGCGCCCGATCCAGATCGGCGCGTCGGCCGAGGTGCTGTTCGGGACGTTCGAGTACCTCCAGCGCACCGAGTTCGAGCAGACGGGCTACCGCGAGACGCGCCAGGCCGAGGCCACGCAGGTGCGCGGCGTGACCGCCACCGTCGGCGCGACGGCCACGGCCCGCCGCCTGCTCCGCACCGGGGACGCCTTCTCGCTCGGCGCCGCGGTCACGCTCCCGACCCGCCTCACGGCGTCGCGCACGCTCACCATCGGACAGAGCCTCGACCGCGACACGCTCGCGTCGGTCGAGGACGGGCGCATCACGCTCCCTCTCGTCGCGCGCGGTGGCCTCGCGTACCGCGCCAGTCCGTCGTGGCTGGTCGCCGCCGACGCGACCTACGAGCCGTGGTCGGCCTTCGCGAGCACGCTCACCGTCGGCGGCTTCGACCCGGCGGCCGGCACCGACGTGCTCCAGGACCGCTTGCGCGTCGGCGTCGGCACCGAGATCGCGCCGGCAGGCGGCAACCGGACGGCGGGCGTCTTCCGCCGCATGTCGTATCGTCTCGGCGGGTACGCCGAGCGCGGGCTCTACGCCCCGACCGGCGACGACGTGATGACCTACGCCGCCACCGGCGGCGTCTCGATCCCGAACCGCTTCTCCGGCGCCCGCCTCGACCTCGGCATGGAGGTCGGAACACGCGGGTCGACCGCCGACGTACTCGTGCGCGACACGTTCGTCCGCGGCACCGTGTCGCTGACCTTCGGCGAGCGCTGGTTCGTCCGCCGCCGCTTCGACTGATCCCTCCCCTCCCCCCTCGATGCGCTCCCTCCCGCTCGCCTTCGCCGCCGTCGTGCTCCTCGCGGCCTGCTCCGCGCCCGCGCCGACGACGCCCTCGACCCGCCCCACCACGGGCGGCGTCTTCGCCCCGCCGCCCGACGGCGCCCCGTCCTACGGCCCCGGCACCACCTGCGCCGAGACGTACGTGCTCGTGAGCGACAACGCGCGCGCCAACTTCAGCCTCGGCTCCGAGAACTACCGCAACGAGGACTACTGCGCGGCCTACCCCTACCTCAAGTGGCTCATCGCCAACGACCCGCTGTTCACCGGCGGCGAGGACCGCGACGACCGCAACTTCCTCCGGATGGCGGGGGTCTACGAGTGGTTCGCCACGCGCGTGGACTCGACCGCCGGCGACGACGTGCGCCGCGCCTACATCGACTCGGCGCTGGCCGTCCGCGCCGCCGGCCGCGCGGCGATGGACGCCGCCGGCGTCGAGTACGACCCCTTCAACCGTGACCTGCTGGAGGGCTTCACCTACTTCCAGAACGCCGGCCTCTACGAGGACGCCGAGGCGCGCCAGTTCGCCGCCTTCCAGCGCGCCTACGAGGCCAAGCCCGACAGCCTCGGCGACTGGTACCTCCAGCAGCTCTTCAACGGCTCGTCGATCCAGTACGAGGGCGACCGCGCCGCGCGCGCGGCCTACGTCGAGGCGCTCGCCAGCCACACGGCGGATGCCGGCCTGCGGCAGTACTTCACCGACTACGTGACCTTCCTGCGCACGGAGCCGGTCACCGTCGCCGACGGCACGCCCGCCGCCGACACGGCCGTCCAGGCCCTCCTCGACCGCGCGCGCAACAACACGATCTGCGGCGACGGCGCGCTGACGCTCCTCGCGACCGTCTCGCAGCAGCCCGAGCGCATCACGGCCCTCGGCGGCGACCTCGAAGCACTGGAAGCGCAGCTCCTCCAGTGCCCCGAGTTCCAGCGCGACGTCGAGACCACCACCGACCCGCGCCGCCTCTACGCGATGGCGATCCGCTCCTACCGCGCGGGCAACGCGTCGGCCGGCAACGACTTCTTCAACCGCGCCATCGCCAACGCGTCGTCCAACGCCCAGAAGGCGGACTTCCACTACAGCCGCTACACGGTCCGCCGCGACCGCTCGGACCTCACGGCCGCGCTTCGCTACAACCCGACGCACGGCGGCGCGCTCTACACGCAGGCCACGTTCGTCGCCGACGCCGTCGGCCGCCGCACCGACGTCGCCGGGCGCGCCGCCTACTGGTGCCTCGCCGACCGCTTCCGTCAGGTCGCGGCCACGACCACCGACAGCCGCGTCGCCGCGACGGCCCGCAGTGCGGCCGCCCGCTACGACCGCTCGGGACCGAGCCGCGAGCAGTACTTCCTCGCGATGGGCTGGCGCCCCGGCCAGACCATCACGGCCAGCCTCGGCTCCGCCGGGTCCTGCACGACGCGCGTCCGCTAGCGCCGCGCCGTCCCGCCTCGCCGGCCGCCCCCGACCCCGGGGGCGGCCGGTTTCGGTTTCCGTGGCGACCTTCCGCCGCGTCCCCCACCCTGCCCCGATGGCGCTCCTCCACGTCGGCCTGCTCTACGGCGGCCAGTCGTCCGAACACGACATCTCGATCCTCTCGGCGCGCAGCGTCTTCGGCGCGCTCGACCGCGCGCGTTACCGCGTCACGCCGCTCTTCATCGCGCCCGACGGGCGGTGGTCCGTCGAGAGCGAGACGGCGACCCGCCTCGCCGGCGACGCAGCGGGCGACGCCGGGGACGACGCCGGCTCCGACGCATGGCTCGCGCCCGCCTCGGCCGACGTCGCCCGCACCGATCTCACCGGCATCGGACTCGACGTCGTGCTCCCGATGCTGCACGGGCAGAACGGCGAGGACGGGCGCATCCAGGGCCTGCTCGAGACGCTCGGCATCGCGTACGTCGGGCCGGGCGTGCTCGCGTCGGCGATGTGCATGGACAAGGAGGTCACCAAGCGCCTGCTGCGCGACGCCGGGATTCCGGTCGTGCCGTTCGCGGTCGTCCGCCGCGGCGACGCGCCGCCGGCCTATGCCGACCTCGCGGCGGCGCTCGGGCCCACGCTCTTCGTCAAGCCCTGCAACAGCGGCTCGTCGGTGGGCGTGTCGCGCGTCGAGAGCGAGGCCGACCTCGCGGCGGCGCTGGAGGCGGCGTTCCGCTACGACCACAAGCTGCTTGTCGAGCAGGCGATGGCGGCGCGCGAGATCGAGGTCGCGGTCCTCGGCAACGAGGCGCCGCGCGCGTCGGTCCCCGGCGAGATCGTCAGCACGGCCACCTTCTACGACTATGAGGCCAAGTACCTGGACGCCGACGCCGCGCGGATGCAGGTCCCGGCGGATCTGCCAGCGGACGTCACCGAGCGCGTCCGCGCGATGGCCGTGGACGCCTACCGCGCGCTCGGCTGCGAGGGCCTCTCGCGCGTGGATTTCTTCGTGACGGAGGCCGGCGACGTGGCGGTCAACGAGATCAACACGATCCCGGGCTTCACCACACGGAGCATGTACCCGGTGATGTTCGAGGCCACCGGCCTGCCGCTGCCGGCGCTGCTCGACACGCTGATCGACCTCGGGATGGCTCGCCACCGGCGCGACGCCGCGCTCTCGCACCACCGGTGACCCGACTCGGGACGGACGGTTTCTCGCCGTTAGCTTCCGCCGGAACCGCTTCCGCCCCGATGCAGACCACCGCCGCTTCTGACAGCCAGCCCCGGCCTGCCGGGGTCCGCGCCCCCCGGGGCAGTGCCCTCTCCTGCCGTGGCTGGCACCAGGAGGCCGCACTGCGGATGCTGATGAACAACCTCGACCCCGACGTCGCCGAGCGTCCTGACGACCTCGTCGTCTACGGCGGCTCGGGGCGCGCCGCACGCTCGTGGGAGGCCTACCACGCGATCGTCGAGACGCTGCGCCGGCTGGAGAACGACGAGACGCTGCTCGTCCAGTCCGGCAAGCCCGTCGGCGTCTTCCGCACGCACGACGAGGCGCCGCGCGTGCTCATCGCCAACAGCCACCTCGTCCCCCGCTGGGCGACGCCGGACGTCTTCCGCCGGCTGGAGGCCGACGGCCTGACGATGTACGGCCAGATGACCGCCGGCTCGTGGATCTACATCGGCACGCAGGGCATCCTCCAGGGCACCTACGAGACGTTCGCCGAGGCCGCGCGCCAGTATTTCGGCGGGTCGCTAGCCGGCCGCCTCGTCGTCACCGCCGGGCTGGGCGGGATGGGCGGCGCCCAGCCGCTCGCCGCCACGATGAACGGCGCGGCCTGCCTCGCCATCGAGGTCGACCCGTGGCGCGCCGAGCGGCGCGTCGAGACCGGCTACTGCGACCGCGTCGAGCGCGATCTCGACGCCGCGCTCGCCGCCGTCGAGGCCGCGCGCGACGCCGGCGAGGCGCTGTCCGTCGCCCTCGTCGCCAACGTGGCCGACGTGCTGCCCGAGATCGTCCGCCGCGGCACGCGCGTGGACGTCGTGACCGACCAGACGAGCGCGCACGACCTCCGCGTCGGCTACCTCCCGGCCGGTCACGGACCCGAGAGCGCCGAGGCGTTCCGTGCGCGCGACCCCGAGGGCTACGAGAGCGCCGTGCTGGACTCGATGCAGGCGCACATCCAGGCCATGCTCGACCTGAAGGCCGCCGGCGCCGTTGCGTTCGACTACGGCAACAACCTGCGCGGGCAGGTCGCCGACCGGCGCGGCATGGCCGAGGCGTTCGACATCCCCGGCTTCGTGCCGGCGTTCATCCGCCCGCTCTTCTGCCGGGGCTCCGGCCCCTTCCGCTGGGCCGCCCTCTCCGGCGACCCCGCCGACATCGCGGCGACCGACGACGCGATGCTCGACCTCTTCCCCGAGGACGAGGCGCTCGCGCGGTGGATCCGCCTCGCGCGCGAGAAGGTCCACTTCCAGGGCCTGCCGGCGCGCATCTGCTGGCTGGAGTACGGCGCGCGCGCCGAGGCCGGCGAGCGCTTCAACTGGCTCGTCGAGACCGGGCGCGTGTCCGCGCCGCTCGTCATCGGCCGCGACCACCTCGACACCGGCTCGGTGGCCTCGCCGAACCGCGAGACCGAGGGCATGATGGACGGCTCGGACGCCATCGCGGACTGGCCGCTCCTCAACGCGATGCTCAACACGGCCTGCGGGGCGTCCTGGGTCAGCCTCCACCACGGCGGCGGCGTCGGGATCGGCTACTCGGTCCACAGCGGCATGGTGACCGTCGCCGACGGGACGCCCGCGGGCGGGCGCCGCCTCCAGCGCGTCCTCACCGCCGACCCCGGCACCGGCGTCATGCGCCACGCCGACGCCGGCTACGACATCGCCATCGAGACCGCCCGTGAGCGCGGCGTGGACCTCCCGATGATCACCGGCGCCCGTCCATGATGGGCTTCGCACTCGTCGGCCTCCTCGTCGCCGCCGCTCCCGCGATGGCCCAGGACGGCGGTCTGCTGGCCCGCTACCTCGGCGACGGAGAGGACGCGGTCACCGCCGCCTATCTCTGGATCGACACGTTC
>Ga0209053_1001237_pt1 | contig 12742 bp, 12 predicted proteins | sample EBPBio152010_DNA_FD_185864 | JGI IMG/M metagenome (GOLD analysis project Ga0209053, IMG submission 185864) | Wastewater treatment Type I Accumulibacter community from EBPR Bioreactor in Madison, WI, USA - Reactor 1_7/15/2010_ DNA (SPAdes)... | ecosystem: Engineered > Bioreactor > EBPR >... | reverse complement strand
GTGTTAATTCGCGGCGCTATAAGGCCATTTCGGTGGCGGCGTAATGAGGCCACTGGACTCGCGGCGCAATGAGGCCAGAGCAATCGCGGCGCAATAAGGCCACGTAGAAGGCGAGTAGAGGCGGTTTCGGACTTCCGATTGCGTAACCTCTGGCAATTTTGCCGGGGGCAGGCGCAATGGCTAACAGGAAGTTCGAAATGTACGAAATACGACAAATGATTCAACGCCTGCGACTGGGCGAAAGCAATCGCGCGGTCGCCCGAGCGCAGGGGGTTGGGCGCGACACCGTCGGGCGTGTGCGAGACATCGCCGCGGCTCAGAACTGGCTGGAGGCGACGAGCCCGCTGCCGGACGACGCGACGATCGCGCGGTACTACCAGACGGCGGGCAAAGGAACGAGTGCCGGAGGGGCCAAGAACCCGACGCACCTGTCTACGGTCGAGCCCTTTCGCGAGAAGGTTCTGGAGTGGCACCGCCAGGGCATCGCGGTGAGCAGCATCCGCCAGGCGCTGGCTCGCCAGTACGGCTACGGCGGCAGCGTGCATGCCGTCTATCGCTTCCTGCGCAGCGAGGCCGCCCCCACCCCGGTGGCCACCGTGATGCTCGACTTTGCCGTCGGCGAACAGGCGCAGGTCGACTTCGGTTCGGGACCGCTGATCACCGACCGCCATTCCGGCGAAGTGTTCAAGACCTGGTTCTTCGTCATGACCCTGTCGTGGAGTCGGCACCAGTACGCTGAACTGGTGCGCAACCAGAGCGTCGAGACCTGGCTGGCCTGCCACCGGCACGCCTTCGAGTGGTTCAACGGCGTCCCGCGCAAGGTACGGATCGACAACCCGAAGTGTGCAATCACGCGCGCCTGCTACTACGAGCCGACGGTGCAGCGCGCCTACGCCGAACTCGCCCTCGGCTATGCCTTTGTAATCGACCCCTGTCCGGTCGCGGACCCGGCCAAGAAGGGGCGTGTGGAGTCGGGTGTCAAATACGTCAAAGGCAACTTCATGCCGCTGCGCGAGTTTCATGGCCTGGCGCACGCGAATGCACAATTAGAGGCGTGGATTCAGGGCGAGGCGGGCAATCGCCTGCACGGCAGTACGCGCGAGCGGCCGCTCATGCGTTTCAACGAAACCGAGCAGGCGCTGCTGCAGCCGCTGCCCGCCGTCGCGCCAACGTGCCCAACCTGGGCCAAGGCCAAGCTGCACGGCAACGGCCACGTCCAGCATGCGTACTGCCACTACTCGGCGCCGTTTCGCCTGATCCACCAGACGCTGTGGTTAGAGATTACGCCGGATGCCTTGCGCATTTACCACGAGCACGAGCTGGTGGCGATCCATCCGCGCCTGTTCAAAGCGGGTACGCGGTCGACCGTCGAGGATCATCTGCCACCCGACGCCCAGGCGTACTTCATGCGCGATCCGCAGTGGTGTTTGACCCAGGCCACGGCGGTCGGGCCGGCCTGTCGGGCGGTCGTCGAGAGCTTGTTCGCGAAGCGTGTGCTCGACCAGCTGCGCGCCGTCCAGGGCTTGCTGCGCTTGGCCGATCAGTTCGGTCGCGGCCGACTCGACGCGGCGTGCAGCCGCGCGCTGAACTTTGGTACGCCGAGCTATCGCACGATCAAGCAGATCCTCAAGACCGGGCTCGACCAGCAGCCGGAGTTGATCGACGCGCCGACGCTGGAAGCGCCCTATCTGAGTGGCGGCCACTTCCGCCGCCAGCCCTCCGATTTGTTGCATTGAGCCGCCGCACGGCGCGCCAATCCTTGCTCATCCCCTATCTACCTGGAATCCACTCATGAATCCCATGCTCCAACTGGAACCCCTGCTCAAGCAACTGCGCCTGTCCGGCATTCTCGACTCGCTCGAAGCGAGAAACCGTCAGGCGATCGAGGCCAAGCTGGCTTACACCGACTTCTTGGCGCTGCTGGTCGAGGACGAAGTCGCCCGTCGTGATCAGCGTCAGTTTACCCAGCGCCTGCGCAAGGCGCAGGTGGTCGGCGACAAGACGCTGGAGCGTTTCGATTGCAACCACAACCCGTCGGTCAATCACGCGCTGATTGCCGAGCTGGCGACCTGTCGTTTCGTCATCGAACATGCGCCCGTGCTGATCGCCGGACCGACCGGCACCGGCAAGTCGCACCTGGTCCAGTCGCTCTGTCATTGCGCGCTGCGTGCCGGCCATGAGGTGCTGTTCATTTCGCACGCCAAGCTACTGGCTCAGCTGCACGCGGCGCGGGCGACCGATTCTTTTGAGCGCAAGCTGCGTCAGCTGGCACGCGTCGATGTGCTGGCCATTGATGACTTCGGGCTGCGTCCCATGCGCTCGCCGCAGGATGAGGACTTCCACGATCTGATCGACGCCCGTTATGAGCGCACGACCACCTTGCTGACGAGCAATTTGCACTTCGACGAGTGGGGCGCGGCGTTTCCCAACAAGTTGATGGGGGCGGCGACACTCGACCGCTTACGCGACCGCGCGTATCAGATCGTCCTCGACGGCGAGACCCGGCGCAAACCGCGGTCTATGCCGGAAGTGACTTCGACAGCTCGCGCCAAGGTGAGCAGCGGCGCCGCCAAGCCTCTCACGGCTACGCGTTAGCACTTCAACTGCTACCAAAACCCTGGGGCGCTGCCCCAGACCCCGCACTCGCCGTGAGGCAGTCGCCGGGGATAAAAACCCCTCCCCGGCAACTGCCGTTAGCGTCTGCGACCTCCAGGGTGTCAAGGGGCTTTCGCGGCATAAACGCCAAACAGCCGGCATTTATTCCACGGTCCCCTGGACACCCCTCCGGTCGCCACTTGCCACGTTTGCAAGAAGCTAAAAAACGGCGTAAAACCGACCCGTCCGAAACCGCTTAAACAGCCACTTCTGCTGGCCGCATTACGCCGCGATTCGCTGGCCTTAATGTGCCGCAAATTGACACGGTGCACTTAAGGCGTTGCGCCTGGGTGGGCTTTATCTTGTGGGCTCGGCAAAACGCATCGAGATCATCTTCCCACATCGGCAAGCCGCAGTAATAGCAGCGGCCCAATTGAGCGAGGTAAGCGGTTTTTCGATTGCGGACTAGTGGCGTGGATGGCATAGAAGGCTCCTTTAAGAATCAAAGTGAACCCCGTTAGCTGCATCAGCCGCACAAAACGGGTACCAGCCGAACCGCTCCGGCATGGCCCTACACGCGGTCGATCACGAGCCGCACGTGCGAATTATAGCCTTTTCCGTTTCGCTTTTTGAAACGCTCCGGGCGTCAAGCCCGTGAGCAACGACTTCGCCTGCAGACGCTCGGACTGACACGCTTGGGGTGCTATCAGCCTCGCCAATGCGCAGCATTGCGGCCGGCGACGTAATCGCCCCGCCCCCCCTTTTTCGGAACATCGGAACACCATGCTCAACGTCGAGTACCGCAAGGTCGAGGCGCTGATTCCTTGCGCCCGGAATCCGCGCACCCACACCGTCGAGCAGGTGGCCAAGATCGCCGCCAGCATCGTCGAGTACGGGTGGACCAACCCGATCCTGGTCGATGGCGACAACGGCATCATTGCCGGCCACGGTCGACTCGCGGGTGCACGCCAGCTCGGCCTGACCGAGGTTCCGGTGATTGAACTGGCCCACCTCACGCCGACCCAGAAGCGTGCCTATCTCATCGCGGACAACCGCATGGCGCTGGATGCCGGCTGGGACGACGCCCTGCTGACGCTGGAACTCGACGACCTGAAGCTGGCCGACTTTGATCTGTCGTTGACCGGTTTCGACGCCGACGAGATCGACGCCTTGCTGGCTGATAGTCACACCGACGCGGAGCAGCCGGGCGATGGCAACCCGCCCGATGCCGCCGACGATGTGCCCGAGGTTCCGGCCAATCCAGTCTCGCGTCCCGGCGACGTGTGGGCCTTGGGCCCGTACCGCCTGATCTGCGGTGACGCCGCCGACTCTGCTGCGATCGACGCCCTGATGCCCGGCGAGCAGGCGCGGCTCTGCTTCACCTCGCCGCCCTACGGCAACCAGCGCGACTACACCAGCGGTGGCATCACCGATTGGGACGGCCTGATGCGCGGCGTATTCACGGGCCTGCCAATGACCGAGGATGGCCAGTTGCTGGTCAACCTGGGCTTGATCCACCGCGACAACGAAGTGATCCCGTACTGGGACGGCTGGCTGGCGTGGATGCGCACTCAGGGCTGGCGGCGGTTCGCGTGGTATGTCTGGGATCAGGGACCGGGGATGCCCGGCGACTGGGCCGGACGTTTCGCCCCGAGCTTCGAGTTCGTCTTCCACTTCAACCGGCAGAGCCGCAAGCCGAACAAGATCGTGCCGTGCAAGCACGCCGGTCAGGAATCGCACCTGCGCGCAGACGGGTCCTCCACAGCGATGCGCGGTAAGAATGGCGAGGTCGGCGGCTGGACGGCAGCGGGCCAACCCGCGCAGGACAACCGGATCCCCGACTCGGTGATCCGGGTGATGCGCCACAAGGGCAAGATCGGCGAAGGCATCGACCATCCGGCCGTCTTTCCCATCGCGCTACCAGAGTTTCTCCTCGAGGCCTACTCGGACGCAGGCGACATTGTCTTCGAACCCTTCTGCGGTTCAGGCACAACGATGCTCGCCGCACAGCGTACTGGCCGCATTTCACGGTCCGTTGAGATTGCCCCCGAGTACGTGGATGTGGCGATCAAGCGTTTTCAGCAGAACTTCCCTGCCGTGCCGGTAACGCTCGCAGCGACCGGCCAGACCTTTGCCGAGGTCGCCGGCGAGCGACTGGAGAGCGACGATGCTGACCTTTGAGCAGTGGCCGATTGACCGGCTGATCGAGTACGCGCGCAACCCGCGCAAGAACGATCATGCCGTCGATCAGATGGCCGCCGCGATCCAGGAGTTCGGCTTTCGGATTCCCTGCGTCGCGCAGTCCGATGGGCGTCTCGTGGATGGCCATTTGCGTTTGAAGGCGGCCCGTAAGCTGGGCCTCGCGACCGTGCCGGTGATCCTCGCCGACGACCTGACGCCGACGCAGATCAAGGCCTTTCGCCTGCTGGCCAACCGCTCGGCGACCTGGGCCGAATGGGATGATGATCTTCTCCGCCTCGAACTCGATGAGTTGAAGCTCGACGACTTCGATCTCGCGCTGACCGGCTTCGATGCCGAACAGTTGCTGGAAATCATGGCCGGCGAGGAAACGACGACGGCAGGCGAAACCGACGACGACGCTGTTCCGGACCTACCGGAGACGCCGGTATCACGAACGGGCGATGTCTGGGTGTGTATTCCACGCAAACTGGACACCGATTCCACGGCAAACTGGACACTCATTCCACGTGAATCTGGACAGTCGGAGCGTAGCGACGCGGGGTTGAAAGGTTTTACTCTGAGGCTCGTATTGTGGTCAAGTTTTTGGGCCGAAAAGGCAGCCGTTTGGCGTTACTGCGTAACGGATTCTTTGGCCAATAAAAGGCGCTTTTCGTAGTAGTCAGTCTCTCCATTGTGCACCCGCGCCGCGCGGCGCAAAGCGACGTTGTTCGCCTCACGAAGCAGGCCTTCAAGGACCTCGCGTTGCGTTACTGCGTAACAAGCCGCCAGGCGCTCCAAGGCACGCTTGGCGTGAAGATTGACCAGCAGATTCAGCCGCTCGGCCTGGCCGTCGAGATCTTTCAAGTGACGAGCGCGATAGTCCGATTGGCGTTGAGCATTGGTTTTTGCCATGGTGATGGTCCTGTTGAGCGTTACGCAGTAACGGTGTGATGGAGGGGTTGGCGAGCCAGCAGCGCAGCGATTGGGGGCACAGGCCGTGGGGCGCTTGGGGCGCAACGAGTGACGCCGCGCAGAGTTATCCACGGCCGCCCGCCAGGCTGCGCTCCCTCTATAGCAGGCGGGCTGGTGGGCGGCGGTGGGTAACTTGTCGGGCTGGCTGAGGCGGTCATACCGGTTTCTCGGGCTTGCGCAACGATTCCCCGTCGAGGTCCAGCGTATGCGCCTGATGGACCAGCCGGTCCATGATCGCGTCGGCCAGCGTCGGGTCGCCGATCGACGCATGCCAATGCTCGACTTGCAGCTGGCTGGTGATGATCGTCGAGCGCGTCCCATGGCGGTCGTCGAAGATCTCCAGGAGATCCCGACGGCTGTCGTCGGAAAGCGGCGCCAGCGCCCATTCGTCGATCACCAGCACCGCGGTCTTGGCCAACTGCGCCAGCAGCTTCAAGTAACTGCCATCGCCACGGCCGATCGCCAGTGCCGGCAAGAGACGCGTCAAACGCACATAGAGCACCGAATGCCCCTGCCGACACGCCTGGTTGGCCAAGGCGCACGCCAGATACGTCTTGCCGATCCCCGTCGGCCCGCAGATCAGCACGTTCTGGTGATCGCTCACCCAGCGCCCGGTCATCAAGCGGGCGAACAGTCCCCGGTCGAGTTGGCGCGGATGCCGGAAATTGACATCTTCTGGCGTCGCCGCCTGTTTCAGCCCGGCGCGTTTCAGACGCGCCGTATTCTGCCGTGACTCGCGTTCGGCCGCCTCGCAGTCGACCAGCAGCCCGAGGCGCTCCTCGAACGACAACTGGCCGATCTCGGGGCTTTGCGCCTGGCTGGCCAGCGCCCGGGCCATGCCCGGAAGGCGCAGTTGGTGGAGTCTCTCGACGGTCGGATGATTCAGCATGGCAAAGCTCCTTCAGTGGTAGTAACCGGGGCCACGCACATTGGCGTGTTCCGGGGGTAAATGGGTCTGGCCCGGGGGGCTCACACGCTGCCTGTCCAAGCCGTTCTTCAAGATCGATTTCAGGCTGCTGTAGGACGTCGCGCCGATAGCGATGGCCCGCTCGCAGGCCGCTTCCAGGCGATCATCCCCGTAGGCCTTGCCCAGGCGCAGGATGCCCAGGCACGCCCGATAGGCCTGTTGCGGATGGCGGCGCTGATGCAGCAGGCTCTGCACCACGCCTTGGGCATGCGGCCCAATACGCCCGGCCCAGTCGAGTAGGCGCGGCGCATTCCAGCCCTGTACCGCCTGATGGGCCGGTGTCATGTGCGCATCGACGGTGGTGTGCCGGCCGCGGCTGTCGTTGCGCACATGACTGGCGATACGCGTGCCGCGATGGAAGAGTTCGACGGTGCTCGCCGTCAGCCGGCTATCGACCTGCTCGCGGGCGAAGCGGTAGGGCACCGAGTAGTAGTGGCCGACGACCTCGACGTGGTAATCGATGCCGACCCTGACGACTTTCCATTCGGCGAACTCGTAACGGGTGACCGGCAAGGGCCGCAAAGCGGGGCGATCGAGTTCGACGAAGGCCGATTGGCGGCAACCGGGCAACTTCTTGAACGGCCGGTGATTGAGCCAGTTCATCAGTTCGGCGATGCTCCGGTTGAGCTCGGCCAGGCTGAAGAAACGCTGGTGGCGCAGACGCGCGAGGACCCAGCGCTCGACCAGAAGCACCCCGGCCTCGGCCTTGGCCTTGTCTTTCGGGCGACGGGGCCGGGCGGGGAGAACCGCCGTGCCGTAATGCGTGGCCAGGTCGCGGTAGGTCGGGTTGAGTTCGGGCTCGTAGTAGCAGGCGGTGGTGACGCCGCTCTTGAGGTTGTCGGGCACGACCAGGGCGGTGACGCCGCCGAGGTGTTCGAAGGTGCGCGCATGGCTGCCGATCCAGTCCGGCAGACTCTGGCTCCAGGTGGCCTCGCTGTAGGTGTAGTTGGAGGCGCCGAGCACCGCGACGAAGATGGCGGCGGGCCGCATTTCGCCGCTCATCGGGTCGGTGATCGGCACCGTCTGGCCGGCGTAGTCGACGAACAGTTTCTCGCCCGGGGTATGCGTCTGGCGCAGGCTCAGCGAGAGCCGCCCGACCCACTGACGGTAGAGGGCGCAGAAGCCGCTGTAGCGATAGCCGGCCGGTTGTTCGGTTTTGTATTCCTGCCACAGGAGGTCGAGGGTGACGCCCTTGCGCCGCAGTTCGCGGTGCACGACCGGCCAGTCGGGTTCGGGGCGGGTCTGGTTCGACGGTGCCGCCGGCGGGTACAGCTGCGCCTCCAGCTGTGGCTCGCTCATTCCCGCCGGTAGTGGCCAGGTGATGCCGTAGAGCTTCGCGCGGCGGAGGAGATCGCCGACGGTCGTCGGTGAGGCGTTGATCGCCCGGGCGATCTCGCGGTGGCTGCGGCCGCCTTCAAGCGACAGCCGTAAAACATCAAGAATCTTGCGCATGGATAGCCTGCTATTCGCCATGTGGGCCTCGGCAAATCTGCCGAGGGTGCCACGGTTATCCCGCGCGCTACGATATTACAAATGACTGTCCAGTTTGCTCTGGAATCGGTGTCCAGTTTGCCGTGGAATCACTGTCCAGTTTGCTCTGGAATCCGTGTCCAGTTTGGTGTGGAATACGCAGTCTGGGTACTCGGGAAACACCGCTTGCTCTGCGGTGACGCCACCGTTGCCGAGAGCTACGAGCGACTGCTCGGTACCGATCGCGTGTCGATGCTCTGGCAAGACCCGCCGTACAACGTGAATTACGCCAACACGCCGAAGGGCAAACTGCGCGGCAAGAACCGCGCGATCCTGAATGACAACCTGGGCGACGGGTTCTACGACTTCCTGATCGCCGCCCTCACCCCGGCACTGGCACGGTGCGATGGCGCGGTCTACATCGCGATGTCCTCCAGTGAACTCGACGTGCTGCAGTCCGCGTTTCGCGCCGCTGGCGGCCACTGGTCGACATTCATCATCTGGGCCAAGAACACCTTCACCCTGGGTCGCGCCGACTACCAGCGCCAGTACGAGCCGATGCTCTACGGCTGGCCCGAGGGCAGCAAGCGCCACTGGTGCGGCGACCGTGATCAGGGCGACGTGTGGCAGATCAAGAAGCCCGTCAAGAACGATCTGCATCCGACGATGAAGCCCGTGGAGCTGGTGGAACGGGCGATCCGCAATTCGAGCCGCCCGGGCGACCTGGTACTGGATGCCTTCGGCGGTCCGGGCACCACCTTGATCGCCGCGGAAAAGGCAGGCCGGTGCGCGCGACTGATGGAACTCGATCCGAAATACTGCGACGTGATTGTTCGCCGCTGGCAGGACTACTCAGGCGAAAAAGGCACCCGTGAGTCTGACGGGATGACCCTCGGCGAGAACCAGATGATTCAAGCATCCCCGGATACTGGTCTCGAACGGCTCTCTGCGGGGATGGGATCTGTCTGAACGGTGGGCGCTAATGGGCGAGCGCAGGCAGCGGGCGCCGGTTGACGGCGCCCTGGTTGATCGCCGCAGGTCTCAGGCTGCTATGCCATCTTGGCAAGAATGGCGTTCATCTCGTCCTTGGAAAAAGCTCGCAGAGTCTGCGTGTGAACATTCCCCTGCGCACCGAGGGCGAGGCAGAACGCGGTTGCGGACTCGTCATCCGGTGCTTCGACAACGGAAACCAGATCGTAGCTACCCATGGTCCAGTAGAGTTGGGTTACGCGGGCACCGAACTTCTTTGCGCCTTCGGCGACTGCCTCGGCGCGTTTTGTCGTGTCCTTAACGGAACGAATCCCTTGATCCGTAAAACGCAAAAGTGAAATGTAGGTTCCCATGATCGACCTCGTCTTGGCAGTTTGGACCAAAGACGGCAGCCAAGTCAGCGGTGGTCCCGAAACGCTGCATAAGTCACTCGGACCGCACTCTGCAGATGATCGTCCATACAGCGTCGCGAACGAGGTCGCCACGCTGACGTGAGTGCCGTTCCTGGCACCCAACAATGTCAGCGGAAAACGTCGTCAGGCATTTGGCGTGGTGTCGTTGAAGCGAATGCTTCCAGTATGTTTGAGTCCCTACCGGTCGTTCCCCGAGCCCTTGCTGCTGAGCACTTCGGACGGTCGGCGCTCAATTCTCCACGCGCTTGAGGTCCCGATAGAAGTTCTCGTGGGGGCCGAACGTCAGGAGCTTGATGCTCTCCGCATCGAGAATACGGTAGGCCAGCAGACAGAGCTGATTCGAGAGCCGGAACTTGTAGACCCGGATGCCAACAAGATCCCCGACCTTGGCGTCGCCGATGGCCGGATCATTACTGATGGCACGCACGGCCTGGTCGAGTTCTGTCTTTTGCGGAAGATGCAGCTTCTTGGTGGCTCGGACGAACGAGGGCGTGACCAGAACGCGCATCAACTGAACTCATACTCGCCGACGGCTTCTTCCTGGTCCGCGATCAGGATGTCGCGAATCAAGGCAAACGATAGATCGGGGTTCTCCTCCGCAATCTTGCCGATCTGCGACCAGTACTCGATCTGCTTGGGGACAGAGCGATGCTGTACGGTAGCGTAGCGTCTGGCTTGATCAACGAGCGCGGATGAAAGTTTGACGTTCACCGCCATGACGGACTCCTTGGTTCAGAAGGTCCCATGGTAGACCACAATGGACCACAATGGAACCTTTTGGGCGTCCACAAGCCACCCGTGAGTCGGATGGCTTGGACTTTGATGCCGTGTTAGATCAGGCGGCAAGTTCTTCGGCGATCGCGTGGTGAAGCACGAATCCGGTCAGGAGGGGCAAGCCCCGCGGGATGCCGTACTGTTTGCTGGTCTGGAGATTAATCGTCCACCCCATCCATGTCGCGGCCAACCTGAAACTGGTCGCCATCCGCTGGCGTGAAACTGGGTGTTCTTCGAGCCTTTGATGTAAAGCTGGTCTCCCGAGTTCGACAGTTAAACGCGCAAGTTATTGATTGTTATGAACCGGGGTTCAAAAACGTGTACTACAACAGAGAAAGTTGCTGTGGCTGAGCGGGTTTTTTCAGATTCAGGGCGGCAAATACGCGGTTGTGGGTTTCAGACAGACGGGAGATCCCGTGGATGGGTTTTGCCGACGGGTTGATGCGGATTTGATGATGCTGCAGGCGCTGCAAGTGGTCCAGGGCCCGCTCCGGCGACAGATCGCTGTCGGCGGCCTTGAGCCGTTGGCGCATCACGCGGTAGAGGATCAGCGCGAGGAAGCAAAGGCAGGCGTGCGCCTTGATGCGTTCAGGCAAGCGGTGAAACAGCGGACCGATCTCGATCTCGGACTTCAGCACCCGGAAGCCTCGTTCGATATCGGCCAGTGACTTGTACCGATCGACGATACCCTGCGGCGACAGATCCTTGCAGTTGGTCACCAGCAACAACTTGCCATCCATCAACTCCGCCAAGGCCAGCGCCTCCTGATCGATGTCGTAGGAGAACAACTCGTTCTTCAAATCCACACGAACGATATGCGCCAGGCGCCCGTCCTTGACGGCGTGATACAACCGCGCCTTGGCCCCGCTATCCGAGAGCCGCTTGCCGCGTGCCTTCACCCCGGCATCCTGCGCATCCAGTTTGCCGACCCAAGCCGCCGCTTGCGTTTCCAGTGCCTGAATCTTCTCCCGCCGCAGTATCCGGCTTTCCGCCGCCCCCTCAGGGTCGTGGGCAACGACCAGACGCAAGTCCCGCCACGACAATTCGCCAACCACTTCCGCGGTCGCCTCGACGCAGTGCTGCGCATGAAAGGGACGCAGGATCTCGACGAATTCGCGGTAACGCCGACCCGGCACGGCCAGTACGAATTCCAGGGGCTCTGCGCTGTCCAGTCGGATGGCGGACAAGGCGTCAAGATTGTCGAGCGACAGCAAGCCCCGGTCCGCCACCAGCACCACGCGGCGAATCGAAGGGAAGCGTTCCAGCACCGTCTTCAACGTCGGCAGCAAGGTCGGCGACTCCGCCGTATTGCCGGCAAAGACCTCATGGTAGATCGGCAACCCGTCGCCGGTCTGCACCACTCCCAGCATGAACTGGCGGGCAATCAGTCCTTCCTTGGCCATCCCGAACTGGCGAAGATCACCCTCCAGCTCAGAGACACCTTCCGCCCGTATCGTCGTCATGTCGTAGAAGACCACCGACAGTTCCTGATCGATCAGGGGGCGGAGCAAACCGGCCACCACCCGATCGACATCCCCTTGATGCTCCATCAGGGCATCCATGCTGCGCAGCAGATGCTGGTGGGTGATCGATTCCACCTCAATGCCCGGCATCGCTACGGTTTCCAGCCAGCGCAGGACGCCGAGCTTGGATTCCGGGTCACACAGGCGATTGAAGACCATGACGCGAATCAGCGCTTCAACATCGATGCTGTGCCGCGTCTTGCGAAAGACCCGGCGCAGTTCGCCAAAGCCCAAGGTTTCCCACAATTCGTTCAAGGCCCAGACGTTGCCCAACGCGCGGGCCGGTTCGAATTCGACGCGCGGCAACGGGGCATTCAGAAAGTCGGGACGGCCGGTGACTTTCAGCAGGCCGGAGATGACGGCATCGAGGTCGCCGGTAATCTGATCGAGACGGCCCAAGGTGACCAGGGTGCGATGCTTGGCTTTGCCGGCATCGTCACGAAACGCCTCGACCAGCTGAAGATACTGGCGTGGCCCGGAGCGCGTGATCTTGAGGAACATGCCTCGACTTTATCACTCGATAAAGCCTTGTCAAGTAAAGACCTAAAACACCAAAACGTGCCACTACACGACTTTGACAGAAAACGGCCTGTAACCCGCATGGTTACGTGGGATGCCTCCCGAAAAACGCTGTTTTTGGCGGCGAACTGTAGAGTCGAGATGTGGCGCGATAGCATTAGGTTCGGCTTGTCTGTTGTCCGCCCCTTTCGTCTGGCGGTGCCCAAGTAGCCCCCCGTTGGCCACTTCGAAATCCCCCACTTATGGTCACCCAAACTCCCCCAGGCAGGACCGTAGAAATTGTAAATGCAGTCGGTTACGGCGGGTCGGTTTTTTGACCCGCCGTTGGTGATCGATTG
>Ga0209053_1001233_pt1 | contig 12750 bp, 7 predicted proteins | sample EBPBio152010_DNA_FD_185864 | JGI IMG/M metagenome (GOLD analysis project Ga0209053, IMG submission 185864) | Wastewater treatment Type I Accumulibacter community from EBPR Bioreactor in Madison, WI, USA - Reactor 1_7/15/2010_ DNA (SPAdes)... | ecosystem: Engineered > Bioreactor > EBPR >... | reverse complement strand
GAAGTCGGTGTAGAACTTGGCGGTCTGCGGGTTGTAGTTGCCCGTCCCGAGGTGGCAGTAGGTGACGAGGCGCCCCTCCTCCTCGCGGACGACCAGCGTCACCTTGGCGTGCGTCTTGAGCCCGACGAGTCCGTAGGCGACGTGCGCGCCGGACTGCTCCAGCCGCTGCGCCCACGAGATGTTGTTCTCCTCGTCGAAGCGCGCCTTGAGCTCGACGAGCGCGGCGACCTGCTTGCCGGCCTCGGCGGCGCGGATCAGCGCACGCACGATGGGGCTGTCCTGGCTCGTCCGGTACAGCGTCAGCTTGATGGCGAGCACCTGCGGGTCGGACGCGGCCTCCTCGATGAAGCGCTGCGTGGACGCCGCGAAGCTCTCGTACGGGTGGTGCGTGAGGATGTCGCCCTGGCGGATCGCGCCGAAGATGTCGGGCTGCTCCTCGATCTCGCGGTGCCGGAGGCGGATCGGCACGACGGCCTCCCACGGCAGGTCCTTGAGGTGTGGCGCGTCGCCGTCGGGCAGCGCGAAGAGGCCGGTGAGGTCCAGCATCCCGTCCACCTCCACGAGGTCGGCAGGGTCGGTCAGCTCCAGCTCGCGGCGCAGGAGCTGGCGCACGCGGCGTGGCATGTCGTGCTCGACCTCGACGCGGACGACCTCGGCGAACTTGCGCTCGCGCAGCTCCTCCGAGATCATCGCCAGCAGATCCTCGGCCTCCTCCTCGGCGCGGTCGATGCTCGCGTTGCGCGTCACGCGGAACGCGTGCACGCCGAGGACCTCCATCCCGCGGAACAGCATCTCGGCGTTGTTGCGGATCGCGTCCTCGACGGCGACGACGTGGTGCGGGCGCCCCGGCAGCGGGAGCCACCGGCCGCGCCCTGTCGGCACCTTGAGGCGCGCGAAGTGCTCGGTCTCGCGCACCGGGTGGCGCAGCGTGACGGCGAGCGAGAGCGACAGGTTGGAGATGAACGGGAACGGGTGGCCGGGGTCGACGGCCAGCGGCGTCAGGATCGGGAAGATCTGGTCGCGGAAGTGGGCGTCCACGTGCGCGCGGTCGTCGGCCTCCAGCTTCGCGTAGGGCACGACGACGACGCCGGCCTGCCGCTCGACCTCGGGCCGCAGCGTGTCCTCCCAGATCCGCGTCAGCGCGGTGTGCATCGCGAGCGCAGCGTCGGACGCGAGGCGGAGCTGCTCGGCGGGCGTCCGGCCGTCGGCGTCGGTCGAGCGGACGCCGGCCTCGACGATCCGCTTGAGGCCGCCGATGCGCTTGCGGTAGAACTCGTCGAGGTTGTTGGCCGTGATCGCGACGAAGCGGACGCGCTCGAGCAGCGGCACGCGCGGGTCGAGCGCCTGGAAGTAGACCCGCCAGTTGAAGTCGATCCAGCTCAGCTCGCGGTTGAAGTAGAGCGCGGGGTCGTCCAGCGGCAGGCCGGGCGCGACCTCGCGCGGCTCGACGGCCAGCGGGAGCGTCCGGTCCAGCGTCGTCTCCTCGCTCTGTACGTTGAGGGCATGGACCGTCTCGGCGCGGCCGGTGGCTTTTTCGATGCGGCGGACTCCCTTCGGCGCGTCGCCCTCCGCTCGCTTGGCCGGGGCGCGACGCCGACGCGGCGCGGGCGTCGGCTCCTCGGCGGCCGTCACGAGCGCCTCGGTGGGGTCCTCGCCCGGCGCGGGGGCCGTCGTGGAGCGGCGCACGGCCGGCGCGCGCTTGCGCGAGCGTCCGTTGGACGGAGTCGTCTCTGCGTCGGGAGTCAGGTCGTCAGGCATCGGGGGGACGAGTCGGGTCGCGGAGGGTCTCGCGTCGGAAGGTCCGACGAAACGGAGCCTCTACGCGCGACGCACGGGAAAAGGTCACCGGAGAATCGGCCGGCGACGCCGGATCCCTCAGCCGGTGAACTCGCCGCGCTCGATGCGGCGCCGCACGTCGTGCAGCGCGATGATCTCCTGCTGGATCGGCGTCGCATCGAGGCCATCGCGCTCGGCGGCGCGGACGCGCGCCGTCGCGGCTTCGAGCGCTTCCTGCACGCGGTCGAGCTTGAGCAGGCGCATCGCGCCGGCGGCGGCCTCGAACGGGCGCGCGTCGAGCTCCGGCGTGCGGACACCCACGCGGCGCTCCCAGTTGTCGGACCCCGCCTGCGTCTCGGCGAGCACGCGCGCGACGAGCGCCTGCACGGGCTCGCCGAGGTCGCCGCGCACGAACGGGTCGCGGTCCACGGCGCCGGCCTCGAACTGGCCGAGCAGCGCCACGACGGCGTCGCGCGCGGCGCCCTCGGTGAACTCCTCGACGGCCATTCGGCTCATCACGTGCTCGACCATCGTGAGGCCGTGCCGGAGCATCAGGCGCAGGAGGGCCTCTTCCTCCGGACGCACCACGACGACTTCGGGCGGCGCGGACGACGAACGGGGCACGTCGTCGGCCGGCGGCGGACGCGGCTCGTCGCGGCGCGGCGCGGACCGCGAGCGGCGGTCGAGTTCGCGCCGGAGGTCGGTCTCGTAGACGCCGAGGGCGTCGGCCGCCGTGCGCAGGTAGGCCGACTGGAGGACGGGATCGGCGATGCGCGACAACGCGGCGAGCACGTCCTGCCCGGCCGCCGCCTGCCCTTCGGGCGTGGTGAGCGTCCCCCCGCGCCGCGCGCGGTCGAGGATGAACGCAACCACGTCGCGCCGCTCGCTGGCGAGAATGCCGCGCAGCGCGTCGGCCCCGAAGGCGCGGACGAACGAGTCGGGGTCGGCGCCGTCGGGCAGCGTGACGGCGTAGGGCGCGAGGCCGGCTTCCAGCGCCACGTCGAAGCCCTTGCGGGCGGCGGCCTGCCCGGCGCCGTCGGCGTCGAAGACGAGGAGCAGCCGCTGCACGTCGAGGCGGTGGAGGCTCTCGACCTGCTCGCGCGTGAGGGCCGTCCCGCTCGCCGCGACGGCGTTCTGGACGCCCGCCTGCCAGAGGCTCACCACGTCGGCGTAGCCCTCCACGACGATCACCTCGCGCTCGGCGCGGATCGCCTGCTTGGCCTGCTTCATCCCGAAGAGCACGCGGCTCTTGTGGTAGATCTCGGTCTCCGGCGTGTTGATGTACTTGGCCGGCGTGTAGTCGGCGCTCGCCGTCGGCGTGCCGGGCAGGATGCGCCCGCCGAAGCCGAGCACCTTGCCGATGGGCGACAGGATGGGGAACATCAGCCGGTCGCGGAAGACGTCGTAGGCGCCCCGCCCGCCCCCGCCCTCGCGGCGGCGGACGAGCCCGACGGCCTCCAGCGTCTCGGCGTCGAACCCGTCGGCGAGCGCGGCAGTGGCGAGCGCGTCCCACGCCTCGGGCGCGACTCCGATGCCGAACGCGCGCACGGCCTCGCGCGAGAAGCCGCGCTCGCGCAGGTACTCGACGGCGCGGGCGCCGGCCGGCTCGCCGAGCATCCGGTGGTAGAAGCGCGCGGCGTAGCGCAGCGCCGCGTGGAGCGCCTCGGTGCGCGACGCCGCCTCGCCCCCGCCCCGCTCCTCCGGGAGCGCGATCCCCGCGCGGTCGGCCAGAAGCCGCACGGCGTCGAGGAAGCCGACGCCCTCGGTCTCCTCGACGAACTTGAACACGTCCCCGCCCCGCCGGCAGTTGTGGACGGCGCCCAGCTTCGTCGTGAACGTATGTGTTCCGGTCGTCGTCAGGTCCACGACCGTCCGCACATCGCTCGTCTCGATGTTGGAGGCCACTCGCAGCCAGTACGCGCGCTGCCCCGTGGCGTCGGAGAAGAACGCGTCGGCGGACTCGCGAGTGCGCTTCGATAGCCGCCACGTCGGACGCCCGGCCGACGTCAGCCGCCCGCTGAGCCCCATCGTGACCGGCCAGCCGGCCTGGATGCCCAGCGCGAACAGCCCGCGCGTGAGCGCGGCCGAGACAGACGTCGCCGTCACGAAACCATCCCGCGTCGGGCGCGACCCGTCGCCCTCGAAGTACCCTCCGATCAGCGCCCGCTGTACGTCGGTGCTCCACGACAACGCGGCCCACGGGATGCACTTCCCGGCAGCGCCCTTCCCGAAATGGGCCGGCAGCACGTGCGCGAGGTGCGTGCTGGAGCATGTCACCTCGACCAGCATCCGCTCCGGGCGGCGATGGATGGTTGCGGCAAGCCCGAACTCCTCGGACAGCACCTCCACGATGAACAGGGCGTACGGCTCCTCGTCCCGGTGGAAGCTCCAGCGGACGCCGCCGCGGTAGACCGAGCCTTCCGCAAGCCACAGCCCGAACAGCCGCGCGGTGCGGACGTTGACCGGCAGGGGCGCGAGCCTCCGCGCCGCCGGTCCGCGGCGGCGACGCCACGCCACGAGCGCCGCGCCGCCGGCGGTCACCGGCATCGGCGCCGGCTCTGCCGCCTCCACCGCGAGCGCGTCGTTGCGGCGCTCTGCGTCCGGCACCACGGGAAACAGAACGTAGTCGCCGGCTGCCACCTCGGAGGCCAGGCGCGGCTGCGGCGCGACCGACCGTCGCTCACCGTACGACCGCTTTCGGCTGTGAAACCGGACGCCCCGGTCGGCCTGCCGGTACAACATCGGCACCGCGTGGACGGCGTCGCGCTCGGGCACCACGAGGCAGACGTGGTCGCCCGTCAGCCGCAGCGGATCCCGCCGCACGGCGGCCAGCGCGAGCTCCCGGACCGGTGCCCGCTTGTCCCAGCGGTCGACGACCGTCTCGGACCGCCCATCCACTCCCAGCACCCGATCGCCCAGCCCGACGTCGCCGATGCGAATCAGACCGCGGTCGGTCCAGACCGGTTCGTCTTCGTCGAGACACCCGAAGCAGTAGTACAGGCCGTCGACGGGGTCGACCGAGAACGACGGGCTCTTCTCGTTGTGGAACGGGCACAGCCCGAGGAACCGCCGCCCCTGCTTCTTGAGCCGCACGCGCTCCGAGACCACGTCCACGAGGTCGCTCGCGGCGCGGACGTCGGCGACGGCGGAGTCGGGGATGGCCATGATGCGGGTGGGCAGGATTCGCAGGTGGGCTGGGTGTGTGCTCTCCGCCCAGCGAGCCGTGCCCACCCCGCGCACGATGCTCACCGGCTCACCTCGCTCAGAACGCGAGCTGCATGTCCTGCGGCGGCGTGTAGTACGTGGTGCCGGCGCCGACGAGCGAGATCTGGCGGACGAGCTCGTCGAAGTGCGCGGGCTGGCGGACGAAGTCGAGGCGGCTGCCGTCGACGATCAGGAGCGGGCCCTTGCGGTAGTGGAAGAAGTAGCGGTCGTAGGCGTCGGTCAGCTCCGCGAGGTAGGCGGGGTCCATCTGCGCCTCGTAGCTGCGCCCGCGCAGCGCGATGTTGTGCAGGAGGCGGTCGAGCGACGAGCGGAGGTAGACCACGAGGTCGGGCGGCGTCGCGTTGGGCTCCATCAGCCCGAAGAGGCTCTCGTAGAGCGCGAGCTCGTCGCCGGCGAGCGTCACGTGCGCGAAGATGCGGTCCTTGTCGAACGTGTAGTCGGCGACGGTGTGGGCGTGGAAGAGGTCGCGCGAGGCGAGGTCGCGCTGCTGGCGGAAGCGGCTGGCGAGGAACGTGAGCTGCGTCTGGAAGGCCCACCGCTCGCGGTCGGCGTAGAACGAGCCGAGGAACGGGTTGTCCTCGAACTGCTCCAGCACGAGGCGCCCGCCGATGCGCTCGGCGAGCATCCGCGCGAGGGTCGTCTTGCCGGCTCCGATGACGCCCTCGACGGCGACGTAGCCGAGGCGGTCGGGGAAGCGGGCGGCGGACATGGGCATCGGGGCGGCGGCGTCCGAAGATCGCGACGCGGCGGAGGCTCGCGCCGGGCCGGTGACGCCGGTCCGTCACCGGCCGCTCAGCCGTCGCGCGTAAACACGAGAATGTGCTGGAGCGGCAGGCCCGGCACGTTCTCGACGAACCGGAAGCCCGACGCCTCGACCTCGCGCCGCACCTGCGCCTCGGTCATCGTGTGAAGGGGGCGGATCGGGATGTCGGGGTCCTCGGCGCGGTACTCGACGAGCACGAGGCGGCCGCCGGGTCGCGTCGCCGCGTGGATGGCGGCCAGCATCTCGGCGGGGTGCGAGAACTCGTGGTAGGAGTCCACGAGCAGCGTCACGTCCACCGACGACGGCGCGAGACCGGGGTCGTCCACGGCCCCGAGGACCGAGACCACGTTGGGCACGCCCTCGGCGTCGGCGCGGCGCTCGACGACGGTCAGCATCTCGGGCTGGATGTCGACGGCGTAGACGCGTCCGCGCGGCACGCGCGGCGCGATGCGGAACGTGAAGTAGCCGGTGCCCGCGCCGAGGTCGGCCACGACGTCGTTGGGGCGGAGCCGGAGCGCGGCGATCACCACATCGGGGCGCTCCTCGCGCTCGCGCTCGGGGCGCTCGAGCCACGCCGCGCCGCGGTGGCTCATCACGCGGGCGATCTCGCGCCCCATGTAGAAGCGTCCCGTCCCGTCGGCCGACGGTGGCCCCTCCTCGTAGAGCGACGCCGACCGCTGGGGCGCCGCCGAGTCCACGGGCGCGAACGACGCCGGCGGCGGCGCGGGCGTCTGCGCGCGGCAGCCGCCGGCGGCAAGCACGGTGACGGCGCACACGAGTCGGAAACGGGACGGGACCGAAGTCATCGGGACGGGGGGACACACAGCCGGCCGCCGACGACGGGGCCGGCGTCACGATACGATTTCTGTTAAGCGCGGTGCCCGAAGAGGCGATACGCGGACGGCCTCGCTCTCCGCCGCCGATGCGTCCTCCCTCCCCCCCGTTGAGCAGTTTCGGCTGGGCCATCGCCGGCGCGCTCGCGCTCGGGCTGAGCTTCCCCCCGACGAGCTTCTACCCGCTCGCCTGGGTGGCGCTGGTCCCGTGGATCGTCCGCTGGCGGCAGGCGACCGAGATCGCGCCGTATGCACGCGAGATCTACGCGACGGTTCTCGTCTGGTCGTGCGTCGCCGGCTTCTGGCTGCTCTTCCACCCGTCGGCGGGGCGCGCGCTCCTGGGCGGGCTCGGCATCCTGCTGGTCCCCGTTCCGCTGGCGCTGGCGTTCGTCGTCGCGCTGGCGATCCGCCTGCGACACGGGGTCACCGCCGGCCTGCTCGCGCTCGTGGCGCACATCGTCGGCATCGAGTTCCTGCTGCTCCACCTGCCGGGCGGCGTGCCGTGGCTCCTGCTCGGCCACACGCAGGCCGCCGCCAGTTCCTTCATCCAGATCGCCGAGCTGGGCGGCGTGCTGATCGTCAGCGCGTGGGTCCTCGGGATCAACGTACTGCTGGCGCTGCTCGTCCCACGGCGCGCGGAGCGGGTGGCGGCCGGCGCCACGTTCGGCGCCCGAGGGCTGGTCATCGGGGCGGTCGCGCTGCTCATCGTCCTGCCGGTCATGTACGGCGCCGCCATGTCGGCCAACCCCGACACGCCGGTCGGCTACGCGCGCGTCGGGCTCGTGCAGCCGGGCGTCGCGCCCCACACGTGGGAGGAGTCGGACCCGGCGGACCGCGTCGAGACGCTCGCCAACCTGTCGTCGACGCTGCTCGTCCGCTGGCGCGGCGGTGCGCGGACGGCGGCCGACACGCTGTCGGACTCGGCGCTCGTGCGCGGCTACTCGTCCGACGGGTCGCTCGGCACCCTGATCTGGCCCAACGCGGCCCTGCCCGACCTCGGCTCGGAGGACAAGAGCGCGCGCCTGCTCGCGCGCCTCGCGTCGTGGTCGGCGCACGAGCGCGTGGCGCTCCTCGCCGGAAGCACCATCCCTGCTCCCCCGCCGACGCCGGTCGGCCCGGTCTCCGACGCCCGGGTCCGCCGGGAGGAGGCCGAGCGCCAGCCGGCGAGCGCCGCGCTGATGGTCCGCACCGACCGCGCACCGCTCCGCTACGACCAGATGCGCCGGATGCCGATGGCCGACGCGTCGGTCCCACGCGGGTCCAGCCGCGTGCTGTTCCCCGTCGGCGGCGCGCGGCTGGCGACCGCGATCGGCTTCGAGTCGGTCTACGGCGACCACCTCCGCACGTTCGCACGCGACGGGGCCGACGCCTTCGTCGTGATGGCGCAGACGGGCTGGTGGGGGCGCGTCGGGCAGTCGCAGCACCTCGCGTTCACACGCTTCCGCGCCATCGAGACCCAGCGCGCGCTCGTCGTCGCCGGCGTCGGCGGCGGCTCGGCGCTCGTGACGCCCACCGGCGAGATCGAGACGCTCGCCGGGTGGATGCAGCCGGCCCTCGTCCCGCTCGACGTCCCGCTCTACCGGCAGGCCACCGTCTACACGACCTACGGCGACTGGCCGGGGCGCCTCGCGCTCTGGCTCGCGCTCGCGGTGTACGTCGGCATGGGGATGCTGCACCTCGCGCGTCCGCACCTCACGCCGGAGTGGCGGGAGCGACTCTGGGTGACAGCGCCGAGCAAGCGGCCCATCCGCTTCTAGCCCAGCACGGCGGCGCGGAGCCAGCCCGCCGCGTCCGGCCCCAGGTTCATGAGCAGGTCGAGGCTGGACGCGCCGGCGACGAATCCCGGGAACGCCTGCCGGTAGGTCGCCGCCGGGTCCAGCGCGAGCGTCTGGACCCGCCCACCCACCTCCGCGATGCGTGCGGCGTCGCGCTCCGAGGACTCGGGCAGCGTGAGCAGCGTCCCGCCGCCGTCGGCCCGCCACACGCCGGCGAGCGTCGACGGCGCCCCATCGAGGTCCGACGCGAGGACCGGCACCGCCGCGCCCAGCATGGCGGCCGTCCAGCGCGTCGCCGCCGCCGCGAGCGCACCGACCGAGGGGTACGTGCCGGCGAGCAGCGCCGCGACGCCGTCGGCGTAGTGCTCGTAGAAGGGCGCCATGCCGTAGGCGGTGCGGATCGCCTGCCGGTGGCGCCGCGCCCAGCCGTCGTCCACGAGCGCCACCTCGCGCATCGGGAGGCCGACGGGTCCGCTCCGGCGCGGGACCGTCAGCCACTGCGGCCCCTGCGACGTGACGATCCGCATCCGGTTGTGCGCGGCCTGGCGCGAGAACGCGAACGTGTCGGCCAGCACGACGCGGTCGGCCACGACGAGCAGCGCGGCGACCTCCAGACGCGGGACGTACTCCGGCGGACGGATCGCGAGCGTGGGTCCGGTCACTCCGCGCGCTCGAACAGGATGCGACGGTGCGGGTCCACGACGAGCGCCGCTCGACGCGGCACGTCGATCCGCGCGGTGCCGCCGGTCATCTCGACGCGCTGCGTCGCGCCGTCGACGGACACCTCGACGGGGACGTCGAAGACGACGTCGCCGGCCGCCTCGGGGACGACCCAACGGAGCGTCGCGCGTTCGCCTTCCCGCTCGACGGCGACCCGTGGCAGGTCCGGCTGGCGGAGGTAGACCTCGAAGACGCCCGCGAGGTCGCGCCCGGCGGCGCGGCTGAAGGCCGCGAGCACGTCGGGCGTCCCGACGAAGCGCGCCGGTGTGCCGGCGCCGGGCGCCTCGCTCGCCGGCGTCGGGTAGAGAATGCGCCGGAACGCCGTGAGGAACGCCTCGTCGTCGGCGATGAGGTAGCGCAGCGTGTGCAGCATCCACGAGCCCTTGAAGTAGATGTCGCCGTTGAAGCGCCCGTCGGGCAGCGTGTACATCTGGAGCGTCGTGCGCGACGCGCGCGGCGCGACCGGGATCTCGTTGAGCAGGCGCCCCCGGATGTCGTCGAGGTAGCGGAGGTAGACGGTGTCCGCCCGCGCGTTGCCGGCGCGGCGCGCGAGGTCCTCGGCGTAGAGCGCCTCGGCGTAGTTGGCGAACGACTCGTGGACCCAGAAGTCGCGCCAGTCGGGCGCGGTGCCGAGGTTGGCCCACCACTCGTGCGCCAGCTCGTGGAAGTGCAGCCAGTCGAAGCCGTACGCGTTGTTCTGGAACGTGCTGCCATAGGCGATCAGCGACTGGTGCTCCATGCCGAGGTACGGCGTGTGGAGGACCTGGTAGCCGTCGGCGCGCCACGGATACGGACCGAAGACGCGCTCGAGGAACGCGATGGAGTCGAGGAAGCCGTCGGCCTGGCGGGCCATGTCGGCGACGCGCTCGGGGAGCGCCCAGAGCGTCACCGGCATCCGCGTGCCGGTCGGCCCCTCGTAGGTGCGGCGGATCGCCGTGTAGGGCCCGACGCCGAACGAGACGCCGTACGCGTTGATCGGGTTGGTGACCGCCCAGCGGTCGGTGACCGTGCCGGCGCTGCTCATCGTGCGGCCGAGGTGGCGCCCGTTGGCGATGCCGCGCAGGCCCTCCGGGACCGTCAGCGCGACGGTCAGCGAGTCGGGCTCGTCGCTCGGGTGGTCCTTGACCGGGAACCAGACGTCGGCGCCGTAGCCCTGGATGGACATCGCGACCCACGGCTGGCCGTCCGGCGTCGTGCTCCACGTGATGCCGCCGTCCCACGGCGGTCGCGTCGCGACGTGCGGGCTCCCGCCGTAGTGGATCGCCAGCCGAAGCCGCTCGCCGGGCTGCGCGGTGCGTCCGAGCGCGATGCGGAGGCGTCCGGGCGTCCGTTCGAACGCGGCCTGCGTTCGCACCACCGCGTCGCCGTCGGTCGGGTGGAGGTCCACGCGCGAGACGGTCATCGCGTCGTCGAGGTCGAAGACGATCACGTCGGTCGGCCAGACGATGCGGACGGTCTGCGTGGCTGTCCCGGCGAGCGTGCGCGCGGCGGGGTCGACGGTCAGGTCGAGGGCGACCGTGCGCACGTCGAAGGCCCACTGCGCGGGGTCCATCGGCCCGCCCGACGGTCCGGGCTGGGCGAGCGCCGGCGAGGCGACGAAGGCGAGGGCGAGCAACCAGCCGCGAGCGGTCATCGGGGACCCGGGATCGTGTCGGCCAAAGGTAGGGGCACGCCGGCGGCGTGCCCCGCCGGCGCGTCACACCGGCGACGGGCGCCCTCCGATCCGGTCGGAGCAACGCGCCCTCCCTCTCACCACCAGCGATAGTGCCGGGGTGAAGAGCCGTCTCTGCTCGACGGCGCATCGGGCGGCTACCCGAATACCGCTCCTGCGAACATCTCCGATGCTCGCACACGTCCCCGTGCAGCCTCCGTCCTCATCCCTGTTGCCTTGGCCCGCTCAGATCGCAGCTTCAGAACAAGTGCTCGCTGGGCAGAGACGCTGTCAGGTATCGGTATAGGGGCCGTCCTGATGTCAGAAGAGTTCAGCGTGAACAGCCCAGAGGTCGTCTTCGCATTGCGCAGGAAGTGCTCTTTACCCGACTCAGTGGCGAACCACTCCATCACGAACTCAGGATCTACCTCTGAATGATCTAGTCGTGCGCAGATTAGGTGATTCTGGTGGACACAACCATCAATTTCTCCGGTCCATAAAGCGGCCCGGCCAATCTCAGACCGACTGCCATTCCCCTCTACAAACAACAAATCTCCTGCTTCAAGCGAATACTTGGGCATATCATCGTCCGGTACGTCGATCATTTTGATTTCGCGCAGGTCCAGCACGCCCCGCTGAACGTTGGCGACCCGGAGATACGGTCGCGCGTGCTTTTCCGGCCGGTTCGCAGGGGACTTCTGCAACCCATAGCTCACGCGGGCGACCTCTCCGAGCCGCACCATGGGATAGCGAGCGCCCGCCATGTGGTCGTCCCCTATGGACGCCTGCAACGCGCCTTCGTGGCTCCAGCGGTCCAACTCGCTCCACCGCGCCACCCGTGAGCGCACACGCGGAAGCTCCGGCGGCGGCGCCAGCCCCAGCGCCGCTTCGAACGCCTTCACAGCTGCTGCCTCCACGCGCCCGGCCTCGTCGTCCAACGCGTCGGCCTCGGCCACCGCCGCCGCGTGCGCCGCCACCAGCCGTCGCTGATCCTCGACCGAAGGCAACGGCACCTCCAGCGCCTCAAACGCTTGCGGGCTCACTCGTTTGCGCCCACTCGTTCCGCTCGCTGCACCGCGCAGCGCTGCCCCGAACTGAGGCGTCCGCAGGAGAAGAGCCAGATACGCCGCGTCGACATCATCAGGTGACGGCACGTACACCGGGTACTCGGGCGTCACGACCCCCCGTTCGATCCCGGCCGGCAGCAGGCCGATAGCCCCGTTCCGCACGTCGATCTTTGAGAACACGAGGTCTCCAGGATGCACCGCGTACATCCGACCGACGAACGGCAAGGTTCGGTCGCGCGGGACGACCGACCCATCGAACCGGATCGTGATGGGGGAATAGTTCGGAAAGTCGGTGTCAGAGACCGGCTCAGCACGGGGTGAAAGCACGTCGCCCAGCGGGACAAGCGGGGCGTCGCTCGTCCACGCCGCCGCGTGTCCCGGCAGCCATGCCGAGAGGTCCTGCCACCGGACGATCTGGGAGCCCGTCACGCGAACACTGGCTCGTCGGCCGCCACCGCGCCGGCATCCACCCACGCCCGGAACGCCCGGTACTCCTGCAACACCTCCGGCAGGTCGTTCGGCCCGTCGCTGCCCGTGCTCGTCACGCCCACCCGCGCCGGCGCCGCCGTGAACACCGGGTAGTCCAGCGCCTCACGCACGTGCCCCCACAGCGCCGCCGAGTGGCGCGCGTCCACCCCCCGCAACGCACGCAGCAGGTCCCGCCGCAACGCCTTCGCCGCCGCCTCGTGCGCCGGCGACCACCCCCGCGCGTACATCTCGCGCACGTCGCGGACCCGCGCGCGCAGGTCGTCGGTTGCCGCGCCCTTGCGCAGCGTCGGCCACCCCCCGCCCGTGATCTCGCTCACCAACACGCCATCCGGGTACGGCGGCGGTGGTTTCAGGCGCCACGTCAGCGGCGACCGGCCCGCACCGGCCTCCTCCAACTCCGCGAGCACGTCCCCGAATGCCGGGTCGTCGCCCGACAGAATGCGCGCGCTCA
>Ga0209053_1001231_pt1 | contig 12759 bp, 9 predicted proteins | sample EBPBio152010_DNA_FD_185864 | JGI IMG/M metagenome (GOLD analysis project Ga0209053, IMG submission 185864) | Wastewater treatment Type I Accumulibacter community from EBPR Bioreactor in Madison, WI, USA - Reactor 1_7/15/2010_ DNA (SPAdes)... | ecosystem: Engineered > Bioreactor > EBPR >... | reverse complement strand
AATTATGTTACTCACCCACAGTCTCGATATGGTTTTGCTACCAAGGGTTTCCTTTCTTCTTACGTGCAAAATTTCCGCAACATCAACGGTACTTTCCGTTTGACCATGAAGAAGAACATTGGCAAGATTATCAGCAATACATTCAGCCTTTCCGGTTATGCTGAAAGCAGCCGCCGTACCATTAATGCACAACGTGGTGAACAATTTTATGAGCCCAATTTTGTGTCTATCAACAATACGGCACCGCTTACACGTGATGCTAAGTTGACACAGGAAGAAATTCGTAAGGTTCGCTTTTTTGCCAACTATACTTTTGGTTACAAAGACCTCCTGTTCCTGAACTTCTCAGGTGTTCGTGAAGGTATCTCAACCCTGTCTTCTCGCTTGTACAACAATCAACCATTCTACAATTATGGTAGTGCTTCTGCAAGCTTTGTGTTCAGCGATTTGGATTTCTTCGAACCTGCTAAAGACTGGTTATCTTATGGTAAACTCCGGGTGTCTTATGCCACTACCGGTAAAGGCCCCATTGTTCCTTACCGTATCGACCCTCAGTTTACAGTAGCAACTACAACAGGTGGTGGATTCGCTTATGATGTATTTGCCAGCAACCGCAACCTGAAGCCTGAGTTTTCCAGAAACCTTGAAGTAGGTGGTGAATTCCAGTTTTTCAAAAAGCGCATTACCCTCGATGTTGCCTATTACCTCATCAACAGTAAAGACCAGATTGTAGCCAACCGCCTGAGCTATGGTACAGGTGGTGTACTCAAGTATATCAACGGTGGTGAAGTAGAAAATAAGGGTATTGAAATTCAGCTGAAAGCCACGCCCGTTAGAAAGAAGAACTTTGTGTGGAATACCATTGTCAACTTCGATCGCAACCGCGGTATCGTTAAGAAAATGCCTGCTGACCTGCCTCTGTATTATGATTCCGATACCTGGTTGTTTGGCAACGTACGTTCTCAGGTTTCTGTGGGTACATCTATCACCAACCTGGTGGGTTACAACTTCCAGCGCAACAACCAGGGTCAGTTGCTGATTAACCCAACTACAGGTTTGCCTTTGGTATTGTCTACTTACGAAACTATTGGCGACCGTACGCCTGATTTCAAAATTGGATTTATCAACACCTTTACTCTGTTTAAAAACTGGGATCTGAGCTTCAACATCGATATACGCAAAGGTGGCGATGTATTCAACGGAAACGAAGCTATGATGGTGTTAACAGGTACCAGTATGAAAACACTTGATCGCCTGCAGCCCCGTATTATCAATGGTGTGTTGGCCGATGGATTACAGAACTCAGAAACACCTACCAAAAACACCATTTCTATAACACCTTACTACCGCAACGATTACTACGATGTAGCATTTGCTGAAGCTGATTTTATAGAAGAAGTAAACTGGGTAAGACTTCGTGATTTGACACTTTCTTACAACTTGTCCGACAAGTTTTTGAAGCGTCAAAAAGTATTCCGTACCGGTTCAGTTTTTGTAACCGCTACTGATTTGTTCCTGATTACTAACTACAGTGGTATGGATCCAAATGTGAACGGCCTGAATGCTGCTACCTCTCGTGGTGTAGGTGGTGCCGGTATCGACTACGGTGCTATTCCCACTCCCAGAGGTATCAACTTCGGTATCAGGGCTTCTTTCTAAATCATTTCAAAAGACTACTTTATGAAGAAAAAGACACTAAATATTGCACTGGTGACTTTGATGCTGGTAGGGACTGTAGGTTGCAAAAAGTTTCTTGATGTAAACACCGACCCCGATACCACTCAGGCACCCTCTAATAGCTCTGTAATGCCTGCCATGCTGGCTGGTATTCCCAGGGGCGTACAATACGATGCCCGCTACGTAGGCAAATACATTCAAAACTGGTTGGCTGTCGCCAACGGCAACAACGATACATGGGACCGCCATGGCTACGTTGCTTCCAGCGATGCCTCCGGTGATATCTGGCGCCAAACCTATTTTGGTTTGGGTGGCAACCTGGAGTACATGATTAAAAACGGCCTCAACAAAAACGAACTCGATTATGTAGGTGCGGCTTACGCATTGAAAGCATTGATGTTCCAAATGGCGGCCGATTATCATGGCATGATTATCTATCGTCAGGCATTTGAAGAAGGACGTTATTATTTTGAATTTGACGATCAGGATGTAGTGTATCGTGGTGTTGATTCTCTTTGCCGTCTTGCTATCGATAATCTTACCAAAGCAGCCACGGGTAATATTACGCTTGGCCGTGGTGATATTGTGTACAGTGGCAACCTCGACAAGTGGAAGAAATTTACCTATGCTATCATGGCAAAAAACTTCCACCGCTATAGCCTCAAAGCAGATTATAAGGCAGATTCTGTAATTAAGTATTGCGATTTGGCAATGACCTCCGTGGAAGATGATTTTGTAGTGCCATTCGACGGTACCAAAAACGACGACACCAACTTCTTCGGTACCTACCGCGATAACCTTGGTTCATTCCGTCAGAGCAACTTTATTGTGAAGTTGTTGGATGGAACAACAATGACAGGAAGTTCTGCAGGCCCCAATCGTGACCCTCGTTTGCGTCATATGCTCAGTGCATCGCAGGATACCACAAATGGTAATGGTGGTTTCAGAGGTGTAGATCCAGGTTTGGGGGATCCTTTCAGTGCTCTTACCGGTACTTATGCAGTAGGTTCTGCCAACTGGGTAAATGCTCGTAAGCGTGTTGCAGTTCCTTGGGCTGACAGCTTGTATGTAAACCCAAGTGTTGCTGTCTTCTCTACACAGTATGGTAAATATCTCTTCCGCGATAAAGCGGTAATGCCGGTAATTTGCTATCCTGAAATTCAGTTCATCAAAGCTGAAGCTGCTTTTAGAAAAGGGGATAAGAACCTGGCCTATACCGCTTATCTGGCTGGTATCAATGGTCACTTCGATTTCATCAACCGTAGCTACTCATCTGTCCGTGGCAACTCCAACATCTTTAACGGTAGTGCTATTACAGCTGCGCAACGTTCAGCTTATCTGGCGTCACCCAATGTAAAAAGCGCAGCAGGCTCACTCAATATTTCTGACATCATGCAGCAGAAGTACATTGCCTTGTGGGGCTGGGGTTGGGTTGAAACATGGGTTGACCTCCGTCGTTTCCACTACACTGATTTAGATCCTGAAACTGGTGAACAGGTGTACAAAAACTTCACCCTGCCTGTAAGTTACTTTGCCAATAACCTGAACAAGCCTGTACAGCGGGTTCGTCCTCGTTTCAACTCAGAATATGTATGGAACCTTGAGGAACTAAAGAAATACGGTGGAGATAAAGCAGATTATCATACATATGAAGTATGGTTCAGCAAACCCTAATTAATCAACTGAAAAAAAGAAACTATGCGCAATAATCTTTTCATGCTCCTTCTGGCAGCAGTTGGCTTTGCAGGGTTGGTTTCCTGTGAGAAAAATAGCTTTGCGGCAAAAGACAACATCTTTGTAGAAGGAAAGTCTAAGCTAAAAATCAACTTTTTTTCCAGCTATCAAAGCAACCCCTCTTTCCATATCAAAATTGATGGAATACGTGTGAGTAATTTGTTGACCTATGCCACGCCATTCCCAGGCGGCGGTCTCAATACCGGTGGTGGTAGTTATGCCGATTACCTTTCTGTAGAGCCAGGTACACATAAGGTAACCATTGCCCGTCCTTTCACGGGTACTAACGGCGATTCTGTAGAACTGGCCAGCGCCACCATTAGTATTGCTGCAGATAAAGTGTACTCTTTGTACCTGGCAGATACTGCTGCTAATACAATTTCAGTATTGGCTGAAGACAATCTGAATTCACCTGACTCAGGTTTCTGCCGCTATCGCTTCATCAACCTGATGCCAGACTTGCCTGAGGTGGATCTCTACTTTGGTACAGGTGCTACATCTACTACGTCTACAAAAGTGGCTGGACCGGTAAAGTACAAGGAGCTCAGTGATTATTTTAATGTGGCCCTCAACTCCGGTAGCGTTTGGTCTATTCGCCCTGCAGGTGCCGCTGCTACAACCACTGCACTCACCAGCTACACCAGCACCAGTTCGGTAGTTAACCAACGTGTATTTACGATTAGTACCCGTGGGTACAACGCAATCACTACTTCTACGGACCCCCGCAGACGATTGGTGAGCCTGATTTATAACCGTTAATCTTGTAGAAATTTCAAAAAACTCCGGTAGCTTGTACCGGAGTTTTTTTATGTCTGTTTTATCTCAATGAGTATGAAAAGGTCTGCCACACTACAACGTTTGCTGATTTCTCTCAGCCTTATTTGCAGCTGCTTTGCAGCATTGTCACAAACAATTGATTACAAACAAGTGCTCGACAATTGGAAGAAAGATTATCCGCAGGAAAAAGTGTTTCTGCAAACGGATAAAGCGCATTACCTGCCTGGCGAAGTTATTTTCATGAAAGCGTGGTGTAGTGTTGACGGCGAGCCCAGTTTTTTGAGTCGCATAATATATGTAGATCTGGTTAATGAAAAGGGAGAAGTAATAGCCAAGAATATGTACAAGCTGGATAGCTTGAGTAGCACTGGCGCCGATATTGAACTTCCCAAGAACATTGCATCAGGAAAGTATAATATCAATGCCTATACCTTATGGATGCTCAATTTTCCGGAGTTTGTCGCTTCCAAACCTATTTACATTTATGCGGATGATTTTTTGGAAAAACAACAGCAATCGAAGGCAGTCGCTAAAATTCAATTGCATTTTTTTCCGGAAGGAGGCCAATGGGTAGCAGGTGCTGCGGGTAGAATGGCATTTAAAGCCACCAACGAAAAAGGATTGCCTGTAGCGGTGAAAGCTATAGTGAAAAATGCCAATGGATCTCGCAGCTATAGCCTCGATGCCTGGCACGACGGTATGGGAATGTTTGAATACGAGGCACCACAGTTAGGTGAAAAGTATGTGGCGGAAGTAATGAGTACTTCCGGGCAACTGTTGCAGTTTCCGCTGCCTGCTGTTCAGCCATTCGGCATCAGTATGCGGTTGGAAAATGATCAGCCTGGAAAGTTGTTTGTGCTATTGGAAGCCCCTGCAATGGTAACAGATAGTTTGAAGAAAATACAAGTGGTTGCACAAATACACGGGCAGGTTTGTTTCAGGGCCTGGCTCAATGTGGCGGAAGGCGAAATGGCTGTACCCATCAGTAAAAAATATCTGCCACCGGGTATTGTGCAAGTCACCTTATTTGATGCCATCAATCGCCCGTTGGCCGAAAGATTAGCCTTTATCGGCGGAGTAGCATATCAACAGGCTTTGGTAAATACAGATAGTGTTCATCTCAAAGCAAGAGCAAAAAGTATGGTCAGTTTTAAAATGCCACTACAAGAGGCCAGATCGATATCAGTGCTGGTTACAGATGGCGATTTACACAAAGACAGTCGCGATGAAACGATTGTGTCTTCTTTGATACTCACCAGCGATATCAAAGGTTATGTGCACAATCCGGGGCAATACATCACTGATACTGCTGCCACCGCCGCCGCCAAAATTGATTTACTCATGATGACGAATGGCTGGCGCAGATTTGTGTGGAAAGAATTGCTGACTGGTCAATTTCCTGCTATCCGTTACCCTGTAGAAACCGGCATTGCACTGATGGGTGAAATGACCAAAAGTGACCGCAAAGAAGCAGTGACGGATGGCTATGTTTCTTTCATCATTAAAAACAAAGATTCGGCATCTATTTTGGCAGAAGCAGGCGTTACAGACAAAGGACAATTTTTGCTGAATAACCTGGACCTGAATGGCAAAACGCAAGTAGCGTACATGGGTACCAACAGGAAAAAAGAAGGATTTATAGTAGATGTTAAACTGAAGCCCCGCTTTATTGATACGCTAAAGCGAAGCTCCCGTTTACCACTCGTATCATTTGATACAGCCGACCTGCGTAATCGTAGCAGTGCATGGGCCAATTATTTGCAGGCCAAAGTAAACCTGCTGGATACGCCTTCTTTTAATGGATTTAATTTTCTGGGCAATGTGGTAGTGAAAGCAAGAAAATTGTCGCCAACCGATTCATTGAACAATGAGTATACGACAGGTCCTTTTGCCATGGGACAAAGTGTGAATCCTGAAGACATGAAGAACTACAGAACAGTATGGCAGGTGCTGCAGGCCAGTCTGCCCGGTATTACTGTAGAAGGCGATTTCTTTAATCCTACTGTTTTCTTCAATCGTTTTCAGGGATTAAACATGTTTAGTTCCAATAACAGTAATTCGGCCAACATCATTGCCGGCTCTAATGGTGAAGAAGTAAACATGTTGCTGGAGAGCAATGGCATCGCCTATTTTTTAAACGAAGTGAACGTAAGTAAAGATGTCATCAATACGCTCAACCCCAATGAAGTTGCCCTTATCAAGGTGCTGAAAAACGAAGGTGCCATGCTGGGCGCATCAGCAGGTGTATTGGCATTTTATACCAAGAACAATGCAGTAAATGCCACAGATGCGATTTACCAGAAAAATTACACCCGTACCACTATTCAGGGTTATGCTGCGGTTAGAGAGTTTTATATGCCTGATTATATTGCAATGCCCGGATTGAATAGTATGTCAACTGATAGCCGCTATACCCTCTATTGGAGTAGCAAGCTGCAGCCGGGTAAAGACGGCACCTATCGCTTCCAGTATTTTCACAACGATATCAGTAAAAAAATCAAGCTCATCATACAAGGAATCACAGCCAGTGGGCAATTGATTTATACAGAAAAAATTGTAGAGTAAGTTTGTGGTCTGATATCAGTACGAAAGTTCGCAAACCATGTCGCCAGAACGCTCCGAAAAACTCAATGCAGTATTAGACAAGCGTCAGCCCGATCTGACGGTTATTTTAGAAAACGTATTTGATCCGCATAACGTAAGCGCAGTGATGCGTACTTGCGATTGCGTAGGCATACAAGAAATCTTTGTGCTCAATACGAAGATTGCACGGCATAAAAACTGGGGATTCAAAAGCAGCCGCAGTGCCAGCAAATGGGTGACTGTGCATCAGTTTGAAGATTTTGATGCTTGCATGCAAATGGTGCGAAGCCGCTATAGCAAAATCATCACCGCCCATTTGGCCGATGATGCAACAGATTTGTACAGCATAGATTTTACCCCATCGATGGCAGTGGTGTTTGGCAATGAACAACATGGTTGTACACCTGAAATGATTGCAGCATCCGATGGCCATTTACGCATTCCGCAGGTGGGTATCATTCAGTCGCTCAACATTTCAGTCGCCTGTGCCGTTACTATTTACGAAGCCTTCCGCCAAAAGCGAGACGCCGGACATTACAACCAAGCGAAACTTACGCTGGAGCAACGGCATCTGCTGGAGCTGGAATGGAAAATGAAATATGAAAGAGGAGCGTAGTATGTTGACCAAGCGAATAGTCATACTTCTACTTTGTATTTGTGCAGCAGTGAATATTACTGCTGCGCAAACGATTCGTGCTATGAAAATGCCTGAGCTTGTACAACACTACAAGCAGGCTAAGGGCATACTGGTAGTGAATTTCTGGAGCACCTGGTGCCCGCCCTGTATTGAAGAAATACCACATTTTATAGATATTACTAACCAATACAAAAAGGATAGTGTGCAGCTGTGGCTGGTCAGTCAGGATACAAAAAAACTGTACGAAAGCGGTGCATTGCAACAATACGTACAACAGAAAAAATGGAAAGCCAATATGCTATGGCTGAATGAAACAAACGCCGACTATTACTGCCCACTTCTTGATGCCCGCTGGAGTGGTGCTATACCGGCCACCGTTATCATCAGGCCATCAACAGGCTACTATGAGTTTTACGAAGAATCGCTTTCAAAAGAAGCATTGCGAAGTGCTATTCAAAAAGCGATAAATTCGGTAAAGTAAGGTTGGAAAGTTGACATAAAACATACCTCGTACTTCTCACTTATTACCTCGTCCTTCTTACCTCAGTATGTTCTGGTCATATCCTCGTCTACCACAATAATAAAATCGGCCTTGCCCAGGTGTTCTTTTTCGAGCCGGGCAAGGTCTTTTTGTGTAACGGTACTAATGGTGCCAATGCGCAGACCAGGCCGGCTTTGTTTCAGATACCAGTTGATGCTTTCATAATTGTCGCTATGGTAGGCGCCATTGTAGTGAATGAAAGGCACGCCGGGCTGCAGGTGTTGCAAAATGAAATACGCCATCGTTGCATCTTTTACGGCTTGTGCTTTGGGCAGGTTGCTGCTGCCATGGCCACCCATCATTTGCAACATGTTTTTGTAGCAGGGCAATAAAGAATCATATGCCACCGGCAATGGCATCATCCAGGTTTTGGCTTCTGCCGAAATGGTGTCCAACACTTCAAATCCTCCCTTGGCTACCATGCTGGCGTAGCGCCGCGGAATATTGGTGGCAATAAAAACGTAGTTTTTTTCCTTGGCATATTTTACCAGTGGCGCATAATCGGTGGGATAATTTTTCCAAAGCCGTGCATTACTGTCAAGCCCTTTGGACGACAACTTTCCCGCTAAAAAAGCATTGAGGGCTTGCTGATTGTCGGCTTCAAACATTTCGGCACCCAGTGTAATTTGTTGCTGATCGCCAAGGCTGCGTGTCAGCTCCAGTTGCAACCAATGCGATATGGGATTGTCGTGGTATTCGCCAAACAAAATCACTTCTTGTTGCTGCATGGCTTTTACCACATCGCCCCATTTGGCTTTTTTGCCCTTAGCAGTAAAAATTTGATACGCAGCCAGCGTTTGTGCCGACAATTGTGCGGTCATAAAAAATGCAGCAATACAAAGTACGATACGCATAAGCAATGGTTTCATGAAGCTTTCAAAGCGGCATGAATATAAAACTTTGCGCAGTAGGGGAGAGGAAGCTTTAAAAATTCTCGAGAATTTGTTCCAGTTCGTGTTCGGTTTTTACCAATACTTCACGGGCTTTGCTGCCTTGGTTGGCACCTACAATGCCTGCAGCTTCCAATTGATCCATCAGCCGACCGGCACGGTTGTAGCCCAGCTTCATGCGGCGTTGGATTAGGCTGGTGCTACCCATTTGGTTTTGTACAATCAAGCGGGCTGCATCGGCAAACAATACATCCCGGTCGCTCAGGTCGAAGTCGCGGCCTTCCTGTTCTTTTTCATCTACATATTCGGGCAGCAGGAAGGCATCGGGGTAGCCTCGTTGGGTGCCAATAAATTCACACACTTTCTCTACCTCGGGTGTATCAACAAACGCACATTGCAAACGAATGAGTTCGCCATTGTGGCTAATGAGCATGTCGCCCTTGCCAATGAGCTGCTCAGCACCGCCTGCATCGAGGATGGTACGGCTGTCAATTTTCGAACTCACTTTAAAAGCAATACGGCTCGGGAAGTTGGCCTTGATGGTACCGGTAATGATATTGACCGAAGGACGCTGCGTAGCAATGATGAGGTGAATACCCACAGCACGGGCCAGCTGCGCCAATCGGGCAATCGGCATTTCCACTTCTTTGCCGGCAGTCATAATGAGGTCGGCAAATTCATCTACCACCAACACAATAAACGGCAGGTACTGATGTCCTTTTTGCGGATTGAGTTTGCGTTTGATGAACTTCTCGTTGTACTCTTTGATATTGCGTACATGGGCCTCTTTCAGCAGGTCGTAGCGGTTGTCCATTTCAATACACAAAGCGTTGAGTGTATTGATTACTTTTTTGGTATCGGTGATGATGCTTTCATCTTCACCGGGCAGTTTGGCCAAAAAGTGTTTTTCGATGACGCGGTACAAACTCAGTTCTACCTTCTTCGGATCGACCAGTACAAACTTGAGTTGCGAAGGATGTTTTTTGTACAACAAACTAACGAGTACTGTATTGATGCCGACCGATTTACCCTGGCCGGTAGCACCAGCCATCAGCAAGTGCGGCATGCTGGCAAGGTCGGCTACGAAATGCTCGTTGGCAATGGTTTTGCCAATGGCAATGGGCAGGCTGTATTTGTTGTTGAGATACTTGTCGCTGCTCAGCAGGCTTTTCATGCTTACCACATTCTTCCGCACATTGGGTACTTCAATACCAATGGTACCCTTACCCGGAATGGGTGCAATGATGCGGATGCCCAATGCTGCGAGACTCAACGCAATATCATCTTCCAGATTTTTGATGCGGCTGATGCGGACACCCGGCGCCGGCACAATTTCATAGAGTGTTACAGTAGGACCTACCGTTGCAGAAATCCGCTGAATGGTGATGTCGTAATTCTTGAGGGTGCCGATGATCTGATTCTTATTTTGCTCCAGTTCTTCGGGGTCGGCAATTACTTTTTCGCTGCCATGTGTATCGAGCAAATCAAGACCGGGAAACTTGTAGCCTTTCAAATCCAGAGCAGGATCGTAGGGCTCTAAATCCTGCGTAATTTCAGGAATGCTGCCGGTTGCATTGGCCACCATTTCGTCAATGTCTTCTTCTTCGTCCAGATCGTTGTTCAGCTCCAGTTCCAAATCGCTTTTGGGCAGTTGATTGGGCAGTATTTCACGAACGGCGATGGGCGTAATTTTTTTAGGTTGAACGGGTTCTGGTTCCGGTTCTGAATCCGCTACAGGTGCTGGTGGATTGGGCTTGGGCGGAAGTGCTACCGCTATGGTTTCTACCGATTCATCGGTCTCCATTACATCCAGCGCATTCACCGGGTCTTCATTCACCGGCGTTGATGGTTGGGGCAAAACCACGGCAATACCATCACCATCCATGCTGTTGCCATTGGCCGCCACCGGCTGGTTGGTCAGCGGATTAATTTCTTCGGGTACAAATACCTGCATGGCAGGCGTTTTACCTTCAGCATACAAGTCGTTGATGCTTTTGCCCGAAGGAATGGGCGTTGGCTGAAAACGGGCATCACTTTGTGCAGCAGGCGATTCTGGAATGGTTGTTTCTTCCACTGCTTCCGGCACCACTGCAGCTACCGCTTCGGGTTTGGTGAGGTTGGCTTCGGCATCGGTGGAACCGGATTTTTCCAAACGCTTAGGCAGTTTGAAAACAGGATTGACCCGCCAAATAAACCAACTGAAACCAGCTACAAACAACAGCAAACCGGTGCCGGCTTTACCCATCAGGTTGCTCAGGTAATTGCTGCAAAATTCACCCACGGCACCGCCATAGCTAAAGCCGCTGTCGGGCAGCGCAAAAGCCAGTGCTACGCTAAAAAACACCAGCCCGGTGAATGTGTACTTCACATTGCGCCAAACAGAAAAAAGTTTTTTACCAAAAATGAGGTTGACACCCGCTACAAACGGCAACGTGCACAGCAGAAAGGCAGCCAGTCCAAAACCTTTGTAAATGAGGGTGTGGCCCGTGCACCGAGGCGGCCCAGCATATTGTCAACCTGTAAATTGTCTGCAAACAAAAAGTCGGCGCCTGCTTTGAATACCTTGTCCTGATCTTCCTGCCAGGTAAAGCAATAGGAGCCAAGCGCAATGAGCAATAGAATACTTAGCACCAGCAGGCTGAACCCGCTGATTTTGTGGGTGCGTTCATCTTTCACCACTTCCTGCACACTCACGGTTTGCTCTTTTTCTTGCTTCAGTCCGGGGGTGCTGGTTTCCTTCTTTTGCTTTGCTTTTACTGCCATTGTACCAAAGATAAATGCCGCCCAAATGTAGCGGCTAATACAAGAAACCCACGGGGTGGGGATTTATTGCAGCCCTAACAACAGCCGATTGGTCCCGATGTGTATAACTAACGATAAAATCGGTGGATTATTTGGCCTTTCGCTGCCATTCGAGTCCTTCCAACAGCAGCAACGCCAGCGCCGCTACTGCCATCAGGTACAAGCCCAACTGCGGCTGACCGCTGAATTGTTTGTCTGCCAACTCGGGCATTTGCCACAACCGAACCATGCGCAGCAAGGCAAAAGCCAGCAGCAATAGACCGCTAATAATGCCCGGCCAAACGAGCCATTGCTGTTTTTTAAGTTGCCAAATCCACTGCAGGGAAATGAGCACTACAGCTACACCAACCATGGCCCAGGCCGACTGCTGGAAATACATAGCCACAGTATGGGTTTCGCCATTCAGGCGGATGCTTTCGGCGGGTATGAACAGGCTAATGAGCAACAACAAATAGCTGCCCAACAACCAACGACGATGTGTAGAAATGGCATTCATGAACTGCAAAGATGCGGGAAGCCGGCTTTGCGCTGCACAGAATTGCACACAGGTTGATAGCACAAGTGAATGCCGTGCGGCAAAAAACTTTAGGTTTGCTGCAATGGTTGCTAAATCAATGGATATCGGAACACATGCACTGCTGCCTTACGAGGCGCACAACCGTCAGCTGCTGCTGGAGTGGTCGCCGCTGCACTTGCATGTATTACTCTTCAACAACAATACGGCCTCGGTAGAAGCCCTCGAATCGTTTAGCGGAAGCATTGATGACGAGGACGAATGGGATGTGCTGTTGGGCCAAAGCAAACTGCTGCAATTGCACGATGTAGCCGTGAAGCTGGTGGCTGCGGCGCCACGTTTTTTGCCCTGCCCGCTGGAAGTGCTTGATAACGACCGCTGCAAACAAGAACTCGATTTGCTGTTGGGGGCTGTCTTGTGGCAGCATACCAGCTCCGATATTTTGCAACACCGCGACATGGCGGTGATTTGGCAAATGCCTGAATTGTTGCTGCAAAGAATGCGCAAACATTTTCAGGTAATGCAGGTGCAACATGTGCAGTCGATGCTCTTGCAACGACCTGTAGCTAAGGGCACCATTGGTCAACTGCTGCTGGCGCCACAA
>Ga0209053_1001227_pt1 | contig 12798 bp, 10 predicted proteins | sample EBPBio152010_DNA_FD_185864 | JGI IMG/M metagenome (GOLD analysis project Ga0209053, IMG submission 185864) | Wastewater treatment Type I Accumulibacter community from EBPR Bioreactor in Madison, WI, USA - Reactor 1_7/15/2010_ DNA (SPAdes)... | ecosystem: Engineered > Bioreactor > EBPR >... | reverse complement strand
CCAAGCTGGAGCTTTCGCCCCTTCAGCCGGTCAGCCGTGATTTCGCCTTTCTTGTGGATCAGAAGGTCGAGGCCGAGACGATCCTCAAGATTGCGCGCACACTGGACCGCGCGCTGGTTTCGGATGTTTCAATCTTTGACCGTTATGCGGGCAAGGGAATTGAGCCGGGCAAGGTGTCGCTTGGGCTCGCAGCCACGCTGCAGCCGCGCGACAAGACCCTGACGGATGCCGAAATCGAGGCCTTCTCGACGAAGCTCGTCAGCGAAGTGCAGGCGAAAACGGGTGCGGTTCTACGCGCTTGATCGACAAGGGTGAGTGGAATGGTTCGTATGGTGGCGCGTGCAGGTCGGCTTCTGGCGGTTCTCGCACTCGCGGGCGTCGCGCAGATCACGGGCACAAGCCTCGTCGCCGCTGCGGAGAATTGCGAGCAATACCAGAGCCCTTTCCAGTATAACGAATGCCTCGCGCGCCAGGCGCCGGGCAAGGCGCAGCGCTCGTCGCGCACTGTTGGCACCGGTGGTGCCGACCCCGAGGCGAGCGTGCCTGCGCGACGCCGCAATGTTGGCGCGGACACGGAAGCCCGCTCCGGCATGGCCCTTCAGCGCAACAGCCGTGGCCGCGTGCGCGCGGTGATCGATCCGTGGTCGGGCGCGCGCAGCGTTACCGTTGGCAAGAAGCGCCGGCGCTGATTTCTCAGTATTCGAACGTCTCGAAGCGCATATCCAGCGCATCGACGAGCAGGATCTTGCCCAGCAGGGGCGAGCCGAACGGCGTGATCTGCCGGATCACCTCGATCGACTGCAGCGAGCCGATGACCCCGCAAAGCGCCCCGAGAACGCCCGCCTCGGAACAGGTGGGTATGGCCCCCGCCGGCGGTTTTTCCGGGTAGAGATCGCGATAACCCGGCCAATGCGTCCCATCAGCGCGCGTATCGAACGGGCGGAGTGTGGTCAGCGAGCCGTGCATCTCGTTGACCGCCGCCGTTACCAGCGGCTTCCTTGCCACAGCGCAGGCATCGGCAAGCAGATACCGCGTATCGAAATTATCCGAACCATCGGCAATCACGTCATAATTCGCGATAACCGTAGCTGCGTTTTCTGCCGTGAGGCGCATGGCATGGGGCACGACGCGGATTGCGGGATCGAGCGCGGTAACGGCTTCGCTAGCGCTTTCCACCTTCGGTTTCTCAAGGTCACCAACGGCATGAATCACCTGCCGCTGCAGGTTCGAGAGCGACACCGTGTCATCATCCACGATGCCCAGGGTTCCGACGCCCGCCGCCGCGAGGTAAAGCAAAAGCGGCGAGCCGAGGCCGCCCGCACCGACAACCAGCACTCGTGCCGCGCGCAAACGCTGCTGGCCCGGCCCGCCAATATGGCGCAGCACAATATGGCGGGCGAAGCGGGTCAATTCATCAGGCGAGAGCATCGATCCATCAAAACTTTGCGGAGTTTTCGGCTGCGGTTTGATCTGGTCCGGGTTGCCAGCCCCGTTCCAGCATCTATAGAAGCGCCAGCTTTTCTTGGGAATGCCGGGCAGATCGTCTCCGGATTCCTGCCAGCAAACCGGGCGAATGCACATGGCTAAATCCGAGATCAAGAAAGTCGTCCTCGCCTATTCCGGCGGGCTCGATACCTCCGTCATCCTCAAATGGCTGCAGACCACATATTCCTGCGAGGTCGTGACCTTCACCGCCGATCTCGGCCAGGGCGAGGAATTGGGCCCCGCGCGCGACAAGGCGCTGCTGCTCGGCATCAAGCCCGAGAACATCTACATGGACGACCTGCGCGAGGAATTCGTGAAGGATTTCGTCTTCCCGATGTTCCGCATGAACGCGCTTTATGAGGGGCAATATCTGCTGGGCACCTCGATTGCGCGGCCCCTGATCGCCAAGCGCCAGATCGAGATCGCCCGCATGGTCGGTGCAGATGCGGTGTGCCATGGCGCCACCGGCAAGGGGAACGATCAGGTTCGCTTCGAACTCGCCTATTACGCGATGGAGCCCTCGATTAAGATCATCGCGCCGTGGCGTGAATGGGATCTCGGCAGCCGCACGAAGCTGATCGCCTTCGCCGAGGCGCATCAGATCCCCATCGCCAAGGACAAATATGGCGAGGCGCCCTTCTCGGTGGATGCGAACCTCCTGCACTCCTCCTCCGAGGGCAAGGTGCTGGAAGACCCTGCCGTGGAAGCGCCGGAAATGGTCTATATGCGCACGATTGCGCCCGAGGCCGCGCCTGACAAGGCCACGACCATCACCATCGATTTCGTGAAGGGCGACCCTGTCGCCATCGATGGCGTGACGATGAGCCCGGCGACCCTGCTCACCAAGCTCAACGATCTCGGCAAGGCGAACGGCATCGGCCGGCTGGATCTCGTGGAGAACCGCTTCGTCGGCATGAAGTCGCGCGGTGTGTACGAAACGCCGGGCGGCACCATCCTGCATCAGGCCCATCGCGGCATCGAGAGCATCACGCTCGATCGCGAGGCGATGCACCTGAAGGAATCGCTCATGCCGCGCTATGCCGAGCTCGTCTATTACGGGTTCTGGTTCACCCCTGAGCGCGAGATGATCCAGGCGCTTTGCGACAAATCGCAGGATCTCGTCACCGGCCGTGTCACCGTCAAGCTCTACAAGGGCAATGTGACGGTCATCGGCCGCGAGAGCCCCTATTCGCTCTACGACAAGGAACTGGTGACCTTCGAGGAAGGTGCGGTGGCCTATGATCACCGCGACGCGCAGGGCTTTATCCGCCTCAACGCGCTGCGCTTGCGCACGCTGGAGATGCGGCGCCGGAAGGCCGGTGCCTGAGGCTCACGAAAACGTCAGGGGCGCTGCGGCGCCCCTTCTTCATTCCGCCGTATTTGCGGCGCTTGACGGGGCATGGAAGCGCGTCAAACTTCGCCCATGCGCCAGAAGCTGAAAATCGTCGCGACCATACTGGTATGCGTGGCCGTCATCGCGGCGGCAGCGGCGATCTGGTTTCGTCCCACGGTTCTGCGCGTGGCGGTTGGCCCGGTGGGCTCATCCGATGTCCGGGTGATCGTGTCTTATCTTCAGGCGCTCCAGCGCGAGCGCTCCGACATTCGCTTCCGCCTGATCCTCACGGAAGGGCCGGGTGATGCTGCGGCGCGGATCGAGGCCGGCAAGGCCGATCTCGCCGTGGTGCGATCGGACATCTCCATGCCGGCCAAGGCCTCCACCGTGGCGATCCTCCGGCGCGAGGCGGCGTTCTTCATCACCAAGCCCGGCAGCGAAATTGGCGAGATCGGCGCGTTGCGGGGCAAAACGATCGGCGTCGTGCGCTCCACGCCCGCGAACGAGCGCATCCTCACGAAGATCCTCGACCATTACGATCTGGCCGGGCCGGAGGTGACGCGTGTGTCCGGCACGCCGCAGGAGATGCAACAGGCGGTGGCCGACGGGAAATTCGACGCGCTGTTCTTCGTGACCCCGATTTCCGAGCAGATCACCCGGCGTGCCATCCAGACCTTCCCCAAGGTCGAGGGCAAGCATCCGGGGCTGCTGCCCGTCGCGGAAGCCGAGGCGCTGCTCACGGATTACCCGCAATTCGACACGGTGGAGATTGTGCGCGGCGCATTCGGTGCCAATCCGGTGCTGCCGGATGCAGCCGTGACCACGCTTGCTGTCACGCATCGCCTCGTGGCCGATAACAACCTCTCCGAGGCCGTGGTGGGCGAACTCACCCGCCTGCTCGTGACCTTGCGCCCGCAGATCGTGCGCGACACGCCGGCTGTAAACCAGCTCGATTTGCCTTCCACCGAGGACAAGGCTGCGCGCCTGCCGAACCATCCCGGTGCGGTGGCATATATCGACGGCGAGACCAAGACCTTCTTCGAGCGCTATGGCGATTACATCTATATCGGCATCATGGCCTTTTCGCTGATGGGCTCGGCGCTGGCGGCCATCTTCTCGGGCCTGTCACGCCGCCAGGACCCCATCCCCTCGGATATCCTGATCTCCGATCTCGTGGTGGAAATCGAACGCGTGCGCGAGGCCGAGCACCTCGCAACCCTCGACACGATTGAGGACGAGGCCGAGATCACCATTGCGCGGCTGCTGCGCGCCTCCACCCGCAAGGGCGGCGATAGCAGCGAGGTCGCTGCGGTTGCGCTGCTTGTTTCCGAGTTCCGCCATACCCTCGGGCGCAGGCGCGAAGCCCTGCACAAGGCGGCTTCAGAAGCGCAGCCAAGGGCTGTCACCATGCTTCCAACTGGAACATCTGGCGTTTGAGGTTGCGGTGCAGCGTGGTTTCGGGTATCGGCTGGCCCGAACCCAAGCCCATGTGTCTGATGGATCCTTCCGGATCTTTCTGGCCGCGCGCAAGTCTCGCGCAGCCCGCGTGTGGTGATTGCTCTTTTCCGGCCACGGCCGAAAGTGGAACATTCCATGTCGCTTCGCAACATCGCCATCATCGCGCACGTCGATCATGGCAAGACCACACTGGTCGACAAGCTGCTCGCCCAGTCCGGCGCCTTCCGCGACAACCAGCGCGTGATCGAGCGCGTGATGGACTCGAACGACCTCGAGAAGGAGCGCGGCATCACCATTCTGGCGAAGTGCACCTCGCTCGTCTGGAAGGACACGCGCATCAACATCGTCGATACGCCTGGCCACGCCGATTTCGGCGGCGAGGTGGAGCGCATCCTGAACATGGTCGATGGCGTGGTGGTGCTGGTGGATGCCGCCGAAGGCCCGATGCCGCAGACCAAGTTCGTGGTCTCGAAGGCGCTGAAGCTTGGCCTGCGCCCCATCGTGGCGATCAATAAGGTCGATCGCCCGGATGCCCGCGCCCAGGAAGTCATCAATGAGTGCTTCGATCTTTTCGTCGCTCTCGATGCCAATGACGAGCAGCTTGACTTCCCGATCCTCTATGGTTCCGGCCGCAACGGATGGATGTCGAAGTCCATCGATGGCAATGCCGATGAAGGCCTCGCTCCGCTGTTCGAAACCATTCTCGCGCATGTGCCCGAGGCCAAGGTGGAAGAAGGGCCCTTCCGCATGATCGGCACGATCCTGGAAGCGAACCCCTTCCTGGGCCGCATCATCACGGGCCGCATCACCTCCGGCAACATCAAGCCGAACCAGCAGGTGAAGGTGCTCGCGCGCGATGGCACCCTGATCGAAACCGGCCGCATCTCGAAGATCCTCGCCTTCCGTGGCATCGAGCGCCAGCCCATCGAAGAGGGCGTTGCAGGCGATATCGTTGCCATTGCCGGCCTTTCCAAGGGCACGGTAGCGGATACCTTCTGCGCGCCGGAAGTGACCGAGGCGATCCCCGCCCAGCCGATCGACCCGCCGACCGTGACGATGAGCTTCATCGTGAACGACAGCCCGCTCGCGGGCACCGAGGGCGACAAGGTGACGAGCCGCGTCATCCGCGACCGCCTTTTCAAGGAGGCCGAGGGCAACGTGGCGCTCCGCATCGAGGAGAGCCAGGACAAGGATTCGTTCTTCGTTTCGGGTCGCGGCGAATTGCAGCTCGCCGTGCTGATCGAAACCATGCGCCGCGAAGGCTTCGAAATCGCCGTCTCGCGTCCGCGCGTGGTCTACGAGAAGGGCCCGAACGGCGAAGTCCTCGAGCCCATCGAAGAAGTCTTCGTCGACGTGGATGAAGAGCATTCCGGCGTCGTCGTGCAGAAGATGTCCGAGCGCAAGGCCGAGATGATTGAGATGAAGCCGTCGGGCGGCAATCGCCTGCGTCTCGTCTTCCACGCGCCTACGCGCGGCCTGATCGGCTACCAGTCGGAGCTTCTCACCGACACGCGCGGCACCGCGATCATGAACCGCATCTTCAAGGCCTACGAGCCCTACAAGGGCGAAATCGCAGGCCGCAACAATGGTGTGCTGATCGCGAACGAGCCGGGCGAGGCCGTGGCCTATGCGCTCTGGAACCTTGAGGATCGCGGCGCGATGGTCATCGAGCCGGGCTGGAAGGTCTATCAGGGCATGATCGTGGGCATCCATACCCGCGACAATGATCTCGAAGTGAACGTGCTCAAGGGCAAGAAGCTTACGAACATCCGCACCACGTCGAAGGACGAGGCTGTGCGCCTCACCCCGCCGATCCGCATGACGCTGGAACGGGCGCTGGCCTGGATTCAGGATGACGAACTGATGGAAGTCACCCCGAAATCCATCCGCCTGCGCAAGAAATTCCTCGATCCCAATGATCGCAAGCGCGCCGAGAAGGCCAAGGAAGCGCTGGCGGGCTAAGCCAGCCATCCACGGTTTTCTGTGTCCGCACCCTGTTGTTTCGGGTGCGGGCGCACCATAAAGGGCTTGGAGAAAACCATGCCCGTTCGCCGCCTTGATCCCGTTCTCATCGACCAGATCGCCGCCGGCGAGGTGATCGAGCGGCCCGCCGCCGCCGTGAAGGAACTCGTCGAAAACGCCATCGATGCCGGCGCGCGCCGCATTGATGTGGTGGTAGAAAAGGGCGGGCGTCGCCTCATTCGCGTCACGGATGACGGCCTCGGCATGGGTCCGGAGGATCTCGCGCTCGCCATCGAACGCCATGCGACCTCGAAGCTGCCGGAAGGTCGTCTCGATACTATCCGTACGCTCGGTTTTCGCGGCGAGGCCCTGCCTTCCATCGGCGCTGTGGCGCGCCTCACGATCACTTCGCGCCCGCGCCCAGCGAGCGGCAAGGAACAAAGCCCGCCTCGATTTCCAGACGAGCCTCGTCCGGAGCGGGGAGGGCAGAGCGAGACAACCGCCCATCGCATTCGTGTCGATGCCGGGCGCGTAGAGCCTGTGCGGCCCTCGGCCATGGCGCCGGGAACACGGGTGGAGGTGGAAGACCTCTTCCACGCCACGCCTGCGCGCCTCAAGTTCCTCAAAGGTGATCGCGCCGAGGCCATGGCTATCAGTCAGGTCATGCGCCGTCTTGCGCTCGCGGCGCCGGATGTCGCTTTCGCGCTGTCGGGTGATCATATTGCCGGCTTTGATCTTCCGGCTGAAACTTCCGATGCTGCTGGCCTCGCGCGGCGTGTGGAGGCTCTGATCGGTGCCGAATTCATGGCGAACGCGACCATGCTGGAAGCTTCACGTGAAGATCTTACGGTTTCCGGGTTTGTCTCTTTGCCGACATATCATCGCGCGACGACCGAGACGCAATTCCTTTTCGTGAACGGTCGGCCGGTGCGTGACAAGCTGCTGATCGGCGCCTTGCGGGCAGCCTATGCGGATACGATTGTCTCGGGCCGGCACCCCAGCGTCGTGCTTTTCCTGAAGCTCGATCCGGAGCGCGTGGATGTGAATGTGCATCCCGGCAAGCTGGAAGTCCGCTTCCGCGATGGCGAGAGCGTGCGCGGCCTGCTGGTGCGATCCATCCGCGATGCCCTGGCGGCGGAGGGACATCGCGCAGCCAGCCGTCCCTCTGCCGTGCTGGAGCGCTTTCGGGCCAGCGAGCCCGCTCCGGTCACGGCGCTGCCCGGTTTTGGCTATCGCCCGCCGGCTTATGCCCCGATTTCGGCTGCCCGACCTGTTGAAGCGTCTCCGCCCGTCTGGCTGCGCGGCGGCATGGCCGAAGCACAGACTTCATTCGAGGCCCGGTCTGCCGAGCCGGAAACGCTCGCAATCCCACCTCTGGGCTTTGCCCGCGCCCAGATCAACGATACCTATATTCTGGCGGAAAATGCGGATGGTCTCGTGATCATCGACCAGCATGCGGCGCATGAGCGGCTCGTCTATGAACGGCTGAAGCGTGCCCGCGCCGAGGGGCGTATCACCCGCCAGATGCTGCTGATCCCAGCCGTCGTGACACTCGATCCGGCTGCGCGCGATCGCCTTGTGGCAGCTGCCGATCTGCTCGAGCCGCTCGGGCTCGCGATCGAAGGTTTCGGCGGTGATGCCGTGCTCATCCGTGAAGTCCCGGCTGCCCTCGCGCATGTTGATCCGGCAAAACTGGCGCGGGAAACGGCTGACACTCTCGCCGAATGGGGCGGCAGCGAGGGGCTGGAAGCGCGGCTCGATCTCGTGCTGAAAACCTTCGCCTGTCACTATTCCATCCGTTCCGGACGGAAGTTGCGTCTGGAGGAAATGGATGCGCTGCTGCGCGAAATGGAGGCCACGCCAGCCTCCGCGCAATGCAATCACGGACGCCCGACATCGATCCGTTTGAGCGCGTCGGATCTGGAGCGATTGTTTGGTCGGAGCTGAAAGTCAGCCGGCGAAACGACCAAAAATCAATTGCGTCTCGCCAGCCTTGCGACGATCCAGTTCTTCCAGTGGTGGGGGGAGCGTGCAATCGATGTTTGAGCGTTCTTCGAGCACGACGATGGCTCCCGCATTCAGCCAGCCGCCGACGATAGCGGATGTGAGAGCGGCTTCCCCCAGACCTTTGCCATACGGCGGATCGCAGAAGACGAGATCAAACGGCTCGAAGGGCGAAACCGGCCCGAGCTTTGTGGCATCGCGCCGGAGGATGCGGGTCACACCGCCAAGGCCCAGCGATTCAACATTCGCGCGCTGAAGTCCGCGCGCTTCCGCGCCGATATCCACGAGCACGGCATAGCCCGCCCCGCGTGAAATCGCTTCCAATGCATTGGCACCGGTGCCGGCAAACAAATCCAGCACGCGCGCATGCTCAAGTTCCACACCCATGCCATGGGCGAGGATGTTGAACAGGCTCTCACGCATGCGATCAGAGGTCGGGCGGATAGCATCCGAGGACGGGCCTTTCAGGCTCCGCCCTCCCAGTGAACCGCCGACAATACGCATGCCTTAGCCCTCACGGCGCGGCCCGCGACCCGGACCGCTGCGCGGCGGACCTCCCCGGTCTGGACCGGAGCGCCCTGGGCCAGAGCGGCCCGGACCGGAACGCCCGGGACCACCGCGACCCGGGCCAGAGCCCTTGCCGCCGAACCCGCCCGGCTTGCCGCCACCACGAGGTGCATCGCGGCCCCCGCGACCCTCACGCGGCGGGCCGTCGAAGCTGCGCTCGCGCGGCGGTCGGCCACCCTCCTCGCGGGCGCGGAAGGGCCGCTCGCCGCGTGGTTTGTCGCCGAACGGGCGGTCGCCCCGTGGTTTGTCGCGGAAAGGCCGCTCACCCCGGGGCGCATCGCCACCCTCGAAGTGCGGTTTGCGGAACGGGCGGTCGCCCTCGGGACGATCATCCCGTGGAGGGCGCGCACGATAGGGACGATCCCCACCGCCGGCATCATCACGCGGCGGCCGGGGCCGGAACGGACGGTCACCGCCCTCACGCGGGGGACGGCCAGCGCCGCCTTCCCGCGAGCGGAAAGGCTTGTCGCCATAAGGCCGCTCGCCACGCGGAGCTTCATCGCGATTGAAACGGCCACGCGGACGATCACCGCCCGCATCATCCCTCGGCGGGCGTGCGCGCAAGGGCCGATCACCGCTATCCCGGTTGAAACCACCGCGACCCTCATCGCGATCCTCGCGCGGACGGCGGGGGCGCTCTTCCTCGGCCACGCGCACCACGCGCTCCACCTTCACGGCGCGGCCCTTGCGATCCGCCACCTTGTCGCGCTCCACCTTCAGCGTCGGGTCTTCGCCCATCAGCGCAAGATCCCGCTTCTGGGTAGGCTTGCGACGATCAAAGCGGCGCGGCTTTTCCTTTTCCTCGTCCTCGGTCAGCGTGTCGTGGCGAATGCGCGGACCGTCGAAATAGACGCCGGCCTCTTCCGAAAGCTCCGGGCCGAGCTGATCGGCCAGCACGCGCGGGCGCACTTCCGTGGCCTCGCCCTCCTCGAGATCGCCGAGCTGGAACGGTCCGAACGACACACGGATGAGCCGCGACACCTGGCAGCCGAGATGCTCCAGCACGCGCTTGATTTCGCGGTTCTTGCCTTCGCGCAGATCCATGGTCAGCCAGGCATTATCGCCCTGCTCGCGGTCGAGCCGCGCGATGATCGGGCCGTAATGTACCTCATCGAGCACGATGCCTTCGCGCAACGTGTCGAGCTGTGCCTGATTAACCTCGCCGTAAACGCGGACGCGATAGCGCCGCAGCCAGCCGGTATCCGGATGCGCGAGCACGCGGGAAAGGCCGCCATCATTCGTGAGCAGCATGAGGCCTTCGGTGTTGATATCGAGCCGTCCCACCGAGACCACGCGCGGCAGACCGGGCGGGAGGTGGTCGAACACCGTGGGGCGCCCCTCGGGGTCATCCGCCGTCGTCACGAGGCCGCGCGGCTTGTGGTAAAGCCAGAGGCGGGTGGCCTCGCGCTCCGGCAGCGGCTGGCCATCGACCATGATCTGGTCTTTCGAGGTGACATCCAGAGCCGGGCTGTCGATCACCGCGCCATTCACGGCAACGCGTCCGGCGGTGATCCATTCCTCGGCCTCGCGGCGCGAGCAGAGGCCTGCGCGCGCCATCACACGGGCAATGCGCTCGCCGCCCTCGGCAATGCCGGGGGTTCCATCGGTCTTGCGGGCCGAACGATACCCCAGGGCATTCGCCTTGCGGGGCGCGCGCTCCTCGCGTGCCGGAGCCTCGTCGCGGGGGCTACGAGCGGGGCGAGCCTCATCCCGGTCGAAACGCCGGGGACGCTCGCGATCCGGACGCTCACGGGAATCGTCGCGCGGGGCGCGATCCTCGCGGGCGCGGAAAGGTTTGTCGCCGAACGGCTTCCTGTCGCCGAAATCGCGCTTGCCACCAAAATCACGATTGCCGCGCGGGGCGTCACCGCCCTCGAAGCGCGGCTTGCGGAACGGGCGATCGCCTTCGGGACGGTCATCCCGGGGCGGACGTGCGCGATAGGGGCGCTCGCCACCGGCTTCATCGCGCGGCGGGCGCGGACGGAACGGACGATCACCACCCCCGCGCGGCGGACGACCCTCGCCACCTTCGAAGCGCGGCTTGCGGAACGGGCGGTCACCCTCCGGCTTGTCGCCACGCGGGGGGCGCGCACGGAACGGCTTGTCGCCACCCTCGGAACGTTCACCGGGGCCTTTGGAGAAACGGGGTCGGGCGCCATCACGGAGGCCGGAACGTTCGGAACGGAAGCCGCCGTCGCGCGGCTTGCCTCCGCGTTTATTGTCTGTATCGCTCTTTTTCATCGCGTTCTCGTATCAGAAGGCTTGGGCCTTAGCGAGGGCTGCGCTGTGTTTCTTTTCAAAGGGCTGACATGCGGGAACAGGGTGGCTTCAGCGGTTTCGATGCAGCTTTCGCCGAAGCGAAGGCGGCTGAAGCGCGCGGCGAGGTGCCCATCGGCGCGGCGATCCTCCGCGAGGGCCGTGTCATTGCGGCGGCGGGAAATCGCACGCGCGAACGCAATGATCCCACGGCGCATGCGGAGATTCTCGCCATCCGCATGGCCTGCGAGGCGCTGGCCTCCGAGCGCATCGGCGATTGCGATCTCTACGTCACGCTGGAGCCCTGCCCGATGTGCGCGGGCGCGATTTCCTTCGCGCGCATCCGCCGGCTCTATTACGCGGCGAGTGACCCCAAGGGCGGCGGGGTGGAGCATGGCCCGCGCGTGTTTTCACACCCGACCTGCCACCACACGCCGGAGGTCTATTCGGGCATCCGCGAGAGCGAGGCGGCAGTTATGCTGCGCGCCTTCTTCGCCGGAAAGCGTGCTCAGCCCTGAGGCGGAAGCGCGAGCGTTTTTGCGCGCTCCACAGCCCTCACGATGGTCTCGATTTCCTGTGCCATGGGCTCGGCAGCGGCGAGGATTTTCCGGGCCGAGAAGAAATCCAGCGCTGCGAAGGCTTCCACCTTCGCCTTGATGCGATACAGCGGCGCGGGCGGTACATGGTGCTGCGCCTCGATCAGCGCGGATTGCAGGAGGTCGAACGCGCGCGTCACCACCTCCACCGAGCCGGGAATGGCGGTGCTCTCCTCCTTCGGCGCGGCCTTGGAAATATCGATGGCGAGGATGAGATCGACCGGCCCCTGAATGGCCCGGATCGGCAGCGGATCAACCGCGCCGCCATCGATCAGCACATGGCCCTCATGTACCACCGGTCGCACGAGGCCGGGAATGGCCATCGAAGCGGCTACGGCCGGGGCGAGCAGTCCGTCGCGGAACACCACCCGCTCCATACGATGGAGATCGGCTGCGATCACCGACAACGGAATATCCAGATCCTCGAAATGTCGGGGCAGGGCGGTTGGCAGGAAGCGTTCGAGGGTCGAAACGCCATCGACCAACACGGGGTTCGTGAGCCCCTGCCGCCAGAGATCGGAAATGCGCCCCACGCGCGCTTGGAAAAGCCGCGTCATCACTTCAGTGCGATTGCGAAACTCGCGCAAAACATGCTGGCGAAGCGCCGCGCCGGAAAAGCCCGAGGCATAGGCCGCACCGAGAATGGCCCCGATGGACGTGCCTGCAATCTCGACCGGGCGGATGCCAAGGCGGTCGAAGGTTTCGAACGCGATGATATGCGCGAGCCCGCGCGCGCCGCCGCTGCCGAGCACCAGCCCGATGCGCGGCTTTGCATCGCTCATGCGAAGAAGGCCTTCAGCGCCCGCAAGGTTTCCGCGGGGTTCTCCTCGGCCACGAAATGCCCGGCCGCGATGGGCTCGCCCGTGATCTCAGGCGCGAAAGCCTTCCACGCCTCCAGCGGCGAGACGCCCTTGCCAGGAATGCCGTTGTTGCCCCAGAGCGTGAGGGTGGGGCAGCGGATGGTATCGCCGGCCGCGAGGCTCGCGCGATCATGCGCATCGTCGATGGTCGCACCGGCGCGATAATCCTCGCAGGTCGCGTGAATGCGCGAGGGCTCGTTGAAGAAGGCGTGATAGGCGTTGAGGGCACGCCGATCGAAGGACGAGAGATCCCCGCTCGCCGCCCATTTCGCGAGGC
>Ga0209053_1001212_pt1 | contig 12982 bp, 12 predicted proteins | sample EBPBio152010_DNA_FD_185864 | JGI IMG/M metagenome (GOLD analysis project Ga0209053, IMG submission 185864) | Wastewater treatment Type I Accumulibacter community from EBPR Bioreactor in Madison, WI, USA - Reactor 1_7/15/2010_ DNA (SPAdes)... | ecosystem: Engineered > Bioreactor > EBPR >... | reverse complement strand
ACGCGACACCTTTCCAACGTTCCGGGCTCATAACGAGCAGGCCATGGCGCATGCCGCGATTGCCTTCGCGAAACAATCGCGCCGTCGCCGCATGATGGCCTGCACCACCTCCATCGGCCCCGGTGCCACGAATATGGTGACAGCCGCCGCCCTTGCTCATGTTAACCGGTTGCCGGTTTTGTTGATCCCCGGCGATGTCTTCGCCAATCGGCAGCCCGACCCTGTGCTCCAGCAGATCGAGGATTTCGGCGACGGCACGGTTTCCGCCAATGATTGCTTCCGGCCGGTCTCGCGCTTTTTCGACCGCATCACGCGGCCCGAACAGTTGCTGACAGCCCTGCCGCGCGCGCTTGCCGTACTGACCGATCCCGCCGAGTGTGGCCCGGTGACGCTCGCCTTCTGCCAGGATGTGCAGGCTGAAGCGTATGATTACCCGGAGGAATTCTTCGCTCCTCATCTCTGGCTGCCGCGCCGCGCGAAGCCGGATGATCACGAACTCGCCGAGGCTATCGTTGCGCTGAAATCCGCCAAAAAGCCGATGGTCATCGCCGGCGGCGGCGCACTCTATTCCGAGGCCGAGCGCGAGCTTCTCGCCTTCTGCCGCCGCTTCGGCATTCCCGCCGCAGAAACACAGGCCGGGAAATCGACGCTTCCCGTGGATGAGCCGCTGAATCTCGGCGCGATCGGCGTCACCGGCACAGGTGCGGCGAATGCGCTGGCAGGAGAGGCGGATGTCATCCTCGCCGTCGGCACGCGCCTGCAGGATTTCACGACCGGATCGCGCACACTTTTCCGCAACCCGGATCGCCGGATCATCGGGCTGAATGTGCAGCCCTTCGATGCGGGCAAGCATGGCGCATTGCCGCTGGTATCAGATGCGAAAGCGGGTCTCGCCGCCCTCACCCGCGGGCTCACTGGCCACAAGGCACCCGAGATCTGGAGCGCGAAGGCCGGAAAGGCGCAAGCCGAATGGCTCGCCAAGACAGCGCCCTATACCAACGCGACCGAGAGCGCCCTCCCCTCGGATGCCCAGGTGATCGGCGCGGTACAACGTCAGGCGAAGAACACCGATGTCGTGGTCTGCGCGGCGGGTGGCCTGCCCGGCGAACTCCACAAGCTCTGGCAGGCGGGCAGCCCCGGCGGCTACCACCTCGAATATGGCTATTCCTGCATGGGCTACGAGATCGCCGGCGGCCTCGGCGTGAAGATGGCGCAGCCCAAACGCGAGGTGATCGTGATGGTGGGCGACGGCTCCTACCTCATGATGAACTCTGAGATTGCCACGTCCATCATGCTCGGCCTGAAGCTCACGATCGTTATTCTCGACAATCGCGGCTATGGCTGCATCAACCGCCTGCAACGCGCGACCGGCGGCGAGAGCTTCAACAACCTGCTGCAACACACCCGCCACGAGACGCTTCCGGCCATCGATTTTGCGAAGCACGCGGCGTCTCTCGGCGCGAAGGCGGTTAAGGTGAGCGGTATCGCGGCGCTCGAAAAGGCACTGAAAACCGCGCGCCGCGCGAAAACCACGACGGCCATCGTGATCGACACCGATCCGCTGATATCCACCGATGCCGGCGGGCATTGGTGGGATGTCGCGGTGCCCGAAGTGTCGTCGCGCAAGGAAGTGAGTGCAGCCCATGCCCGCTATATCGAGGCAAAAAAAGCCCAGCGTATCGGAGACTGAGACATGACCATCCGCATCGGCGCCAACCCCATCGGCTGGTCGAACGACGATCTTCTCGAGATCGGTGGCGAAACCCCGCTCGAAACCTGCCTTGCGGAAGCGAAGGAAGCCGGTTTCGTCGGTATGGAACTCGGCAACAAGTTCCCGCGTGAAGCCAACGCTCTGAAGGCCGCCTTGGCGCCCTTCAACATGGCCTGCGTGGGCGGCTGGCACTCTGTGGAACTGCTGAAGCGCGACGCGAAGGAGGAATTCGCCCTCGCCAAAGCGCATCGCGAGCTGCTGAAGGCCATGGGCACCAGCGTGTTCATCGTGGCCGAGACGTCCAACGCCATCCACGGCAATCGCGCGATGCCGCTCTCGCAGCGCCCGCATCTCGCGGCCGGCGAATGGAAGCCCTATGCCGCCCGGATGACCGATCTCGCGAGCATGCTGGCCGATGAGGGCCTCGTGCTATGCTACCACCACCATATGGGCACGATCATCGAGAGCCGCGAGGATATCGCGCGCTTCATGGAGGCCTGTGGGCCTTCCGTGAACCTGCTGCTTGATACGGGCCACGCCACCTGGGGCGGGTTAGATCCCGCGGAGCTTGCGCGCACCTATCGCCCACGCATTACCCATGTGCATTGCAAGGATGTGCGCCCCGCGATCATCGCGAAATCGAAGGCGGGTGATTGGTCCTTCCTCGATTCCATCCTCGGCATGGGCTCCGAACTCGGCACCTACACCGTTCCGGGCGATGGCGCGGTGGATTATGTGAGCGTCTTCAAGGAATTGAAGGGCTATTCCGGCTGGGTAATCGTCGAGGCCGAGCAGGACCCGAAGAAGGCACATCCACTGACCTACGCGAAGAAGGGCGTCGCGCATCTCCAGCGGGCGCTGAAGGAGGCCGGCCTCGCATGACATCGCATCTGCTCCGGCGGCCCTCCGCCACCAACCCCATCCACGATATCACGCCCGAGAATGCGGGCTGGACCTATGTGGGTTTCACTCTCCACCGGCTCGCGCCGGGCGAAGCGATCGGCGCGGCCACCGGCAATCGCGAGGCCTGCATCGTCATGGTCTCGGGCCGCGCGCGCGTTTCGGTGAACGCGGAGGAACTGGGCGCGCTCGGCGAGCGCGAGAACCCCTTCGATGGTTCGCCCGCCTCGCTGTATGTGCCGGCCCGCGCCTTCTGGGGTGCCACAGCTGAAACGCCCTGCGAAATCGCGATCTGCACCGCGCCGGCGGAAGGAAAACTCCCCGCGCGCATCATTCCGCCCTCCGAAGTGGGGCAGGAAACGCGGGGAACCGGCACGAATACGCGCTATGTGCGCAACATCCTGCCGGATTCCTCCCCCCATGCGGAAAGCCTGCTGGTGGTCGAGGTCATCACGCCTGGCGGGCACTGGTCGAGCTACCCACCGCACAAGCACGACCGCGACAATCTCCCGGCAGAAAGCCTGCTGGAGGAGACCTATTACCATCGCCTGCGCCCCGGCACGGGTTACGCTATGCAGCGGGTCTACACGGATGATCGCTCGCTCGACGAGACCATCACGGTTGAGGATGGCGACGTGGTTCTCGTGCCCGAGGGATACCACCCCGTAGGAGCGGCGCATGGCTATGATCTCTATTATCTCAATGTGATGGCCGGTCCGAAGCGCCTGTGGCGCTTCCACAATGACCCCGCCCATGATTGGCTGATGAAGAAGGCCTGAAATCAGAGAAGTCAGAACAACGCTTGGGCAAACTAGGCCCGGGCGGTCAGTCCATTCAGCGTAAATGGAAGAATTTGGTGGGTGATGTAGGGTTCGAACCTACGACCCGCTGATTAAGAGTCAGCTGCTCTACCAACTGAGCTAATCACCCTTCTGGAATGCGCCGAGCGCCGACCAGAGCCGGGTTGCTAGGGCATTTGAATCCGATTGTCCAGCCCGAATTTTCAGGCTGTTTTTTATCGCCCCCAAAGCCAGGCCGCGCCGCGCACCCCGGAGCTGTCACCGTGAAGCGCGGGGCGGATGGGCGTGCGGAAATGATCGGAGAAAACCCAGCGCTCGATCTCCGCCGGCAGGCGATCATAGATGTGCCGCACGCGGCTCATGCCGCCGCCGAGCACGATGACCTCGGGATCGAGGATATTCGCCATATGCGCCAGCGCGCGGGCGAGGCGCGAGATGTAGCGATCGAAATTCGCGGCGGCCTCGGCATCGCCCGCTTCCATCGCCGCGATGATCTCGCGACCGCGCAAGGAACGCCCGGTCACGCGGCGGAAATCGTTCTCGAAACCGGTGCCGGAAATCCAGGTTTCGAGGCAGCCGGGCTTGCCGCACCAGCAGGTATCGCCGGTGGTCAATTCCTCCACGCTCGGCCAAGGCAAGGGGTTGTGGCCCCATTCGCCGCCGATGCGATGCGGACCTTCCCAGGCCGCGCCGTTGAGGGCGATACCAGCGCCACAGCCCGTGCCGAGAATGGCCGCGAACACCACTTTGGCGCCAGCTGCCGCGCCATCCACCGCCTCGGAGGCAGCGAGGCAATTCGCATCATTTGCAAGCCGCACTTCGCGATGAAGCGCGGCTTCCAGATCCTGCTGGAGCGGCTGCCCGTTGATCTCGGTGGAGTTGGCGTTCATTGCAAAACCCGTGCGCGGCGAAATCGAGCCGGGAATGCCGATGCCCACCGTATGCGGACCGGCATGGCCGAGGCCAGCGAGGCGGTTTTCCGCCTCGCCCACAATGCCGACCAGAGCATCGAGGATGCCCTGATAGGTGCCACGCGGCGTATCGATGCGGTGGCGGAAGAGTTCCGCACCCGCATCGTCGATCGCGACGACTTCAATCTTCGTGCCGCCGAGATCCACCCCGATCCGCATCATCAGGCCTCAATGCGTGGAATGCACACGAACCGCCCCGCGCGCGGCACCCCGCGCATGGGTGAGCTTGTTCAGCGCTACGATATAGGCCTTGGCGGAGGAAACGAGCGTATCCGGATCCGCCGCGCGGCCCGTGCAGAGCCGGCCATCGCTGCCCGCGAGCCGCACGGAAACCTCCGCCTGCGCGTCCGTCCCCTCGGTCACGGCATGAACCTGATAGAGTTCCAGCTTCGCCTCATGCGGAATGAGCTGCTGGATGGCGTTGAAGGTCGCATCCACCGGGCCGTTGCCGGTGGCCTGCACCGTGCGATGCTGCCCCTCGATATCGAGCGTGAGAGTCGCGGATTGCGGGCCCATCGTGCCGGCGATGACCGTGAGGGCCACGACCTTCACGCGATCCTCCGCCGTGGCGAGGTTCTCGTCGATCAGCGCCTCGATATCCTCGTCGTAGATGTGCTTCTTGCGATCGGCCAAGGCCTTGAAGCGCACGAAGGCATCTTCGAGCTGGTTCTCGGAAACCTCGTAGCCCAGCTGCTTGAGCTTGTCGCGGAAGGCATTGCGGCCGGAGTGCTTGCCCATGACGAGGCTGGTTTTCGACACGCCGACCGATTCCGGCGTCATGATCTCGTAGGTCTGGGTGTTCTTCAGCATACCATCCTGATGGATGCCGCTCTCATGCGCGAAAGCGTTCCGGCCCACGATCGCCTTGTTGTACTGCACCGGGAAGGACGTGGCCGCCGAGACGATCTTGGAGGCGCGATTCAGCATCGTCGCCTCGATGCCGGTCTCGAACGGGAAGGCATCGCCGCGCGTTTTCAGCGCCATCACGATTTCTTCCAGCGCCGCATTGCCCGCGCGCTCGCCAATGCCGTTGATGGTGCACTCGATCTGCCGCGCACCGCCCATCACGCCGGCGATGGAATTTGCCACCGCCATGCCGAGATCGTTGTGGCAATGCACTGAGAAGATCGCCTTGTCGGAGTTCGGCACGCGGTTGCGCACGGTTTCGAAGAGCGCGCGATACTCATCTGGCGTGGTGTAGCCCACGGTATCCGGGATATTGATGGTGTTCGCACCGGCCTTGATGGCTGCTTCCACGCAGCGGCACAGGAAATCCATCTCCGTGCGCGTGCCGTCTTCCGCCGACCATTCGACATTCGGCACGAGGTTACGGGCGCGGGTGACGCTGTCGATCACCAGCTGCAAAACCGCATCGGGCTCCTTCTGCAGCTTGTATTTCATGTGCACCGGCGAGGTGGAAATGAAGGTGTGGATGCGCGGGATGACTGCGTGGCGCACAGCCTCGCCGGCCCGGTCGATATCCTTCGCGCCCGCACGGGCGAGCCCGGCGACGGAGGCACGCTTCACGCGTTTGGCAATGGCCGTGACGGCTTCGAAATCACCATCCGAGGCGATGGGGAAGCCAGCCTCGATGACATCCACGCCCATGGAATCGAGGAAATCAGCGATTTCCAGCTTTTCCTCGAAGGTCATGGTGGCGCCGGGGCACTGCTCACCGTCGCGCAGGGTGGTGTCGAAAATCAGAACGCGGTCTTTGGACCCGGAAGTCTGGGACATGTGAGTAAACCTCTCATCGCGCCCGCGCCGGATGTTCTCTTCGGAATCGACGGGATACGGGCTCTGTAGCGGGAAATTTTATTGCGCGCTACCCCCTGAAGGCCCAGGCAATACCCGGACGGCCCTCAGGGGCTGATAAGGAGGAGCAGCGAAAGGAGGAGCGCAAAGCCGATCACGGCCGCCGCATCGAGGCGGCGGGTCTGACGAATTTTCAGAGCGCGGGTCGCGGCTTTCGTCAAAGGCTTGCATCCAGTTTCGATGGAAGAAGCGTAACCCAGCATTCCAGGTCTGGCAAGCGGCTGATTTTACCCCTCTTGCGGGGGCACGCAGAGTGGAGTTCACTGGCCTCTGCCCCGCGATTTCAAAGAGATGGGGCATTCATGGAGATGGACATGCCCAAACTCCGCCTGGCCTCCGGCCTTCTTGCCCTTACTCTCGCCTCACCTGCTCTCGCGGATTCCATCGACGGCAAATGGTGCTCGGAGGATGGGCGACGCATCACCATCGAAGGTTCGCTCGGCCTGTGGGGCACGGCCGGGCTGAAGATCTCCGGCGACTACCTGCGTTACACCTATCTCTTCGCGATGCCCTCGGGCGAACCCGAAGCCGGGCAGAAGGTGGAAATGCGCTTCCGCCGCATGGACCAGAGCATCGCAGTGAAAATCGGCGAAGGCGAAGCGAAGATCTGGCGCAAATGCCCGCCGGACATCAGCAGAAGCATTTTCAAGCGAAGTGGTCACCGGTTCGCGTGAAGAAAATGCGACAAGCGGAACAAGGCTGACGGCTGCAATTTGTCATCATCGCCCCTAGAATCATGAAGGACGTTTCCTGATTCGAACGAGGTCGCGCGTGATGTTCCGTGCCGTTTCCCTGATTGCCCTTCTCGCATTGGCCGGCTGCCAGAGCACGGAGCCGCCTAAGCCGGTGGCACAGGCGCAGGAGCCGCGCGGCGTCTCCATCACGCCCGCAGGGTTCCGCCTGCCGGAAGGCACAGGTTGCGCGGCGGATATCGCCCGCTTCCGCGCCATCATGCGCAATGACATCGAGACCGGTCACACCACGAAAGTGGTTTTCGACCAGATCGAGGGCGAGATGCAGAAGGCCGATGCGATGTGCGCTTCCGGCAATGCCGGCGGCGCCTCGGCCTATGTGCGGGCGACGCGCGCGCGGTTCGGCTACCCTGCGGGCTAAACCCCGAAGACGTGACGCAGGAAGGCGAGCTGGAAGGGCGGCATGCGCCCTTCATCGAGATCGCCGGCATCGCGGATGATATGGATGCCCGCGAGTTCGTCATCCTCCAGCGTGGTCATGCGCTCGAGCATCAGCGCGCGCGCATCCTCGGCGGGAAGATCGATCCGCACCGGGCGCATGAAGGCGATGCGTGAAGCGCCCATCACGCTGGTCCAACGCGGCTCGACCCTCACATCGCCTGCGAGCAATCCTGTTTCCTCCGCGAGCTCGCGCAGAACCGAGCCGGCAAGGTCCACCCTGCCATCGACCACATCACCGAGATCAGGCGTTCCCGCCGCGAAGTAGATCTTGCCAGGATTGGCCGTGTGCTGGCCCATCTCGCCCAGCAGGAAGGCTCCATCACGCGCCTGCAACGCCGCCATCGCGAACCCGTTGCGCACCAGCGGCGGCGGATTTCCCAGCCTGATCCACCCGAGAAAGGAGCGATAATCCGTCGGCGAGTATCCCGCGCGAAACACGCGGCCATCCCGCTCGCCCCGATGCTGGATGAGCACGCGGCCATTGAACATCGCCGAAGTGCGCGCGATCTCACGCGCCCAGATCTCCGCGATGGCTGGCTCATTCTCGCGCGGGAAAGGCCAGTCGTAGGGCTCAAGAACGGCGTCGATCTCGTCGGTCTCGAAAATCTCGAAACCGCTCACAGCAGCACGCCCTCGCTCATGCGCACGGCGCTACCGCCAATCGCCGCCGCGACAAGCCCGCCATGCTGGATATCGAGATCCAGCGCGATGAGGCTGGGCCGCCCCATCTCGAAACCCTGCTCGATCACGAGTTGATGCACGCCATCCTCCGGCAATTCGCAGGTTGCCGCCACACCGGCGAAAGCCGCAACTGCCGAACCCGTCGCCGGGTCTTCGGGAATGCCCATGGCCGGCGAGAACATGCGCGCATGCACATGATGTTCGGGCCGCACGGTTTCGCGCGTGTAGATATAGGCCGCGCCCTTGCCCGTGACGCCGAAGGCCTGCGCCCAGGCACGCGGATCCGCAACCCCCGCCCGGCCGATCGCCTCCAGCGAGCGCACAGGCACCATCACGAAAGGCACGCCGGCGCTCCAGGCCGCGATGCCATGCGCGCCGAAGCCGATCTCCTGCGCATCAAGCCCAATCGCCTGCGCCACCACGAGCGGATCAAATTGCAGCGGCAGCAGCTTCGGCAAGCTTGGCAGGGAGAACACGGCCCGGCTGGCGCGGCTGGGCTTACGCGAAACATCCACCCGCACCGGGCCGATCTTCTCTTCGAGCACGATGGTGACGCCAGCGCCGCCCAGCATCTCGGCTGCGCGCAATTCCGCCAGCAAAATCGCCGTGCCCACCGTGGGGTGGCCCGCAAAGGGCAGTTCCGTGCCCGGCGTGAAGATACGGATACGCGCGGCGTTCAACTGGTCATCCGGCGGGAAGACAAACACCGTCTCGGCGAGGTTGAACTCACGGGCGATGGTCTGCATCTCGGAATCGGTCAGACCTTCCGAATCAAGCACCACCGCGAGCGGGTTCCCCTCGTGGCGGTTCTCGGTGAAGACATCGAGCGTATGAAAGCGGCGCGGCATGGTGCTGTTCCCTGATGCAACCTTTGTGACGTCCCGTGGTTTTCCACGCAACCCACAAGATGAATGCTAGCAAAACGCGCTGTTGCGCGACAATTCAGCCAGCCTGTTCTAGCGTCCGGATCGTGGTGACGAGAAGGAGCGCGGCGCGCGCCTCTTGCCACCCGGCCCGCTCACCTCTTTCCTCGGGGGTCGGGAACTTTGTCTTTCCGGGGGAAACCGCACTCAAAGGAGTGTCCGATCATGATCATCAAATCCGTCCTCGCCGGCACCACCGCCCTGCTGCTCGCCACCGGCGCCTTCGCGCAGACCGCGCCGCAGACCACCCAGCCACAGCAGCGCCCGGCCACGCCGGCAGCCCCTGCCGCTCCGGCCCCGGCGGCTCGTCCGGCCACCCCGGCGCCTGCACCGGCTGCCACGGCTCCCGCCCCGGCCCAGCGCCCCGCCGCAGCCCAGACCCAGCTCGTGAACCTCAACACCGCGACCGAAGCCGAACTCGACAAGCTCGAGCAGATCGGCCCGGCCCGCGCCAAGGCGATCATCGAAGCGCGCACCAAGAACGGCCGCTTCAAGGATTGGAACGACTTCGTGGCCCGCAATGTGGTGCCGAAGAACGCCGAAGACGCGATCAAGAACAAGGTCCGCTTCTGATCATCTTTGCGAGACGAGAACAGGGAAAGGGTCGGTTCGCCGGCCCTTTTTTGTGTCAGGGCACACTTTCAAGCGTGAAGAGCCGCGAGGGCTCCACGAATTCCGCCTGCGCGGCAACCGTGAGGATCTCGCGCGAACCTGCGGCCACCGTGCGCGTCAGCAAACCGTGAACCGAAGAGGCCGCACGCTGCATCGCGGCGGCAGGGTCGCCCATCCGCAAGCAATGCACGAGGAAGAGCGCGGCAATACAATCGCCGGCGCCATTCACGTTGCAATCGAGCTTCGGCGTGCGCATCCGGTGCAGGCCGCCGGGATGCGACACCGCGATATCCACCGCATCCGCCGCCGTATCCTCGAGCATCAGCGACGTGACCATCACGATCTTCGGCCCCATGGCATGCACGATGGCCAGAGCGGCACGCAAATCCGCCAGTGTGTGGATGTCCATCCCCGCGAGCCAAGCCAGTTCGAACTGGTTCGGCGTGATGAGATCAGCCGCAGGAACGGCCCTGTCACGCATGAATTCGGGGATACCTGGACGCACGAAAATGCCGCGCCCCACATCGCCGATCACCGGATCGCAGGCATAGATGGCGCGTGGGTTCGCCGCGCGCACGCGCGCCACTGCCTCCAGAATGGCCGAGCCCGTATCATGCGAGCCCATATAGCCCGAAAGCACCGCCTCGCATTGGTCCAGCACGCCGCGCTCGGCGATGCCCGCCACACAGTCGGAAATCAGCCCCGCATCGAAGACCTGCCCGCGCCATGCGCCATAGCCGGTATGGTTCGAGAACTGCACGGTGTGGATGGGCCACACTTCGACGCCGAGCCGCTGCATCGGGAAAACCGCCGAAGCATTGCCGACATGCCCGTAGGCCACATGACTTTGAATGGAAAGGATCGCCATGGTCGCAATGTCAGCGTGGCGGGCCGTACCTGTCCAGCGCCGAAAATTGATGGATGCATCAGAATTGCACGAGGCTAAGCCGGCTTTTCATGGCACGTCGAGCGTGATTGCAATCGCCGCGTGATCGGAGGCTTTCGGATCGTTGATACCAACGCCGGGATAACGCTCCGGGCCACGCGGGATCGACCAGCTCAGGCCCCGGCGCAAAATGTCAGGCGCGCGCTCGGCCACCGGGCGCTTCGCATTGGCGGCGGCCAGCGCCGGCGAGAGGAAGATGTGGTCGAGCGCGGTGTGAAGGTCCTCCGCCGGGTAATAGGTCGTCCAGCGGTTCAGCGGGTCCTCGATCCAGAGGGCGGAATCGAACGCACCGAGTCCCTCGGGCGGGGGATCGATGATCGGGCCGAGGGTGGAACGCAGCGGCTGGCCATTGCGCAGGTTGAACATCTCCGGTGAGCCATCCACCTCGGTGTAATCGTTGAAATCGCCGCAGAGCACCCAATTGGCACGGGCGGGATCGCGGAAACGCCGCCGCACGATCTGCGCCAGCGCCCTCACCTCGGCCTCGCGGATGATCCGGGCCTTATCACGCACACCGTTGCTGTTCGATTTGAAATGGCAGTTGAAAATCGTCAGCGACCGCCCGCCGACTTCCAGATCCACCGCCACGACATCCCGCCGGAACACGCGCATGGAGCCATCGGGCTTCTCACCCACGGCGCCGTAATTGCGCCAGTCCTGCTCGGCAATGCGCGCGAGTTCCGTGCTCCAGAGGTCGAAATCGTCATAGGTGAAGGCCGCATAATGCGTGACCTTCTTTGGCTTGAGGCGCGAGAGGAAACCGAGATCGATGCCGCGCCGGTCATTCCCCTCGATCACATCGAAATCATCGTAGAACAGGTGCTTGCCGATGGCGCGGCGCTCGCGCTCAAGCGCCTCTTCCAGCCAGTTCGCCCGGGCCTTCGCCTGATCCGGGTGGTCGTGCTCTGCGCCATGCAGGCGATCCGCCTCGGCACGAAGGCCCGCGAGCTTGGGTTTCAGCGCGCGAGCCAAGCGCGGCGAAAGCCGGGAATGAATGAAATCATCGCGGAACAATTCGAGGGCCGCGCGATCATCGACCTCCTGCAACGCCACGAAATCGGCATCGGCATCGAGGATGACCTGCGCGGTGAGTTGACGTTCGATGGCAGAGAGGGTCGCTTCGGAAATCCGCCGCGCCTGGCGCAACTCCTCCGCGTCCTTGAACTCGACCATGCCGATGCGACGATCCGAAGGACGCCCGGCGAAGTTCAGGAAATCCGGCCTGGTGAAAAGGTTCTCGGTGTTGAAAGTCGCGATTCGGATGCGGTTTGTGGTCATGGCCGCCCCATCGTCGCGGGGCGGCCCGGTTTTCGCAAGTCCCGAACGAGTAGCCTTACTCGACCGATGCGCCGGCGGCCTTGGCGATCGGGCCCCATTTTGCAAGCTCGGCCTTCACATGTTCGCCAAGCTGCTCGGGCGTGGTGCCGACGATCACGTTCGACAGATCCATCAGGCGCTTGGCGATGACCGGATCCTTGAGGGCCTTGTTGGCCGCATCATTGATCTTCGCCACGACATCCTTCGGAGTGTTGGCCGGCGCGAAGAGCGCATTCCACGAATAGATCTCGTAGCCCGGGATGCCCGCTTCCTCCATTGTCGGCATATCCGGGAAGGCCGGAGAGCGCGTCTTGGTGGTCACCGCGAAGCCGCGCACCTTGCCGGCACGGATCTGCTCGGCCGAAGAAGGGAGGTTGTCGAAGATCATCGCGACCTTGCCGGACACGACATCCTGCAGGGCCGGGCCGCCGCCGCGATAGGGAATGTGCTGCATGCTGGTACCGGTCATGGTCTTGAAAAGCTCACCGCCGAGATGCTGCGGCGTCGCGACACCGGAGGAGGCATAGGAGTGCTTGTCCGGCTCGGCCTTGAGACGGGCGATCAGTTCCTTCACGTCTTTCGCCGGGAAATCATTGGAGACCGTCAGCACGCTGGGAACCAGCACGAGCAGCGAAATCGGCGCGAAGTCCTTCACCACATCATGCGGCATCGCCTTGAACACCGCGGGATTGATGGCGTGCGTGGAGATGGTGCCCATCAGCAGGGTGTAGCCATCGGCAGCCGACTTCGCGACGCGGCTGGTGCCGACGTTGCCGCCAGCGCCGGCGACATTCTCGATCACCACATTCTGCCCGAGGATCTCGGACATCTTCGGCGCGATGATGCGCGCAGCGATATCCGTGCCGCCACCCGCAGCGAAGGGCACGACCATCGTGATCGGCTTGTTGGGGAAACCCTGCGCCATGGCCGGGGTGGCGAGGCTGCCAAGGCCGAGAGCAGTGCCGGCGGCCAGCAGGGCACGACGGGTAAAGGGGGTCATCATAGGCATTTCTCCCTCAGAAATTTTTTTGGTGCCCGAAAGTTAGCGGCGCGGCGAAAGCGCGCAAGAGCGGAAAACCACAATGTCGCCGGCATGAAAAAAGGCGCGAGGGT
>Ga0209053_1001211_pt1 | contig 12995 bp, 2 predicted proteins | sample EBPBio152010_DNA_FD_185864 | JGI IMG/M metagenome (GOLD analysis project Ga0209053, IMG submission 185864) | Wastewater treatment Type I Accumulibacter community from EBPR Bioreactor in Madison, WI, USA - Reactor 1_7/15/2010_ DNA (SPAdes)... | ecosystem: Engineered > Bioreactor > EBPR >... | reverse complement strand
TCGCCGACGGGACGCTGCTCGACCCGACGAGCGGGCTCGCGGCGGCGCGGGCGCGTCCGGCCGCGCCGGGAGCCTATTACGTCGTCGTCTACCACCGCAGCCACCTCGCGGCGATGAGCATCTTCGCGATCGGGCTCTCGACGGCGCCGACGGCGGCGTACGACCTGAGCGTCAGCCCCTTCCTGGTCTACGGCACCAACGGTGTGGGTCTGCTGTCGCCGGGCGTGTACGGCCTCTGGGCCGGCGACGCCGACGGCGACGGGGTCGTCGGCGCGGCCGACCGGACGGCGGTGTGGCTGCCGCAGGCGGGCGGCGAGGGCTACCTGCCCGCCGACCTCGACCTCGACGGCGCCGTGCTGGCCGACGACCGTCAGCGGTTCTGGCTGCCCAACGTGGGACGCCAGACGCAGGTGCCGGGCGCCAGCCTCGTGCCGGGGATCGCAGACCGATGAGGCGCCGGTGATCCCCCGCGCCGACGAACGACGCATGTCGTGAGGATCTGTCCACCCCGCCCGATGCGCGTCGCGCTCCTGCTCCTCGCGGTCTCGCTCGCTTCGCCCGTACACGCACAGCTCGCCGGCACGTACACGGTCGGCGGCGCGTCGCCCGACTACGCGACGCCGGCCGCCGCTGTGGCCGACCTCGTCGCCCAGGGCGTCTCCGGCGCCGTCACGCTCCGCATCCGGTCCGGCACCTACGCGGGTCCGCTGACGATCCCGGCCGTCGCCGGCGTCTCGGCGACGAACACGGTCCGCCTCCTCGGCGTGGCCGACGCCACCACCGGCGCGCTGCCGGTGATCCAGCACACGCCGCTCTCGGGCGCCGAAGCGGTCGTCACTGTCACCTCGCCGCACGTGCGCCTCGACGGGCTCCACCTCAAGGTGATCAACCCGTTCCAGCCGCACGGCGACGTGCTGCGCATCCTCGCCGACCACGCCGACGTGCGCAACTGCCGCCTCGAGAGCGTCGCGCGCGGCAACGCGACGACCGGCGGCGCGACGGCGCTCCAGATCGCCGGCACGGGCGCGCAGGTCCTCAGCAACACGATCACCGGCGGCACGCGCGGTATCGACGTCGGCGGCGCAGCGACCGGCGGCAACACGCGTATCCGGCTCAACAGCGTCGAGGCGGACAGCCTCGGCATCGTCGTCCGCAACCAGTCGGACGCCACCGGCGGGCTCGTGATTCGCGCCAACACCGTCGCCGCCACGCTCTCGTCGTTCGGCTTCGCGGGCATCCGCGTGGACGACGTGGCCGGCGCGGCCGAGGTGTCGCGCAACCAGGTGACGGCGCGGCGCGGCGTCGGGATCGAGATCCTGGACGCCACCGGCACGGCCGCAGCGCCCGTCGAGGTCACGAGCAACACGGCGTCGGTCATCCAGGGCGCCTTCCCGGCGCTGCGGATCGCGGGCGCGGCGCAGGCCGCCGTCTACCACAACACGCTCTACACGTTCGAGGCCTTCGCGGCGTCGCTCGCCGTGGACGGTGGCGCGGGCGTCCGCCTCCGCAACAACCTGCTGCGGGCGGTGAACGCCTCCGGCTGGACGCTCGACGTCTCCGCCCCTGCCGCCGTCGACGCCAGCGACACCAACGGGCACAGCGCCGGGAGCGCGGGCGACGCGTTCCGCGCCCGCTGGAGCGGCGTCACGCACGCGACGCTCGCCGCCTACCAGGCGGCGTCGGGCACCGAGGGCGCGTCGCGCGTCGTGCCGGTGACCTTCGTCAGCACCGTCGACCTCCACCTCGCGGGCGCGAGCGTCGGCGACCGCGGCCTGCGCGCGCCGCCGCTGCCGCTCGTGACCGTGGACGTCGACGGCCAACCGCGCGACGCCGTCCACCCCTACCTCGGCGCCGACGAGGCCGACGAGACCCTCGCCGACCCGCCGCCGCTCGCCGGCCTTTACACCGTCGGCCCGACGGGCGACTTCGCGTCGCTGGCCGACGTGCTCAACGACCTGTCGTACGGCGGCGTCGCCGGCGACGCCGAGTTCGCGTTCGCGCCGGGCGTCTACACCGGCGCGTGGGTGCTCCCGACCATCGCCGGCGCCGGCCCGACGGCCCGCGTGACGTTCTCCGGGCAGGGCGCCGGCGCGACGGTCCGCCACGCGCCGACGGGCACCGACGGGGTCGTCCGCGTGGACGGCGACTGGATCACGCTCCGCAACCTGCGCATCGAGAACACGGCCGCGAGCTTCGCCACCGGGCGCGGCGTGGTCGTCGGCGGCGACGACGTGACGCTGGACGACCTCGTCGTGGACGCCTTCGACGCGCAGACCGCCCCGCCGTCCAACCTCTTCGAGCTGGCCGCCGGCGTGTTCGTGGACGGCGCCGCGCGGACGACCGTCACCGGCTCGACGATCGCGCGCGCGGCCGTCGGCGTCCACGCCGTCCTCGGCGCGACGACCGCCGGCCCGACGATCACGGACAACGCGATCACCGAGAGCTACGCCTTCGGTGTCTTCGTCTCGGGCGGCACCGGGACGGTCGTCTCGGGCAACGAGATCGCGCACGTGGACGGCAACGCGTCCGCCGGCGCCGACGCGGCGGTCCGACTCGACGCGCCGCGCGGCGCGTACCGCGTGGAGGGCAACGAGATCGCGGTCGAGAACGCCGACGGCGTCCAGATCGACGGCGGCGCGAGCGACGCCGGCGCGCCGGGACGCGTCGCCAACAACCTGATCTCGGCGTACCCGTCGTCCACCCTCAGCACCGTCCCGCTCGACATCCGCTCGACGGCGAACCTCCAGGTCTATCACAACACGCTCCACACGTCCAACTTCGGCGTCGCGCTGGTGGTGGACGACGGCGGCGCCCCGCTCTCGTCGGGCCTCGACGTGGCGAACACGCTCGGCGACGGCGGCCAGCACGCCTTCGACGTCGCCTCGGCGTCGGCCTTCACGCGGATGGACTTCGACACGTGGTGGGGCGGCACCGACCGCTTCGTCGTCGGCGGCGTGAGCTACGTCTCGCTGGACGCGCTGCGCGCGGCCACCGGCCTCGGCCTCCACAGCCACGAGTTGAACCCGACGTTCGTCCGGATTCCGTTCGACGGGCCGGAGGCCGACCTGCGGCTCGCGCCGTCGATGGGCGGCGCGTTCGCGCTCGCCGGGACGCCCCTGCCGGAGGTCCCGACCGACATCGACGGCGCGGCGCGCTCGGCGACGTTCCCGTACGTCGGCGCGCACGAGCTGCCGGTGCCGATCGCGCCGGTGACCGGGACCGTGACCGTCGGACCCGGCGGCGACTACCCGACCCCGGCCGCCCTGCTGGCCGACCTCGCGACGCGCGGCGTGTCGGGTCCGGTGACCGCCATCGTCGGGCCGGGCACGTACGCCGGGGCGCTCGCACTCGGCGCGATCCCCGGCGCCGGCCCCGACGCGCGGCTGACGATCCGCGGCCCCCTCGCCGGCGACCGGCCGGTGATCGAGAGCGCCGGCGAGGTGCTGGACCTCACCGGCACGGCGCACGTGACCGTCGCGCGTCTGCTGCTGCGCCGCACGACGGCCGGGACGGTCGTGGACCTCAACGGCACGTCCAACGTGACGCTCGACGCGTGCGTTTTCGAGCTGCCCGTCGGTGCCACGACGGGCATCGTGGTGGACGGCGCGACGTCCAGCATCGAGACCGCCAACCAGCGCGTGACGGTGCGGCGGAGCACGATCCTGCGTGGCGGCGTCGGCGTGCGCCTCAGCGCCATCGTCACCGGCCTGCTGCGCGCACCGGCGGGCAACGTCGTGGAGGACAACACCATCGAGGACGTGTCCGGCGTCGGCATCGAGTTCCGGGCGACGCTCGGCACCATCGCCGGCAACACGGTCCGCGCCGCCGCCGGCGCGCCGGCGACGTGGGTGGGGATCGACGTGGACTTCGTCCAGGTCAACTACCCGGAGACGGAGGACGCCTCGATGCGCGTCGAGCGCAACCGCGTCGTCGGCGGCGCGGGGACCGGCATCCTCTGGGGCTGGTCGTCGTCCGGCACGCAGGCCGGCGCGGCGTACCGCCTCGTCAACAACGCCGTCTCGATGACCGGCGGCGGCGCGACGCGCGGCCTCGACCTGTCGGTCCCGAAGAGCCTGCTGGTGGCGCACAACACGGTCCGGCTCACGAGCACGGACACGACCTCGGTCGCGCTCCGCGTGGGCTTCTGCAACGTCGGCGCGGCGTGCAACTTCCAGAGCGCGCACGTGCGCAACAACGTGCTGCTGGCCGGCGCCGGACGCGCGCTGGACGTGGACGCCCCGACGGCCGCGCTGGAGACCTCCGAGTGGAACCTCTTCGCCACGTCGGGCCCGACGCTCGTCGAGTGGTGGGCCACGCGCTGCGCGACGCTCGCGTGCCACCGCGACGAGAGCGGGGTCGACCGGTTCTCGTCCGCCGGCACGGCCGTTACGTTCGCCGACGCGCCGGGCGGCGACCTCCACCTCGGCGGCGGGAGCGCCGGCGACGCCGCGCTGGCGTCCGGACGGCTGGAGGAGGTGACTGACGACCTCGACGGCGACCCGCGCACCGGCGGCGGCGTCTACCTCGGGGCCGACGAGGTGCCGGGCCAGCCGGTGACGCCGCCGCGCACGACTGTCCCGCTCACCGGCGTGTTCACGATCGATCCGGCCGGGGGCGACTTCGCGTCGTTCGACGACGCCGTGGACCGGCTCTACTACGTCGGCCTCGGCGGGACGGCCACGTTCGAGGCCGCCGAGGGGACGTACGCCGAGCGCGTCGAGATGCGCGGGGCGATCCCCGGCGCGAGCGCGGCGCGGCGCGCGCGGTTCCGCCCCGCCGACGGCGCCGACGTGGTCGTGCAGTTCCCGACCACCGAGTTCCTCCAGGAGGTGTGGGAGATCGAGGGTGCGAGCCACGTGACGGTCGAGGGCCTGACGCTGCGTCCGACCGGCGGCACGTACTCGACGGGCCTGCGCGTGCGCCCGCTCGTCATCGGCAGCACGGTCACCTACGCCGACAGCGTGGTCGTGCGCGGCGCACGGTTCGAGGCGCCGTCGGCGTCGCTCGCCGCGCACCAGCGCTACGGCGTCTACGCCTCCGGCGTGCGCGGCTTCGCGGCCGAGGACAACACGTTCGAGGACACGCGCCTCGTGGTGACGACCGACGTCACGCGCCGCTCGACGGGCGTCGTGCTCACCGGCAACACGTCCACGCTCACGCGCGTGACGTCGCCGGGCTTCGCGGTGTTCGCCTCCGCCGACGACCTGACGATCCGCCGCAACCAGATGACCGTGACCTCCACGGCGTGCGGCAACCACGGCGGGATCGAGCTGTCGGACGTGCGCGGCGCGGTCGTCGTCGGGCGCAACGCGATCCGCACCAACCAGCGCGGCCTGCGGCTGACGCAGCTCGCCACCTCGACGACGAGCGGACCTCTCTACCTGGTCAACAACGCTGTCGCGCAGGACCCGGCGGGCTGCTCCGTGGCCGTCGAGCTGCGCGGCAACGACGTGGCGTTCCTGCACAACAGCGTGCGGGCGACGGCGGCGGCGGGCGCGCTGCTGCTCGGCGCGACGAGCGCCGTCACCGGCCACGACCTGCGCCACAACCTGCTCGTCGGCGCCGCCGGCCCGGCGCTCACCGTCGAGCCCACCATCGGCTTCGCGGCCGCCGGCGCGAACGGCCTCTGGTCCGCCACGCCGACGCTCGCCACGTGGCACGGCGCCGCGCAGGCCGACCTCGCGGCGCTCCAGAGCGCGAGCGGCCTCTTCGGCGGGGCGGTCCAGACCCTTCCGGCGTTCGTGTCGGACGCCGACCTGCACCTCGCCTCGGCGGGCGCCGTGCTGTCGGTCCCCCGCCTGCCCGAGGTGGCCGACGACGTCGACGGCACGCCGCGCCCCGAGCAGACGCTCCACGGCGCCCACCACCGGGCCGTGGACGAGGTGCGGCTGCTCGTCCGCGCCCTGCTCCACGGCGCCTACCCGCTGCCGGCGGTGGCCGACGGCACGCCGGACGCGATGCGGACGGCGCTCGTCGGCGCGGGGCTCGTCCCGACCACCCACCCGTACGCCGACGCCGCGTACGACGGCCGCGCGTCCGAGTGCGATGTGCCTGCGAGCGTCCCGGCGTCGTTCTTCGAGGCGCACCCTGACGTGGTGGACTGGGTCGTGGTCGGGCTACGGAGCGCGCCCGCGGGTCCGTCCGTCGCCTGCCGGCCGGCGCTGCTGCGCGCCGACGGCGTCGCGCTCGCGCTCGACGGCGCGCCGGTGCTGACGCTCCCCGTCGCCGCCGGCGACTATCACGTGGTGGTCGCGCACCGGACGCACCTCGCGACGATGACGGCGACGCCGGTGGCGCTGAGCGCGACGGCGAGCCCCATCAACCTCACCTCGGGAACCCACTACGGCGGCGGCGGACGCCTCGTCGAGCCGGGGGTGCGCGCCCTCGTCGGCGGCGACGCCGACGGCGACGGGACCGTGGACGCGGCCGACCTCGACGCCGCGTGGCGTCCGCAGGTCGGGCAGACGGGCTACCTGCCGGGCGACCTCGACCTCGACGGGCGCGTGCTGGCCGGCGACCGGCAGCGCGTGTGGGCGCCCGCCGAGGGGTCGGCCTCCGCCGTGCCGGCGGCGGGTCCGCGGCCGACGGCCGCGCGCGTCGCCGCGACCGAGTGACCCCAGGGAGGGCGCGGCGACGCATGAACGGGCAAGCGCGCCCCTCCCGACGATGCGTCTCGCTCTCCTGCTCCTCCTCGCCGCCGGACCGGCGCAGGCCCAGCTCGCCGGCACGTACACCATCAACCCGGCGCTCCCGCCCGGTGGCAGCAACTTCCAGACGATCGGCGCGGCAGTGGGCGCGCTGGAGGCCGACGGCGTCTCGGCGCCGGTGACGTTCGAGGTCGCGCAGGCGACCTACGCCGAGCGCGTCACGTTCGACTTCACCATCGGCGGGGCGTCGGCGACGAACACGGTCCGCTTCCTCGGCATCAGCGCGGGCGCGGTGCGGCCGGTGGTGCGGGTGCTGCCGTCGGCGAGCCAGCCGTGGGTGTGGCGCGTCGAGAAGGCGCAATGGGTGGTGATCGAGAACCTGGCGATCGAAGTCTCGAACGTCAACCAGTCGCGCGGGACCGTCCTCCAGATCGCAGCCGACGACGTGGTCGTGCTCAACTGCGAGATCGAGAGCATAGACGACGCCTTTGTCGGCGCACCGGAGGCCGTCGGCGTGGACGTGCGCGGCAACCGCGTGCGCGTCGAGGGCACGAGCGTGACCGGCGGCGCCGTCGGCATCCGCTACGCGCTCGCGGACGACGGCCCGACGACCGGCGGACAGGTGCTGGACAACACCGTCGACCGGTCTCTCCACGTCGGCATCCTCGTCGAGGACCAGGCCGCGGCCTCGGGCAACGCCATCTCGATCCGCGACAACACCGTGGACCAGGACGCGCCCGACGAGGCCGGCTGGGTGGGCATCCACCTTCGCGACCACGCCGGCGGCGCGGTGCTCGCGCGCAACCGCGTGCTGGCCCGCACCGGCACCGCCGTACGCGTCGAGGGCGCGGCCGCCGCCGGCTCGGCGTGGATCTCGGTCGTCAACACGATGGCCGTCGGCAGCGTCTTCGCCACCGGCCCGTCGGCCGGCATCGAGCTGGTGAACGCCGACCGCGTGCGCGTCCAGAACAACTCGGTCTACCTGCCGACCCGCACCGGCGCCGCGCTGGCCGTCGACGCCGCGTCGTCGGTCGTGGACCTCCGCAACAACATCCTCGTGCACGACGGCGAGGGGCCGCTGCTCGACGTCGCGAGCGGCGCCTCGCTGACGGCGATGGACTTCTCGGTGTTCTACGCGCCCGAGGCCGACACGCGCTTCCGGGTGCGGTGGCAGGGGGCCGACCTGACGACGCTCGCGGCGCTGCAATCGGCGTCGGGCCGCGAGGCGAGCGGGATCGTCTGGCCGGTGACGTTCCTGACCAGCGCCGACCTGCACCTCGCGGGCCGCTCGGTGGGCGACGGGCGCCTGATCGGGACGCCGCTGCCGTCGTCGGTCCCGAGCGACTACGACGGCGACGCGCGCTCGGCGACGCGCCCGTACCGGGGGGCCGACGAGGCGTCGGTCCCGCTCGCGCCGCCGCCGCCGCTGATGGCCGGCACCTACGACATCAACGGCGCGCTCCCGACCGGCGGGACGACGTACCAGTCGTTCGCCGCGGCCGTGGCCGACCTCGACGCGCGCGGCGTCGGCGGGCCGGTGACGGTCCGCGTCGCCCCCGGGACGTACGCCGAGCGCGTGGACCTCGCGGCAGTCCCCGGCACGTCGTCGACGAACCGGGTGCGCTTCGAGGCCGCGTCGGGCACGCCGCAGGTGCGCGCCACCGGCACGAGCGTCTTCGACGACTACGTGCTGCGGCTGACCGAGGTCGAGTTCGTGACCTTCGCCGGGATCGAGTTCCGCTCGCTGGGCACCACGTTCGCCGACGTGGCCGAGGTCCTCGGCGGGCGCGGCGTCACGTTCGACGGCTGCACGTTCCGCGCGACGACGACGCAGGCGCGCGGGACGCTGCTCGACCTCGCCCCCAACCTCACCCAGGACATCCCGAACCCGCGCGCGATGCGCGTGCTCAACTCGACGTTCGTCGGCGGCCAGCGGGGCGTGAACCTGGTCGGCATCCAGTCGGGCGCCGGCTTCGTCCTCTCGGGCGACCACGAGATCATCGGCAACACGATCTCGGGCCAGCTCTCGCCGACGCTCCCGGCCATCGGCTTCGGCATCAGCGTCGGCGCGATCCAGGCGGCCGTCGTGCGCGACAACGTGATCACGATTCCCACCTCCGCGGCGGCGATGACCGGCATCCTCCTCGGGTCGGACACCAGCTCCCTCACGCCGGTGAGCGACGTGCTCGTGGAGCGGAACGAGATCCGCATGGCCGACGGGATCGGCATCCAGTGGATGCGCTACCGCGACGAGGGCGCCTCGCCCCCCGCGCTCCGGATCGCCAACAACACGGTCCGCATGAGCGGCAACGGCGCCACCATCGGCATCGACGTGCGCAACTCGGACGGGCTGCTCGTCGCGCACAACACGGCCTCGGTGGCGAGCACCCACCCGGCGAGCGCCGCCGCGCGCATCACGATGGGCAGTGTCCCGACCTACAACTCGTTCACGATGCTCAACAACGTGTTCGACGCCAACGCCGGACGGGCGCTGGACCTCGACGTGTCCGGCCCGACGCCCCGCTACACGTACAACCACACCACGTTCGCCAGCCAGGGCGCGGCGCTGGCCTCCTACCGCGTCGGGACGCTCTTCGACGGCGACTGCGCGACCATCGAGTGCATCCGCGCGGCGAGCGCGACGGCGTCCAGCGGCGGCAACCAGGATCTCCAGAGCAACGTCCTCGCCGTGACGTTCGCCAACGCGCCGGAGGGCGACCTGCGACTCGCGCCGGCGATGCACGGCAACGGACTCCTCGCCGGGACGGCCCTCGCGGCCGTCCCCGCCGACATCGACGGCGACGCGCGCTCGACGACGCACCCGTACCGGGGCGCCGACGAGGGGCCGGTCGAGCTGGGCGAGGTGCAGCTCATCGTCCGCGTCCTGCTCCAGGGGGCGTACCCCGACGACCCGTCGCCCGAGGGCAACCGCGACAACATGCGGACGCTCCTGCGCGCCGCCGGCCTGCTGCCGCTCGCGCAGCCGTACGCCGCCCCCGCGTTCGACGGCACGCCGTACGAGTACGACGGCACCGAAAGCGTGACGCCCGAGTTCCTCGCCGCGCACCCCACGCTCGTGGACTGGGGCGTGATCGGCTTGCGCACGACGCCGGCGGGGCCGGACGTCGCGCGCCGCGCGGTGTTCATCGAGCGGACCGGCCTGACGCGCGACGTGGACGGGAGCCAGGACGTGACGTTTCCGAACCGGGCGGCGGGCGCCTACCACGTCGTCGTCTACCACCGGAGCCACCTGCCAGTGATGTCGGCCACGACGGTGACGCTCGGCGGAGCAGCTCCGACGGTGACGTTCGAGCGCGTGGGGCACTTCTACGGCGGGACGTCCGGCGTCGCGCTCCTGGAGCAGGGCACATCGCTCCAGCTCTACGGCATGATCGCCGGCGACGCGTGGCCCGACGGGCGCGTCACCGTTATCGACCGGCTGCTGTGGCGGGCACAGGCCAGCGAGGCCGGCTACGTCGCGTCCGACGCCGACCTCGACGGCGCCGTGCTGGCCGACGACGCGCAGCGGGCCATCCTGTTGAACCAGGGCCGGGTGACCGCCGTGCCCGGCGCGAGCCTCGCGCCGACGACGAGCGCGCGGGACGCCGGGTCCGCGACCGAGTGAGCCGGAACCCACGGGAATTCCGTATTCCAGGGCAACCCTCACGCTCTCCCGTGCCGATGCGTCGCCTTGGTCTGCTCTCGCTCCTGATCGCCCCGGCCGTCGTCGTCGCCCAGCCGACGCTGCCCCCGCCCGAGAGCGGGATCGTCGCCGTGCCCGGCTTCCCGACCACCGGCCTGCCCGGCCAGGCCGCGAGCGACGGCTTCGGCTTCGCGGTCTCGGGCGCCGGCGACGTCAACGGCGACGGGCACGCCGACCTCATCGTCGGCGCCCCGCTCAACGACGCCGGCGGCTCCAACGCCGGCCGCGCCTACGTCTACTTCGGCGGTCCCGCTGCCGACGCCCTCCCGGACCTGATCCTGACCGGCGAGGTCGCCGGCGACCAGTTCGGCTACGCCGTCGCCGGCATCGGCGACATCAACGGCGACGGCTACGACGACGTGGCCGTCGGCGCGCCGCTCCACGACGACGTTCTGTTCAGCACGGGCGCCGTGTACGTCTTCTACGGCGGCCTCACGCCCAACGCGGTGGCGGACATCAAGCGGACGGGCCTCCAGACCAACGAGAACTACGGCTGGTCGGTCGCCGGGGCCGGCGACGTCGACGGCGACGGGACGCCCGACTGGCTCGTCGGCGCCCGGTTCCACGACGACACGTTCACCGACGCGGGGCGCGTCTACCTCTACTCCGGCACGTCGTTCGTCCCCGAGTGGTACGACGGCGTCGCCGCCGGCGACCATTTCGGCACGTCGGTCGCCGGCGCGGGCGACGTCAACGGCGACGGCTACGACGACGTGATCGTCGGCGCGCCGCGCCACGACGGCGGCGCCCTCGACGGCGGCGGCGCGTTCGTCTTCTTCGGCGGCGCCACCTTCGACGGGACGCCCGACCTCGTCGCGACCAGCACCACGGTCAGCGACTGGCTCGGCGCCTCGGTCGCCGGCGCCGGCGACGTCAACGGCGACGGCTACGACGACGTCATCGTCGGCGTCCCGCTCCAGGACGGTGGTGGCAGCTCCGCGGGGCAGGCGCGCGTCTACGTCGGCGGCGCGGCGCCGGACGCCGTCGCGGACGCCTTCCTCTTCGGCAGCGCCGCCGGCGACGAGTTCGGCGCCAGCGTCTCCGGCGCGGGCGACCTCAACAACGACGGCTACGACGACGTGATCGTCGGCGCCCGCAACAACGACGCGGGGAGCACCAACGCCGGGCGCGCGACGGTCCACTTCGGCGGCCCCGCCGGGCCGGCCTCGTCGCCCGACCTCGTGATGACCGGCACGGGCAACAACCACCGGTTCGGCATCGCCGTCGCCGGCGTGGGCGACCTCGACGGCGACGGCCTGCCCGACCTCGCGATCGGCGCCGACGGCGATGACCCTCCGACCGGCACCAACGCCGGGAGCGTGCTCGTCGTCTCGAACGCGACCGCCGGCCACGGCATCGCCGTCTGGCAGGCCTTCGGCGCGGCCGGGCTCGACCAGCTCGGCGCCTCGGTCGCCGGCGCGGGCGACATCAACGGCGACGGCTACGACGACCTGATCGCCAGCGCGCGGTTCAACGACGCCGCTGGCGCTGACGCGGGCGTCGCCTACATCTACTTCGGGGGTCCCCTCCCGAACGCCGTGCCCGACGTGATCCTGTCCGGCGCAGCGCCCGGCGACGTGTTCGGCACGTCGGTCGCCGGCGCGGGCGACGTCAACGGCGACGGCTACGACGATGTCATCGTTGGTGCTCCCTTCAACGACGGCGGTGGGTCCGACGCCGGACGTGCCTACCTCTATCTCGGCGGCGCGACGATGAACTCGGTTGCCGACGTGGTCGTGACCGGCGCCAACGCGAACGCCTTTCTCGGCACCTCCGTCTCGGGCGCGGGCGACGTCAACGGCGACGGCTACGCCGACTGGATCGTCGGCGCACCGGGCGACAACTCGGCTGGAAGCAGCGCCGGTCGGGCCTTCGTCTTCCTGGGGGCTCCCGTCCCGACGAACACCGTTGCCCTGTCGGGCTTCGGCCTGGCTGCCGGCGACGACCTCGGCACGTCGGTCGCCGGCGCGGGCGACGTCAACGGCGACGGCTACGACGATGTCGTCGTCGGTGCCCCGTCCAACGACGGGGGGGGCTCCAACTCCGGATACGCCGCCCTCTACTTCGGCGGCGCCACGCTCGACAGCACCATCGACCGGTTGTATGAGGGGGCCGCGGCCAACCAGACCCTGGGACGCCACGTCAAAGGCGTGGGCGACGTCAACGGCGACGGCTTTGATGATCTCGCGATCAGCCGGACGAGTGTGGGCGACTCCCGCGGCGTGGATCTCTACCTCGGAGGCATCGCGCCCCTCACGACGCCGTTTCGGACGTTCGTGGGCGAGACGAGCAACGACGCCTTCGGACAGCTTGGCTACACGGGCGACGTCAATGGCGACGGCTACAACGACGTGCTGATCGGGGCGTCCAGCAACGGCAGCGGCAACGGCCGCGCGTACCTCTACCTCGGCGGCGCGGCGCCCGACACGACCCCGGTGACCGTGTTCACGGGGACCGCCGGCGCCTTTATGGGGCGGGCCGTCAGCGGCGCCGGCGACTTCAACGCCGACGGCCGGCTCGACCTCGTCGTCGGCGCCGTCGGCGTTGCGTCGGACGCCGGCGCCGTCTACCTGTACACGTCCACCGCACCGGCGGCGTCGCCCGCCTTCCCGCGCCTCGCCGACGTCCCCGGCGACCAGGGCGGC
>Ga0209053_1001210_pt1 | contig 13031 bp, 11 predicted proteins | sample EBPBio152010_DNA_FD_185864 | JGI IMG/M metagenome (GOLD analysis project Ga0209053, IMG submission 185864) | Wastewater treatment Type I Accumulibacter community from EBPR Bioreactor in Madison, WI, USA - Reactor 1_7/15/2010_ DNA (SPAdes)... | ecosystem: Engineered > Bioreactor > EBPR >... | reverse complement strand
GCCAGCGAAGACCTGTTGATGGCCGCCCAGCCCGGCACGACGCCCTTCTATGTCGGGGTCTATGAGGTGCTGGACGGCAACGAGGCCAATCCCCGCATCAAGATGTTTGAAACCTTTGGCGCCGGGGTCGAGGCGCTTAAGGCCGGCGATGTCGATCTGGTGCTGACCGACGGCACCAGCGGGCAGGGCTATGTCGCCGCCTCCGAGGGCGGGTTGAAGATCGTGGGTGAAAAGCTGGGGGCCGAGGATTTCGGCTTCATCTTCCCCAAAGGGTCGGATCTGGTGGCGCCGGTCAATGCCGCCATAGCCGCGATGAAGGGGGACGGCACGCTGGCCGCGCTCGATAAGCGGTGGTTCCTTGACTACAAGATGGGGCAATAAGCGCCCCTGATGGCCGCCAAGACCCCGGATGAGGATTTTCCCTGGTGGCTCGTCGTGCTGGGCGCGGCGGGCCTTTGGCTGTTCTACGAGGTCTGGGCCAGCCCGATCTATGCGCAGATCCTGCAAAAGCTGGCCAAGGGGGTGGGGATCACCCTGATGGTGACGGCGGTCGCCTTTACCGCCGCCGCGTTTCTGGGGCTGGCGCTGGCCATCGGCGCGGGGTCGCGGTTCATCGTCATCCGCCAGGCGGTGCGGCTTTATGTGGAAATCGTGCGCGGCGTGCCAATCATCGTGCTGCTGCTCTATGTCGCCTTCGCCGCCACCCCGGCGGCGGTCTGGCTGTGGAACGCGACCGGCCTGCCCGAGGTCAGGGCGCGCGATGTCAGCCTGTTGTGGCGGGCGGTCATCGCGCTGAGCATCGCCTATTCCGCCTTTCTGGCCGAGGTGTTTCGCGCCGGCATCGCCTCGGTCGATCGCGGGCAGATCGAGGCGGCCGAGGCCCTGGGCCTGTCGCGCTGGCTGCGCTTTCGCCTGATCGTGTTTCCGCAGGCGATCCGCACCATCCTGCCGCCGCTGGGCAATGATTTCGTGGCCATGGTCAAGGACAGCTCGCTGGTCAGCGTGCTGGGGGTGGCCGATGTCACGCAACTGGCCAAGGTGACGGCGGCCGGGAATTTCCGCTATTTCGAGACCTATAACATGGCGGCGCTGATCTATCTGACGCTGACGGTCGGCGCCTCGCTGGCGCTGCGGCGGCTGGAGCGGCACCTGCGCGGGCCAGAGCGGCGCTAGGCGGCGGGGTCGCGCGCCCCCGGATATTCTGGAAAAGATGAAGGGGGGCTGGACCTTGCGGATGCGGCTGCTAGGCTTTGCCGCAAAGGAGATTTGCCGATGACCAATCCGCTGCTGGCGCCCTGGGAGGGCCCGTTTGAACTGCCGCCTTTCGACGCGATCCGCGATGCCGATTTCGCGCCCGCCTTTGACGCGGGGCTGGCCGAGGCGCGGGCGGCGGTGGCCGCGATTGCCGACAGCACCGAGACCCCGAGCTTTGCCAATGTGATCGAGGCGTTGGAGCAAGCAGAGGCCACGCTCGACCGGGTGGCGGGGGTGTTCTACAACCTTGCCGGCGCCGACAGCACCGACGCGCGCGAGGCGCTGATGCGCGATCTGGCGCCGAAGATGAGCGCGTTTTCTTCGGAAATCACCAATAACAAGGCGCTGTTTGCCAAGGTCGAGGCGCTGTGGCAGGGCCGTGAAGGCTTGGGCCTCACGGCCGAACAGGCCCGGGTGCTGGAGCTTTACCGCCAGATGTTCGTGCGCTCGGGCGCGCTGCTGGAGGGGGCGGAGGCAGAGCGGCTGACGGCGGTCAAATCGCGGCTGGCCGTGCTGGGCACCGAATTCAGCCAGAACATTCTGGCCGAGGAACGCACCTGGTTCATGGAACTGGCCGAGGAAGATCTGGAAGGTCTGCCCGATTTCGCCATTGCCGCCGCGCGGGCGGCTGGGGCGGAAAAGGGGGGGACGGGGCCGGTCATCACCACCAGCCGCTCGCTCATCGTGCCGTTCCTGCAATTCTCGCCGCGCCGGGCCTTGCGCGAAAAGGCCTATGAGGCCTGGGTGGCGCGGGGGGCCAATGGCAATGACCACGGCAACCGCGCCATCGCGGCGGAAATCCTGAAGCTGCGCGAGGAGCGGGCGCATCTGCTGGGCTATGCGAGCTTTGCCGATTTCAAGCTGGAACCGGAAATGGCCAAGACCCCGGCCGCGGTGCGTGACCTGCTGCTGCGGGTCTGGGCCCCGGCGCGCGCCAAGGCCGAAGCGGATGCCAAGGTGCTGGAGGCGATGCTGCATGCCGATGGCATCGCCGGCCCGCTGGAGCCTTGGGACTGGCGCTATTATTCCGAAAAGCGCCGCAAGGCCGAGCATGACCTGGATGAGGCGGCGCTCAAGCCCTATCTGGGGCTGGAGGCGATGATTGCGGCCTGTTTCGATTGTGCCAACCGCCTGTTCGGGCTGGAATTTCGGGCGCTGGACGTGCCGATGTATCACCCCGATGCCCGCGCCTGGGAGGTGACGCGCCAGGGCCAGCACATCGCGGTGTTCATCGGCGATTATTTCGCGCGCGGGTCGAAACGCTCGGGCGCCTGGTGTTCGGCGATGCGCAGCCAGAAGCGGCTGGGGCGCGATGTGCGGCCGATCGTGGTGAATATCTGCAACTTCGCCAAGGGCGACCCGGCGCTGCTGTCCTATGACGATGCGCGCACGCTGTTCCATGAATTCGGCCATGCCCTGCATCAGATGCTGTCGGATGTTACCTATGGGTTCATCAGCGGCACCAGCGTGGCGCGCGATTTCGTGGAACTGCCGAGCCAGCTTTACGAACACTGGCTGGAAGTGCCCGAGGTCCTGGAGGCCCATGCGAAGCATTGGCAGACCGGCGAGGCGATGCCGGCCGACATGCTGAAACGGCTGCTGGATGCCGGCACCTACGATCAGGGCTTTGCCACGGTGGAATTCGTGGCCTCGGCCATGGTCGATCTGGCGTTTCACGAGGGCGCGGCGCCCGCCGATCCGATGCAGAAACAGGCCGAGGTTCTGGCGGAACTGGGGATCCCCCACGCGATTCGCATGCGCCACGCCACCCCGCATTTCGCGCATGTGTTTTCGGGCGACGGCTATTCCTCGGGCTATTACAGCTACATGTGGTCCGAGGTGATGGATGCCGACGCCTTTGCGGCGTTCGAGGAAACCGGCGATGCCTTTGACCCCGAAACGGCGGCACGGCTGGAGCGGTTCATCCTGTCGGCCGGCGGATCGCGCCCGCCCGAAGACCTGTATCTGGAATTCCGGGGCCGCATGCCGGGGGTGGAGGCCTTGCTGAAGGGGCGCGGGCTTCTGGACGCGGCCTGAGGGCGGCTGGCGTCTTTTGAGTATTTGGACAAGGAGCAAGACCCGCTGAGGCCGAGGGGCGTCAGCGGGTCTTGCGCAGGGTGCTGGGCGGGGCGCCGAAGCGGCGGGTGAAGGCGCGGGTCAGGGTGGCGGCGCTGGAAAAGCCAGTGCGCAGCGCTATTTCTGCCAGTGGGTGCCTGGTATCGGTCAGCAGGCGCCGCGCGGCTTGCAGGCGCAGGCCAAGGGCATGCGCAGCGGGGCTGAGGCCCAGTTCCGCGCGGAACAACTGCTCCAGCCGCCGGGGCGACAGATGCAGGGCGGCGGCGATCTGCGCGGCGGTTTCGGGCGCATCCAGCCGCGCCTCCATCCGGGCAATGGCCTGGGCGAGGCGCGGATCCAGCCGGGGATCGGGGCGGCGCGCGGTGATCTGCGGTTCGGCCGCCGGGCGCGGGGTGGTCACGAAACTGGCCGCCACCTGATGCGCCAGCGCCGCGCCCTGGCGGCTGCGGATCAGGTGCAGCATCAGATCGGTTGCCGGGGCCGCGCCGCCGGCGGTGAAAAAGCGATCCGACAGGGCAAAGCGATCGGGGACCACGTCGATTTCCGGGTGGTGGGTGGCGAAATCCTCCAGATCCTCCCAATGCACGGTGGCGCGCTGACCGGCGAGCAGCCCCGCCCGGGCCAGCACCCAGCCGCCGGCGTCGATGCCACCCAGGGCGCGAAACCTGGGGGCAAGCCGCCGCAGGTCGCGCAAAAGCGGTTTGGTCGCCACCTCTGACTGGCGATAGCCCGCGATCACGATCAGCCCGTCAGCCCCCTCTGCCGCCGCCAGCGGGCCGGAGGAGGGCAGTTCGATCCCGCAGGTCAGCGGCACCGGCCCGCCATCCGGGCTGACCACGCGCCAGCGATAGGCCTCGCGCCCGAGATGGCGATTGGCAGCGCGCAGCGGGTCGAGTGTGGCCGCCACCTCAAGGATCGAGGCTTGCGGCAGGACCAGCAGGGCGAGGGTCAGAACCTGCTGCGATGCGGCGAAGATCGTTGCGCTTTTTGCCATATTTATTTCGTAAATCGCAAAGCGAGGCGCCGCAAGCCCGCTAATCTGGCCCCAAGACAGGAGAAGCCGATGCCCCTTGCCATGAACCGTGAAGTTTTCATCACCTGCGCCGTGACCGGATCGGGCGGCACGCAGGACAAAAGCCCGCATGTGCCGCGCAGCCCGGCCCAGATCGCCGAAAGCGCCATCGCGGCGGCCAAGGCGGGCGCGGCGGTGGTGCATTGCCATGTGCGCGACCCCGAAACCGGCAAGCCCGCCCGCGACCCGGCGCTCTATCGCGAGGTGACCGAGCGGATCCGTGACAGCGCGACCGATGTCGTGTTGAACCTGACCGCCGGGATGGGCGGCGATCTCTTGTTCGACGGCACCGAGGCGATGACGCGCATGTCGCCGCGCAGCGACATGGCCGGGGCGGCGGAGCGGGTGGCGCATGTTGTCGAATGCCGGCCGGAGATCTGCACGCTCGATTGCGGCACCATGAACTTTGCCGAAGCCGATTATGTGATGGTCAACACCCCCGGCATGCTGCGCGACATGGCGGCGCGTATGGTGGCCAGCGGTGTGCGGATCGAGATCGAGGCCTTTGACACCGGCCATTTGTGGTTCGCCAAGCAACTGGCGGCCGAAGGCATCATTCCCGACCCGGTGCTGGTGCAACTCTGCATGGGCGTGCCATGGGGGGCGCCCGATGACCTCAATACCTTCCTCGCCATGGTGAACAACGTGCCGGCCCACTGGCACTGGAGCGCGTTTTCCATCGGGCGCAACCAGATGCCCTATGCGGCGGCGGCGGTGCTGGCGGGCGGCAATGTGCGGGTGGGGCTGGAGGATAATCTCTGGCTCGACAAGGGTGTTCTGGCCACCAATGCGCAACTGGTGGAACGCGCGGTCGGCATCATCTCCAACCTGGGGGCGCGGGTGCTGACCCCGGCCGAGGTGCGCGCCAAGCTGAAGCTGGAAAAGCGGGCGCCGATGGCGAAGTGAGGGCTGCGATGCGTGCTGTCTGGCTATCGCTGCTGATCCTGCTGGCGGCTTGCCAGCCCGAGGCGCCCGCCGGGCCGCCGGGGCAAAAGCTGGGCGCGACGGCGCGGGCCGAATGTCTGGCGGCGGGCGGCCGGGTGGGGCGCGGCGGGATCTTGCCCGGCGAGGTCTGCTTTCGCCCGACACCCGACGCGGGCAGGGCCTGCACCCGGGCCACCGATTGCAGCGGGCATTGCATGGCCGACAGCCGGACCTGTTCGCCTGTCACGCCGCAATTCGGCTGCTTCGCCTTTCTGGACGAGACCGGGCAGAACCTGTCCATCTGTGTTGACTGAGCGGCGCGGATTGCGCCCAACCGATTGAAAATGCTGGAAGGAATGACGATGGCGCGCAAGGCGGCAATCATCGGCGGCGGGGTGATCGGCGGCGGCTGGGCCGCGCGGTTCCTGCTCAATGGCTGGGATGTGGCGGTTTTCGACCCCGACCCGCAGGCCGAACGCAAGATCGGCGAGGTGCTGGCAAATGCCCGCGCGGCGCTTCCGGCGCTGTCGGATGTGCCGATGCCGGCCGAGGGGCGGCTTTCCTTCGCGGGCACCGTCACCGAGGCGGTGGAGGGCGCGAGCTATATCCAGGAAAGCGTCAGCGAGCGGCTGGATCTGAAGCACCGCGTGTTCGCGCAGATCCAGCAGGTCGCGCCGGGCGTGTTGATCGGGTCTTCGACCAGCGGTTTCAAACCGTCGCAATTGCAGGAAAACGCCGCCGATCCGGGGATGATCTTTGTCGCCCACCCGTTCAACCCGGTCTATCTGCTGCCCCTGGCAGAGGTGGTGCCCAGCCCGGCCAACCCGCCCGAGGCCATTGAAAACGCCAAGGAAATCCTGCGCGAAATCGGGATGTTCCCGCTTCATGTCCGCAAGGAGATCGACGCCCATATCGCCGACCGCTTTCTTGAGGCCGTCTGGCGCGAGGCGCTCTGGCTGGTCAAGGACGGCATCGCCACGACCGAGGAAATCGACGAGGCGATCCGCATGGGCTTTGGCCTCCGCTGGGGCCAGATGGGCCTGTTCGAGACCTATCGCGTGGCGGGCGGCGAGGCCGGCATGAAGCATTTCATGGCGCAGTTCGGCCCCTGCCTGCAATGGCCCTGGACCAAGCTGACCGATGTGCCGGAATTCAACGACGAACTGGTCGATCTGATCGCCGGCCAGTCCGACGCGCAATCAGGCGCCTATTCGATCCGCGAGCTGGAGCGGATCCGCGACGGCAACCTGATCGGCTTCCTGCGCGCGCTCAAGGATCGCAACTGGGGCGCGGGGCGCGTGCTGCGCGACCATGACGAACGCCGCCGCACCGCCTTTCATGATGCCGAGGCGACGGGCGCGCCGCTGGTCATGGCACAGATGCAGGTGCTGCCCGGCTGGATCGACTATAACGGCCACATGACCGAAAGCCGCTATCTGTTCGCGGCCTCGGAAACCTCCGACGCCTTTCTGCGGCTGATCGGGTCCGACATGGATTATGTCGCCAGTGGGTTCAGCTATTACACCGCCGAAAGCCATATCATGCATCTGGGCGAGGCCAGGCTGGGCGACCGGCTGACCGGCACGCTTCAGGTTCTGGCGGCGGATGAAAAGCGCCTGCACATCTTCATCCGCATCCTCAAGGGGGATGCGCCGGTGGCAACCATCGAACAGATGCTGTTGCATGTGGATATGAAGGCCGGGCGCAGCGTGCCCGCCGCCGCGCAGGTGCTGGATCGGCTGATGCCGATTGCCCAGGCGCATCAGGCCCTGCCCCGCCCCGAGGCGGCCGGGCGTTTCACCGGCCAGCGGAAAGGGTAGGCGCATGTTCTTTGGCATGACCGACGAACAGAAGATGATCGTCGAAACCACCCGCGCCTTCGTGGAGGCGAAACTTTATCCGCATGAGGCCGAGGTGGAGCGCACGGGCCATCTGCGGCCCGACCTGATCCGCGAGATCCAGAAAAAGGCCATGGAAGCTGGGCTTTACGCCGCCAACATGCCCGAAGATGTCGGCGGCGCCGGCCTCGATACGCTGAGCTGGCTGCTCTATGAACGCGAACTGGGCCGGGCGAATTACGCCCTGCACTGGACCTGCGTCGCGCGGCCCTCGAACATCCTGCTGGCGGGCACGCCAGAACAGCGCGAGAAATACCTCTTTCCCTGCATTCGCGGCGAGAAATGGGATTGCCTTGCCATGACCGAACCTGGCGCCGGGTCCGATCTGCGCGGCATGACCGCCAGCGCCCGGCGCGAGGGGGGCGACTGGGTGCTGAACGGCACCAAACATTTCATCAGCCATGCCGATCTGGCCGATTTTGCCATCGTGTTCATGGCCAGCGGCGAGGAAGATACCCCGCGCGGCAAGAAAAAGCTGATCACCGCCTTCTTCGTGGACAAGGGCACGCCCGGCTTTTCGGTGCGCGAGGGCTATCGCAATGTCAGCCACCGCGGCTACACCAATTGCGTATTGGATTTCGACAATGTCCGCCTGCCCGACAGCGCGGTTCTGGGCGAGGCGCATAAGGGGTTCGAGGTCGCGAATACCTGGCTGGGGGCGACGCGCCTGCAAGTCGCCTCCACCTGCCTCGGCCGCGCCGACCGGGCGTTGCAACACGCGATCGGTTACGCGGCCGAGCGTCGGCAATTCGGCCAGCAGATCGGCAAGTTCCAGGGCGTCAGCTTCAAGCTGGCCGATATGGCGATGGAGCTCAAGGCGGCGGAATTGCTGACCTGGGAAGCGGCGTGGAAATTCGACCAAGGCACGGTGACCGAGGCGGATATGAGCATGGCCAAGCTGAAGGCGACCGAGGTGCTGGCCATGGTCGCCGATGAGGCGATCCAGATCCATGGCGGTATGGGGTTGATGGATGACCTGCCGCTGGAACGCATCTGGCGCGACGCGCGGGTGGAGCGGATCTGGGAAGGCACTTCGGAGATCCAGCGCCATATCATCAGCCGCGAATTGCTCCGCGCGGTCGGCGGCTGATCCGTCGCAAGGGGGGCTGTCTGCCCCCCACGGCCCCTTCGGGGCCTCCCCCCGAGGATATTTTTGAACAGATGAATAACCCGATGTTAACCGAATCTGTGACTACTGATCTTGCGGAACAGGCGGGGACGCCGATGGCCGTAACAGGTGAAGATTCCCTGCCTCCCTGGTCGGAGGCAGGGCGTCTGCCCCACGCCTTCATCTGTTCAAAAATATCCTCGGGGGCCCGGGGGCAGACAGCCCCCGGCGCGGGCCACATGGCATGGGGCAGGGCATGAGCGATCTGCACCGCCTGCTGCGCCCGCGTTCCATCGCCGTTCTGGGCGCCGGCTGGGCCGAGAACGTGATCGAGCAATGTCACCGGATGGGGTTTGACGGCCCGATCTGGCCGGTTCATCCCAAGCGCGCCACGGTGGGTGGGCTGCGCGCCTATGCGCGCCTGGCCGATCTGCCCGGTGTGCCGGATGCGACCTTTATCGGGGTCAACCGCTTCGCCACGGTGGACGTGGTGCGCGAACTGGCGGCCATGGGGGCGGGCGGCGCCATCTGTTTTGCGAGCGGCTGGGAAGAGGCCGGTGAGGCCGGGCTTCAGGCCGACTTGGTCGCGGCGGCGGGCGCGATGCCGATCCTTGGGCCGAACTGCTATGGGGTGATCAACTATCTCGACGGTGCGCTGCTCTGGCCCGATCAGCATGGCGGGCAGCGGGTGGAGCGCGGTGTCGCGCTGCTCAGCCAGTCATCGAATATCGTGATCAACCTGACCATGCAGGCCCGCGCCTTGCCGGTGGCCTATGTGGCCTGTCTGGGCAATGCCGCGCAGGTGGGGCTGGCGGAACTGGCCGGCGCGCTGCTGGCGGATGAGCGGGTGACCGCGCTTGGCCTTTATGTCGAGGGGATCGACGATGCGCCGGCCTTTGCCGCCCTGGCCGAAGCCGCGCGGGCGGCGGGCAAGGGGATCGTCGCGATCAAGTCGGGCAAGACCGAGCTGTCGCGCGCGGCGGCGGCCTCGCATACCGCGTCACTGGCGGGGGGCGGGGCGGCGTCTTCGGCCTTTCTGCGGCAATGCGGCGTGGCCGAGGTGGAGACGCTGCCCGCGCTGATCGAGACGTTGAAAATTCTGCATGTGCATGGTCCGGGTCTGGGCGCGCGGATCTGTTCACTGTCCTGTTCGGGCGGTGAGGCGGGGTTGGTGGCCGATCTGGCCGCGCCGGCGGGGATCGGCTTTCCGCCGGTGCCCGCGCCCACCGAGGCCCGGTTGGCCGAGATCCTCGGGCCGATTGTCACCATTGCCAACCCATTGGATTATCACACCTTCATCTGGGGTGACGGGCCGCGCACAACGGATGTTTTTACCACGATGCTGGCCGCCTATGATGCCGGGATCTATATCATCGACCCGCCGCGACCCGATCGCTGCGACCCGTCGAGCTATGGCCCCGCGCTGGAGGCGATTGCCGCCGCGCAGCGGACGACCGGGCGCCCGGCCTTTCCCGTCGCCTCCTTGCCCGAGAATTTCGATGAGGCGCAGGCGGCGCGCTTCATGGCGGAGGGGCTGGTGCCCTTGATGGGGCTGGAGACCGCGCTTGCGGCCTTGAAGGCGGCGCAGGTGCCGGCGGGGAAGCCGGGCTGGCGACCGCTGGTGGCGGTGCCCGCCGGCGCGGCGCGCCTGCTGGACGAGGCCGAGGGCAAGGCGGCCCTGGCCGCCGCCGGCATTTCGGTGCCGCGCGCGGTGACCGCGCCCGACCTTGCCGCGCTGCGGCCTGCGGGGCTGACCCCGCCCTTCGCGCTCAAGGGGCTGGGTTTTGCGCACAAGACCGAGGCGGGGGCGGTGCGGCTGGGGCTGACCACGCTGGACGGGCAGGCCGAGATGCCTGGTGCCACGGGCTATCTGCTGGAGGAGATGGTGACCGGCGCCCGGGCCGAGATGCTGCTCGGGCTGCGGCGCGACCCGGTTTACGGGGTGACGCTGACGCTGGGCATGGGCGGCATCACGGCCGAGGTGCTGGCCGATACCGCGACGCTGGTCTGGCCGGTGACGGCCGCGCAGATCGACGGGGCGCTGCGGGGCCTGCGGCTCTGGCCGCTGCTGGATGGCTATCGCGGCCGGCCGCGCCCCGATCTTGCCGCCTTTGCCGATATGGCATTGCGGCTGGGGGCCCTGATGGCGGCGGATGCCCGGCTGGAGGAAATCGAAATCAACCCGGTGCTGCTGTGCGAAAGCGGGGCGGTGGCGGTGGATGCCTTGATACGGAGGGTGGAATGACCGAAATGACCATGCTGACCGAGGGGCCGTTCCGCACCCGGCGTGACGGCCCGATCCTGGAACTGACGCTCGACCGTCCCAAGGCCAATGCGATCGACCTCAAGACCAGCCGCATCATGGGTCTGGCCTTTCGGGCGTTTCGCGATGATGACAGCCTGCGCGTGGCGATCCTACGGGCCGAAGGGGACAAGTTCTTTTGCCCCGGCTGGGATCTCAAGGCTGCGGCGGAGGGCGACGCGGTGGATGGCGATTACGGGGTCGGCGGCTTTGGCGGGTTGCAGGAATTGCCGAACCTGAACAAGCCGGTCATCGCGGCGGTGAACGGCATCTGCTGCGGCGGCGGGCTGGAACTGGCGCTGTCTTGCGATCTGATCCTTGCCTCGGAAAATGCGACCTTTGCCCTGCCTGAAATCCGGTCGGGCACGGTGGCGGATGCGGCCTCGATCAAGCTGCCCAAGCGCATTCCCTATCATGTGGCGATGGATCTCTTGCTGACGGGCCGCTGGTTCGATGCCGATGAGGCGCTGCGTTGGGGTCTTTTGAAAGAGATCACGACCTCTGAGGCGCTGCTGGACAAGGCATGGGAACTGGCGCGGCTGCTCGCCTCGGGCCCGCCGCTGGTCTATGCCGCGATCAAGGAAGTGGTGCGCGAGGCCGAGGCGATGCGGTTCCAGGACGCGCTGAACCGCATCACCAAGCGGCAGATGCCGACGGTGGACCGGCTCTATTCCAGCGAGGATCAGCTTGAAGGCGCACGGGCCTTTGCCGAAAAGCGCGATCCGGTCTGGAAGGGGCGCTAAGGTATCCGGCCGAGCAGGTGATCGCGGGCGTCTTGCAGGTGCTGGGTCAGCAGGGCGGCCGCGACGGTGGCCTGACCCTGCGCCCAGGCGTCGTAGATCGCCTGATGATCGGCCAGCCAGCGCGCGGTTTCGGTGGTCAGGCTGTCATAGCGCGCCGCATGGATCGCGCAGGTGTCGCGCAATTCGGCGATCAGCGCCAGATGTCGGGACCGCCGGGCGGGGGCATAGAGGGCGCGGTGAAAATCCCAATCGCCCGCGACCCAGCCGGGGCGCCCGGCCTCCAGATCCGATTTGCGCAGCTGGTGTAGCGCCTCGGTGTGATCTTCGGGGGTGGCGGCGCGCGCGGCGTGGTGGATCAGATCACCCTCCAGCAGCAGGCGGAGGTCAAACACCTCGGCCAGTTCGGCATGGGTCAGCGCCACGACCTGCGCGCCCTTGCCGGGGATCACCGTCACCAGCCGATCCGCCGCCAGCCGCTGCAAGGCATCGCGCACGGGAATGCGGCTGATCCCGTGGCGCGCGGCCAGTTCGGTCTGCAACAGCAGCGTGCCGGGGGGCAGGAGCCCGGTCAGGATTTCGTGCCGCAGGGTTTCTGTCAGGGTCATGTTGCGCCGGTTCTTCTGTTGTGTATACATGTATACATAATGCTGAAGGGGGCTGCAATGCCGCATGACTATACGAGCCACATCGTCTGGACCGGAAACCGCGGCGCGGGCACGGCGGATTACCGCGCCTATGACCGAACCTGGAACATCGCCGTGCCGGGCAAGCCTGTCATCGCCTGTTCCAATGACCCGCTGCTGGGCGGCGATCCGGGCAAGATGAACCCCGAAGATCTGCTGCTTTCCGCGCTCTCGGCCTGTCATATGCTGTGGTATCTGCATTATGCCAGCGATGCGGGCATCGCGGTGCAGGCCTACGAAGACAGCCCGCTGGGCCGGGTCGAGATGGGGCCAGGGGGCGCCGGACGGTTCACCCATGTGACGCTGCGCCCCCGGATCACCCTGCCCGCCGGCACCGATCTGGCGCAGGCCGAGGCGATCCACCACCGCATTCACAAGGTCTGTTTCATCGCGCGATCGGTGAATTTTCCGGTCGATTACGCGCCGGAATTCGCGCTTTCGGCCTGATGCTCGGCCCATGTCGGGCGGGTCATGCTGAACCAGTCGCTGCCGCGCAGATAGGCTGTGCCGCCACCACGGCCGATCAGGTCGAGCGCGACGCTGTCCACATGACCGCGCGCCGCATCCTTTATAAAGCGGTCGTCCACATGAACAGCCAGAATGCGTCCGACCGCCAGGATCTGCTCCGGCCCGGTGACGAGCGAGGCATGTGTCACGCATTCGAAATGGACCGGGCTTTCGGCGAGAAGCGGCGCCGTGACATGCTGCGCGGGGGCGGCGGTCAGCCCGGCCAGATCGAACTCCGACACGCCGGGCGGCGCGTCGATTGCCGTCAGGTTCATCGCCTGGGCCAGATCGAAGGGCACCAGATTCACCACGAATGCGCCGGTGTCGATGATGTTGCGTGCGGTATCCTTCATGCCGCGCGCGCCGCGATTGATGCCAACCGCCAGAATCGGCGGTTCATCACCCATCACATTGAAAAAGCTGAAGGGCGCAAGATTGGCCACACCAGAGGCGGAACGGGTGGA
>Ga0209053_1001203_pt1 | contig 13068 bp, 14 predicted proteins | sample EBPBio152010_DNA_FD_185864 | JGI IMG/M metagenome (GOLD analysis project Ga0209053, IMG submission 185864) | Wastewater treatment Type I Accumulibacter community from EBPR Bioreactor in Madison, WI, USA - Reactor 1_7/15/2010_ DNA (SPAdes)... | ecosystem: Engineered > Bioreactor > EBPR >... | reverse complement strand
CCCTCCGCGATCAGCGTGCCGAAATTCAGCACGCTCACGCGGTCGGAAATCGACATGACCAGTGCCATCACGTGCTCGACGATGAGGATGGTCAGCCCTTCCTTGCGCACGAGATCGGTCAGAAGGGTATCGAGTGCCGCGATCTCGCGATTGCGCAGGCCAGCTGCGGGCTCGTCCAGTAGCAGCAGCTTCGGTTTGATCGCTAATGCGCGGGCGAGTTCCAGCAGCTTCTGGTGGCCGAAATCGAGGTTTTTGGCCTTGGTCTGCCGGTATTGCGCGAGATCCGTGCGTTCGAGGATCGCGTCGATATCTCGCAGGACGGCGGGTGGACGGCTGGCCAGCCGGGCCGCGAGCGAGCCACCGCAATGCACATGCGCGCCGATCAGCATGTTTTCCTCGACCGTCAGCTCGTTGAAGAGCTCGAGGTTCTGGAAGGAGCGGGCGATGCCGAGCCCGGCAATCGTGGAGGAGGGCAGGCGGGTGATGTCCTGCCCGTTGAAGCTGATGCGCCCGGTATTCGGGTTGTAGAGCCGGGAAATGCAGTTGAACGTGGTGGATTTGCCCGCGCCGTTCGGACCGATCAGTGCGTGGATCGTGCCGGGCTGCACGGTGAGCGAGAAATCGCGAACCGCGACAATGCCGCCAAAGGCAATCGTCAGGTTCTCCACGGTCAGAAGGGGGGTGCGCTCAGCCATGTCGCAGCCTCCCCATCCGGTCCGACAGGAAGGCAAAGAGCCCCTTCGGCGCATACATCATGAAGAGGACGAGAATGGTTCCGTAGGCGATTTCCTGCCAGGATGGCGCTTGCCGCAGAAGCTCCGAGATCAGCCCGAAGACGATCGCACCGCCCACGGCCCCGCCGATGGAGCCGAGGCCGCCGACCACGACCATCGTGAGCACAAGGATGGTGGTCGAGAAGCCAAGGCTGTCCGGGTGAATGTAGGTGGAGAACAACGTGAACATGCCACCGGCCACACCTGCAAAGAAGGCCGAAAGGCCGAAAGCGGCGAGCTTCGCGCGCTGTACGGGGATGCCCATCGCTTGCGCGGCCACTTCCGATTCCCGTAAGGCGCGGAACGAACGGCCGATGCGCGCCCGCGAGATCAGGATGGTCAGCCCGAGCATGATGAAGGCGGAGATCACCACGAAGGGATAGGCGTGCTTGTCGGTCACGAGTTCGAGGCCGAAAAGCTGTGCCGGGGCGATGCGCAGGCCATTCGGGCCGCCCGTCACGGCGTTCCAGTTCAGGAACACCCATTGCATCGCCTCGCCGAAAGCGAAGGTGGCGAGTGCGAGATAGATGTCGCGCATCCGGAGCGCGACCGTGCCGATCACCAGCCCGACCAGGGCTGCGGCCACGCCGCCGAGCAGCATAGAGACCGGGAAAGGCGTGCCGAAATGCGTGCCTGAGATGCCCGCGACATAGATGCCGATGCCATAGAACGCCGCATGGGCGAGGCTGAACTGCCCGGCCTCACCAATGACGATATGCATGCCGAGGCAGAGCACCGTGAAGGTGAGCAGGAGGTTCGCGAGGTAAACCACGTAGCCGGTTGTGAAGAACGGCAGGGCAACCAGCAGCGCCAGCGCGCCGAGAAGGGCGATAATGCGCATGTCTCACACCTTCTTGATCGCGAATTTGCCGCCGAACAGCCCCTGTGGCCGAAGGATCAGCACCAGCATGATCGCCACGAAGGGTGCGACGACGATCGCGCGCGAGGAAATGAACAGGCCCACGAAATTCTCCGTGATGCCGATCACGAAGCCACCGACCACGGCACCCGGAAGGCTCATGAAGCCACCAACGATCGCTGCGGCGAAGGCCATGGTCACGATGGAACCCATCTCGGCGGTCATCAGGATTTTCGGCGAGATCAGCAGCGCAGCAATCGCCGAGATCACCGCCGCGAGGCCCCAGACCAGCATGTGGATGCGTTCGAGATCCACGCCCATCAGCTGCGCCGCCTTGGGGTTCATGCCCACGGCCCGCATCGCGCGGCCCACCTTGGTGTAGGCAAACATCCAGAACACGGCGGCCATGACGAGAATGGCCGTGATGAAGATCGAGAGATCAAGCTTCGTGATGCTCGCCTGGCCGATCATGATGGAATCCGTCGAGATCAGCGCGGGGAAGGAGCGCGGCGTGTCCCCGAAGCCGGTGCGGCGCACGAGGCCCTTCAGCACGTAGGACAGGCCCAGCGTGGCGATTACGAGGTTGACCGGACTACCGCTGGCCTTCGCGACCTGCTTTAGTACGCCACGCCGGAAAAGCGCGGCTACAATGAAAGACGCAACAAGTGTGACTGGAATCGCGACCCAGAGCGGCATGTGCTGGAAAACCAGCAGGAACAACGCGCAATAGCCCGCCGCCATGAACACTTCACCCGCAGCGAAGTTGGGCACTTCCGATGTCTTGAAGATCATCACGATCGAGAGCGCCAGCAGCGCATAGACGCTGCCCACGACCAGCCCGGACACGATGCCCTGCTGAAGGAAGAGAAGGAAAAGATCAAAATCCATCCGGTGAGCCCATCGGTTGGAAGAAAAACGGGGCGAGCGAAAGATGAAAAACCGCGCCCCCCGCAAGGGAGGGGAAATCGGGGGGGCGCGGCAGGTGCTCCGAGCGCGTCATCCGGAGACGACGCGCGGAGCGGGAGCGAAGCGGGCAATCAGCCCTTGTACTTCCAACGGCTGGTGAAGACGCCTGGCATCAGGGTCTGGTTCTTGCCGTCGAACTTGATGAAGATCGTCGCCTTATTGGCGGCGCGCTCATTGGGGCCGAACACGACCGGGCCAGCCATCACGCCCGAATCGAAGTTCAGCTTCTTCATTTCCTCAATCACCTTCTCGCGGGTCGGGTTCGGGCCAGCGGCCTGAAGGGCCTTCACGATGCTCATGGCGGAGGGGATGCCATAGGGCATGTAGCTCTGCGGATGATCGGGCTTGGCGGCGAGATCGGGATAGCTCGCCTTGTACATGTCATAGACCCACTTGATCTTCGGGCCGCCCGGCAGATCGGCGAGCACATCCTGCACATAGAAGTTCTTGAGGGCCGCTTCCCCGCCCACATTGGCCGTGAGCTGCGAGAGGTTCGCCGTGCCCGTCACCGAAAGGATGATCGGCTTGTTGAAGCCCATCTCCGCCGCCTTCTTGATCAGCAGCGCGGCCGGTCGAGCATAGGTCACGATCAATAGCGCATCCGGATTCGAGGCGCGCAGCTTCAGGAACGGCGCCGTGACGTCGTTGATCGTTGGGCTCACGCTCTCGACCGCGAGATCGACCTTCAGCGTTTCGGCATCGGCCTTGGAGCCTTCGAGGTTCCACGCGCCGTAAGCGTCATCGTGGTTGATGTAGGCGAGCTTCTTCGCGCCGAAGGCTTTGGCCGCGAAATCGACCATCGCGCCACCCACCGCATATTGCGAGATCGAGAAGGCACCGAAGATATAGTCGGTCGGCGGGTAGAGCGCGCCGTCGCCGGAAGCGTTCAGCATCACCAGCGGAACCTTGGAGCGAACGACATATTCCTTGGCCGCGACAACGGCAGCCGAGCAGGAGCCGCCATTGAGCAGGAAGACCTGATCCTGCTCCACGAGCTTCTTCACCGCAGCAACGAGATCATTCGCATTGCAACGGTCATCCTCGAGCACGACTTCGATCTTGCGGCCATGGATGCCGCCTTCCTTGTTGATCTTGTCGAAATACATCTTCGCCGCGTTGGCGACGTCGAAGCCATAGGCCATGTTGGCACCCGAGAGCGGGGCGAACATGCCGATCTTGATGGAGGTGGGCGTGAGGCCCGGCTCCTGCGCGCTTGCGGAGGCCGCAAAGGCCGCGAAGCCAAGGCTCGCCAGGGTGGTCAGGCCAGCGCGGGCCAAAGTCCGTCTTGTCATGGTCATTCCGGGTTTCCTCCTTGGAAAATTGGACGGGCGCCGGGCTCTCTGGCCCGCTCATCGCCCGGCCTATTGCATGCGGTAGCCGCCGTTCACGTCGATGGTGTTGCCGGTCACGTAGGATGCGTCGTCCGAGACGAGATACGAGACCGCACCCGCCACATCCTCAGGCGTGCCGATGCGGCCGAGCGGGATATTCGCGGCCGCCTGCGCGTCTTGCGCGGGGTCGAGCGAGAGACGCAGCATCGGAGCATCGATCAGGCCGGGCGCGACCGAATTTGCAGTCACGCCGAAGGGCGCGAGTTCCCGCGCGAGGCCCTTGGTGAGGCCAATGACCGCCGCTTTCGACGCGATATAGGCGCTGGAGGACCGATATCCGCCGAGTTGCGCGGCGACCGAAGAAATGGTGACCACCCGGCCACCAGGGCGCGGCGCGGTGATGCGGCTGGCATAGGCCCGCGCGAACAAGAAAGTGCCCTGTGCGTTGATATCCATCGTACGCTGCCATTCGACGAGCGGCGTTTCAGCGATCGGATTGCGCGAACCATCGGGCCTGAGCATGAGCACGCCCGCAGCGGTCACCAGAACATCCACCGGGCCAAGGCGGGCTTCCGCCGCCTGGAAAGTCGTCTCGACCGCCGCTTCATCCGCCACATCTGCGCCGAGGCCGATATGACCGGAGCCGGGGAGAGAGCCCGCGAGTGCCTCGGCTGATGCGGTATCGCGATCAATCACGGCCAGGGTCAGGCCATCCGCAGCCAGCCGGCGGCACAGGGCGGCACCGATGCCGCCACAGCCACCCGTGATCAAACCGACACGCGGTTTTCCTGCCCTCACGCCATTCCCCCGTTTTTTTATTTTGGATACATTTATTGTCGATAAAAGCTGCATGTCAAACGTTTTGCAGTTGCAGACGTCAATAATTTATCCAAAGTGACGCCATGGATATCAAGAGCACCACCACAGCCGCGGATATTGCAGCCCATTTGCGCGAACGGATTCTCGCCGGGGAATTCGCGCCCGGCGCCCGCATGCATCAGGTGCAGCTCTCGGAAATGCTGGGCATTTCCCGAACGCCGATCCGCGAGGCGCTGGGCCAGCTCGCCAATCAGGGGCTGCTCGTCTACGAGCCGAACCGCGGCTATGCCGTGCGCACATTCTCGCTGGCGGAGATCGAAGCGGCCTTCGAGGTGCGTGCACGGCTGGAAGCGCTGGCCTGCGGGTTATGCGCGCGCCACGGGCTAGAGCCTGCTGTGCTCGCCCGTCTCAGGGCCTGTCTTGCGTTGGGGGATCGGATTCTCGCCAAGGGGCAACTCGAACCTGAAGACCTCGCGCCCTACCGCGCGATGAATGTCGAGTTCCACGAGACGCTTCTCACCAGATCCGGGAACGCTTTCCTCGGGGATTTCGTGCGGCAGTGCCACAATGTGCCGCTGGCTTCAGACCGCGTCTTCGTCTGGGAAGACCATGGAGTCATCGCGCGCTCGCATGACGATCACCACCGCATTCTCCACGCCATCGAGATGCGGGATGCCGAGCGCGCCGAGGCCCTCATGCGCGAGCATGTCCGCTTTGCCGGGTTCGTGCTGATGCGCATGCTTTCCGGAACGCATGCCGAAGGACATCGGCGATCGGCGTGAGCGGGTCACGGCCCGCTGCCTCCGTACCGTGGGCCGCGAGGATGGATAAATTTTGTGCGTTGCCCGATCTGCGCATGCTGCCGGCCGCTATTCCCGGAGCACGTCCAGAGGCACAAGTCACACTGTGATCGGCGCTTTTTGCGCCTTACCCCTTCTTCGCTTTCGCGCTCTTCACCACCTGCTCCACGCGCGCCAGAATTGGCTGAGGCGCGTGGGTGAAGGCCGGGTTCAGGTCCTTCAGATCCTTGGAGAGGATCGAGAGATCTGCATCAAGCCGCGCGATTTCCGGGCTGGAAACGGTCTCGCGCGCTTCCTTCATGGCGGCATCAAGACGATAGAGCACGTCGAGCATCTTGGTGCGGCGCGCTTCATTCGCCATGGTGCGATCGGCGCGGTGATAGCCCTCGGCGAGATCCGCTGCGCGGGGCAGGAGGCTCGAGAAAAATCGCCGCGCGAGGCCAAGTCGCTCGGGCTGCCCCACGACTTCCGCGAGGATCGCATCGGCTTGCTCGGCCAGCGACCGGAACTGCGTGGCGATCACGCCATCGGAAATCGCCCCGGCTGCCCCCCGGATGCGGCCGATCTCCTCCTTCGCTTCGAGCAGGAGATCGAAATGCACGGGTGGTGTGTAGGATTCGCTGGGGAAGGGCAGGGGCCCGTCAATGGGCGGGGGCGGAGGCGCGCGTTTCGCGAGTTCGTCCCGCTCCTTCCTCGCGCGGCGCGAGAGGATCATCCACGCGACAAAGGCGAGGATGAGCGGGAAGGTGTTGAGGGCTACCAGACCCAGAGCCGTCAGCATCAGCAGGCCGAAGAAGATGAAGGGCGCCAGGGCCGCAGCCAGAGCAAGAGCGGTCATCCCGCGAAACCAGCTCATCATGTCCCTCCGTGGAGTGCAAAACCGGCTTCGGCCGGCCCGGCTCGACGCAATGCACCGAAACGCGCACGAGATGTGGCCCTTCGCAGGCTCGCGCGCAAGCCCGTGCTTGCCGCAGCCTTTTATGCGCGAGACGGTGTGGCCCTTGAAAAGCCGATTTGACGGCACGACCTCTTTTCGCGTATGCACAGTTGAAATTCCCTGACATGACGACATCCTCACCCCGCGCGGGAAAGCGCGAACGAGAGGTTGTGTCAGCGGAACAGACAAGCGGCGCAGGGCGCCGGGGAGTGACGAACGATGGGCAAGCTGTTCCAGTTCTTCCAGGACGTGCGCTCCGAAGGCGCGAAAGTCACCTGGCCGACGCGCAAGGAAACGGCGATCACCACTGCGATGGTGTTCGTGATGGTGGTTGTGGCCTCCATTTTCTTCCTGCTCGCCGATATGGTGATCCGCTGGGGCGTGACCCTGATTCTCGGCATCGGCCGCTAAAGCCCGCGCACAAGGAGAGATGAGATGAGCCTTTCTGCTGCTCCCGCCGCCCGTCCCAAGCGCTGGTACATCGTGCATGCCTTCTCGAATTTCGAGCGCAAGGTTGCCGATGACATCAAGAAGGGCGCCCAGCAGCGCGGCCTTGATGATTGCTTCGAGGAAATCCTCGTTCCGACCGAGAAGGTGACGGAGGTCCGTCGCGGCCGCCGCATCGAGACCGATCGCAAGTTCTTCCCCGGCTATGTGCTGGTGAAGGCCGACCTGACTGATGAAGTCTATCACCTCATCAAGAACACGCCAAAGGTTACGGGCTTCCTGGGTGCCGACAAGCGCCCCATTCCGATTCCCGATGCCGAGGCCGAGCGCATCAAGGGGCAGGTGGTGGAAACCGCCGAGCGCCCGAAGACGACGATCACCTTCGAGATCGGCGAGCAGGTCAAGGTGGCGGATGGCCCCTTCGCCTCGTTCAACGGTACGGTGGAAGAGGTGGATATGGCCCGCCAGCGCCTGAAGGCGGCCGTCTCAATCTTCGGTCGCGCGACGCCGGTCGAACTCGAGTTCAGCCAGGTCCAGAAACTGAAATAAGCCTGTCACGGAGCCTGCGAGGGTGTCATCCTCCCCCGCCGAAGAGATCGTCGCGCGCCAGTTGCTGGCCTATAATCGGCGCGACATCGAGGCCTTCATGGCCTGCTGGCATGAGGATGCGCAGATGCTTGTGCATCCCGCCGGCGTGTTGGCGGATGGCGCGGCGGAAATTCGCGCGCGGCACGAGAAGCGCTTCGAGGAGCCGGATCTCTTCGCGCGCCTTACCGGGCGTTTCTCCGTGGGCAACATGGTGGTGGACCGCGAGATCGTGGTCCGTACCTTTCCCGCCGGGCGCGGCGAGATCGATGTCATCGCCATTTACGAGATCAGCGGGGATCGCATCGCGAAAGCGTGGTTTCGTTCGGGCGAACCACGCTTTGTCGCGCGTGATTGAGGCCCGACCCGCTTTTCAGCTTGATTTCACGGCTTTCCTCGCTTAGGCGAAGTGCCTCCTCGCGGGATGCGTGCATCCGGCGCGGTAAAGCCGTGGCAGGCGGTTCCGTTTCTCCTCGTTCCGGGAGGGCGGACATCAAGCTCCACCACGGTCCATTCACGGAACCTGTGACGCGATCGCCGCGAGGCTTTCGTTTCGCCGGTTCATTTGGAGAGAACGATGGCCAAGAAAATCATCGGCTTTATCAAGCTGCAAATCCCGGCGGGCGATGCCAAGCCGGCCCCGCCCGTTGGTCCGGCACTCGGCCAGCGCGGCCTGAATATCATGGAATTCTGCAAGGCGTTCAACGCCAAGACCGCCCAGATGGAAAAGGGGACCCCGATCCCCGTTATCATCACCGCCTTTGCCGACCGCTCCTTTACCTTCGAAATGAAGCAGCCGCCGGTGACCTTCTTCCTGAAGAAGGCGGCGGGTCTGAAAATCGGCAAGAAGCCGGCCTCCGGCTCGAAGACGCCGGGCAAGGGCGCTTTCGTTGGCAAGGTGACCGAAGCGCAATTGCGCGAGATCGCCGAGAAGAAGATCGTCGATCTCAACTGCGACACCATCGATAGCGCTGTCGCGATGATCCGTGGTTCGGCCCGCGCCATGGGCCTGGAAGTGGTTGGGTGAGCATCATGAGCAACGCAAAGAACGCCCCCAAGCTCGCCAAGCGCGTCGCCAAGACCCGCGAAGGCATTGATCGCACCAAGCTCTACGGCCTAGATGAAGCCGTGAAGATGGTGAAGGACCGCGCTTCCGCGAAGTTCGACGAGACCATCGAGATCGCGATGAATCTCGGCGTCGATCCGCGCCATGCCGACCAGATGGTCCGCGGCGTTTGCAACCTGCCGAATGGCTCGGGCCGCACGGTGCGCGTTGCGGTGTTCGCGCGCGGTGCCAAGGCGGATGAAGCCAAGGCCGCCGGTGCCGATATCGTCGGTGCGGAAGACCTGGTGGAAACCATCAATGGCGGCACGATCGAGTTCGATCGCTGCATCGCGACCCCGGACATGATGGGCCTTGTCGGCCGTCTCGGTAAGGTGCTTGGCCCGCGCGGCCTGATGCCGAACCCGCGCGTCGGCACCGTCACCATGGATGTCGCCGGTGCGGTGAAGGCCTCCAAGGGCGGCGCGGTCGAGTTCCGTGTCGAGAAGGCTGGTATCGTGCATGCCGGCGTCGGCAAGGCCTCGTTCGAAGCCGACAAGCTCGCCCAGAACATCCGCGCCTTCGTGGATGCGGTGAACCGCGCGAAGCCGACCGGTGCCAAGGGCACCTATCTCCAGCGCATCGCCCTGTCCTCGACGATGGGCCCGGGCGTGAAGGTGGAAGTTTCGAGCGTCGTGACGGGCGGCCAGCAGTAAGCTGTCGCAACTCGACAATTCTGAAACCCCGCGAGCGATCGCGGGGTTTTTGTTGCGTGTTCGGCATCGCTTGGAAAACCCGAAAAACGCGGGCTTTTACGAAGTCTTTACGGTGTTTGATGGCTTCCGACAGCTGCATCCGCCTCTAGCACGACGTTTGCTGCTGTTTCCGGCATGATAGTTCCTGTGCCGGAGAGACACATGACCGCGAACCGATATGACACACTCGATGGCTGGCGCGGCCTCGCGGCTTTGGCCATCGCGTTCTATCATCTGCCGGTGGCGCATGCCTTCCGCGATCTCGCGGGCTGGAAGAACCTCGAATTCTTCGTGGATTTCTTCTTCGTGCTCTCCGGCTTTGTGATCTGCCATGCCTGGGGCAAGCGTCTCGTGACGGCGCAGGATGGCATGGTCTTCATGCAGCGCCGCTTCTGGCGCGTCTGGCCGCTGCATATCGTCATTCTCGGCGCATTCCTGCTGCTCGAAAGCGCAAAATGGGTGGCGTTGCAGAAGAATGCCGGCCTTGGCGCGGACCCGGCCTTCACCGGCCCGACATCCCTGCCGGCGCTGCTCTCGAACATCCTGATGCTGCAATCGCTGAACTTCCATGGCACGACGACATGGAATGGCCCGGCCTGGAGCATCTCGGTCGAGTTCTGGACCTATGTTGTCTTTGCGACCGTGATGCTCTTCGCAAAGGGGCGTCTCGCGGCCATGGTGCTGATCGCGCTCGGCGGGGCTGCGACGGTGGCGATCTTCTCGCCGATCTGGCTCTTTGCGACACATGATTTCGGCTTGCCGCGCGCGCTCTATGGCTTCTTCGCGGGCGCAATCACCTATCGTCTCATGAGCCACTGGCGTGTCGGCGCGTTTGCTGCGCCGGGTCTCGCGTTGGAGATCGGCGTACTGGTTCTCGCAGGATTGTGGATGGCGCTGACAGGCAAGAATGCGAGTTCGATGCTGGCTCCGCTCGTGTTCGCGGCGGTGGTCGTGGTGTTCTCGCATGGCACGGGGGCGGTTTCGCGCTTCCTGCGCTCCGGGCCGGTTCAGGCGCTGGGATTGTGGTCCTATTCGATCTACCTCGTCCACACGATCATCTATTTCGGCCTGCGCTTCGGCCTCGTGACGGTGGAAAAGATGACGGGCTGGAAGCTGACCCTTTCGGGCGATGGTAGCCAACGCATCTTCAGCTTCGGTTCGGACCTCGCGAATACCGTGGTGATTCTCGCGCTGCTCGGCCTTACTGTAGCGATCTCCGCCTTCACCTATCGTTATATCGAGAAGCCCTTCATGGTCGAAGGCTCCGCGAGCAAGGCCAAAAATGGCCCGGAAGGGGCGGCGATGGCCCTTCGCTGACCCGAAGCAGCAGGGGCGGGATCACCTTTCCGAAATTTGTCAAGACCCCCCTTGCGCAGGAGGGTACAAGTCATTACAAGCCGCAATTCGCAAGCGCGGAGAAGTGTTCGCACGCCTTCGTCTTGCTGTTGCCACTCGTGGCAACACGCCATGCGGATGGGCCGGGCAACTGGCCTTGTTCGTTGGCGATCCTGTCCGAGACTGCAGGTGCGCTCGCCAACAGCAACCGTCTCATCCTCTCCGCTTCGGTAGAGGGATGCAAGGGTTCTGGGGCAGCCATAATCCGGTTCTTCCGCGAGGAGGACCAACGCCGGCGAAGCCGATCGCCGGATTGGGGCCTGCATAGATGGGGAAGGGGATTTGCCGGCACCCGGGAGCAAGGCTCCGCGGGGCGCTGGCGGGTTTCGTTTCTCGGCCTTGGGTTTGGCGCGGTTTCGTCCGTGGCGTTCCGAGGGGACAGGCGAGCCGTCCGGCTTCGCCGAAAGGTGTTTCCGGGTGGCAAGCATGGCAGGGCGACCTGCCATCAAACGTCTGGTGCCCGCCCCTCGAGGAGAGTGCCAGGCAGAGCGTAACCGGGCCGGTTTACCGGCCAATCGGAGAAAGCACGTGGATAGAGCTGGAAAAGAAGTGCTCGTCTCGTCTCTCAACGGCGTGTTCAAGAACACGGGCGTTGTGGTCGTGGCGCACTATTCCGGCCTCACCGTTGCGCAGATGCAGAAGCTTCGTCGCGAGATGAAGAAGGCTGGCGCGTCGGTGAAGGTTGCGAAGAACCGCCTCGTGAAGATCGCGCTCGACGGAACCGAAGTCCAGTCCATCACCTCCTACCTCAAGGGCCCGACCATCCTGCTTTATTCGCAGGATCCGGTGGCGGCGCCGAAGGTGGCGGTGGCGTTCGCAAAGGAGCACGACAAGCTCGTGGTCCTCGGCGGCGCGATGGGCAAGACTGCGCTCAACGCCGATGGTGTGAAGGCTCTGGCCACCATGCCGTCGCTCGATGAGCTGCGCGCGAAGCTCGTGGGCCTCATCCAGGCTCCGGCGACGAAGATCGCGCAGGTTTCCACCGCACCCGCCGCGAAGCTCGCGCGCGTGTTCGGGGCGTATGCCAACCGCGATCAGGCGGCCTGAAGCTGAAAAAACCCGACCGAACCGGCAAGAAGCATGGCTTCCCCGCCGTTTCGACCCTTGTAAGACACGAAACGAAACCCGAAGTTAAGGACCTGTACAATGGCCGATCTGTCGAAGCTCGTTGACGAGCTCTCCAACCTCACCGTTCTCGAAGCCGCCGAGCTCGCCAAGATGCTCGAAGAGAAGTGGGGCGTTTCCGCCGCCGCCGCCGTGGCCGTGGCCGCTGCTCCGGCTGCTGGTGGCGCTGCCGCCGCTCCGGCTGAAGAGAAGACCGAGTTCACGGTTGTTCTCGCCGCTGCCGGCGACAAGAAGATCGAAGTGATCAAGGAAGTCCGCGCCATCACCGGCCTGGGCCTCAAGGAAGCCAAGGACCTCGTCGAGGGCGCGCCGAAGACCGTGAAGGAAGGCGTTTCCAAGGACGAGTCCGAGAAGCTGAAGAAGCAGCTCGAGGCGGTCGGCGCCAAGGTCGAGCTGAAGTAAGTGCGTCGCCCGGTTTCCGGGTGATCCGAGTTCTATCCCGCGCGGGGCTTTTCCCGCGCGGGGTTTTTGGCGTCTCAGGGCCGGGTTCGGCCGTAAGACGGACGTTCCGCCCGAAGACTGGGCGACCTCGCGGGGTCGTGGCGCAGTCTTTCGGCCGACCGTTTACACAGACTGGTTTGATTGGCGAGGAACGAGATGGCGCAGGCGATCATGGCTCCGTCGGGTAAGGTGAGCACCCTGGTGGGGCGCAAGCGGATCCGGAAATTTTTCGGGAATATCCGCGAGGCGATCGAGATGCCGAACCTGATCGAGGTTCAGAAGGCATCGTATGATCAGTTCCTCATGGTCGACGAGCCGAAAGGCGGCCGCCCCGACGAGGGGTTGCAGGGTGTGTTCAAATCGGTGTTCCCGATTTCGGACTTCTCCGGTGCGTCGCTGCTGGAATTCGTCCGCTACACCTTCGAGACCCCGAAATTCGACGTGGATGAATGCCGCCAGCGCGGCATCACCTTCGCGGCACCGCTGAAGGTGACGCTCCGCCTCATCGTGTTCGATGTGGACGTGGATACCGGCGCCCGCTCTGTGAAGGACATCAAGGAGCAGGACGTCTACATGGGCGACATGCCGCTCATGACGTCCAACGGCACCTTCATCGTCAACGGCACCGAGCGCGTCATCGTTTCGCAGATGCACCGTTCGCCGGGCGTGTTCTTCGATCACGACAAGGGTAAGAGCCACTCCTCTGGCAAGCTGCTGTTCGCGGCGCGTATCATTCCCTATCGCGGCTCGTGGCTCGATATCGAGTTCGACGCGAAGGACATCGTGCATGCGC
>Ga0209053_1001201_pt1 | contig 13074 bp, 16 predicted proteins | sample EBPBio152010_DNA_FD_185864 | JGI IMG/M metagenome (GOLD analysis project Ga0209053, IMG submission 185864) | Wastewater treatment Type I Accumulibacter community from EBPR Bioreactor in Madison, WI, USA - Reactor 1_7/15/2010_ DNA (SPAdes)... | ecosystem: Engineered > Bioreactor > EBPR >... | reverse complement strand
CCCCGCCGTTCGATGGGGGACATCCTCGATTTTGACGAGATTCATATCGAATTCGCGGCAAATCTTGTGGCCATGGTGCTGGATCCCGCGACGGGGCTGGATGTGCGGATCCAGAACATGCGCACCCATATCGCCACCGCCTATGGGCTGATCCTGCCCGAGATCCGGCTGACCGATGACGCCACGCTGCCGCCCGGCACCTATCGGATGCGCCTGCAAGGCGTGGAAAAGGTGCGCGACCGGCTGATCCCCGACCGGGTGCTGGTCCTGCTGAACGAGGGCGTCGCCGCGCCTGACGGAATGGATGTGCGCGAGCCTGTCTATGGCGCGCCGGCGCGCTGGATCCTGCCTGACGATCAGGAAACCGCGGCCCTCGCGGGGCTGACTGTGGTCACCGCGCCCGAGGTGCTGGCGACCCATCTGCTCGAGGTGCTGAAGGCCAATCTGGCACGGCTGCTCACGCTCAAGACGCTCAGGCGGTTGCTGGACGAATTCACCAATGTCACCGACCCGGCCCGGGCGGCCGCCAACAAGCGCCTGCTGGATGAACTTGTGCCCGATCGGGTGCCGGTCGATCTGCTGCTGACAGTGCTGAAGCTGCTCTTGGAGGAGCGGGTCTCGATCCGCAACCTGCCCATGGTGCTGGAAGCCATCGCCGAGGCACGCGGCCTGCCCTCGCCCGAGGCGGTCTGCGAACATGTGCGCCAGCGGCTCGGCTTTCAGATCGTGGCAGAGCTGAAGCGCGCCGATGGCACCATCCCCCTGTTGCAGCTGGCCCCGGAATGGGAGCGCACCTTTGCTACCTATCAGATCGACGGCGATCGCGGTTTGCGCGATGTGGCGCTGCCGCCCGACCAGTTCAGCCGCCTGGCCAATGCCATGGCCGAAAAGCTGACCAAGGCCGCCGAAAGCGGCACGCAGGCGGCGGTCGTCACCTCCACCGCGCGGCGCCGGTTTCTGCGCACGGTGCTGGGGGCCAAGGGCCTGCCGACGCCGGTCCTGTCCTATGAGGAAATCGGCTTCGAGGCGCGGCCGGCCATGATCGGCGTGGTGCCCGCATGACCGAGCTGATGGGCATCTTCGCCCGTCTGGCCGGGCTGGCGGAGCCGGTCTTTCTGGGTTGGTTCGTCGTGTTCCTGCGGGTCAGCGCGGCGGTGGCGCTGCTGCCGGCATTCGGCGAAGCGACCCTGCCCGCGCGGGTGCGCCTGGGCATCGCCATTGCGTTTTCGCTGATCGTCCTGCCGGCGGTCGCACCTGCCCCCGTCCTCACCCCCCTGCTGATGCTGGCCGAGATGGCGGTCGGCGCCGCGATGGGGCTGGCGCTGCGCTTTCTGGTCTTTGCCTTGCAGACGGCGGGGGCGATCATCGCGCAATCCATTTCCCTCGCACAGCTTTTCGGTGGCGCCGGAGAGCCGCAGCCGGTGGTCGGGCATTTCTTGACCGTTGCGGGGCTGGCTCTGGCGGTTGCGCTCGGGCTGCATGTGCGCGCGGCGCAGATGTTCATCCTGTCCTATGATCTGTTGCCGGTCGGCGCGCCGCTGGCCGCTGCCGATTTCGCGCAATGGAGCGTGGCGCAGGCCGCGCGCTGCCTGTCGCTCGGGCTTTCGCTGGCGGCACCGTTTGTCATCGCGGCGCTGGTCTACAATATGGCGCTCGGTGTCATCAACCGGGCGATGCCGCAGCTCATGGTGGCGATGATCGGGGCCCCGGCGATCACCCTGGGGGGGATCGCGCTGCTGGCCATGGCCGCGCCCGTGATGCTCCACCTCTGGCATGGCGCGCTGGAGACAACGCTGTCCGCCCCCCTGGCGGTGCCGAAATGAGCGGCGAGGACGAGGAAAAGCCGTTTGAGGCCAGCCAGAAACGGCTGGACGATATGCGCAAGGAGGGGCGGATCCCCCGGTCGCAGGATCTGCTGACCGCGGCTGCCTATGCGGGGTTCGTGCTGGCCATGGTGACACTGGGGCCGGCCGTGCTACGGCAGATGGGCGAGGCGTTGATGCAGCCGCTGGCCCGGGCCGAGACGCTGGCCCCGGCCTTGGCCGCTACGGCGCGGCCGGGCTTCGGGCGCGTCGTCCTCGCGCCGCTCTGGCCGGTGCTGCCGCTCTTTGTCCTGCCGATGGCGGCGGTGCTGCTGGTGCTTGTGGTGCAAAAGGCCGTGATCTTCACCCCCGCAAATCTGATGCCGCGCCTGTCGCGCATCTCGCCGCTGTCAAATGCGCGCAACAAGTTTGGCCCGAACGGCCTGTTCGAATTCCTGAAAAGCGGGATGAAGCTGGGGGTCGTGGCGACGATCCTCGCGCTGTTTCTCGGATCGCGGCTGGACCTGATGCTCACGAGTTCGGCGCTGTCGGTGCCGGCGGGGCAGGTGGTGTTGCTCCTGCTCTTGCGGGATTTCTTTGCGGTGGTGCTGGTCGTGGCGCTTGGCTTCGGGCTGGTGGATTACATCTGGCAGTTCCTGCGCCACCGGCGCGAGGCGCGGATGTCGCGGCAAGAGATGACCGATGAACACAAGGAGGCCGAGGGCGACCCGCATAGTCGCGCGCAGCGGCGCCAGCGTGGGCAGGAAATCGCGCTGAACCGCATGCTGCGGGATGTGGCGGGCGCGGATGTCGTCATCGTCAACCCGACGCATTACGCGGTTGCGCTGAAATGGGATCGTGCCTCCGGGCGGGCGCCGGTCTGCGTCGCGAAAGGCGTGGACGAGATCGCCGCCCGCATCCGCAACCAGGCGCAGCAGGCGGGCGTGCCCATCCACAGCGATCCGCCGACCGCGCGGGCGCTGCATGCCAGCGTCAGGATCGGGTCGGAAATCCCGCGGGATCACTATCGGGCGGTCGCCGCCGCCATCCGTTTCGCCGAGGCGATGCGCCGCAAAGCCAGGAGACATGCCCCATGACCGACCAGAAGCGCCTGGGCCAGCTGGCCGAGATTGCCAGTCTGCTGAGCGATCGCAAGCTGGAAGAGCTACGCCGGCAGCGTGAATTGCGCGCGGGCATTGTCGCGCGGATCGCGGCCTTGGAGGAACGGCCCGCCGAGGGGCTTGACCCGTTGGCGGCGGCGCGTGCCGCGCTGGCCTATCAGGCCTGGGCCGACGGGCGGCGCAGCGAGTTGGGGCGGCAGCTTGCCGCGCAGGAAAGCCGGTGCGAGGAAAGCCGAATGGCCGCGCAGACCGCCTTCGGTCGCGCGACCATTCTGGATCGGCTGAGCCGGCGCTGAGGCGCACCGGCGGGGTGTCAGGAATCCTGGCGCCCGATATCGGTGATCAGCACATCGCTGACGAGATCGGGCATCTGCGCCAGGGCGACCTCGCGCAGGCGGACGCGGAGCCGGTCGATCGCGCGGCTTTCGGTAAAGGCGCCGTCAAAGCCGCCGGTATTGGCGTGGTCGAACAGAACCTGAAGAAAGGCATCGCGCAGCTTGGGTTCGCGGGCATAGAGATCTTCGGCATGGCCGGCGGTGACCTCCAGGCTGAGCGACAGCACCACGACCGAGGCGATGCGATCCTGCCGGATCAGCGGGATGATGAACTGATTGCTCATCTTCACATATTCCGGGGCATGTTCGTCACTCTGTTCGGCGCCATGTCCGGGCGCTGCCGCCTCGCCATGGGCGGCGGGGGCCGCGTGGTCATCGGTTGCGGTGTCTTCGGCGGGGGCGGGGCGCAGCATGAGGCCCGCCCCCGCCCCGGCCCCGAGACCGATCACGCCAAGCACGAGGGGGATCAACAGCTTCTTCATCGGTGACCTCAGAACGGAAGCAGGACGTCGGTGATCTGCTGGCCATAGCGCGGCTGCTGCACATCGCTGATCTGGCCGCGCCCACCGTAGGAAATCCGCGCGCCGGCGATCTTGTCGTAACCGATCTCGTTCTGGCGCGAGATGTCGGCGGGCCGCACATAGCCGGTGACCAGCAGTTCGCGCAGCTCATAGTTCACGCGCACCTCCTGCTGGCCTTCGATGCGCAGCACGCCATTGGGCAATTCCTCCACCACGGTCGCGGCCACGCGCAGCTCCAGCTTCTCATTGCGTTTGACGGTGCCATTGCCCCGATAGCTGGAGGCAGAGCTGGTATTCACCGCTTCGTCCATCGAGGCGCCGTCCGGCAGGTGTTCGTTCAGGCGTTCGGGGATGCCGAACAGCGAGGGCATGCCCATCGTGTCGCTGCCGGCGCGGCTGCGCCCGCTGGTGTTGGAGATCTCGGCGCTGTCGTCGATCTCGATCACCACGGTCAGGATATCGCCGCGCCGTTGCGCGCGCCGTTCGCCGAACAGCGATTCGCGGTCGGAGGCCCAGAGCGAGGAGGAGGAGGTCGGCAGGGTTTGCGGCAGGTCGCGCGGCAGCGGTGTGACATACATCGCATGTTGCTGGTCACTGCCGGCGACCGGGGTGAAATCGGGCGCTTTGCCCACTTCGCCCAGGCGACCGCAGGCGGAGAGGCACAGAAGGCTGAGAATGAGACGGCGCATCGGGATCCTTCAGGGGGCAGGGCCGACGCGCACGCTGCCATCCGCAGCGACGAAGCCGGACACGGTGGTTCGGGAAGACAGGTTCATGACCCGGACTGCATCGCCCAGGCCGCCGCGCGCGAGGGCGCGGCCTTCGGCGTGGATATTGAGCGGGCCGGTCGCATAGATCAGCGTGACGATCTGGTTGCGATCCACCAGCGCGGGCGGACCCAGATCCTCGGGGCGGATCGGGCGATTGGCATAGAGCGTGACCCGTGCCTCTTGCCCGATCGCAAGGTCGATATTGTCCAGCGCGCCCGCGGTGCCGGTCGGTTGCAGGGCCAGATCGGCCTCGGCCAGTATGGTATTCGCGCGGATCGTGTGGCGGGCGACCACCGTCTCGGCCAGGGCGGGGCCGGGCAGCAAGGCAAGGCAGAGCAGCAATCGCATCAGCGCACCTGCGTGGTGGCGGCCAGAATTTCATCGGCGGCGGTGATCACCTTGGCGTTCAGCTCATAGCCGCGCTGCGCCTTGATCAGCTCGGTGATCTCGCGCACCGAATCGACCGAGCTTTCCTCCAGATAGCCCTGGCGCAGCGTGCCGAGCCCGTCGGTGCCCGGCTGGCCTTGCAAGGCCGGGCCGGAGGCCGCGCTTTCCAGGAACAGGTTGTTGCCGATCGCCTCCAGCCCCTTTTCATTGGTGAAACCGGCGAGGTTCAGCTGCCCCAGCAATTGCGGCTGCACCTGATCGGGGAAATAGGCATAGACCTCGCCATCGGCGTTGATCGTGATGCTGCGGCTGTCGGCCGGAATGGTGATGCCCGGCGCGACCTCATACCCTTCGGAAGTGACGATCAGCCCCTCGGCGGTGCGTTTCAGCGCGCCGTCCCGGGTATAGGCCGCGCCGCCCGAGGGCAGCGTCACCTCCAGATAGCCACGCCCCTCGATGGCGACATCGAGATCGCCGCCAGTCTGCGCAAGCGAGCCCTGCGCCAGGATGACCGAGACCGAGGCCGGCCGCACCCCCATGCCGATCTGGACCCCGGTCGGCAGCATGGCGCCATCCGAGGCCGAGATGGTGCCGGGTCGGGCAACCTGTTGATAATGCAGGTCCGCAAACTCTGCCCGTCGGGCGTTATAGCCGGTGGTGGACATGTTCGCGAGGTTGTTGGAGACGACATCGACGCGCATCTGCTGCGCGGCCATGCCGCTGGCGGCGATCTGAAGGGCTTTCATGGCATCACCTCATTTGCCGAGGGTCTGGATGACGGTTTTCAGGCGGTCGTCCTCGCGGTCGAGGAAGGACTGGCCCAGTTCATAGGCGCGCTGCACTTCGATCATGCGCGAGATCTCGGACAGGGCATTGACGTTGCTGCCCTCAAGCTGGCCTTGCAGAAAGCGCCCGGTCTCGACGGGGGTTTCCCCCCGGGTGGTGCGAAACAGCGTGCCGCCCTCATGGATGAGGTCGGTCGGATCCTGCGGCCCCCAGAGGCCAAGCTGTGCCAGCGGGCGGCCCGCGGCCGAGAGCGTGCCATCGGCGGCAAGGGCGACAGGGCCCGCATCGGGGGGCACAAAGACCGGCGCGCCGCCCTGGTCGAGCAGGCGATATCCGTCGGGATTGACCAGCTCTCCCTCGGCCGAGGGCGAAAAGCTGCCCGCACGGGTCAGCCGGTTGCCATTCGGCGTCTCGATCAGAAAGAAGCCGTCGCCCTCGATCGCGAAATCGAAACTGCCACCGGTCTCTGATATCTCGGCCTGGCTCAGATCGACGTGGCGGGCCGAGGCATGCGCCATGGAGAGCGAGGGCGCACCGTCTAGCCGGCGCACATATTCCGAAAAGATCACGCCTTCGCGCCGGAAGCCGGTGGTGGAGCTGTTGGCGATGTTGTTGGCGATCGCCTGCATCTCGCGCAGCAGACCCGACTGGCGGGTCAGGGTGGTGTGGCCGCTTGCGTCCATCTCAGCCTCCTGCGATCAGCGGGATGATCCGCTGTTGAAAGAACTCCACCAGAGAGCTCGTCATGAAGCTCATGCTCACCCAGAAGACCGCGAGCATCACCGCGACCTTGGGCACGAAGGTCAGCGTCATTTCCTGCACCGAGGTCAGGGCCTGGAACAGGCCGATGACGACCCCCGCCACCAGCGCCACCATCAAGAGGGGCGCGGAGATGCGCACCGCCAGCCATAATGCGGCACGCAGCATGTCATAGATCTGCTCCGCGCTCATACCGGCATCCTGAGGATTTCCTGGTAGGCCTCCACCACCTTGTCGCGGACGGTCACCACGGTTTCGACGGCCATCTCGCTGGCAGCAAGCGCCTGCACCAGCGCATGCGGGTCGGCGCCGCCCATCATGGCCGACCGCGCCGTCGCCTCGCCCGCCCCCAGCACGCCGACGAATTCTTCGGCGGCGGCGGTGAAGGCATCGGGCTTCTGCTCGCCCGTTCCGGGCTGGGGCGCCGCGGCCGTTCTGGCCGAGGCATAGGTCTGGCTGGCGAGGTTCGTGCGCAAATCCATTCTGGATCTCCTTATTTGCGCAGAAGCTCGAACAGGCTCTGCGTCATCTGCCGCGCCTGATCGAACATCCGGAGGTTGGCTTCATAGCTTCGCTGCGCTTCGCGCGCGTCGGCGACCTCGATCACGAGATCGACATTCGAACCGTCGTAATGGCCGGTTTCATCGGCCAGCGGGTGACCGGGGTCGTAGATCCGCGCAAGCGCGGAGCGATCCAGATGCACCGGAGAGGTTTCGACGCCGCCCGTCTCGGCCATCTCGGCGAAGGAGATGGTCTTGCGGTGGTAGCCGGGCGTGTCGGCATTGGCGATGTTTTCCGACACATGGCGCAGGCGGCTGGCCTGGGCCTGCATGCCCGAGGCGGCGGTGGCAAGCGAGGTGGAGAGATCGGCCATGGCTTACCTCCGCCCCAGGCTGCTGCGCAGGATGCTGGAGCTGTTGCGATAAATCGCCAGCGCCATCTCGTGCTGCTGACGCACCTCGACCGCGCGGACCATCTCCTGCTCCAGCGAGACGCTGTTGCCGTCGGGCGAACTGGCGGTGGCCAGCAGCCGCTCTTCCGCCAGCGGGGTGCTGCCATCGGCCGCGAAGTGCCCGGGCCTTGTGGCCCGCATCGCCGAGGGTGCCGCCCCGTAGGATTCGGCAAAGGGTGCCAGATCCTGCGCCTTGAAGCCGGGCGTGTCGGCATTCGCAATGTTGCGCGCGATCTGGGCCTGGCGCGCGCCGGCATGAACGGCCAGTGACTGCGCCATTCGCACGATTTCAAGTTTTTCAAACATCGGGGCTTCTCCCTCGATCACCTTCATCAAGGCTTAAGGGTGATTCCTTTAGAAACGGTAAGCAGGGAACAAAGGGAGAAACCCATGGCCGGACTTTTCGATGGTCTCATCGCGGAAATCGGCACGACGCGGGTGACAACGCGCATCGGCCGCGTGGCCGAAATCGGCCGCGGCACCATCGTCGCGCAGGGCTTGTCGGGCCATGTCGGGCTGGGCGACCGCGTGACGATTCGCAGCGCGCGGGGTGCGCTTGCGGGTGAGGTGGTCCGGGTCGCGCGGGACGGGGTCTGCATCCTGCCGGAAAGCACGCCCGAGGGTGCCACCATCGCCGATATCGTGGAGGTGGCGGGCCGCGCGGTGATTGCCCCGGATGACAGCTGGATCGGCCGGGTGGTCGATCCCTATGGCCGGCCGTTGGACGGGCGGCCGCTGTTTCGCGGTGCGGTGGAACGTGCGGTGCGCGCACCGGCCCCACCCGCGGCGCAGCGGCGGCCGCTGGGCAGGCGGCTTGCCACCGGGATGGCGGCCTTCGACACGCTCTTGCCATTGGTCGCGGGGCAGCGGATCGGGCTTTTTGCCGGCTCTGGTGTCGGGAAATCCTCGCTTCTGGCGCGGTTTGCGCGGGGGATCGAGGCCGATGTGGTGGTGATGGCGCTGATCGGTGAGCGTGGGCGCGAATTGCGTGAATTCACCGACCGCGTGCTGGGCCCGCAGGGGATGGAGCGGTCGGTCATCGTCACCGCGACCTCGGACCAGTCGGCGCTGGCGCGGCGCAGTTGCGCCTGGACGGCGATGGCGGTGGCCGAACATTTCCGCGATCAGGGGCTGCATGTGCTGTTCCTCGCCGATTCGATCACCCGCTTTGCCGAGGCGCATCGCGAGATCGCCCTGACCGCGGGCGAAGAGGGGAACATGCGTGGCTTCCCGCCCTCGACCGCGCATCTGATCATGTCGCTGGCCGAACGCGCCGGCCCCGGGCCCGAGGGGGCCGGCGACATCACGGCGGTCTTTTCGGTGCTGGTCGCGGGGTCCGACATGGAGGAGCCGGTGGCCGATATCCTGCGCGGCGTGCTGGATGGGCATGTGGTGCTGGATCGTCGCATCGCCGAACGCGGACGGTTTCCGGCGGTGGATCTGCTGCGTTCGGTGTCACGGTCGCTGCCCGATGCGGCGACTGCGCAGGAAAACGCCCTGATCGCCGAGGCGCGGCGGTTGCTGGGCGCCTATGAACGGGCCGAGTTGATGGTGCAGGCCGGGCTTTACGCGCCCGGATCCGACCCGGTGATCGACCGGGCGATCAAGGTCTGGCCGGAGCTTGACCTTTTCCTGTCGGAAAGCGCCGAGGCGGGCGTGGATCAGAGCTTTCAGCGGCTGGCGGCCTGTCTCGGGGCGGGTGACGGTCCGGGCGGTCAGCCGCCCGGCACCAGCATGACGAGTGCCGCGCGCATGTCGTCGAGCGCGGCGCAGGGGTGACATCCGAGTTGCCGCAGATCAGGCGTGACATCGACCGGCAGACCGGAATTCGACTCCGCCGGCACCTCGTTCAGGCGCCCGCCAATCAGCAGGGGGAGCGCCACCCCCCGCGCGGCCATCGCGGCCAGCACGGCCTTGGCATAGCTGAGCGCGACACCGTTATAGGTGCTGATCGCCACCGCCTCTGCCCCGCCTGCGATGGCGCGGTCGATCAGCACCTCGGCATCCACCGCGACGCCGGCATCCACGATCGCGGCGCCCAGCCCGTCCAGCGCCTGTTCGACCAGGTATTTGCCATGCTCGTGCACATCGGTCGTGCCGAGGCAGACCCGCAGGGGGCGCGGCAGCGCGGTCTGGGTGGCGAGCCAGCTTTCGGCCTTGTGGTTCAGTTCGCGCGCCCATTCTGCATGGATCAGCGGCAGGCGTCCGCGTGGGCCTTCGGCGCCGGGGCCGAACAGCGCCTCCATCCGCCGGGGGCCCATGCGTCGGATCGCCAGCAGAAGCGCGGCCGGATCGTCGATCGGCACGCCGCGATCGGCAAGCCCGGCCAGAGCCGCCGCCGCGAAATGCTGCCCGCCCGCGACCAGCCGGTCGGCCATCGCCTCGACCCGGGGCCAGTCGAAAACCGCGTCGTAAAAGGGCGCATGTTCGGCCAGTCGATGCGCAAAGACCTGGGCGTCGATGATTTCCTCGACATCGGGGATGCGCTGGTTCTCGGTCACCGGCACGGGGTTGATCGCGTGCCCCAACGGCCAGCGGCCAAGCGCCACGATGTCGGTCAGCAGATAGCTGGCGAGGCTGGCGTAATTGCCGGCGGGCGAGGATTGATAGGCGACGGTGTTGCCAAAGATCATCGAGCCGGGCGTATCGCTGACCCGCGCCAGCGCGGCGTGAAAGGCGCTGCGCGACAGCGGGTCGCTGAAATGGTGGCCATAGCAATGGGCGAGACGGGCGCCGATCAGCCGTTCCACGATATGCTTTTCGATCAGCACCATGCCAAGCGCGCAGGACATGTCGAGAAACAGCCCGGCAAAACCGTCATCCAGGTTGGAATGGACCAGAATCTCGGCCTTTTGCGCGGCGAGAAGCGCGATGGCGGTGACCGTCGCCTCGGTCGTGGCGACATCGTCGTCCCAATAGGGCAGGCGAAAGGTGAAATACTGGCCCAGATTGCCAAAGGTCGAAACCCCGGCGGCCAGCGCGGCGCAGGTGTTTTCGACGGCGCCGGGCAGGCCCAGCATGAAATCGCCGAAATGCGCCGCTGCCGGCGCGGCATGGGTGATGCGAATGAAATCCTCAGGCCCGTCCAGCACGATGCCGGTGCCGCGCGTCGCCCGGGCGCGCAGGGCGCGCGGATAGCCCATCGACCAATCGAGCGTGATGCCGAAGCGATCGACCGTCACGCCGGCGGCGCGGCAGTTCCGATGCACCTCGCCGATGGCCCAGATCGTGCGATCCACGTTGCGAAACCCGATATGGGCGTGCTGCATGATGCGGCCGCTGGCGGCGACCTGGCGCTTGTATTCTGCCTCTGATCCGATGGCGTGGGTGGTCAGAAAGGGGCAGGGGCCCAGTTGCCAGTCGCGGGCCAGCCCGCGCCCGGCGGCGATCAGTTCGGCGCCGGGGCGCAGCCGGGGGTCGGCCAGGGGAGCGATTTCGGGGGCAGTTTCGGGCCGGGGCTCTGACATGCTCTGGCGTCCTTCGCTTCTGTGGGCGCGGCGGCAGGGCACCCGCCCGGCCCAAGCCTAAGGGAGCGGCATTTCCGCTGCAAGCAGGCCGGTTTCCTGCCCCGACCGGCACAAGGTGGCGATCCAGGGCGACAGGCGCTGCGCGATGAATCTGTCGCCGTCGCCCCCCGCTGCTTCTTTGCGCGAAAACGCCGGGCAGAGGAGGCCGCGCCGCAACAGGATGACTTTCGCGCGCTGGCCTGCCATGTTCCGCAGGATGGCCGGACAGGAGAACGGATTGGATCTGATCGTGACCCCTCGGGACGAGACACAGGGCGGCGGCTGGCAGGCCCGGTTCGGCAGCCATGTCTGGCAGGCCGCCGTGGGGCGGTCGGGCATCGGGCCAAAGCGGGCCGAGGGCGACGGGATCAGCCCGCTGGGCTGCTGGCCGATCCGCCGGGTGCTGTATCGCGCCGACAAGATCGCGGCGCCGGTTTCGGTGTTTCCGACCTTTGCCATCGCCCCCGATGACGGCTGGTGCGACGCGCCGGATCACCCGGACTACAATCGCCCGGTCCGACGCCCCTTTGCCGCCAGCCATGAGGAGATGTGGCGCAGCGATGATCTTTACGACATTGTCGTGGTGCTGGGGCAGAACGATGCGCCGGTGGTGCCGGGGGCCGGTAGCGCGATCTTTCTGCATGTGGCCAGCCCCGGCTATGGCCCGACCGCCGGCTGTGCTGCGCTGACGCGCGCGGATCTCTTGGCCTTTCTGGCCGAGGCCAACCCCGAGACGCGGCTGTGTTTCCACGCCGCCGTCTAGGGGCGGGTCAGGGATGCGGGCTGCGTTGATCCAGCAGCCAGTCACGCACCTGCGCCGCGTGGCGCGACAGCACCATGTCGCGCGGCCAGATCACATGGAAATCCTTGCCGGTGGCAAGCGATTGGTCGGTCATACGCGCCAGAACGCCCTTGGCGACCAGCCCCTCGATCAGATGGTGCCAGCCAAGCGCCACGCCTTGCCCTTCGATCACCGCCTGCACGACCAGCACATAATCGTTGATCCTCAGCCCGCGCGGCACCGCCGAGGCGGCAATGCCCTGGGCGGCGAACCAGTCCTTCCAGGTGGTCGCCGACCGGAACGGTTCCTCCAGATGGATCAGCGGATGGGTCAGCAGATCGTGCGGCTGGACCGGGCCCGCGGACAGGCGCGGATGCGCGGCCGAGGCGACAGGATAGATCACTTCGGGCGCCAGCACGGCGGCGTGATATTGCGGCCAATCCGAAGGGTAGCCGCCGCGCACGCCCAGCGGAATGCCCTCGCCCACCAGATCGAGATCGCGGTCCGAGGTCTGGATCCGCAGATCGACATCGGGCAGGGCGGCGCGGAACCGCTCCATCCGGGGCACCATCCAATAGGCGGCAAAGGCAGTGGAACAGGCCAGCGTCACATGGCTACCGGTCGCGACCGCGCGCAGGCCCTGCGCCGAACGCTGGATATGCGACAGGCCGATCGTCACATCGGCATGAAAGCGTTGCCCCGCCTCGGACAGCCGGACGCGCCGGTATTCCCGCAGGAACAGCGCCGTCCCCAACTGGTTTTCCAGCCGCGCGATGGCGTAGGAGACGGCGGCCTGGCTCATGCCCAATTCGCGCCCGGCAGCAGAGAAACTGGCCAGCCGTCCCGCAGCCTCGAACACCACGAGACTGCCGAGCGAGGGGAGGAGATGGCGCAGCGTTTCCATAAGGTCACCTTATCAATTCAATGAAGATTTTCCAGCGTTACAGGCGGCGGGCGCAAGCCTAATCTCGCGGCAGATTCTGGAGGGACGATCATGGCGGACGGGAACGAGCTGGGCCGGGAAGCGAAACGCGCGCGCGGCGGCCGCACCCAGCGGCGCGAGGAGCGGTCGCGCGGGGCGGCGGTGCATCGGCCCTATATCGTGCGTGGCATCCCGACCTATGACATCCTGTCGGAAGAAAGCCTGGTGCGGATTGAACGGACCGCCGAGCGGATTCTGGCGGAAATCGGCATCGAGCTGCGCGACGACGCCGAGGCGATGCAGCTTTACAAGCGCGCCGGCGCGCAGGTCACCGACCAGTCCGAGGGGATCTGGCGGATCCGGTTCGAGCCGGGCATGGTGCGCGAGATCCTGAAAACCGCGCCGGCCGAATTCACCCAGCACGCCCGCAAC
>Ga0209053_1001200_pt1 | contig 13082 bp, 8 predicted proteins | sample EBPBio152010_DNA_FD_185864 | JGI IMG/M metagenome (GOLD analysis project Ga0209053, IMG submission 185864) | Wastewater treatment Type I Accumulibacter community from EBPR Bioreactor in Madison, WI, USA - Reactor 1_7/15/2010_ DNA (SPAdes)... | ecosystem: Engineered > Bioreactor > EBPR >... | reverse complement strand
TTCCTGGCGCTGCTGTCGCGCCGCACCTTTCTGGAGGAGCGCGGCATCATCATCAATGCCGATGTCCTGCGCGAGGCGGTGCGGCGCGATCTTGAGGAATTGTTCGGCATGGAGCGGCTGCAATCGCGCTTTCTTCTGTCGGATATGGAACGCGGCGGCGCCGAGGATCCGGGTGATGTGCTGGAGGATTTTCCCCATGTGCGCCGGTCGGTGCTGAATTACGGCGTGCCCGCCTTTTCCGGCCGGCAGGCGCGCGATTTCGACCCCGAGGCGCTGAGCCGAGAATTGCGCGAGGTGATCGCGGTCTTTGAGCCGCGGCTCAAGCGCGACACGATCCGGGTGATCGTCGATGCCTCGCCGCGCGAGGGGCTGCGCATCCGGCTGGAGGCGGTGCTGATGCTGTCGCCCGTGCCGGAACGGCTGCGGCTTTCGACGACGATCGACCTCGACAATGGCCGCGCCGCGACCCGGATCGAGGAGGGCTAGGCGATGGACCGCGCCTTTCTGGGCTATTACGAAAGCGAGCTGGCCCATATCCGCGAACTCGCCCAGGAATTCGCCGCGCTGCATCCGACGGTGGCGCGGAACCTGTCGCTTGATACGCTGCCCTGTCCCGATCCCTATGTGGAACGGCTGCTGGAGGGGGTGGCCTATCTGGCGGCGCGCACCCGGCTGAAGCTGGATGCCGAAAGCCAGCGCCATGTGCGCGGCGTGCTGGATGCGCTTTACCCCGATCTGGCGGGGCCGGCCCCCGCGATGTCAAGCGTGGTGCTGCATCCCGGCCCGCAGGTGCAGACCATGGCCGAGGGCCATGTGGTCAAGCGCGGCACCCGGCTGGTGGCGGCGCTGCGCGAGGGCATCGCGACCCGCGCGACCTATACCACGGTGCAGGATGTCACGCTCTGGCCGCTGGCGCTGGAGGCGGTCGAATATCTTCAGGATCGCGGCGCGCTGTCGGCGGCGGGGGTGCCCGACGCGCGGATGCGCGGCGCCGAGGCCGGGCTGCGGCTGGTGCTGCGGCGCAGCGGCGTGGGGCTGCTGTCGGAACTGGCGCTGGATCGGCTGGATCTGGATTTTTCGGGCGGGGCACGGTCGGGTGCGATTTTTGACGCGCTGTTTGCCGCCCCCTTGCCGGGGCTGGCGCGGCGGGCCGAAGCGGCGGCGGCGCTGCATGAACTGCCCTTGCCCGGCCTTGTCGGCATCCGCGACGACGAGGCGCTGTTGCCGCGCCTGCGCGGCGCCTTCGAGGGCTACCGCCTGATGCGGGAATATTTCCTGATGCCCGAACGGTTCCACGGCCTGCGCCTGACCGGGCTGCGTCCGGCGGTGCTGTCCTGCGGCAGCAAGGCGCTGGAGGTGATCCTGCCGCTGGGGCGCCCGGCCTCGGCGCTGTCCGCGGTCTCGGTCAAGGATTTCCGGCTGTTCGCGACGCCGATCGTCAACCTGTTCGAAAAGGAATGCAACGTCGTGGATCTGGACCCGCGCGCCACGGCGCATGTCGTCCATGCCGACCGTTCCCGCGCGATGGATTTCGAAATTCACCGCCTGCTGCGCGTGGCTGACACTGAGGCCGAGGGGCCGGAGGCCGACCTGCAATCGCTGTTCACCCCGGCGGCACGGCTGGGCTCGGGGCTGGTCTACAGCACCGAGCGTCGCCCCCGCCGCCCTGGCCCCGAGGAACTGCGCCGCGGCCAGACGCGCACCAGCTATACTGGCGACGATCTTTTCATCACCGTCTCGCGCCCGACGGGCGTGGTGCAGACCCGGCCGCTGCGGCGGCTGGATATCCGCGCGCTCTGTTCCAACCGCGATCTGCCGATCCTGGACGACACGCCGCGCCTTGCGCTGGAAACCGGCGATCCGGTGATGCGGATCGACCTGCTGTCGCCGATGCGCCGGCCACGCGGCGCGCTGGTCGCGGGCCTGCCGCAACTGGGCCGCGACGGCGAGGCGCAGCTTGATGACCTGACCTGGCGGCTGATCGGGCAATTCTCGCTCAATCATCTGTCGCTGGCAGAGGAAAGCCGCAATGCCGAACCGCTGCGCGCCATGCTGGAACTTTATGCCGACCGTGGCGACCCGGCGCTGGCGCGGCATGTGCGCTCGGTCGCGCGGGTCACTTCGCGGCAGGTGATCGAACGGCTGCCGCTGCCCGGCCCGCTTTGCCTGGGCAAGGGGATCGAGATCACGCTGCATATCGACGAGGGGCCGCTGTCGGGCGCGTCCTCGCTGCTGCTTTCGGCGCTGCTGGCGCAATTGTTCGCGCGCCATGCCAGCATCAACGCCTTTGTGCGCACCCGCACCCGGCTTTCCCAGAAACAGGAGGAGGTGGCATGGCCGATGACGCCGGGCACCCGCGCCCTGATCTGAGCTTTCGCAGCCCCGCCCCCGAAAACGTGCAGTTCTTTGAACTGCTGCGCCGGCTGGAACGCGCGGGGCGGCGCTTTGGCCGGTCGGGCGGGCCGGGGCAGGAGCCCGCGCGTCTGGGCCAGCGCGCCCGTCTGGGCTTTGCCACCCGCGACGTGGCGGGCTTTCAGCCGGGGCAAGCGGACGAACCCGCCCGGGTCGAGATCGAGGTGCTGGGTCTTTTCGGCCCGGAAGGCGCGATGCCCCTGCACCTGACCCGCTGGATCATGGCGCGTCAGGCGGAACGCTGGTTCAGTTCGGGCGCGGCCCGGGCCAGCGCCGACACGACATTCCTCGATTTCTGCAACATGCTGCAACACCGGATGCTCGCGCTTTATTGGCGGGCCTGGGCCGATCAGCACCCCGAGGTGCAGGTGGAACATCCCGGCGGCGGGCGGCTGGGAGCGATGATCTCCACGCTGGCCGGCGTGGGCCTGCCCGGCCTGCGCGAGGCCAACAGCGCCAGCCGCGACCCCGATCTGGCGCTGCGACTGGCCACCTCGCTGGCGCAAGAGGTGAACGGGCCAGAGCGGCTGACCCTCTATCTGTCGGATTTTCTGGGCGCGCCGGTGCGGCTGGTCGAATTCATCGGCGACTGGCTGGAGATCCCGGCACCGCTGCAATCGCGGCTGGGGCAGGCCCATGCCGGTCTGGGCCAGGGCGCGTTGGTGGGCGCACGGGTCTATCAGCGGCAGGGCCGGGCCGAGCTGCGGGTCGGGCCGCTCAGTCTGGCGCGCTATGTCGTTCTGGTCACCGACCGCGCCGAACGCCGCGCGCTGCGCCGGGCGATCCGGCTGGTCGCGGGCACCGACATCGCCTTTGACCTGCGGCCGATCCTCGCGCGGGATGAAATACCGGCGCCCCGGCTGGGTCAGGTGCGGCTGGGGCTGGATTGCTGGCTGGGCGCGCCGCGCGGCGGGGGCGATGCCGATGACCACCTGTTGCGCGGCTTTTCCGCCCGCGAGGACGAGGGGGTGGCGGCATGAGCCTGCGGCTGATCCTGGAAAGCGGCCCCGGCACGCAGGCGCGGCGCGAGATGCGTCTGGCCGAGGGCAGCCTGTCGATCGGGCGCGGCGCCGATTGCGACTGGCAGATCGACGATCCGCAGATGTTCGTGTCGCGCCGGCATTGCGTGATCATGGCGCAGGGCGGCCAGTTCAGCGTGACCGACGAAAGCCGGGGCGGGCTGTTTCTGGATCAGGCGATGCAGCCGCTGGGACAGGGCGTGACCGCCACGCTGATGCCGGGCATGCGGCTGCGGATGGGCGATTTCGTGATCCGGGTCGAGGTCGAGGCCGCTGCCGCGCCGGCCCCGCCGCCGGCGGCGTCCTCGATGTTCGGCGACGATTTCTTTACCCCGCGCCCCGAAGCCCCTGCGCCGCCCCGCCCGGCCTCTTTGCCCGACCCGTTTGACGATGCGCCGCCGCGCGCCGCCTTTGCCGCGCCCGAGGCCGCCAGCGCCCCGCCGCCGATGTTCGACGACCCGTTCTCGATCGACGTGCCGGCGCGCCCGGCGGCGGCGGTGGATCTGACCCCCGCTGCGCCCCGGCCGGATTTCGACTTTGGCGATTTCGGCCTGCCGCGCGAGGTGGTGCGCCCCGCTGCGCCCCCGCCCGCGCCCCCCGCTATGCCCGAGGCGCCCCCGCCCCCCGCCGCGCCGGTGGTCCCCGCCCCGCCGCCACAACCCGCGCCACAGGCCGCCGCACAACCCGCATCGCTGCCCGAGGCAGAGCTGCTGGCCCATCTGTTGCGCGGCATGGGCATCGCGCCGCCCCCCGGATTTCAGGGCAGCCCCGCCGAAATCGAGGCGCTTGGCCGCCGCTTCCGCCTTTTGGCCGAGGGGCTGGTGCAGCTCTTGCGGGCCCGGGCGCGGGAAAAGGGTTCTGCCCGGGTGGCGCAGACGGTGATCGGGGCCAGCGACGTGAACCCGCTGAAATTCCTTGTGACGACCGAGGATGCCCTCACCGCCCTGATCGCCGCGCGCGGCCCCGGCTATCTGGACCCCGACACCGCGATCACCGCCGCCTTTCGCGACCTGCACGACCACCAGCGCCGCACCTGGAGCGGCCTGCAATCCGCGCTGCGCCGGATGATCGACCGTTTCGACCCCGCCGCCTTTGAATCCGAGATCGAGGATGTCGGGCTGCTCAAATCCCTGGTGGCGGGGGGGCGGCCCGCCCGGCTCTGGCAGCTCTATGCCGACCGTTACCGCGACATCGCCCGCGCCGCCGAAGACCGCTTTCTGGGCGAGGTCGGCGCGGATTTCCGCAACGCATATGAAAACGAGAGGAGCTTGGACGACGATGGAAAGACGTGATTTTCTGCTTGGGGCGACCACGCTTGGACTGGTCGCCTGCACCCCCGCCGGCCCCGGTGCCGTGACCATCGTGGCGCAGGGCGCTGCCGGCATGAACCCCGGCCCCGACGGCGTGGACCGCCCGCTGACGGTGCAGATCGTGCAGATGCGTTCCGCCGGCGCCTTTGACGGCGCGGATTTCTTTGCGTTGCAGGATCCGGCGACCGCGCTCGGGGCCGAGTTCATCAAGGCCGACCAGATCGCACTGACCGCGGGGGCCAAGCAAAGCCGCACCATCGGGCTGGATGCCGGCACCACCGTGATCGGCGTGATCGCGGGTTTCCGCGACCCGGGCGGCAAGCGGTTCCGCGCCAAATCGCCGGTTTCGGCCACCGACAGCGTGACCTTCAGCCTGGTGATCAGCGGCAGCGGCGTGGCGCTGAGCCCGGCATAAGACGGCACCGGAAGGGGAAGGGTATGACCGAACGCAACAGGGTTGTCTGGTCCGAGGGGCTTTACCTGCGGACGCAGCATTTCCAGCAACAGGACCGCCATACCGAGGCGCTGATGCGGGCGGGGCTGCTGGCCACGCCGCACCAGCCCTGGGGCTTTGCCCGGCTGGAGCTGGACCGTGCCGCGCTGGATGCCGGGCAGGTGGCGATCCGTGCGGCGCGGGGGCTGTTTCCCGATGGCACGCCCTTTGCCATTCCCGAAGACGCGGCGCCGCCCGCCCCCGTGGCGATTGCCGCCGGGGCGGCAGGCGCGGTGCATCTGGCGCTGCCGGTGGAACAGCCCGGCGTCGCCACCATCGACCCGGCCCATGCCGAAGGCGCCGGCGCCCGCTATCGCGGCGAGATCGCCGAGATGCGCGACACGATCCGCAACGGCGCCGATCCCGCCGAGCTGGAGGTGGCGCGGCTGAACTTGCGGCTTCTGGCCCCGGGCGAGGCGGTGGCGGGCTTTGTCACCCTGCCGCTGGCGCAGGTGGAGGGCTTGCGCGCCGACGGATCGGTCGCCCAGCCCGAGGGCGATCTGGTGCCGGCCCTGACCATCGCCGCGCTGCCCTGGTATGCCGGGCTGTTGCAGGAAATCGTCACCGGCCTTGACCGCATCGCCGAGGCGCATGGCGCGCTGGTGCTGGGCGGTGCCGGCCGCTCGATCGAGAACCTGCTGATCCTTGAACTGGCCAATGCTGCGCGCCCGCGCTTCGCGCATCTTCTGGCGCAGAACCTGTGTCATCCCTGCGCACTTTATGAGGAGCTGGTGGCGCTGGCGGGGCGCATGGCGACCTATGGGTCATCCTCGCGCCGGCTGTCCGATCTGCCGGCCTATGACCATCGCGCGCCCGGCCCGGCCTTTGCGGCGCTGGCCGATACGCTGCGCTCGCTCATGCTGTCCTTGCGCCATGTGGAGCCGAAATCGCGGGCCTTGCCGGTGGCGCGGCACGCGCAGAACATCTGGAAGGTGCGGATCGACAATCCCGAAATCCTGCGCAATGCGCGGATCGTGCTGCGCGTGGGGTCAGACCTTTCGGACGAGGCGCTGCGGCGCATCTTTGTCGATCAGGCGACGGTAGGGGCGGCGGATGCCTTTGAAATGCTGTGGAAATCGCGCCTGCCGGGCATCGCGCTGAAACCGCTGCATTCGCAGCCGCGCGAGATCCCGTATGACGGTGAAAGGCTGTGCCTGGAACTGGACCAGAAATCGGAACATTGGGGGCAATTGTTCACCGCGCCGGGCTTTGTCATCGGCGTGTCGGGGCAGTTGGAACGCGAACCCCAGATCGACTGCTATGCAGTAAGCAGGTGACGGCATGAGCGACAAGGACGATCCCTTTGGCCTGGGCACCGATGCCGGACGGACACGGATCCGCCCGGTGGCCGGGGCCGCGCCCTTGCCGCCGCTGACCCCGCAACCGCCCCCGCAGCCAACGCCGTTCCAGCCGCTGCACCAGCCCTCGCCCTATGGCGGGGTGCAGGCGCCGATGACGCCGGCGCCGCCCTTGCGCCCCCGCGCCGCGCGGGCCAACCCCAACCCGCTGGTCACTGCCTTTGCGCCGCTTCTGGAACTGGCGCCAGAACTGGAAAGCGCCGCCCCCCCGGCCCAGCCCGAGATCCTGCGCGAACGCATGCAGGCCAGCCTGATCGAATGCCGCGACAGTGCCGTCGCGCTTGGCCAACCGCTGACGCGGGCCAATCAGGCGGCCTGGTTCGTCGCCGCGCTGATCGACGACATCGCGCTGAATACGCCCTGGGGCGGGCACAGCGCCTGGCCGCGCCAGCCGCTTGTGCTGTCGCTGACCGGCGAGGTGGATGCCGGCACCCGGTTTTTCCGGCATCTGGAGGAGTTGGTGCGCCACCCGACCCGCGACCCTGATCTGCTGGAACTGGCCTTCCTGTGCCTGTCGCTCGGGTTTCGCGGCCAGTATCGCCCGCAAGGCGCCACCGGCGAGGCGGCGATCATGGCGCTGCGCAGCCAGATCGCCCGGCTGATGCGCAACCCCGAGGCTTTGGCCGCGCCGCTCTCGCCGCATTGGCAAGGCGTCGATGCCCCGGATGAGCCGCGCCGCTTTGTCGTGCCGATCTGGACGGTGGGGCTGGTCGCCCTGGCGCTGATCGCCGCGATCTATACCGGGTTGTCGCTGCAACTGGGCAGCAAGGCGGAACAGTTGTTCGCCACCGCCGCCAGCCTGCCCCCCAAGGACCGGGCCGAGATTTTCCGCCCGCTGCGCAACACCGACGCGCCGCCCCCGCCGCCCGCCGCCGCCCCGGTCAGTTTTGAATTGCTGCCGCTGTTCGCCGCCGGCGCGCCCAAGGAAACCGCCGCCGCGCTGAAGGGGCGCGAGGATGTGTCGCTGGCGGTCCTGATGGTGCAGGGCACCGCGCCCGAGGTGTTCCGCTCTGCCAAGGCCGATCTGAACGCGGAATACGCGCCCCTGATCGCCTCCATCGCCAAGGTGATCCAGGAGAATGCCGAGGTGATCGGCCGCATCACCGTGGTCGGCCATACCGACAGCGTGCCGGTGCAGCGCAGCAATCCGTTCCAGTCCAATCAGGGCCTGTCGGAGGCGCGCGCCGCCACCATCGCGCGGCTGCTGGTCGAGGCGGGTCTGCCCGCCGATCAGGTCAGTTCCGAAGGCCGCGCCGATACCGAACCCCTGGGCGACAACGCGACCAAGGCGGGTCGGGCGCAGAACCGCCGGGTGGAAATCCGCATCGAGAAAAGGCTCTGACCCATGCGCGCGATCAAGGCCATCCTTCGTTTCTTCATCTCGCGCCGGTTCTGGGTCTTTGTCGGCATGGCGCTGCTTTGCGCGCTGATCTGGCAATTCGGCGCGCTGCTGGCCTTTGGCGACCTGCATCCGCTGGAAACCGAACTGTCGCGGCTGATCGCCATCGGGGTGATCGTGGTGCTGTGGCTGTTCACGGTGCTGATCGGGCAATTGCGCGCGGCCCGGCGCAACCGGATGTTCGTGACCGAACTGGCGGCGGCGCCGGTTGCCCCCGCCGCGAAACCGGGCGATGCCAATCTGGCCGAAGTGACGGGCAAGTTTCAGGACGTGCTGGCCCAGATGCGCAAATCCCGGCTGGGCACCAAGAAATTCCTGCGTGAAATGCCGTGGTACATGATCATCGGCCCGCCCGGCACCGGCAAGACCACCGCGCTCAAGCAATCGGGGCTGCATTTCCCGATTGATCTGGGCGACGATATCAAGGGCGTCGGCGGCACCCGCAACTGCGACTGGTTCTTTACCGATACGGCGGTGCTGGTCGATACCGCCGGGCGCTATGTGCAGCAGCAATCCGACCCCGAGGTGGACGCCGCCGAATGGCGCGGTTTCCTCGATCTGCTGCGCAAGCATCGCGGGCGGCGGGCGCTGAACGGGGTGATCGTCACCCTGTCGATGCAGGAATTGCTGGGTGACGAAGGCGCGCTGCGCCAGCATGGCCGCGAGATCCGCAAACGTCTGGCCGAATTGCGCGAAAGGCTGGAAATCCAGTTGCCGGTCTATCTGATGATCACCAAGGCCGATCTGGTGCCGGGCTTCGAGGGTTTCTTTGCCGATCTGACCAGCCGTGACCGCGAACAGGTCTGGGGCGCCACGCTGGCCCCCGATGCGCGGCCCGACCCGACCGGGATCGCGCGCGAATTGCGCGGACTTCTGGCGGCGCTTGAGGGGCGGGTTTCGGCCCGTCTGGCCGAAGACAACAACCTGTCCGCCCGGGCCGAGATGTTCCGCTTTCCCGCGCAGATGGAGCGGGTCGAAGGCCCCTTGCGCATTCTGGTCGAGACGGTTTTCGGCGAAAGCCGCTATGAGGCAACGCCCTGGCTGCGCGGGTTCTACTTTACCTCGGCCGCGCAAGAGGGCTCGCCCATCGACCGGATGCTGGGCGATACCGCCGCCGCCTATGGCCTGCGCGCGCAACCGCCCTTGCCGCGCCGCGCGGGGGAACAGCGCAGCTATTTCCTGCGCAACCTGCTGAGCGAGGTGATCTTTGCCGAATCCGGCCTTGGCCTGTTCGACCGCGCGGCCGAGGAGCGGCGGGTCTGGCTCTGGCGTGGCTCGGTCGCGGGGGCGACGCTGCTGGTGGTGCTGGCCGGCATCCTGTTCCTGTTTTCCTTCCTGCGCTGGTCAGGGGCGATTGCCGATCAGGCCCGGCTGACCGCCGATCTGTCGGCGCGGCTGACCAATGTCGCGGCGCGTCAGGCGCCGACCGATCCGCTGGATCTGGACCTGGCACTGGAGGCGATGACCGGGATCGAGGCCGCGCGCAGCCCGGTGCAGGCCAGCCTGCTGACGCTGGCGGGGCCTTCGGCGCAGACCGATCTGGGCCGGGCGCAGCAGATTTCCTACGATCACGGGCTGCGCACCATTCTGGAACCGCGCATGGTCGCGCTGCTGGAAGCCACGATGCTGCGCGAGATCCGCAACCCGGAATATCTGCTGGGCGCGCTCAAGGCCTATCACATGATGACCGGCCGGGCGCCCTATGACCCGGATTTCCTTGCGCGGTTCTGGCAGGAACAATTGCCCGGCCATGCCCCGATCGACCCTTTCCCGACCGAGGCCGCGCTGGCGCATCAACTGGCCGCCATCGACCGCGCCGCGGGCGACGAGGCCGCGGCCCGCATCACCGCCGATGACCGTCTGGTCGCGGCGGCGCTGCAATCCATCTGCACGGTGCCGCTGTCGGTCCGGGCTTATAATGCGCTGATGCAGGATGCGGCGGTGACGGCGCTGCCCGATTGGGTGCCCGCCGACAAGGCCGGGCCGAACAGCGCGCGGGTGCTGACGCGGCTGTCGGGCAAGACGCTGCGGGTGGGCCTGTCTGGCGCCTATACCTTTGCCGGTTTCCACGACACCGTGCTGCCGCTGCTGCCCGAGGTCGCAGCTCAGGCGGCACTGGACCGCGAGGTGTTTGCCGGTGGCTGTTCCGACAGTTCCGACACCTCGGTCGAGACGTTGCAGGCCGATATGCTCAAGCTCTATTCCGATGATTTCATCGCGCAATGGGACGGGTTCCTGCGCGATGTGCGGCTGGCGCCGATTGCCGATCTGCAAACCGCGACCGCCAATCTCAAGGATCTGGCAAGCCCCGACAGCACGCTCAAGCGGCTGTTGCGCGCGGTGGTCGAGGAAACCGACCTGACCCGCCCGCCGCCCGAGGACAGCGCGGCGGATGCGGTGCCCGACGGGCTGATCGGGGCCGCGACCAAGAAGCTGGGCAAACTGGGCAAGCTGGCCAGCAAGGGATCAAAGCTGATCCCCGCCGGCAAGGGCGACACCCCGGCCGAACCGCCGGGCACCGTGATCGCCACGCATTTCGCCCCGCTCAAGGCCACGGTGACCGAGGTGGACGGCGTGCCCCCGTTGATTACCGACGCCGAAACCGCGCTTGGCGCGCTGGCCAACGAATTGCAGACCGTCGCCGCCAGCCCCGACCCCGAGGCCGCGTTGCTGGCGCGGGGCGGGTTGCCGCAACTGACGGGGCAGCTTAGCAATGTCGCGGCGATCCTGCCCGATCCGGTGGATGACTGGCTGACGGGCCTCGCGGGCGACACGATCAGCGTGACGCGCGAGGCGGTGGTGGCGCAGCTCAACGCGCGTTGGCGGGCGGATGTGCTGCCCTTCTGCACCTCGGCCACCGCCGGGCGCTATCCGTTCGAGGCGGGGTCGGCCATCGACGTGAATACCGCCGATTTTCAGCGCCTGTTCGGCCCCGGCGGGCTGATCGACACCTTCACCAACACCCATCTCATTCAATATGTCGATACCACGGTGCGGCCCTGGAACTGGCGCGCCGATTTCGGCCTGCCGGCGGCCAGCCTGCAACCCTTTGAACAGGCGCGGTCGATCCGTGACGGGCTGTTCCCCGGCGGGGCCGGGCCGATCATGGCCTTCACGCTGGAGGCCAAGGATCTGTCGGCCAATGCCTCGCGCGTGACGCTGAATGTGGATGGGCAGCAACTGGTCTATTTCAACGCCGCCACCCGCCCGCAGGCGATGACCTGGCCGGGCAAGGATGGCACCAACCTCATTTCGCTTTCATTCACGCCGGTCGATGGCGCGGGCGAGGTGATCGGGTCGGAAACCGGCGCCTGGGCCTGGCTGCGGCTGATCCGCAAGGGCAAGCTGGGGCGCACCAACCTGCCGGAACTGTTCACCCTGTCGCTGTCGCTGGGCGGCTTTTCGGCGCAATTCGAACTTCGGGCGGCTTCGGTCGAAAATCCCTTCGATCTGAGCATGTTCGGCAATTTCAAATGCCCGCAGAGCTTCTGACTCTGACCGGGTTTCACGGCAAACTTCCGGTGACGGGGGATTTCGTCACGCGGGGGCTGCCGCACGGGTTCCGCGTCTATTGGGATCGCTGGGCCGCGCGGTATCTGGTGACGCAGGAGGCATGGCCTGAGGGGGGCCTGCGCCTGCGTCTTGCCTCCGGTGGGCGTGTGGCCTGCGGTGTTGCGGTGCCAAGCCGCGATATCGCAGGCCGCCGCTTTCCGCTGGCGGCTTTCGTGATCGCCGGTGATCTGCCTGATCCGCCGGCACTGGACCGCTGGGCCGATGCCGCCCATGCCGCGCTGACCGCCGCGCAGGCAGGCGGGCAGGATGCCGAAACGCTGTGGGCCAGGCTGGCGGCGCTGCCGATGCCCGAAGGCGCGGCAGGGCAGGGCGCGGCGATGCAGGTCTGGCGGCGTGGCCAGCCGGCGCAGGCAGTGGATCCCGACGCGCCGGCGCTGGCGCCGCTGTTCAGTTGTTCAGGATCTTCGATCCCTTGATCACCACATCGCCCGAGGCCTTGGCATTGATCTTGCCCGAGCCTTTCAGCGTGATGTCCTTGCCTTCGATGGTGATCGTGCCGTCCTTCTTCATTGCGATGGCGGCCGATCCGCATTTGAGCGTGATGGCATCGCCCGCCTCAAGGATGATGGTCTTGCCGGCCTTCACCGCCCAGCTTTCGCCAATCTTGTGCGCCTGGCTCTTGCCCACCTCGATGCCGCGGGCGCCGCCGACCTTGGCGATCTGATCCTTGCCGATCTGCGTCACCTGCCCGCCGCCGATGGTGACGGTCTGGTCGGCGCCGATGTCGATCGACTGGTTCGACCCGACCGACCATTGATCGTTGCTGCCCACGGCATGCACCTGATCCGAGCCGACGGTCATGCGCCGGTCGGCGGCGACGGTGTTGATCTGCCCGGCCCCCACGCTGCGCACCTCGGCCGCGCCCACGGTATCGGTGCGGGCGGCCCCCACGGTGATGGTCTGCGCGACGGCGACGGTCTGGCTGTGGTTCGCGCCGATGGTTTCAGTCGAATTGCTGCCGATGGTGATCGTTTCATTCACGCCCACCGTCAGGCTGCGGTTCGACCCCACGGTTTCATCGTCATTCACGCCGATCTGCACCGTGCGGTTGTTGCCCACGCTGACCTGCTTGTCATGGCCGACGCTTTCGGTGCGGTCATGGCCGATGGATTGCTGCGCGTCATGGCCCACATCTTCGGCGAAATCATTGTCGATCTGGCGGGTTTCGTTGTGCTTGATCCATTCGCGGTGGTCTTTCTGCGCCTGGAAATACACTTCCTCCGCGCCGGCCTTGTCTTCGAACCGCAGCTCGTTCCAGCCACCCCCCCCCGGGGTGGACCAGCTTTTCCACCCCGATTGCGAGGCATTGTCGGGCAGGCCATAGGGCACCGGCTGCTGCGCGTTATAGACCCGCCCGGTGATCAGCGGCTGATCGGGGTCGCCCTCCAGGAAATCCACGATCACCTCTTGCCCGATGCGCGGGATCTGGATGAAGCCCCAGCCCGCCCCGGCCCAGACCGAACTGACCCGGATGAAGCAACTGGTATTCTCGTCGTGCCGGCCCAGCCGGTCCCAATG